>Ga0302326_10000226_pt1 | contig 164206 bp, 149 predicted proteins | sample Palsa_T0_3_FD_202264 | JGI IMG/M metagenome (GOLD analysis project Ga0302326, IMG submission 202264) | Peat permafrost microbial communities from Stordalen Mire near Abisko, Sweden - Palsa_T0_3 | ecosystem: Environmental > Terrestrial > Soil > Palsa > Peat permafrost | place: Sweden: Abisko... | reverse complement strand
GCGGCGCCGACGGTGTCGTAGAAAGCGTTGTCGGTCTCGCTGACGCCCTGCCCAACCCACGGATCGATTTGATCGTGCGCGATCGGGAAGTGGACGGTGGGTCCGTACGCATCGCTGTAGTCCGCACCGTCGAAGGGCCGGAAGTTCCCGCTTTCGCGATGGGCGAGAACGGTCGCTGCGACGGCATCCGCCGCTTCGCGCGCGGCATGGCGTACGTCGGGATCGAGACGCCCATCTTGCGCGAACGTTCGGTAGAGTTCGATCGCCGGACGGTCGGCGCGCCACGGCAAGCCGTCGCCGTCGGGGAAGCGGACCATTCCGTCGACAGCCTTTGCGTCTTCACGTATGGCGGAGCGCTCGCTACGATCGCGCGCGGCGTGCACGAGGGCTGCGTCGAGCCCTTTGACGCTCGACTCCATCCTGCCGATCTTTGCGCCATCGAGGTCGATGAAGTCGAAGGCGGCGGCCGGCCCGAAACGCTCGCCTTCCGCGCCGTAGTGCGTCGACATCGTACGTGACACGACCGCCTTCCCCATCGCCGCCGGATCGTCGAGGTTTTTAGCGATCGCACCGGCGACCTGCGTGGGGACGCCGGGGGCAAGCATCGTCTCGGGCGATGCAGCCAAGAATTTCACGCCGGCGTGCGAGAGCGCGGACGAAAACGCGACGGTAGCCATCAAACATTGATTCGCGACGATGCCGTCGACGCGGCGGCCGGCATCTTCGGGATGGTCGCGCGCGTGCAAGGCGACGCCGTCGGCGATCGCCCCGGCGATGTCGTCTTCGCGCATGATGCCGATACCGTGATCTGCCTGCAGGCCGCCGCCGTCGCCGCCGCCGTGATCGACGAGCTCGATCCAGGTCTGCTTGGCTGCGCTGTTCTGTGCGTTGTCGAGCGTTCGCGCGACGAAGCGCGTCAGATTCTCGCGGCTGGAAGGATCGTGCGGCGGCGAGACGTGCACGTTGCTCGATAGGCCGCCGCCCGCAATCGTATAGGACTCCGTGCGCAGGACGTGCGCCGGCTCGAGGCCCCGGCGCGCCGTCGTGTCCTCGACGGTGAACTCGATTGAAGGGTTCCGCGCGCTGGTTTGGAGGGCTTGAACGATCGTGAGCGACTGGACTTCGTCGAGATTGTTGTCGCCATCGCGATAGAGCCCAAATTCGAGCGTGCGTGCGGCGCGCTCGGCATTGACCGTGCCGACCATGAAGATGTACCTCCGACAAAGTGTGTTGTCGGAGACTCTATCGCGACGACCCGGTGCGGCCGCAAGCGCTGCCGGTCGTCAAGTACCTACGAGTTCGAGGCGACCAGTTCCGGGAAGCGCTTGTGCAATGCCTCGAGCTTGGGGCGGTCGTTGTAAACGACGTACGGATAGTCCGGATTGCGAGCCACGAAGTGCTGGTGGTACGCCTCGGCCGGATAGAAGGCCGTCAGTGAGACGACCTGGGTGACGATCGGGCTGCCGAAAACCTTCTCGGCTTCAAGTTTCGCAACGTACGCTTCTGCGGCCCGGCGTTGTTCCTGCGACGTGTAGAAGATGGCGGAGCGGTACTGCGTGCCCTCGTCAGGCCCTTGGCGGTTCAGTTCGGTTGGATCGTGAGCCACCAAGAAATAGACCTTCAAGAGTTGCTCGAAGGAGATCTTGGACGGATCGAAGGTCACTTCGACCGATTCAGCGTGCCCGGTCATACCGGTGCTGACGATCTCGTAGTGCGCGGTCGCTTTGCTCCCGCCCGAGTAGCCGGCAACGGCGCTCCTGACGCCCTTGAGCGATTCGAAGACCGCCTCCATGCCCCAGAAGCACCCGCCGGCCAGGACGACCTTTTCGCTGTGCGGCGCGGGGGCGGAATCGGAAGCAGCCGCTTGGGCAAGCGAGCCGGCCTGGTGCGACTGAAGCACGCCCAGCGAGGCAGCCAGCGCACCCACGAACAGCGCTCCGGTCCAAAAATGCGTTCTCGTCATGATCCTCGTTCCCGGCAAGCATGGGCCCTTACGCCGCAGGCACCAGCATACCACGAGCGCGCGAGAGCGTCAGGAAGATGGCTTACAGTCGGGCACGAAGGCGGCGCGATGGAAGCAGACCCCAAAGCGCTGCCTTGGACCGAGGCGTACAAGCTGCTGATCGGCAGCGTCGTGCCACGCCCGATCGCTTGGGTCTCGAGCCTGAGCCCCGAAGGAATTCGCAACGTCGCGCCGTTCTCTTTTTTCAACGGCGTCTGCGCCGTTCCGATGATCGTCACATTTGCACCGATGCGGTTCGGGAGCGGCAACAAGAAGGATTCACTTGCGAACATCGAGTCGAGCGGAGAGTTCGTCATCAATATCGTTACGGAGCCGCTTATCGAGGCGATGGCCGCCACCTCCGAAGAGTATCCGAGCGACGTCGACGAGTTCGTGGTGGCCGGTTTGACGGCCGCACCATCGGTAGCCGTGCGCGCGCCCCGCATCGCTGAGTCGCCCATCAACTTCGAGTGCAAGCTGCGCCAGGTGCTGCACTTCGGTGACACAGCCGGTTCGGGCTCCCTCGTCGTCGGCGAAGTCGTGTACCTCCACGTGGCCGACCGTCTTATCGCAGACGGGCGCGTCGATCCCAAACTGCTCCAGCCCGTCGCGCGCATGGGCGGTCCCTTGTACGCGCGGCCCGAGCTGCTCGATTTCAAACGGCGCCCGTCGTCCCTCGAACGCTGAGGGGAGCGGCTACGAAGGGCATTCCGGCAACAGCGTGGTGCCGCTTGAGCTCGTGTGTTTGAGCACGAGGATCGTGGCCGCCGCCTGCCGCCCGAGGTCGTAGCCGGCCGGCGGCAACTGCATCGGTACCGGTTCTTCGGCGGCGCTCGGGTCGAACGGATTGTCTGCCTCGCTCTTGTACGTCCAAAGCCAGTGCAACTCGTCGCTCATCACGGTGCCGTCGGCCAAACGAATTTCGACGCGCACGTGCTCGTGAACGGTGCCGTCGGGGTCGAAGTGGTCCGGCCGGCCGAAAAACGTGACGGTTCCACAGGGCGCGGAATTGGAGTCGCTCCCGTTCCCGTTGCCCCTCGATCCGCTCCCTGAGCCGGTACCGCCCGCTCCACCGTCACCGTTCCCGGCTCCCGCGCCCGTACCGGCGCCCCCGCTTTGCTGGCCGGCACTGCGAGTGTTGGCCAGGGACATCGCGGGCCGCGGAGACGCCGGCCGCAGCGGATATGGAGTGACGAAAATGACGTGCCGTGGTGCGGCGGCCCCGCCGAGCAAGCGACGTGGTGTGGCTGCGGCGCGTAATGCGGGCGCTCTGACGACGACCCGTGGCGCCGGCGTGTTGTGGGGAGCAGGCGTCGGCGGCGGGGTTGGCTTCGGTGTCACTTTCGGCGCGGGACTCGGGGTCGGCGGGGGCGGGGTGCGGCGCCGGATGGTGACGAGCGTGGCGACGACGGTCTGCCCTTGCTCCTGCTTTTCAGGAGCGGGAAAGAGTCCGGCAACGATCTCCAGGAGTGCGATCGCGAGCGCAAACCCGACCGTCATGCGGGTCTCGAACGGTTGATCGCGCAGCCAAAGGGCAGCGCGTAGCGCAGGAGAACGGCGCGGCACGACAGCGGCCGGCGGCCGGCGGCCGGGGTTCAACCGGGGGTGTCCTGCGTGCTGCCTCGGCTGCTACGAAGCGTGAACCCCGTAGGTTTGGTGGTACCAGTCGTCGACTTCATGGGGCGTCGGATAATATCCGTACTTGCGGAAGAAATAAGCCTTGTAGGATTTCTGCCGGCGCTGGGTTTCCAGTTGGGCCTGCTTGTCTAGTTGTGCCCGATGCCTGGCGTGGTTGATCCCGATCGCGGCACCGATCGCGGCGATTCCGCTCAGGATGATGTTCCGGGTGCTGGCCGCGCCATTGGCTAGCGCAGGTGAGGCCGTCGCGCCGACGCCAATCAACAACGCCATCGCCGCCACTAGAAGTTGCCTTTTCAATTGTTTCCTTTCTTTCCGACGGCGGCCGAACCGTCACCGCCCCTCGCGTCGGAATCCTGTTAAGGAAGGAATTCCGCGCCGGCGTGGTCGCACCATGCCGCGCAGAGCGCCGCTCGCTGCGTGGGGAAGTGTAAGCTTCGGAACGAAGGCGCTGCGTCGACTGCTTCTCTGGAGGGTTGACGCTGCAGATCGAACCGCTCATCCGGGCCATCCCCGACTTCCCGCTGCCGGGCATCCTGTTTCGGGACATCACGCCGCTGCTGCGCGACCCCGCCGGCTTCAAGGCGACGATCGACCTCTTCGTCGACCGGTTTAAGGATGCGAAGATCGACCACGTGGTGGCCGTCGAGGCTCGCGGGTACATGCTCGGCGCGCCGCTGGCATACCGCATCGGCGCGGGTTTCGTGCCGGTCCGCAAGCCCGGCAAGCTGCCCGGGGCGAAGTATCGGGAAGAGTATGCGCTCGAGTACGGGACCAACTCGCTCGAGATCCACGACGACGCGGTCGGGCACGGCCAGCGCGTCCTGATCGTCGACGACCTGCTGGCGACCGGCGGAACGGCCGCAGCGACCGCCCGCCTCCTCGAAAAGCTCGGCGCCGAGATCGTTGGAATCGCTTTTCTCATCGAGCTCGCGGCGCTGAACGGCCGCCAGGCGCTCGCGGGATACGAAGTCACGGCCTTCATCTCGTACTAGGGCGGAGGCCCCGGGAGAGAGGGGCTGTCGTAGACACCCTGGGTGACTGTGTGGCATTATAGGCGGAACCCATATGCCTAGCTCGCTCATCGACGGCCTCGTCGCCAAAGTACAGTCGTACGACCCAACGGTCGAGGCTGCGTGGCTGCATGGCGTCTACGAGCTGGCCGATGCGGCGCATACCGGGCAGCAGCGGGCCTCGGGCGAGTCGTACATCGAGCACCCCATCGCCGTCGCTCGCATCCTGGCCGACATGGAGATGGACAGGGCCACGATCGCCGCGGCCCTGCTCCACGACGTCGTCGAAGACACCTCCGTCACGAGCGAGCAGGTCGCCGAAAAGTTCGGCGCCGAGATCGCACAGCTCGTCGAGGGGGTTACGAAACTTACTCGCATCCCGTATCAATCCAAGGAAGACGCCCAGGTCGAGAACCTGCGCAAGATGTTCATGGCGATGGCCAAGGACATCCGGGTCATCATCGTCAAGCTGGCCGACCGTCTTCACAACATGCGGACGTTGGCGAGCCTGCCTCCCGAGAAACAAGTTGCGGTCGCGCGCGAGACGATCGAGATCTACGCTCCGATCGCGCACCGTCTTGGCATCTGGAAGGTCAAGTGGGACCTCGAGGATTTGTGCCTGCGGTACCTCGATCCCGAGGCCTACCGCGACATCGCCGAGCGGGTCGCCGTCAAGCGCGGTGCTCGCGAGGCCGCCGTCGACGACGTCGTGCAACACTTGCGCGGGCAGTTCAAGAAGCTCGCGATTGAGGCGGACGTAACCGGGCGGCCCAAACACTTTTACTCGATCTACACCAAGATGAAGAAGGGCCGCGAGTTTTCGACGATTTACGATCTGACCGCGATGCGGATCATCGTCGACAGCGTCAAGGACTGCTACGGGGCGCTGGGGGCCGTTCATTCGATTTGGAAGCCGATTCCCGGCCGCTTCAAAGACTATATCGCGATGCCCAAGCCCAATATGTACCAGTCGCTTCATACGACGGTCGTCGGGCCGACCGGGGATCCGCTCGAGATTCAGATCCGCACGCTGGAAATGCATCGTACCAGCGAATACGGCATCGCAGCCCATTGGCGCTATAAAGAAAACAGCCGGAACGACGCGTTCGAAAACAAGCTGACGTGGCTGCGCTCGCTGCTCGAGTGGCAAAACGACATGCGTGACTCGCGCGCCTTCATGGAGAACCTGAAGCTCGATCTGTTCGAGAATCAGGTTTTTATCTTTTCGCCCAAGGGCGACGTATACTCGTTGCCGGCCGCTGCGACGCCGCTCGACTTCGCCTACCAAGTGCACACCGACATCGGTAACCACTGCGTCGGCGTCAAGGTCAACGGTAAGATCGTACCGCTCGACTACCAGCTCAAGAACGGCGATATCTGCGAGGTGCTCGTCAACAAGAGCTCGCGGCCGTCGCTCGATTGGCTCTCCGTGGTGCACACCTCGGGCGCCAAGCACAAGATAAAACAGTGGTTCCGCAAGGACCGCAAGCACGAGAACGTCGTCGTCGGTCAGGAAGCGGTCGAGCGCGAGCTCGCGCGCGCACACGTCCGCACCGATGCGGCGCGGGGCGAGGTGATCGAGAAGATCGCCAAGCGCATGAATTATACGAGCGCGACGGACCTGTTCGCGGCTATCGGCTTCGGCGACGCTTCGGCCGTCTCGGTCGCACAGCGGCTCAAGGAAGAAGTCAAGACGTCGAACCTGATCGACTTTTCGAGCGTGCAGCGCCCGCCGCAGCCGCGGCGCGTCGCGCGCAATGCGAGCGGCATTCGAATCGCCGGCGTCGACGACGTCTTGGTGCGCGTCTCGAAGTGCTGCAGCCCGGTCCCCGGGGACCCGATCATGGGTTACGTCACGATCGGCAAAGGCGTATCCGTTCATCGGGCGGACTGCCCGAACGTGGCGTATATGGCCGCGACTCCCGAGCGTATTCTGCAAGCCGCTTGGGGCGGCGCCGATTCGCTTACGCACGCGGTTGACGTCGAGGTTGAGGCGATCGATCGCGCAGGGCTCCTGCAAGACGTTATGGGCGTCTGCTCCGAATTCAAGACGTCCGCGTCGTCGGTTACGGCCCGGGTCAAACGCGACAAGATGGCGCTGATCTCGCTGACGCTGCAAATCTCCGACATCGAGCATCTCCACAAGGTGCTCGAGAAGTTGCGCACGATCAAGGACGTACGCAATGTGTACCGCGTGACCAAGCGGGAGGCGCGCGCCAGCGGCTGATCCGACGCCTTTACGGCGGCCGAACGCGGAGGCCGCTCACGAGGCCTTGTCGAACGAATGTTCGGCGTGATATAACTGACGAGTTGTCCGGCCGGGCTGCGCCCGCCGGTTGCCTCGTGCGGCTCGCCGCACACAAGCCCGCTGCCCCGTTTGCGGGGCCGTTTGCTCCACGAAATGGGGCGACGTCCGGAGAGGGACTACACGATGACGACCGACTACGAAGTTACCTACATCATTAAGCCGAGCCTCGAAGATGCCGACATCGAAACGCGCGTCGAGCAGCTGGCTGAGTCGATACGCCAAAAGGGCGCCGACGTCGGCGAAATCGACAAAATGGGCAGGCGGCGCCTGGCCTACGAAATCGACGACGTTCGTGAAGGTTTCTACGTCGTCATGAAGTTCAGGAGCGATCCGCCGATAGCCAAAGAGCTCGAGCGCCAGCTGCGGCTGAACGAAGACGTGATGCGCGCGCTGCTAATCAATTTGAACGACTGACATTCGGAGGCACCGCACATGGCCGGAAGTTTCAATCGCATCACCCTCGTCGGAAACCTCACCCGCGACCCGGAGATTCGCTACATCGAGAGCGGCAAGGCCGTAACGAAGTTTGCGCTCGCGGTTAACCGCCGAACGAAGCAAGGCGACGAAACGATGTTCATCGACATCGTCGCCTGGGATCGCCTCGGCGAGATCTGCAACCAGTACTTGAAGAAGGGCATGTCCGCACTGGTCGAGGGCCGGCTCGCCATCCGCAACTACGAGACCAAAGAAGGCGAGAAGCGGAAAGCGGTCGAGGTCGTCGCTAGCGACATGCAAATGCTCGATTCGAAGAGCAGAAGTGCCAACGGCGACTTCGGAGGCGGTAGCTCGTACAGCGCCCCGTCGGCCGGCCGCGCGGCCGGCGGCGGCGCCGAGAACGACGAGTCGACGGAAGAAGACGAAATTCCGTTCTAGAGGGCGTTCAGGCCCGAGAACAGGGAAACCGGCGCGCGGAATCGTGCGCCGGTTTCGCTTTAAGCAGGTAAGCCCGTGGCTTACTCTTGGTTGCAGGAAGAAATCAGCGCGCGGCGACCCTTGCTAGTCCGGTCTGGACGTCTTCGGGCGTCATGACCGGCGACAGCTCGACCTTCGCATGCAACTCTCTGAAAAACGGCTCGCAGATCGACGGGATGTCGCTCGGATGCTGTAGATCGAAGACGATGAAACCGGCCCTGTCGCCGTCGATCGTCGTAAAATATGCTGCTTCCGGCTTCAACCGCTCTAGCGTGGCGGAGAGGACTTTACCCAGCCTTCCCTCCTCGATCGCCGCGTTTGCCGCTTCGACGGGCATTTGGATCTTGAGCATCATTCGCATCGCAGACCTCACTTTGCTGAATCTCGGATGCCCGAACTTTTCGGCGTGAGGTGTCGGCCTCCCGGTTCGTACGGCAAGGTCTGGTCGCCTATTGGTCGGCCACCGTGCTTTGTTCCGCGCCGCCGCGCAGAGCGGTGGCCTCGCGGCTCCCTGGGTACTTCGCGACGAGCCACGCTGCGACGTCAACCGCGTGCTGAGTGCTATCGGCGCTTCCCAGGCTCGTGTAGACGTGATGGAGCGCGTAGACGATCCGTGGGAGCCAGGAATCGGCCGGGTAGTGCCGCTCCCAATCGCGGATCGCGTCCTCAACGATCCGCATGTCGTGCATGACGTCGTTCGAAGCGGGTGGCCTGCCCACGTCCATCTTCAAGGATACGTCGCGAATTTTATTGCGAATGCCCAGAATGCTGAGATGCTGTGAGCCAAAGTATTCGTCCGCCGGTGCTCCGCGAGCCATGTTGTAACGGTTGGGCTGTGCCTGAGCACCGCCGTCGAACGTGCTATCTTGAACGGAACTCGAGGCGGGCGTGTCGGCCAGCGCGAAAGCGGGTGCCGACACCGAAGCCAACGCAACAGCGATGGCGAGAAATCTGGCGTTCATTTGGTCACCTTGCGATCGGATGCGTCGAAGGCCGCAGCGAGCGCGGATTGCGCGCCCGTTTGCATCCAACGATGCGTGAGGAGAACCGCAGCGCGCCAAGCGACTGGCCTATCGCGCACCGGCGGTTAGTTTTTGTTACGGCGCCCAGCGTGCCGGGCAGTAGTGAGCGCACTAACGCTTTGAGGCGTGCAGCGCAAAGCGTGAGCCGGTTCTCATAGTGCGCCGAGCCACTATCGCTAGACTTTTAGAGGTCAGCATCTGTCCGTGCGAAAGGGTAACCGACGCGCGCGCAAACCTGTGCATTGCAACAGCCGCCCAACTTGGCCCGCAGGCCCACGGCACCGCCGGAGAGGTTTTCCGAGCGAGGCGCTCCTAGTGAAGCAAGCATGAGCGTCGAGGATATCCCGCGAGCGACCGACCTGCTTGCGAACGAGCGAACGTTCTTGGCATACCTGCGCACGGCGTTGACCTTCGTCGCATTCGGCTTCGTGGTCGCTCGGTTTGCCCTTTTCGAGCGCGAACTCGCGCTGTTGACGCACAGCAACCCCCCGAACCACGGCGTATCGGTGCTGTTCGGAACGCTCGTCGCTCTTTTCGGAGCGGCCGTAGCCGCGTATGGCGGCCTACGCTACAGCGCGGCCGCTCGAGCGCTTCGTGAAGGCCGCTCGGCCGGGCTAAGCACGATCGCCGCGACCGTCATGTGCACCATCGCTGCCGTCATCGGGGCGGCGGTCGCAATCGACTTGGTGGCGCTCCGGTGAGCCAGGGCCGCGCTACGGAAGGAGCGCCGAGCGAGGTTCTTCGCCGGCGCCGAAACTACGGCGACGCTTCAGTCCTTCCGAGAATGTGACTATGAGCGCTTCCACCAGGCCCTCAGCGGCCGATCGATCTTCACCCGACGCACGGCTGCACGCGCTCGACGCCGCCGCGGTCCTCCGCCCCCGCGTCGCGTATTTCTCAATGGAGGTCGCGCTCGAGGCCGGCCTGCCCACCTATAGCGGCGGCCTTGGCGTGCTTGCCGGCGACGTGCTCCGCTCGGCCGCCGATCTTGAGTTGCCGGTGATCGGCTTCAGCCTCGTCCACCGCAGCGGCTACTTCGTGCAACGGCTGGATGCAGCCGGAAACCAAGAAGAACTGCCCGAGGCATGGGATCCGCGAACCCGCCTCGCCAGCCTCGATGCGACCGCGACGGTAGCAATCGAAGGGCGTCAGGTCCGCTTTCGCGCTTGGCGCTACGATATTGTCGGGATGAGCGGAGCCGTCGTGCCGGTCTATTTACTCGATACGGCACTCGATGAGAACGATCCGGTCGATCGCATCCTAACCGACGAGCTCTACGGCGGCGACGATCGGTATCGCTTAGCGCAGGAAGCGATCCTCGGATTCGGCGGTTACGCCCTGCTCGAAGCGATGGGGCTTGCCGAGCACATCACGACGTTCCACATGAACGAGGGACATGCAGCCCTGCTGGTCGCGGCTGCGCTCGAGGCGCGGCTAGCCGCGCGCGCCGACGCGAGCGTTGCAAGCGACGATCTCGCGGCGGTGCGGCGCCGCTTCGTCTTTACCACGCACACACCCGTGCCGGCCGGGCACGACCGTTTCAATCTGGGTCTGGTGCGGGCAGTCATCGGCGAATCGCGAACGCGCCTGGTCGAAGCGCTCGGCGCCACGCGCGACGGGGCCATGCACATGACCTATCTCGCGCTACGCAACTCGCGCTTCGTCAACGCCGTCGGCATGCGCCACGGCGAAGTTTCGCGTGGGCTTTTTCCAGGCGATCCCATACATGCAATCAGCAACGGGGTCCATGCGGTGCGCTGGACCGCACCTGCCTTTGCGACCGTCTTCGATCGCTACGTGCCGAGCTGGCGGCGTGACAACGGCTACCTGCGCCATGCCGTCGGCATTCCGCTCGACGACGTAGCCGCGGCGCACCGCGCTGCGAAAGACGATCTCGCCGTAGCGGTGCGCCGGCGAACCGGCGTCGTGCTCGACCCGGCCCGTTTTACGATCGGTTTTGCGCGGCGTGCGGCCACCTACAAGCGCGGATACCTCGCGTTTTGGGACGCCGAGCGGCTGCGCGCGATCGCCGAACGCATTGGGCCGCTGCAGTTCGTCTTTGCGGGAAAAGCGCATCCGCGCGATGCTGACGGCAAAGCGATCATACGGCAGATTTTCCAAGCCGCATCGGCCCTCGGCGATCGCGTCAGCTTCCTCTACCTCGAGAACCACGAGATGGCGCTTGCGCAGCGGCTGTGCGCGGGAGTCGATCTCTGGCTGAATACGCCGCAGCCGCCTTTCGAAGCGTCCGGGACGAGCGGAATGAAGGCGGCTCTCAACGGCGTGCCGAGCCTGAGCACGCTCGACGGCTGGTGGATTGAGGGCTGCGTGGAAGGTCGCACCGGCTGGGCCATCGGCGACGGCAGCGACGCGGGGCCTCAGGCCGACGCGGACATGCTCTACGACAAGCTGGAGCAGGCCATCGTGCCGCTCTTTTACGACGACCCCGAAGAGTACGCGCGTACGATGCGCAGCGTCATTGCGCTCAACGGCTCGTATTTCAACACGCAACGCGTGGTCGAGCAGTACGCGCGGATCGCGTATTTCGCGGATCGAAGCGAGGCGCGTCTCTGAAGGCGGGTGGGCTCCCGGCACGGGGGCTTACGAACGGCCGGCCGGGGGCTGGCGCGGCCGACCGCGAGGTGCTATCATCGTTGGGTTGTCTAATCCGGCCTTTTGCCGGTCGTGGCATAGCCACGTGTGTAGGGCCGCGAGCCTCGGCTGCGCGGCCGCAACCACCTACATGAAGGAAAAACTCGTATGGCAGGCCCGCCAAAAAAGCGCAGCAGCGCTGCGAAGAAGGAGCGGCGCACCAAGCGCAAAGTCTGCAGCTTCTGTGCTGACAAGCTCCCCGACATCAACTACAAGGACGTTCCTCGGCTGCGCAAGTATGTTTCGGAGCGGGGAAAGATCCTACCGCGCCGCATATCCGGCAACTGTGCGAAGCACCAGCGTCTGCTGACCGTTGCGGTCAAACGAGCCCGGATCATTGCCTTCCTTCCCTTCACCTCCGAGTAGCGCATGAAAATCATTCTCCTCAGCGACGTGAAAGCGCTCGGCACTACCGGGACGGTGGTTGACGTCGCCGACGGTTATGCCCGCAACTACTTGTTGCCGCGCGGTCTGGCCGCCGAAGCATCCAAGGGTTCGCTCGCGTTGCTAGAGCAGCAGCGCAGGGCAAAGGCGCGCCGCGACGCGGAGGCGTTGGCGAATGCCGAGGCGCTTTCGAAGCAACTCGAAGGAGCTCAGTTGAGCGTGTCCGCCAAGGCCGGCGGGAACGGCAAGCTCTTCGGCGCCGTTACCAATGCTAACGTCGCCGACGCGATCCAACGGGAGCTCGGCATCGAGGTCGACCGGCACAAAATCCAGCTGCCGGACAGCATCAAATCGCTTGGGAGTTACCCCGTGGAAATCCGGCTCGGCAAGAACCTCGTCGCTAAAACCACGGTCAAAGTCGTTCCCGCGTAGCTCGGACGTGGCCCAGGGAGCGGATCAGGCCTATGTGGCCCGATTCCGCCGCAAGTACGGCGGCGACGACGGGGTGCGGCGCTACGTCGTTGCGCTCTACGAAGTGCTCTCGACGGCGCTTGGCCCCGACAAAATGGTGCTCCGGGCCGGCAAGCTCAATTCGCTCAAGCTGATGCGCTCGACGCTCTTGCCGGAGCGTATTTTGGCATTGCAGCGGCTCGTGTTCGAAGATCCAACACTCGATCGTATGCCGCAGCCGGGCAAATACCGCGCGGTCATCGCTGAGATCGAAGACGGACTGGCCGATCTCGTGGCGCAGCGCACGGTCGAGGACAAGATCGAGAGCAAAGTCAACGCCAAGATGGCCGAGCGCCACCAAGAATACCTCAAAGATCTCAAGCTCGAGGCGATTCGGGAAGACGGTGGACCCGAAACGCCGGCCACGCAGAAAAAACTCGAAGAGCTCGAGGCGCTGGACAAACGCAAACTTGCGGCCTCGGCGCTGCAACTGTTACGCCCTGCAACCCTTGGCGAGGTCGTCGGGCAAGAGGCTGCCATCCGTTCGTTGCTCGCCAAGATTTCCTCGCCGTACCCGCAGCACGTCATTCTCTACGGGCCGCCGGGGATCGGTAAGACGACCGTGGCGCGGCTGGCGCTCGAGGTGGCGAAACGCCGTAGTTACACGCCCTTTGCCGATGACGCGCCTTTTGTCGAAGCCAGCGGCTCGACGCTGCGCTGGGATCCGCGCGAGACGACCAACCCGCTGCTGGGAAGCGTCCACGACCCCATCTATCAAGGCAGCCGGCGCGACTTCGCTGAGAGCGGCATCCCCGAACCCAAGCTCGGCCTTGTCACCAAGGCGCACGGCGGGGTACTATTCATCGACGAGATCGGTGAGATGGAAGCGAGCCTTCAGGCCAAGCTGCTCAAAGTGCTCGAGGACAAGCGCTTCGCTTTCGAATCGTCGTACTACGACGAAAGCGATCCGAGCGTTCCCGCCTATGTCAAGAAGCTTTTCAAGGAGGGGGCGCCGGCCGATTTCGTGCTGATCGGAGCGACCACGCGCGATCCCGACGAAATCGACGCGGCAATTCGTTCGCGCTGTGCCGAAGTGTACTTCGAGCCGCTCACGGAGTCGCAGATTCGCCTGATCGCCGCGGGAGCCGGCAAGCGGCTAGCGGTGAAGCTTGCGCGCCGCGTCCCGGAATTGATCGCTTCGTACACGATCGAGGGCCGCAAGGCCGTGCAAATTCTTGCCGATGCGTACGGTCACGCCCTCGACCGCGAACGCGGTGAGCTTCCAGGGCGCCCGAAGGCCGGCAGCGTGACGATTGCGGAAGCCGACGTGCGGTTGGTCGTGCAAGCCGGGCGCCTCGTGCCGCATACGCCCGTCCGCGCGCGGCGCGGAAAAGAAATCGGCAAGACCTTCGGACTCGGCGTCGCGCATCACGTCGGGAGCCTCATCGAGATCGAAGCGGTAGCGTTTCCGGCCGGCACCCGGCACGCCGGAGCCGTGCGCTTCAACGAGACGGCCGGAACGATGGCCAAGGATAGCGTGTTCAATGCGACCTCGGTCGTGCGCGCGTTGTCCGGCGTCGACCCGCTCGACTACGACCTGCACGTCAACGTCATCGGCGGCGGAAACATCGACGGCCCCTCGGCGGGCCTCGCGATCTTCCTCGCGCTCTACTCGGCGATCACTAAGACGCCCTTGGCGCAGGACATCGCCGTTACGGGGGAGCTTTCCATCGCGGGGAAAATTCGTCCGGTTGGGGGCGTGATCGAGAAACTGTATGCGGCGCGGCAGGCTGGGATGCGAATCGTCGTGATTCCTCGAGAGAACCTGCGCGAAGCGGGCGGCAGCAGCGCGAGCGGCGGCACGGAGATCGTCGCAGCCTCGAACGTGGACGAGGCCTTCGAAGCGTTCGGGCTGCCGCGCAAGTGGCGCGCGCCGCGCCGGCCGAGCGTTCGCGCGGGGACGCGCTCGTGACGGCGGCTCTGGCGAGTGCAAGCATCGGCGGCGCCGATCGCATTCCGCCCCATAATCTCGAAGCCGAGATGGCGGTGATCGGCTCGGTGCTCGTCGATCGCGAGATGATGGCGACTGTTAACGAGATCCTGCAGGCGCACGACTTCTACGCGCACGTGCACGAGACCGTCTACGCAGCGCTCGCGCAGCTCTACGAGCGCGGCGAGCCGCTCGACAAGATCACACTCGCCGAAGAGCTGCGCCGGCGAAATCTGCTCGAAAAGGTCGGCGGAATCGCTTACCTGAGTTCCCTGATGGACACCGTTCCGACCGCCGCCTCGGCCGAATACTATGCCAACATCGTGCGCGAGAAAGCGGCGCTTCGCGGGCTGATCCACGCCGGCACGCTGATCACGCAAATCGGCTTTGAAAACGAAGATGACGTGGAAGGCGCGCTCGACCGCAGCGAACAGATCGTCTACGAGATCGGAAACCGCCAGCATCACGGTCAGTTTCTTCCGATTACCAAGCTTCTCAAAGGCACCTTCGAACAGATCGATCGGCTCTATCACAGCCGCGGCGCTAGGACCGGAATCACGTCGGGATTTCGCGACATCGACGAGTACACGGCGGGATTCCAGCCCGGCAACTTCGTCATCCTAGCCGCGCGGCCGGCCATGGGGAAGACCTCGATGGCCTTGACGATGGCCTCGGCCGCCGCCAAAGAAGAACGCCGGCCGATCGCCCTCTTTTCGCTTGAGATGACAAACGAAGAGCTCGTCTCGCGCCTCCTCTGCGCGGAGGCGCACGTCAACGCGCAGAACCTGCGACGCGGCAATATCAAAGACCACGAGTGGGAGAAGATATCCGACGGCATGGGCGCTCTTTCTCAAGTGCCGATCTTCATCGACGATTCGGGTTCGCTGACCGTCACCGAGATTCGCAGCCGGTGCCGCCGCTTGCAGTCCGCCGAAGGGCTAGGCGCCGTTTTCATCGACTACCTCCAGCTCCTGCGACCCAACACGACCTCGCGCTTGCAGAATCGCAACGATGAACTCTCAGAGATTTGCCGGGTCCTCAAGGCGACCGCAAAGGACCTCCAAGTTCCGATTGTCGCACTCGCCCAGCTCAATCGCGGCGTCGAATCGCGCAACGACAAACGTCCCATGCTATCCGACCTGCGTGACTCGGGAGCGATCGAACAGGAAGCGGACCTCGTCGCGTTCTTGTACCGCGACGCGTACTACAATCCGGAAAGTGCGGCGGAGCCGGATCTGACCGAGTTCATCATCGCCAAGCAACGCAACGGCCCGACCGGGACCGTAAAGCTTCGCTTCCTGCAAGAGTACACGCTGTTCGTACCGTACGGTGACAAGGCGCACTTCAGCGCCCCGTAAGCACGTCGCCCAGGATGTGCTAGGGAAGAAGCCTTAGACCTCGACCTCGGTGATGTCGTGGACCTCGGGGGCGCCGATGCCGTGCTGGAGGTACGAGCGCGAAAGCTTCACATACTCGCGGCTGCCGTGGTCGACCCACATCGCCGAGACGCCGTCGAGCGGCTTCCTTACGCGCGCCGGTGCGCCGGCAGCGACGGTCTCGGCCGGGATCTGGGCCGTCGCACCGACGACGCTGCCTGCGGCGATCAACGAGCGGCGCCCGACGCGCGCGCCGTTGAGCACGACCGCGTTGGTTCCGATTAGCGCGCCGTCCTCGATGACGCAGTCTTCCATGGTGGCACAGTGACCGATCGTTACGCCGTCGCCGACGATCGTGCGGTTGTTCTCGCTGACGTGCAGAACGGCGTTGTCCTGAACCGAGGTGCGTGCCCCGATGCGGATCGGGCCGTTGTCGCCGCGGATGACGGCGCCGAACCAGATACTCGATTCCTCACCGATCTCGACGTCGCCGATCAACACCGCGGTGGGCGCCACGAAGGCGCTCGGGTGAACCTTTGGCGTTTTTCCGCGGTATTCGATGAACATGGATGTCCTCCGGCGAAAGAATGCGAGGCGATGCCTCTTCGCAAACCGAGCCTGGGAACCTCGTGAGTACGCCGCACCGCCACCAAACGCCGCTGCGGGGCCTCAAAGCCATTCCACGCCCGCGGCCGGATAATCCGGACTACTCGGCGGTCAACTACGAATATGCCGGGCGTATCGGGCACATCCATGAAGTCGTCTCGATCGACGGCCGTCAGCTTGCCAAGGTCGGCTTCGACGATCGCAAGATCGTCTATTTCTTACTCGAAGATCTCGAGCTCGACGAAGCGGCGGTGCGCGGCACCTTCCACGATCGCTGAATGGAGTTTTCCGCTCGCTCGAGATCGGGCGATCACCGCGGGCGGCCTCGCGCGCCGGTCGTGCCGCTTTCGAACGGCCATTCGGCCTGTCGGAATGCACGAATTCCGAAGACGACGGTTCCGGCTAGCAGGCTCATGATGCCGAAGAGGATTGGGCCGGCGCCGGCCGATGCGAACACGTAGACCCACCCGACGAGCGCGATGATGGCTGGCAGGGGGAAGAGCCACATGCGGTACGGCGCGCGTATGCCGCGAGCGCGAACCACACCGAGCGCCGCAATTTGCGCGATCGACTGGATCAACACGATGCCGGTCGTCAATGCGTTGATGACGTCCTCGAGCGGGAAGAGGCACGCGGGTAATGCGAGCACACCCATCACGACGAGCGCAACGTCCGGAAAGCGATGCTCTTCGCTGAGGTGCGCGAACGGCCGCAAGAACACGCCGTCGGCCGCTGCCGCGTACGGCACGCGCGAATACCCGAGCAGATTGCCGTAGACCGATGCGAAGGCAGTAACCAGGATCAGAAGCGTGACGATGACCGCCGCCGGCTTGCCGAAGGCTTGCGCGACGATTGCCGAAGCGATGTACTGCCCGATGGGCGGCAGGGACCCATGCGCGTCGGGTACGACGGATTGCCACGGGATAGCGCCTAGGACTCCGAGCTGCATGCTAACGTAGAGGACGGCGACCATTCCAATCGAGATCACGATCGAGCGCGGAATGGTCCGCCCCGGGTCCCTGACCTCCCCACCGATGCAACTCGACTGGTTGTAACCGAGGTAATCGTACATCGCGATGATCAGTGCTTGACCGAGTCCCGCGCGCAGGCCGCCCCAGAACGAGTCGCCCGGTGCCAGTGCCAGCGCTTGCGCCGGCGAAAAGTGCGCGTAGGATGCAGCGATCACGCACAGCAGCGTCACGACGGCCGCAACCGCAAACGCGATGCTGACCTTGGAAATCGTAACGATCCCACGGTAGAGTGCGACGAGCGTAGCGAGACCAACGGCGATCGCCAATCCTTTGATGGCCAAAGGCGATCCGCCGAGCGACGGAAACAGATAGCTCGCGTAGTTGGCAAATCCGATGTAACCGGTTGCCTGGTTGAGTGGAGCGACGAAGATCAACTGCCACACGAAAAGAAAGGATAGTAACCGGCCAAGGCGCCCCGGCCCGAAGATCGTCCGCAGGTAGCCGTACGTCCCTCCCGAGCAGGGGTACAGCGAGCCAAGCTCGGCCCACACCAGACCGTCACATAGCGCGAGCAGCGCGCCGAGCAGCCAGCCCACGAGCGATAGCGGGCCATGCAGCGCGCCGAGCACGAGGGGAATCGTGATGAGCGGACCGATTCCGATGATGGAGATAAGGTTGATCGCAACGGCGCCGCGCAGCCCCACGCCGCGGACGAGCCGCTCGTCGCTCACTTTTGCGGCGAGATGAGCGCTTTGCTTAGACCGCGCGGCGCGTCGCTTTCAATGCCGCGCCAGCGCGCCGCGTACAATGCGAGGGTCTGCGCGGTCGCAAGCCATGCCAGCGTGTTGAACGGCACCTCGACGGCCGGCCCGAGCGACGGGATGTCGTCGACGGTCGGGGCTCCGATCGAATAACGTAACGCGTCGGCGACCGCTACCTCGCGTAGCGGACGCGCCACGATCTCGAGGCCGTCGGGGTCGAGGATGCCGATCACTGCGTACGACGGATCGACCATGGCAACGCTGCCGTGGCGAAACTCGCCGGCTGGGAACCCCTCGGCGTGAAGGTAACTCGCCTCCTTTAGCTTGAGCGCAGCTTCGCGAGCGATCGGCAAGCCGTAGTCGGTGCCTAAAACGGCGACGCTGCGCCGTAGCGCGACCCTCCGTGCCGCCTCGAGGAGTTCCTCTTGACCAGAGCCGTCACACCAGGCGGCAACGGCGCGGGCGGTGCGGGACAGCACGCTTGCATCGCGCCGGTTGTCTCCGCCGAAGATCGAGGCCGCCCACAGCACGATTGCGGCCGACGCCGAGACGCTCTTGCTCGCGGGGACCGCGATTTCGCTTCCGGCTCCAATGTCGATCGTTACGTGCGCGCGCGTCGCGAGCGGCGAGTCGAGGTTGTTGGTCAATGCGATCAGCCGCCGTGGGGCAAGGACGTCGATTGCCTCCAACAGATCGGTCGAGCGTCCGCTCTGTGAGATCGCGAGGACGATGCGATCCTCGTACGCGCGGTGATCTAAACGTGCTTCGCTTGCGGCTAGGGCGTGCGCCTCGGCGCGGCGGCGGCGCAAGGCTAGGGCTCCCAGCTGCGCCACGAAGAGCGAACTGCCGCTGCCGACAAGCACGACCTGCGCGTCCAGTTCTCGCGCAAGCTGCTTCGCTCGATCCGACGAGGCGATTCGTTCCCAGGGCGGGCTGTTCGCGAATCTCGCGCTCGAAGTGCAGCCCCAGTCGCCTCGCACCGTCGCGTTCTCGCGCGTTGCCGATCACGACGCCGGCGAGGTTGCTCGAACGATCTGAGGCCGATACGTTCCAAAGGTCCAGACAAAACCTTCGGGGTCGCGCGCGACGTAGTTGCGCGAGCCGTAGTTGGTGTCGGCGGGGCCGTCGACGATTTCGGCGCCGGCGGCCTTGGCCCGCGCATAATGCGCATCGGGGTCGCGGACGACGAGATACAATCCCAGCGTATTGACGCCGCCGAGTTGCCGAGGGGTCTTCATCCCGTACGTGTCGCGCGCAAGGCTCGATAGCATGAACAAGCTCGTGCCGTAGCTCAGCTGCGCGTGCGCGATCCCGTCGCCTTCATCCGGCACGACGTAGTGTTCTTCGAATCCGAAGGCGTTCTTGAGAAAGGCGATGGCCGCTTTGGCGTCCGCGTAGCGGGTCGCGGCGTAAATCTCGGGCGGCCCTTCCAGCCCCGCGTCGGCACCACCCGGGGCGTCGGCCGTCGGATGATAGGTACCGGCGCTCCACACGTTTCCCTCGGCGTCGCGGACGGTGAAATTGCGTGCTCCGTAGTCGGTGTCGAACGGTTTCGCCACGACCGCAGCGCCGGCCGCGGTCGCGCGCTCGAAAAGGGCATCGACCTCGGACGTCGCGATGTAAATAGCGCCCGTCACGGCCCCGACGTCACGCGGCGTCTTGAAGTCGACGCGCTCGGGACGCGCATCGCCGAGCATGAGCAGGCTGCGTCCCAGGCGCAACTCGACGTGCGCGAGGCCTCCGCGCCCATCCGGAACGAGCAGGTTCTCTGCAAACCCGAACGCGCGCTTGAGAAAGTCGATCCCGTTGCGGGCGTCGGTGTAGAGCACGCTAGAGGTGATGTCCGGGCCGTTTTCCGTCGCTGAATCGTGCATCGGCGGCTTGCCTTTCGACTTAGAAGCGAGTGGTGGTTAGCGCCGATGGTAGCACGGACCCGCCGTAGCGTCTTGGAAAAATCGGACCGGTTCAGACTCGCCGGCGGCACGTCCGTCTAACGGCGCGTGGCCGCCGTGCCGGCGGCTGCGGTCGGGCGTGCGATCGTCGGCGGCACTATGCCGAAGGCGCGAGATCGTCTTGGAGGACTTGCTCCGCGAGGCTTGTGCTATTTGGATAGCGCTGTGCCCGTCGAAAGGCATGGGGTGTCATGCCTGCATGGTTGCGGAATTCCGCATTCATGTGGGGCTGGTCGTAATAGCCGGCCTGCGCGGCGATTGCGACCAGCGGGAGATCGCTCGCCTGGAGCAGTTCGAGAGCGCGCCGAAAGCGCACGATGCGCGCAAAGCGCTTTGGGGTGACGCCGACGTAGTCGCAGAAACTCGCGGTAAAACGGCCGCCCGCTTTCCCTCCGAGTGCGTCGAGCGCCGCAACCGCGATGTCGCCGCCGCCGGCTTGAATCTGCGCGACGGCCCGTCTGACCGACGCTGGCGGCTCGGGCGCCCCCGCAATTCGCCCGCGAATCCACTCAAGCGACGCTTCGACGCAGGCCGCGTCGTTACGCGCCGCGGTACAGCGCTCCCCAAGCTCGGCGGCCGATCGTCCGATCACGTCGTGCAGGTCGAAATCGGCGTCGGTGAGCGAGGGCAAGGACGAGCGCAGAACGGCGCATGCGCCCTCCGGCCACAGATTGATCCCGAGCACGCGTACGGTACGGCCGGGACCCTCGATGGTAATTGCCGTCGTACGCATGCCGTTGACCGAGATGGGAGGAAACGGTTCGCTCGGGATATCGCTGACGAGGCGATACGACGCATCGAGTTGCAGAGCGATGCCAAGCGTTCCGTCGGGAAAGATTCGCTCCCGCGGCAGCGCGGTCGTTCCGTCGAACAGCCAGACGGACTGCACGATGGAAGCGAGCGGATCGCCCTGCGCCGGCGCGTACTTCGTTGACGTCCAGCAACCCAGCGCCGACTCAACCTGCGAGCTCGAGATCATTGCCCGATCGGTTTCGTGCAGCGGCGTTGCCGGCCTGGGCGTTTAGCCGGCGGCCGCTTGAATCGTTTCCGGGAGAGGCGAAGCGGACGCCTCACCCACGCCGGCCTGCGAAAGCTGTGCGAGCACGCGCTCGAGATGGGCAGTGTCCTCGTACAATCGATCTTCGGCGATCGCGCCCCAGATAATGCGCAGGTACTGCATGCCCTCGTTCTCGTAGGGTTCGCCGTTGGGCAATGTCGCATGGACGAGGAAGCGTGCCGCGGCCGTCGTGTTCCACGGACCGCCGTTTACTACGATCTCGAGTGGAACGAGCGCGAGGTCGGGAAAGAGCCGGCGCACGCGCGCGAACCAGGCGCCGATCTGCTCGCGCCCGCGCAATTCGCCTCCCATGGCGTGATCGCCCGAAAAACGAAAGATCGCGTCAGGCCGGAATTCCGTGGCAAGGTCTCGCGTGGCCTTCGTGCTGAGCGCGGCGAAAGCGCCTCGCACCCGCGCTCGGACGACGGCGTGATAGGGTGACCAAAGCATTAGCGTCTCCTTCGCTTTGAAGTAGCGGCAACGCCGCGAGGGCTCTTGGGCGCCGCGCGAAAGCCGTCGGTGCAGGCGCGGAGTAAGAGCTCGAACTGCCGTTGTGCGAGTGCCTCTTCGCCGGCGAAATATCCGGTCAGCTCGAGGCTAACGTAGCCATGAACGACTGCCCACAGAAGCTCCGCTTGCATCACGGACGGGATCGCTTCGTCCAGCAAGCCGGCCTCGGCGGCCCGCCGCACGGCGTCGACCAGGGGCGCAAAACTCGGCGACGCCTGGCGCCTCGCGCCGACGGGAACGTCGGAAGCCTCAGCCGAGCGAGAGAAGACCGCAAGATACAGCGTCGGATGTTGTAACGCGAACGTCCGGTACGCATGCCCCAATTGAAGAATCCGTGCGAGCGGGTCGACCTTTGGTTTATCTTCCGTTAAGGTATGTGCGAGCAGCCGAAAGCATTCGCCGTGCACCTGGCTTACGAGGCCTTCTTTTCCGCCGAAGAGCGTGTACAGCATCATGGTCGAGCAACCCGCCTCGGCGGCGACCCGTCGCATGGTCAAATTCCCTTCGCCTTCGTTCGCAAGAATGCGCCCGGCGATCTCGACGAAGCGTTCCCGCAAGGCTACAGGCACGGTCTCGCCCGCCCGTCGCGCGGTCCTCATAACGTGATTATAACGCCGTTATCGTGGAAGTACAAGCCCTGCGAAATATTTGGTTGGGCGAGGTCTCGAAGGACGAGCCCGGCGTTTCGGCTTCGCGGGTTATGGTCCGAGCGTTTTCTCGAAAAAGGCGATTGCGTCGCGGGCGACTTGCGCGTGGATGGCTTCGCGGTCGACGCCCGGACCATCGGTGCAGACCGGGCCCGGAATCAACGCCTTGCCGTCGGCAGTGCACGTGTCGAGAAACGTGTAGTGCCCCGCGCCGGGAACCGTCATCAGCGTCGCGCCCGGAATCGCGCTTGCGTAGCGCAACGCATTCTGCGGCGGTGCTACCGTAACGTCGTTGGTTCCGAAGACGACGCGCACCGGTACGCTGATTGCGCGCAGGCTCGCGACCGTTACCGATTCCCCGACCGCCGGCGCGATCGCATACACCGAACGGACGCGCGAATCGCTGACGTCGCCGCCGCCGGAGGTCATCGCCTTCGCATACGAGGGATCGCTCGCAAGCAACGCGTTCATCTTCGAAATGAGCTCGGGAAATTCAGGCGGCGGTTGGCAGTTGCCCGCGGCGGTGGGGTGCTGAGCGCAGTACGCGTGGAACGCGGCAACGTCGACGCTAGCGCCGCCCAGAGCGATCGCGGTATATCCGCCGAGCGAAAAGCCGGCCGCCCCGATGCGCGCGCGGTCGACGCGCGGACCGACCGACGGATCGGCGAACGCCGCGTCGAGTGCTAGAGACAGTTCCCGCGGCCGCAGCCACCACAGCGTGAAGCCTTGCACCGTCGTTTCGGCGGCGCCGGAGTTCCCGGGATGGTCGATGGCGACGGCGATGAAGCCTGCACGTGCCAGCGCGATGCCCAGCCACGCCATTTGACGCGCCGAGCCTCCCGTTCCGTGCGACAGCAACACGAGCGGGAAAACCGCCGGCGCGGTCGCGATGGGCGCGTCGACTGCCGCACTTCCCGCATCAAAGAGCGCTTTGGAGTCGCCGACATATTGCGGCGTTTCGGTTGCACCGGCGTCGACGGGATACCAGACCAGGCCGTGAATCTGTGCGGACGCCACGCCCAGCTGCGCCGTAACCTGCGGCGCTTCGAACGTAAACGTTCGCTGACCGGCCGCAAACGTCATAACGGCGGCGAGCAGCGTGGGGCTAAGCAACGGGAATGCAAACATCGGTGAGAAGCTCCGACGGTTCGGTGATTGCGGGATCGTTGAGATTGTGCTCCAGGCACGGAGCATCGCCCACGTCGTAACGGCCGCTGAAGATCACGGCATCGAAAAGGCGGTCGAAGACGTGCTCGATAAACTCGTACGGGCCCTGGTGTCGATACAATGCATAGGCGCCGCCAGGGAATTCTATGCAAGCGAGTTCGCCCACCGGCTGCGCCTCGCTCGTGATGCACGCGTCGAAGCGCAGCTGCGATTCATCGCAGTCATCCGGACTGTCATAGGATAAGCCGTAGAACTGCGAATCGGCCGCGATCAAACGGTGCGCGCGCGCAATCGAAACCAGGGCGGCAAATGCGGCCGGGGCGCTGCGACGGTACGTCCCGATGCGGCGCACGCCGAGGAGCCGCATCGCCGGGACCTGCGCGACGCGGAACTCCATCGCGCGGCTCCGGAATTGCGGCAGTGCGTTCGGGGGAACGATCGGTACCGAAGCGTCCGCGCGAAACTCCGTAGGCGGCACGCCGAAGTGGTCGGTGAAGGCGCGCGTGAAGGCGCTAGGCGAATCGTAGGCTGCCTGCAATGCAATCGTTGTGACGTCGATGCGCGTCTCACGTAAAGCAATCGCGGCGCGTTGCAGGCGCTCGCGGCGAACGTAAGCGGCCAGCGGCTCACCGACGACTGCCCGAAAGACCCGGTGGAAATGGAATCGCGAGAATCCCGCGCGCTCTGCGATCTCGTTCAAGTTCAGCGGCTGGTCGAGGTTCGCCCGAATGTAGGCGGTGATTTCGGCCAAGCCGGCCGCGATACCGTGCCTCTTCATGAGCGACATGCGTTCGCAGTGTACCCAAGCGGGCCCGTCCGGCGCTATCCCGTTCTTGCGGTTTCGCTTAGCAAGGTCGAACTAATGCTCGCGGGCACCCCACCTGTTCTTGACGCCTCCCTTCGTGCGTGAGCACCGCTCGGGCGACCTGACCCTGGAAACCGGGAAGGCGGATCCTCGGTGGGCGCTCGTGAGCGCCCGAGGCGCGCCATGGCTCGAACGGCCGCTAAGCCTCCAGTGGGATGGGCTCGCAACTTAGTACCGTTTCACAGTGACGAGGGCCGCCTGTCGGCGGGTGATACGACGAGGAGCATATTTAGAGATTTTTCACATTTTGCGGCTAGCGTGTCTGCACTCGCACTTCTCCGCTGGAGGATAGCATGGCTCGGATGTACCGCGGCCCGCTTAAGTGGGCAAGCGCGGCCGCGCTCGCTTCGTGCGGAACCCTTTTCACGATACCAGCATCGGCGCATTCGCATGCGCTACTTGCGCCCATGCGGCTGCAAGCCGCGCCGGTGACACACGCGGCTCGCGCGCTCACCTACGCTGCCCCGCGTGAGGGGTCCATCGTGGATCGACCCGGCGTCATCGGGCGGGGCGCTCTTGTACGTGTCAGACTTTGTGCGCTGGACGGTCAACGTCTACAACTATCCCGCCGGCACGTTGGTCGGGACCCTGACCGGCATCAAGTTTCCCTCGGGTGAATGCGTCGACGCCTCCGGCAATGTTTACGTTACCGCTGAAGGACAGGAGCAGACTCTCGAATATGCGCATGCGGCGCGAAACCGACCGTCAAGTTCAAATCTCCGGCGGGATACCTTCCGGTGTCGTGTGCGATCGATCCAACGACCGGCGACCTGGCGGTCGCGAACATCGAGTCGGGCACCAGCAAGAACCCGTTTCCGGGCGACGTGTCGGTGTACCAAGGCGCAACGGCCAAGCCGATGAGATTCCTGGCGCCCAACATTTACTCTTATTATTTCTTGGGCTACGACGACGCGGGGAACCTCTTTGTGGACGGCTCGGTTGGAAGGGCTGGGGTGAACGTCCAGTTCGAATATGCCGAACTACAGGCTGGCCACAAGCGCATGAAGCCCATCACCCTTACCGGTGGCAACGTGGCATTCCCCGGCAACGTGCAGTGGGACGGTTCCCACATTACGATCGGCGATCGAGATAACGCCGTCATTTACCAAACCGTCGGGGCAGGTATCGTCGGCAGCACACCACTGACCGGATCGTCGGACATCGTTGGATACTTCATTGACGGAGCCAGTGTAATCTGCCCTGATGCCGGAAACGCAAGCGTCGAGGCTTACAACTACCCGGTGGGCGGCACGCCCATCGGCACCCTGACAGGCTTCGACCGGCCGGACGGTGCGGTGGCAAGCCCGTAGGAGAAATGCGCCCGGAATCGCCATCATGCGCGTGGCGATTCCGACCCCCGCAGCGACGGCTTAACGATGTCGAACAAGAAGAGCTGGCGCGCTTCGATGAGCACAAAGCTCATCGACTCGCTCGACTTGCAGTAACGGCGGCTCCTACTTTCTCGTTTGAAGTTCTCGCGATGCGTTCGGCCAAGTTGGAGTCCAGAAGGCCACTCTTTGTGGGCGCTTAGGGAACGGAAAGGCCGGACTCGATCGCGTGCCTCTACCGCCGGCTCGTTCGCGACGCCGGCATCCTCAGGTTCGGTTCCACGAACTGCGGCACTCAGAGAACAGCGTCTAGCTGGCGCTAGGGGTTCCGTTTCCAGCGGTCTCGCAGATTCTCGGGCATGCAGGCACCGCAGTGCGGCCAAAGTCTTTGCGCACGATCTCCAGGAGCCAAAGCGAGCGGGCGCAAGCGCCAATGGTCCAGGCTTATCGCGCGATTCCCGAAAGGATGGCCCTCAAGTGACCCGAAGCGAAGGTACTGCTTTCGGCGGCCGCGTAGCGTAAGATGTGGTCACAGGCTCGCGAGCCGTAGCCCGAACCAGGTAGACAACCCGTGAGACCTGGTACGCCGACGTAGCTCAGTTGGTAGAGCAGCTGATTCGTAATCAGCAGGTCAGCGGTTCAAGTCCGCTCGTCGGCTCCAGAGAAAACCCTGTTGGCACGGAGTTCTTCTTCTGCGCGCCGACTTCCCGTTACGTTACCGCCCCATGGTGGTCGCAGTGCCCGGCATGTTGATTGTGCAAATGGCCGGCCACGAGGTAGTCGACGTGACCAGCGTGCGGCGCAGCTTCGTGTCCGCATGCCGGTCCATGCCGATGCGCATGATCATGCGCTGAACACGGATGCCCCGTCGTACAATTTGCCGGATGCGAATCCGAGGCAGAGAACTCGTGCTCGTCCACATGCCCATCATGCGGATGGTGCAGATGGCCGTCATGTACGTAGTCTGTATGGTCCTCGTGCTTGATACTCGTGTGTCCACACGCAGCGCCGTGCGCGTGTTCGTGTTTCTCGTGGGTCGCGTGAGACATCGTCGTTAGGTCCTCCGTATCTGCAAATCAACCTCAAATTGAGGATAGCCTCTAAGCTATTCTACCACGTCCCCGGACTCGCACAGGCGCCGGTGCGGCGTCAAGCCAGCGAACACCGCGAGGAAGCTTAGCACAAGTACCGCAACGAGCTCAATCTAATTCTAAGTCTGATCCGCCGCCGATGTTTGCGGGCTCACGCGGCGCGAACGCTGGGCGGAAGCATCAAATTCGCTAGCTCGTTCAGGTCGCAGGGAGGCGTGAAAGTTACGCGCTTCGCCGGTCTGGCGCGGCAATGCCTCCTGCAGCGGCAGCGAGACCAGGACTTGTCGATGCCTCTCGGGAGACCCGGATGACGACGGTGATCGACGGGTCGTTGTGTCGAGTTGGCCCATGAGGAGTCGTCATGTTCCGTTTGGATCGAGCCGGAAGTGCGAACGGCTGGTTGGTACTTCGTACGTATGCGCTGTGCGCGCTTGCACCGATCACGGTCGCTGTCGCATTTGCGGCTCCGGCCGGACAGCCGCGTGCCCTAGCGGGCCCGCTGCGTTCGCGCAGGCGGCGCCCACCGCGCCATATTCGAACGGCGACACGTTTGAGTATTCGATAACATATAAGATAACCGTCTCGCAACCTTCGTCGACCCCGGCCGCCGGCAACGCAAACCTGACTGATTCCGAGACCGTTACGTATCCCGCTACATACGGCAAGAAAGACGTCTATTTATTGACCGACACGGAGAACTACGGGCCTTCATATCCGGGCGGATACGTCGTGAAAAGCTACTACGGGTTCGTGGCCGAGCACTCCGAGCGAGCCCTTCTTGAATATGGGTACAGGTGGGAGGACATCTACGAGTCGTCCGTGGTTGGAAATTTCGTACAAATGAACGATAAGCCATATTCGATCGCTGCCGAGTACCCCGAGTCGGCAGGTCTTGGGTGGTCCGACAACTTTGGCTACAAGTCGAGCGGGTGGGACGCGTATAGCGGGGGCAGCAGCTATCGAGAAGAGATCGAGGCGGACGGAGCCTACAGGTCGACCACGCAGTACACCGGCCCCTCCTCCACGCAGACGGACATCGACCATCTAACAAGCAATAGTACCGGGAAAAGCATCGTTGACGTCAACGGTAGCGAGTCAGGTGAATGGACGTTCGGATTGCCCTTCGTAAGCCGCGGCTCGGAGTTCATTCCGGTTAAGAGAGGGAAAACGACCACCGACGTGCCTGATTGGTTCCCCGGCAGCGGCGCGCCGCTTTTGCCGCTATCCGATACATCCGTAAAGATCGTCGCGTACGCCGGAGCACCCGGTGTTTGCCGTTCGCAGGCGGGGACATACGCGTATGACATTCGGATGAAGACCCGTTACCTCGATCCCGTCGGAGGGAGTTACATGACGGACACGTACGACGCCTTCGATAACCCTTCGCTGGGCCTCATCTGCTCCGTCGATTCTGAAACCAATCGGTTATACTTCAACGCCTCCAACGGCGCGCTCGAAGAAACGTTGGTCTATAAGACGATCTGGGTCCTGACGGGCGAACAACCGTCGATTGGAACCGGGGGACACGCGGCTCCCCTGCGTTTCATGTGCTTGCCGAAGCGTGCGCGTTTCCCAATGGAATTCTTGACCCGCCGGGACTGGCAAACGTCTTTTTGAGCCACGACCAGCTATGGTCGGGGGCGGCCGTAGTGATTCCGCAGACCGTCAGCGGCCCCGCGCAAGGGCTAACGCGCGCTTAAGGAGGCGCTGGCGCGCTGCACCAGGGCCTCCTCTGCGATCGTTGCGAGGCAAACGGGTTGTTCCGCCTCAGCGTTTAAACGCGTTTCGCCGTTTCGAGGATGTTTCGTTTGAGTCGTGCGTGATCTGCGCAATGAAGCCGTGCTGCTTGCCGTCGTAATCCGTCCAACCGCCTACGACGTTGTATTGTCCGAGTTCGTTTTCGTTATCGATCCCGTACGCAATCGTTGCGGCGCTGCCGGGAACGAAGATATTGATGATCGTTCCGTGCTCGCGGAGGAAGCCCGTTGCGACATACTGCGAACCGTATTCGCCGTCGTACCAGCCGACGATATAGCCGCTGTCGTTGATCCCGTAGAGCTGGGTGTCAGTGGCTCCGGGCACGTTATAGTGTTTCACGCCGTTGATCATTCCATGGTAAATGGTCCAGCAATTACCGTTCGAACACTTAGCGGTCTGGTAGTCACCAACGAACGTCCCGGCGTTATTGATTGCGGAGACTTGCGACAGTATTGCCTTGGAAGGTCCGGGGAAACCCGCGCACCCCGCCGATGGGGAAGCTACGAAACCCTCGACTTGCTCCCCGGATCCGTCCGAGAGCACGTTTCCAACGACGGTCCCGTTGTCGTTGACGCCAAAGCCGAGCGCGTCTGAGCACGGTTCGATGGTCGTGAACGTGCCCTGAGATAGCAGGAAGGTGTACGTGCCGGGTCCAAGCGAGCCGCTGCCATCGGTAGCGTAGGTGCCTACGATTTCCCCATTGTTATTGATGCCGTTCGCAAAAGTGTTGTAGGCGTTGGGAACGTTGATGGGCGTTAAGTTTCCGGCGGTCGACAAGAAGCCGTGCGAACCTGCGCTGTCGGTATACGTACCGACGAATGACGCGTACTGGCGGTCAAAATCCTGATACAGGTTGATGCCATAGATCGTGGTTGATAAGGCGCCGGGATAATCGAACGTACTGTAGCTGACGGTCACGGGCGGCCCCGCCGCGGCGGCTGGGATGACGGTCCCGATGAGACCAAGAAACATGGTGAGAGAGATCGCTGTAGAACGGTGCACTGGAGTGTCCTCCTATTCGTCGGGCGTCGTGCGCTCGGCCCGATGTCGCGTGGGTTTGATGCGTTGAGGATAGGACGTCCGGCTGGCGCCCGACTTCGGCGAACTTGCCTATTTTGCGCTCGGAGGTTACCTATTTTTCGGCCGTTAGAGGCCGCGAGGCTCGCAGCCCGCGCGGGATGTCCCCGCACCGCGGCGGCTCGCAAACGGCGCCGCACTGCGCTCGCGTCCGGTGGCCTTTTCCACGAAGCACGGCGCGTGCGGTTTCATTTCAACAAAGCGCAAAGCCACCTAGCCCTCTCGAGCAAACGTGAAGATCGTACATCGATCGTTATCATTAACCGCGACGCCGCGCAAGGCAAACCCGGACCCTGCGATAATCCCACGTTACAACGGAGCCTCGACCGGCGCGAGCGATCAGCCCGAGTATCGTGAGCGAAGCCAGTGCGCAGGGCCACGCCAAGCAATCGCCGATGCGGCTGAAGATCGCGGGCCCGGGGCCGGGCGACACCGACGCGATAAGGAACGTGGGGCCACCGGGGTGGACACCGCACGGGCAACGACACGTCCCCTGTCCGTCGCTGACACGGGAATACGAGAACGTCGCGCGCGATCCGGCGTGCGACCCGATGGTGTGTTTCAGCCTCGATAAAAGTAGGGGTCCAGAACGCTAACCGCCGTGATGTTGTCGATCGGCAGATTGCTGTCGTGTGCCGCCTCGCGTATCGCTTCCGCGGTGGGGCCGTCATAGATGCAAAACAGCTTACGGAGGTCATCGCTTACGTAAGAGTGCAGCCAGGTGACGCCTCTCCTGGCGTTGCTCTCGACGACCGCCGCACAGGCGCGGGCGCCGTCGTCATTCATCGGTATCCGCAGCCCGCCTTGAAACGTTCTCTGGACGAGATAGCGTGGCATCGTCAACCTCCTACCGTCGCGACGGTCAAGATCGGCCGTCAAGACAATGGTAGGCGCCGGCGTGAGGCGCGGCTTCGGCAAACTTGCCTATTTTGCGCTTGGAGGCTGCCTATTTTCGCCCGCACGAGGTTGCCTATTCTCCGGCCTCAATTCGCAAGCGCAACGCGGCTGCGACGGCCTCGGTTCGCGTTGAGACGCCGAGTTTCGAAAACGCCGAAGCCAAGTGGTGGTCGACGGTGCGCACCGAACGGCTCAGGCGCTCGGCGATCTCGGAGTTCTTCAGTCCCCCGCAGAGCAGCGAAAGCACCTCGAGCTCGCGATCCGTCAAGCCATGCGGATGTGCCCTCGTCGAGGCTCGCCGCCCGCGTGGCACGCCGCGCACCGCGGCAGCTCGCAAACGGCGCCGCACTGCGCTCGCGTCGGGCGCGGCGCCCAAGCCCTCGAAGAGGGCAAGGGCCTCGACCTGCCCTTGAGGATCGCCTTCCGCGAGCGCGCGCGCCTGCTCGTAAGGGCAGCCTAGTGCCGCCCAGGCGTCGGCCGCTTCTCGGAAGCGGCCGGCGATTTGCAGCTCGAACGGCTCCGCGTCCGGCGCGGGCGGGATGTCAGCTGCACCGGCTCGGTGCATCCAATACCTTAGCTCGCCGGCGAGCCACGCATCGCCGCGGCTCGCTGCCAGGACCAGAGCCGGCCGGGCTTCGTCGACCGTTGCGCGGAGGTCCCCGCGCAAGAAGGCTGCTTCGGCGCGCGCCGCCCGCACGGCCGCGACCCGTTGCGAGGTGTTGCTCGCGTCCGCGAGTCGCAATGCCTCGTCGAGCAAGGCGTGCGCGCCAGGGTCTCCGCGGCGCGTTCGGACGCGGCCAAGCGCCACCAGCGCATACACTCGGCTTATCGTTCGGTCTTCCGTTCCTTCGATCACTTCGAGTGCGTTCCTCACCGCCTCGTCCCAATGGCCCAGGTACATCTCACACAGTGCGAGCCACGAAGTTGCGTACGTTCGGGCGCTATCGATGTCGCGTTTCTGGGCAAAGGAAATGGCCTGCAACAGTTGCTCGCGCGCTTCCCGAAGCCGGAATACTTCGCCCGATCCCGAGCCGAGATTGTTATAGATCAGCGCGGCCATGAAGTCGAGCCCGCTCGCAACGGCAAGATCCGCTGCGTGCTGCAAGTGCTTGCAACCCGCCTCGTAGTCGACGAAGAGCGTCGCGGCCCCGAGCGTGCCGAGCGCGGCCGCTAACACGTCGGGCCCGCCGAACCGTTCGGCGAGAACGACCGCTTTGTTGCTCCACGCGATCGCGTCGCCGCACTCTCGGTTGAGGAAGCGGAGGTGCGCCTGGACGCGGTAAGCGCGAGCGAGTTCGAGACCCGGGGCCTGTGCTTCGAGCAATTCAACCGCATGGAGGCTCGCCGCATCGGCTTCGGTATTGCGCAAAGCTCTGATATAGGCGAGCGCTAGTTCGCTGAGATTTTCCGCCTGGCCCACCGTATTTGCGGCGCCGCTGTGCAAGGTAGCGGCTTCCGACCGCGCTGCGATGGCTTCGTCCAACTGAGCGGTAAACTGGCACTCGCGAGCGTACCCCTCGAGCAAAGCGATGCGTTCGGCCGTTCCCTCCGCGCCCCCGCCCGCGCACGCGAGCGCGGCACGATACTGGGCTATGGCCTCTCGGTGCGCGCCGCGTTGCGCTGCCTGTCGTGCTGCTTCGGGGGCATACTTTAGGACGGCTGCATCGTCGCCGACGCGCGCCGCGTGATGCGCTAGGCGGGCCGCGGAAGCCGGGCTCTCATCATGCTTCACCAGCGCTTCGAGCACGCGGGCATGCAGCGCGCGCGCCGCGGGCTCCGACAAAGAGGATTCGACGACGATTCGTGCGAGCTCGTGACGAAAGTATAGCGCGGACGCTTCCGCCATCAAGAGCCCTGAATTGAGGCACTCTTCAAGCGGGAGAACGCCACCTGGCAGCAGCGCTTCGACGAGCCAACGCTCGATTTTTCTTGGAACGACCGAGGCAATGGTGATGACGGCCCGCGCGTCGGGCGTCAGGCGCGCGAAGCGAGCGAGCACCAGGTCTTGCGCGCTGCGTGGAATGCCGTCGCCCGGGCTGCGCAGCAGTTCGGTGACGAAGAACGGGTTACCGCGGGTCGCTTCGTAGATGCCGGCCGGCGACCGAAACGCGCGGCGCGCGAGCAGGTCGACGGCTTCCGGTGAGAGCCGCGGTAGGTCGACCCGCGTTACGGTCCCGCCCGGCAATTCGCCGATGACGCGGCGCAATGGATGAGTGGCGGTCACCTCGTCATCCCGGTAGGAGACGGCGAGGAGACATGCCACGCGGTCGATGCGCCGCCCCAGGAATTTGAGGAGATCGAAGGTCGCCTCGTCCGCCCAGTGCGCGTCGTCGATAACCATGAGCGTCGGCCGGCGGCTCTGCTGCAACTCGGCGACAACGCCGTCGAAGAGGGCGGCGCGGTCACTACCGGCTCTAAGGTGCACTTCGAAGCGAACGTCGGAAGAGCGGGCGATGTCGTACAACGGCGCAAGCGGATGCGGTGTTTGCAAGGCATCGCACGCACCCCACCAGAGCCGTGCGTTGGGGTGGGCCGCCGCCAGTGCGCGCAGGATGCTGGTTTTCCCGATCCCCGCCTCGCCGGCGACGAGCGCGGTATGCCCCGAGCCGCTCGCGACGAGCGCGAGGCGATCCCGAAGTATGCGGAGCGCCTCATCGCGCTCGACTAAGGTGCCGGCGCGCAGGATAGGCGGACTCGCGCCCGACTGGGCAGCCATCAAACGATCCTTGGAAAATATGCCGCTCGGCGCATACCTGGCGCTAGCCTCGCAGCAGCGTGCCGCGTGCCTCGAAAGCGCGACCCAGGTCCTCCAGTTCATTTTCCAGCGGGCCGAGTGACTCGTCGTCGAAGCTGGCGGCGTCGAGTGCTGACGCGGCGGCGCGCGCACGCTCGGCGCCGGACGCGAGTTGGACGTCGAAGCCGATCAGCTTGTAGAGCATTGCTTGCTCGTCGCGCACCCGGAACCAGATGCTGTCGGTGGCCGGCGTTTCGGCACTGCAGAAAACGCCGATCAAGGCCTCACAGTGCTTGCGCGCCGCGTCGATCGCTCGCAGCCGGCGCAGGCTCTCGTCGGGCGGCAAGGGATGTTCGCGCGACGCGGGCGGCACGTTGCGCGCACGATAGCGCTGCTCGAAAGCCGCGAGCGCGCGGGCGGTTTCACCGAGCACGTTGGATGCCCGTTCGCGAACGATCGCGTCGTTGGAGCGCGCGACGTTGCGCGCATCGTAGAAGTTGTAGCCGAAACCGCTCATCGCAACCTGGAGCGCCTGGATGACTGGGTCGGTCGCGGGACGCCGCGGATCGACTAGTGCTTCGACGACGTCCTCGACGACGAGCGGTTTCGGCGGTAGCTGCATCGGTCTAGTTGGCGCCGTTGAGTCCTTTGGCCACGGCCTCCGCCGCGATCGTTGGTACCACTCCACCAATCGAGAACTCGCGTCCGATTGCCATGTTTGGCGCGCTGACCACGCCGCGCTCGGCCATGAGGATCGCGGTATAGTAACGCACTGCATCGATCTCGGAGAGGCCGAAAGCTTTGAGGGAGATCAGCGCCCGCATGCGCTCGTCGCGCGGCCGTACGAGCACTTTGACGGTATCGAGCGTGATCCCGTAGCCTTGCAGGAACTCGGAAAGGTGCGTGCGCACGAGTTCGGTGAGATCGTGGATCTTCTCGTTGACTTGCTCGAGTGCGGTCACCTGAATGAGCTGATTGATGGCCTGCTCGACGACCGGACCGGCGTACTCGTTGATCGCCTGCGTCGTTAGCACGTGACCGGCGTAGGGCATGTGGGTGACCAGCGCCAGCGCGCCTTCCTTGGTCGGGACGTGGATGTAGTAATCGACGTCGTAACTCATCTCAGCCATCTCCGCCGAGAGCGCAACGCCGGAGCACTTTACGACGAGTTTGGCGCGGTTGATGTAGAGCGCTTCGTACTGCCAGGGACTCTGGCCGCCGAAAAAGCCTTGCACGAACGATCCGACCAGCGGCTTGTCGCCGGTCGTGATCGGGTATTGTCCGGTCTCATACACGTTGAGAATGGCGCCGCGAGATTTGAGGACGCAAAAATGGTTCGATTCGACCGTGAGCAGCGAGCCGCTGACGATATTCGCCGAGGGGTAGTGGTAGATCAGGGTGTCGGGACCCATCACTTCCAGACCCTGCTCTGAGAGGGTCGAGATGACGGTCATGAGAGCCATGAGGTACTCCTTGCCGAGCGTGCGGCGAGCGGTGGCAGTGGTGCGCTGGGGGAGAGGGGTGGTTGCGGATCGAGGGCGCGCATCCGTGGCATCATTGGGAAGGCGGGCAGCACCGCGCCGGCCCCGCGCCGGATCGCGGCGCGGTCTGTGGTCCTTGTTTGTTTCTTGACGGGCTGCTTGGGAATTGTGAGCGCCCGGGCGAGGTCTTGGGGAGCGGCTTTGATCGCGACCTCGACAACGACGGCGGAGGCCGCAGTGTCGGCGGCGCTTGCCGCTTGGGCCGCCGCGACGCGCTTTGCAAGTTCGCGGGCTGCATCAAGACGCGCCGCCGGCGAGCCGCCACCTTGGGCGCGCTGCTCCAAGAAAAGCTCGAGCGCCTGGGCGACCTGCGGGTTCGTCGCCACGCGCACCTCGCCGCTCTTGTTGCGGCGTGCCGGCTGTTGGCTAGCGATGATCGCGCGCAGCCGCGCCTCCCGCTCGGCCTCGCCTGACGGGTTCGATCCGTCAGCGTGCGGAGGCGCCACGCCGGCACGCTTCTGGGACGAGCGGATGGCACGAACGATGGTGCCGCTGAAAACCAGCGCCAGGACGACAAGAACAAAGACGACGGTGCCGGCATGCATGGGGACCGTCCTAGCTGGGAAGCGGGAGGATGTCGGGTCCGTCCACGAGTTGGCGACCGGCAGGCGAAATCCCGCGCGGCGCCGCGAGGTGTGTCGGGCCGGCGCTCTGAGGGTCGCCCTGTCGTCGAGACCGAGTGCACGCTGCAGGCGCTGGAACGGTTTTGGAACGCTCCTGGTCTAGCGTGAACTGAACGGAGCGACTTGCTCCGCGTGCCGAAAGGAATAACGATTCTCATGCGGTTCAACGCATCGTTCGGTTCCACGCTCGGAACCGTCGCCTTCTCCCTCACGGCCTGTTCCGGCAATGGATCTCAGTTCGCGCCGGGCGCGAATCAGGGAATCTTCGCACAGTCGCGCGCAGCGAACAGCTCCACCTTGCGGATCGTCGATCGCGCTTCAGTTAAGGCCCAGATTGACGTCGCCCAATACGGCAGTGGTGCCTCGGCGCCGGGTCAGGTCAACGAATATACGGCCAACAACAAGAAGAACGTCGGTCCATTCTGCCAGATCGAAGGCCTCATCCAGGTTATCGGAATCGAAACTGACGAGTCCGGTAATCTCTGGGTACCGCAGCTGGCAACGGCGTCTGGACCTGGCGAGATTATCGAGTACGCTCCCGACTGCGGAGCTCCAATCGCGACGTTGAGCGTTCCGAGCGGCTGGGCCATCGATATCGCGTTTGCCAAGAACGGCACCATCTATGTCAGCAACGATCTCGGGCCGGTCGGCACGGGGCCGGGCTCCATTTTGGTTTACCCGGCAGGCGCGACCTCGCCGGACGGTGAGCTCACGAATCCGGCCGTTGCCGCTTCGCAGGGCGTAGCAGTCGATTCGAAGGGCAACGTCTTTCAGTCGTACGGCGGCAATCCGGGGGGCGTGCTCGAATTCAAGGGGGGCGGAGGCAGCGGCACCATCCTAACGGGCATCGACATCCCTCAACCGGGTTTCGTCTTCATCGACAAACATAACGATCTCATCGTCATCGATGACGGCACGAAACTCGACACGTTCGCACCTCCTTACGCTGCGCTCGCATCGTCGTTCAGGCTCAAAGGAGTGTCGAGCCAGTGCGCGATCGATAAGGCCGAGAAGAACGTCGCCTGCGCCGATTACCAGAACGACACCGTCGACGTCTACGCCTACCCCTCCGGCACGTATCAATATAGCTTCAACAGCGGCCTACGGCAGCAGGCCGCATACACCTTCGGCGTCGCACAAGATCCGCGCTGAATAAGCTACGAGCAGAAACGCAAGAGGGCGGGATCTACGGGTCAGCCCTCTTTCTCGTTTGGTTAGCCGGGTGGGCGTTATAAAGTGAGTCGGCTGTGTCCCTCGCTCAGGGATCGCGAAGATCGGCCTCGAGCCTCAGGCTTAGAAAATCCCTGAGATCGGCCAGTTTCGTGAAGAAAAACCGCCGGTCGCTCGCGAGTTCGACGACGCTGCCTCGTATGGCAGCACTGCCGGCTTCACTCCATACGCGCAGCACGAAGACTCGTTCGAAACGGCGACCTGCGCTCCTCGCCCGCGGGCGTCCGGACATGCTTCCCTCCCCTGGAGTTACTTGCGATTTCGCAATACGAGACGAGCGTAGCGCCGCGGCGTTCCCGTAACGTCTCCCCATGCCATTCGGCGCACGACGCGGGATCGGGGGATGCTGGCGTTTCTCCAGCCGGGTCCTATGCCCGTGGGGCGCGCGACGCGCGCCGCGCGTGCCGCGGAGGGTCGATCGCCTGAGGAAAGGCTACGACGCATGGTGAGTCGGACGGTGGCCACTCGTCGAGTTCGACCGCGGCGCGCAGCGCAACGTGCATCGGCATTGCTTCGAACGATGCGCGCAAACCAGGGTCCGAGAGTGCGGCCAACTGCTTGACGTACGCTTCGTGCGCGCGCTGCATCGCACGGCGCGCGTCGCCGGGTTCCTCAGCCGCTCGATGGACGCATGCATCGATCCAGTGATGACGGATAGCGTAGGGTCCGACGCGACCGCGCAGCATTTCAACGGCCCGGCCGAGCGCATTCCTCGCAGCCGCGAGCCGTCCGCCTCCGAGATGCGTGACGGCCAGATCGTCGAGCACTTCCACAGCATTCTCCCACCTGCCCGTACGGTTATGGAGCTCGAAAGCCCGGTCCAGTTCTCTCGTTGACGCATCGAATTCTCGTTGACATCGAAGCAGCCGGCCTCGATTCTGGCTAAAGGCGCCCAAGAAACGCGATTCGGGAAGTCTCTCCACGAGTGGAGCGGCGTATTCGAGCGCGCGAGACAAAGCGACGATGTCACCGCACTGCCAGGCGGCGTCGGCAGCGTTCACGGCTGCCACCGCAGCCGTCGAGATGGAAGCATCTTGCGTGGTGTCCGCCGCGCGCCAGCACCATTCGATGGCCTCCGTAAAGTTGCCGACGTCGATGAGCACGCAGCCGAGATCGCACATCACGCCCTGAAGCCGCGCAGTCAGCCCGAGCGATTCGCAGAGACGCCGCGCTTCGCGGAGCTGGTACAACGCGTCTTCGATCTGCCAGCAGCTCCATGAAGTCACCCCGAGAATATTTCGACAATCCGCTTCAAACCTACGGTCGCCGATCTCCAGACCTAAGGCAAGTGCAGACCGGCCTAGCTCGGCGGCGCGAACGTGGTCGTGTTGCTCTTGAGCCACAGCGCTCGCGTCGCGCAGAGCCTGTATGCGAACTTCGGTGTCGCCCACACGCTCCGCGAGGCTCACGGCCTCCGACGCCAAGTGCCCCGCATCGCTCGCACGGCCGGGCATCAGAGAACACACGCGCGCAGCGAAGGCCGTCACGCGAGCCCGCGAAACGTCGTCACCGAGCGCTCCGTAGCGCTCCCGCGCGCGGAAGGCGCTCTCGATCGAGCATCCGTACTCGCCGTCGTTCTCTTGGCGCCTCGAGCGAACTTCATCGGCGGCCGCCAGCCAGCGCTCGCTTCGCGCTGCAACGGCGTGCTGCGTGAGACGCTCGGTCGTCTCGATCTCCGCCGCGCGATTGCCGCTGCGAAAGGCGAGATCGATGCGGCGCACCAGCGTAGCGCACATGGCGTCCACTCCGCACCGCGCCGCGACCTGTTCCAGTTCTCCCAGGCCGGTGCTCTCGGCGTTCTCGTCCCCAAGCCGCGCGCTCATCCGGCTTCGGAGGAGCAGTAGATCGTAACGCTCCAGGTCGCTGCCGGGTGCGAGGGTTAATGCGCGGCTGCTCAGATCGCGCGCTTCGGCGTTGGCGTGCAAGCGCGCGGCACGGTGCGCCGCGGCCGCATAGTGGACCGCAGCGCTGGCCGCATCCCGGCCCCGTTCGTAGTGCAACGCGATCTCGCCGGCCCGCTCGCCGAGGTTGTCGGAAACGAGTTCGTCGAGGATGCGCGCGATCCGGCGATGACGTCGCGCTCGCGCGCCGCTCGGGATCGCTTCGTAGATGGCACCGTGAACGAGGTGATGCGTGAACGCGTACTCGTAGCGTTCGCGCTCGGTTGACTCGCGGATCAGGTGGCGGTCGAGAAGTTCGTCGAGCCCATCCAAGAGCTCGCCTTCCGGAAGCCCCGCAATCTCGCGCACGATATCGACCGTAAATGCCTCGCCTGCTACGGCGGCAATCTCTGCAACGGCACGACCGGGCGATGCCAGGGATGCGACGCGGTCCGTGATCATTGCGCTCACGCTCGCCGGTACGACAGGGCTCTCCGTGGCGGCGCGCCCTGCGTCCCGAAGCAACTCGGTCACGAACAGAGGGTTTCCCCCGCTTCGGCGGAGCAGCGATGTCAGGAACTCCGCCGATGGCTCCTGCGCAACGATCGCTGCTACGAGGAGACTGACCGCAGGTTTGTTGAGCGGACCGACGTCCACGCGTTCGGCGATCGGCTGCGATGCGTGCTCGAGGGCGCGCAACGGATGGCTACGGCCAGCTTCTTCGCGCCGGTAGGTCGCAACGATCAGTACGGGCGACCGAGATAGGCGGGGAACGATTCCCCCGATCGCTTCGATCGTAGCCGTCCCGGCGCGGTGCAGATCTTCGAGAATCACGAGAAGTGGCCGCGGGCGTGCGAGCGCGACGAATAATTGGGCGAGCGCGTCGAAGAGACGGGCGCGTTCGCTCTGCGGATCAAGCCGCGCTAGCTGCGGGATGTCGGGACGATGCGACCGCAGCTCTGGCACGAGCTCGGCGACGGCTGCAAGGAGCGGTGGAGCGAGCGCGATTCCGGCGATCAGAGGCAGCGCGCCGCGCAAGGCCATCGATAGGCACTGGTACGGATCCCGCTCGGGTAAACTGGTCGTCCCGGCGATGACGCGGCCGCCTTCCGCCTCGGCAACGAGTGCGAGCTCCGACACGAGACGGCTCTTCCCGATGCCGGCCTCGCCCCGAACGAATGCGAGGCCGCCATTGCCGCTTGCCGCGCGCAGCCACCAGCTGCGGAGTCGTTCGAGCTCCTCGGCCCGCCCGATGAACGGAGAACCGATCGTGGTGCGCTTCGCCGTGAGCTCGGTCTCTGCGAGCGTGCTCGGGATCGGGGCGCCGCGCGCTACGGCATCGCGCAGCGCAACCGTCTCGGGCATCGGATCGACGTTCATCTCGGCCCTTAGGCTGCGCGCGAAGAGGTCAAACTCCGCCAGCGCCCCGGCGGAATCGCCGTACTCGTAACGCACGGACATCAGCTGGCGAAGGGCGTCTTCGTGCCAGGGATCGGCGGCGAGCAACCGCCGCGCGTATCGTTCGGCTACGCCGAATGCGCGCCGGCTTCGGTTTATCACGATCAGCGAGCCGAGACTTGCGAGGTACGTTCCCCGCAAACGCTCTCGCTCGGCCGCGATCCAATCGTCGTGGAGTTCCTCGAGCAAATCCCCACCATACAATGCGACGGCTTGCTCGAGCGTTTCCTGATCCGCGAGCAGCCGCTCGAATTCGGCAACGTCCAGTTCGAATCCGGACGAGCTATTCCACGTGATCGAATGGCCGTCGAACGTGACCCACGGCGCATCCTCGGGTGTGGGTGGCAGCGCATGTACGAGGCGATAGAGGTTGCGTCGCAGGTTGCGCAGCGCCGTCTCCTCCGCGTCGTCAGGCCAAAGCGTGAAAGCCAGACGCCGCCGCGGGATCGCCTCCCCGCGATGGAACAGGAGATAGGCCAGCATCGGCAGCGTCCACATGCGGCTTGGCAGCTTGATCTCGGCAACATCGTCGAAGAGCCGGCCGCCACCAAAGAGTTGAACGCGCAGCATTGCAGGGCTTGCCTTTCGGCTGCCCCCCTGACCCCCCTCCGAAATATCGATGCGCGGGGCACGAGCGCTGAGCGCTTTGCAATTTGATTGGGAATTAGGTGAACGTTACCAGAGCGAGTTCGGATTTCGGAAGAGCTGCGCGATTTGGGGGTCGGAACGGTCCCAAGGTTGGGGCAAGCAGGCGACGAACGACGGGCCCCGTGGGGAACTTCGACGCAGGGAAAGCGTTCGAGGGCGCGCGCGAGCGGCATTCCGCGGCGGAGCATGGCGGGCTCCATGCGCCGCGCTGGATTCCGATCGCCGCCGCGGTGCTGGCCTTATTGGCAGCGTCGACGGGCCTCGTCGCAAACTTGCGCGTGACGCAATCCAACGCCACTAAGAGCGACGCGATCATCTTCATGACGCGAGCCGCCGACGCGTACAACGAGTACGATTCGCGCAGCATAAGGCAACACATTTACGAAGCCGCGCTCGAGGGAACGTCCGATCCGCGGAAGATCGCGCGCATGCGAAAGGTGGCCGCGCTAGAGAAGAACGAGAAGGCCCCACTACTCCCAAAAGCGCGCGGCCTGGACGCGCAGTCGCGCGAAGCGACCGCACGAGCCGAGCACATCCTTACCTCGCACGAGATCCTCGAGGTCGCGACCACACTATTCGAGATCGGAATCGTGCTCGTCTCGGTGACCGCACTTGTCGGTAGCCGCCTGCTGCCGGTCGCAGCAGCGGTCGCGACGATCGTGGGGATCGCGATTGCGATCCGGGGGTTGGTCTATTAAGAAGGTGCTGTAGGAGGGGGCCGCGAGGCTCCCTCCTAGCGATCCTACTTTGGCTGCGGACTTTGCTCTGGTGCGTGCGGGGTCGCGTGTCCGGCGGGCGCCGGTGGCTTCCTCGGCGCGTGAACCGGCGGAGCGTGATACGCAGGCGTAGCGTGAACCGGCGGAGCGTGATACGCCGGCGTGGCGTGAACCGGCGGAACGTGATAGGCCGGAGTGGGTTGAACCGGCGGAGCGTGATATGCCGGAGCGGGCTGAGCCGGCGCAGCGTGATACGCCGGTGCCGGCTGCGCTGCCGGCGCAGCAAACGCTGGAGGGGCCTTTGTTTGCGGGTTCACGCGATCGCTTGCGCTGACCGGGACGAAGCCCGCGGGGCGATTGTCCGGCGCAAGCGGATGCGCGACGGCAAGAACCGGCGGGTGGTTGTGGTTGACGTTCGCTAGCAGGCGATGGTCTTGCGCGGCGGTTTGGATGTGCTGACGTTGCGCGGCCGTCATCGCTAAGTGGGGAGCCTTCGCAACCGCCAACTGTTGTGGGGTCGGGTGCGCTTGTACTCCGCTTGGGCCGCCGTTATAGCTCGTGCGCGTCGTCGAATTGTTGACGTACACGTTACGATCGACGTAAACATTCTGCACGATCGTGGTGTTGACGCGACTGACATAAGTATTGTAACGGAATGTGTCACCCGACCATTGGCCGCCGACGTATCCGCTCCCGTAGTACCCCGCGCCGTAGTTTACTCCGCCGTAAAATCCGACCGCCGTGCCCCAATAGCCCGGGATCCAGACATAGCCGCCGCTGTTCCAGCTCCAGTAGCCCGGGGTCCATAGATAGCCGGTCTGCGGCGCCTCAACCCAGGTCCCTGGTACCCAATAGTAACCGTAGGCGCCCCACGCCCAGTAGCCGGGTTGCCACATCTCGTTCGGGGCCGGATCGTCTGGCTGTTCGTACACCGGAATCGGAGGCGGCGCGTAACCGACGTAGGTTCCGCTTGGCGGTGCGACGCCGACATACGACTGCGACGCTCCAGCCAACGTGATGGCTACCACGCGGTTGGTATCGTCCCAGTCGACGCCGGCACCAAGGGCTTCCGAAACGAAGCGTAGCGGCACGAAAGTGCTCGCGCCGATGATGAAGGGCGCGACGTCGAGGACTTGCGGCTGGCCGTTGACGGTCGCTTCGGTCGACCCGATGTGGAGCGAGATGTTGCGGCCGTTGCCGGTCGCGTTGATCGTACCGCTGTCGTAGACGACGCTCGCCCCGAGGCGCTCGAAGACGCCGCGAAGCGGAACGAAGACGCGTCCGGCCGAGATGATCGGCGCGGGTGCGAAGTTTACCGCGCCGCCGTTGATCGTCACCGTGACTTGGGCACTGGCCGGAGCCGCGATCAAGATGAATAGGAAGATAGCGGGCGCCGCGGCGCACGCGGCTGCATAACGAACAAAACGTTTGAATTGCAAGTTGGGGCCTCCCTCGTCGGCTCGAGTCAAAGTGGGTGCGGCAGGGGTCGCCCAATTCGACGGAGAGCTCGTTTCTCTAACGACCTAACGAGCGGAAAGCCCCACTCGTTCTGCTATCGGCGCTGCCTGGGGTTTCTCTTGCGCGCTTGCGATGCCGGAAGAGCGTACGCCGTCAGATTCCCATTCTCGTCGGAACAGTAGACCGAGCCGTCGACGACGATGGGGCTCTGCCAGTGGATCGCGCCGATCGATCCACCAGAACCCGATTGCGCGCTGCTCCAAAGCAGCTTGCCGTTCATTGCGTCGAAGGCCTCGATTGCGCCGCCTGTCGCCACGAACACCATGCCGTTGGCGACGACGGGTGAGGTCCCTTCCTGGCTCGTTCCACTGAGCGCCGCGCTCCACCGCGCGTGGATGCGACTCACGCCACTCGAGTTCGTTTCCAATACATAGGACTGCAAGCTGTTCGAAAAGCCGATGTAGACGTGAGCCGTGCCGCTCGAATCGGTCCAAACGGCGGGCGCCGACCAGACTCCGTCCGGCAGCGTCACCTTTTGCATTTCGCCGTTAATGCCGCCCAAATGCGTTCGGTCGAGCAGCCGTAACTTTCCGTCCTTTCCGGCTTGTACCATCATCAGCGGAGTCGCGCTGTTCGGCTGGGTCGGCAGCATGACGGCAGCCGTGCTGCCGAGGTCGACGTCATCGTCATCGAGCTTACGATTATCGCCGGGCGTGTAATAGTCGAGGAGTTGCGACAAATTCCGCTTCAGCGATAGAATCGAATCGCCATAGTCCTCACCGCCGCGCGTGGCGTTGAACTCGCCGTTGCCGGTCGAAGCGTACACCCGGCCCTGCATTGAGGGATCCGGATCGACGACCGCGCCCGAGCGGGCCCAGATGCCCGAGCGCTGCTCGGGGCACGAACTCGCCGTCGGTAGCGATTTGAGGTTACTGCATAGCGAGTTGAACACGGTGGTCTTTCCGTCTTTCAAACGGACGGCAACAACGTGTCCGTCGTAGGGCGGCGCATCGCCGATATAGCCCGAGGTGGTCGCGTAGAGGTACCCGTTTGCGAGATTGAGCGACGAAGCGTCCTTCTCCGAATTAGGTATCAGCGTGATTTGCGCCGGAAAGCCGGTACCCGTAAGCTCGGCCCCGGTGGCCGGGTTCAACTCATGCACGTATCCGTCGACACCCGGCACGAACAGAACGCCGCGCGACATATCCGCGACCGGCGTCGAGGTCGTGATACCTGGCCCACTCGTCGCATATTTCCAAAGGATCGTTCCCGACTTCGCCTCCACTGCGTACGTCGTCCCACCTTTGGTCGTCTGGAAAAGGACGGCGAGGTTCTGGGAGCCGGCGTGAACGTGCGCAAGCAAGATGGGCGTCGAGTCCGCCACGTTTCCGAGCGATATCTGCCAGAGCTCGTGGAGCTGCGCAACGTTCGCTTTCGAAAGAACCTTCTCGGCCGAGTTGTAGCTGCTGCGGGCCGAATCGAACCCGAACGTGGGCCAGTCCGTCGATCGAACGGGTGCAAGCGTCAGGCACCAAAGGGCGGCGAAAGCGAAGAGTAGCTTCATGGGCAGTCCATACACACAACAGGCGCGCGGGCCCTTCGTGACGCGGGGAGAAGCGAGCCGGCTTCGGCAGTCCTGAACCGGCGCCGCTTGCTCGAAGGTTCGCCGGAATAGCGGGCTAAGAGGGTGCTCGGGTTTCTGTCGGTTACGGTCACGGGCTTCATCGCGTTTCTTGCGAGCTCGCACTTGGCCACGAGGCCGCGTGGATTTTTTGCCATTCTTACGAGTCAAGTGTGGAACATGGCATTCTCCTTCTACCAGTCGTTGCCGGCAAGTGAAAGGCGGACGCGTGCCGCGCGGGGGAGAAGACGCCGCCAGGCCCTTTCATAGGCCCGGAAACCGTTTCGAAATGGAATACCGACGATGGTCCAAGATATCGACGAGTCTCGCCGCGGCCGGCGGGGCAACGTCTCCACGGGGATCGGCCTGCTCGTGCTTCACCTCGGCGCGCTTGCGGCACTCGTCCCACAAACATTCAATTGGGCCGCGCTGGCCGTCGCGCTCGCACTCTACCAAATTACCGGCGGTTTCGGGGTCAGCCTCGGGTTCCATCGGCTTCTGACCCACCGTAGCTTGCGCTGCCCGACCTGGTTCGAATACTTTCTGTCGATCTGCGGAACGCTCGCGTTACAAGGCGGCCCGATCGAATGGGTTGCAACGCACCGCGCCCATCACGCCCACGCCGACCGCGAGGGCGACCCTCATAACGTGCATCGAGGGCTGGGTTGGGCACACGTCGAGTGGCTTTACCGGAAAAACGAGGACCGGCCGACCTGGGCCGAACAGCGCCGCCTCGCGCCCGACCTTTGCAAGGTGCCGTTCTATCGCTTCCTGGAGCGCACGTACCTCCTTTGGCAGGTTGCGCTTGCGCTCGTGCTCTTCGCGGCCGGCGGCTGGCCGTGGCTGATCTGGGGAATCTTCGTGCGCGTCGTCATGACGTATCACGTCACGTGGCTGGTGAACAGTGCCGCACACCATGCCGGCTACCGAACCTATGGCACCGCCGATCGGTCGACCAACAATTGGTGGGTCGCGCTGCTCACATGGGGCGAGGGTTGGCACAACAATCACCACGCGTTTCCGTTTTCTGCCCGGCACGGTCTACGCTGGTTTGAGTTCGATAGTACGTGGTTGACGATCGTCGTGCTCCGGTGGTTCAAGCTGGCGCGCGATATCAAACTCCCGAAAAGAGATGCGCGCTACGTCTCCAGAGAGCAGGTTGGCCCTCAGCGGTCGTTTGCTAAGGTTAGCAAATAGAGTGCGCGATCGGCCACACGCCGCGAGATGAAGCTGCCTCTGCAGACGATCTACCGCGATTGTCCGCGCTCCGAGGCGCTCGAAACGTTGATCGGCGTGGAAGCGGCCAAGCTGGAGCACTTCTACGCTCGCATCGTCAGTTGCCGCGTTTTAGTCGAACAGCCGCACCGGCATCGTCGCTCCGGCGCGCCCTTCCACGTGCGCATCGAGCTCGCGGTGCCGGGCGAAGAGCTGGTCATCAGCCACGAACCGAGCTTGCGTGCGCGCTTGCTCGGCGAGGAAGTGCCGAGGATCGACAAGTCGGCCGAAGTCGATGCGGAGCGAAAGAACGCCGAACGTGCGGTGCGCGACGCTTTCCGCAAAGCCGCGCGCCGTCTCCAGGCGTACGTGCGTCGAAAGTCAGGCGTTTAGCGTCGCGGCGGGAACCCGCTGCGATGGCGCGTAAATCCCAAAGTCCGAGGTGAAAATCTGCAGATGAGCGTTGAGGAACAGCTTCACTCCCGTCACATCGAGGCACTCCAGGTCGAGGAGCGCCGTTTTCCGCCCCCTCCCGAATTCGTAGCGCAGGCAAACGCGAAACCCGAGGTCTACGAAGAGGCAAACGGCGATTACGAAGCGTTCTGGGCGGCGCGCGCGAGGGAGCTCGAGTGGAGCAAGCCGTTCACGCGCGTCCTCGAGTGGAACGAGCCGTTCGCTCGCTGGTTTGCCGACGGCGAATTGAACATCAGCGTGAATTGCCTCGACCGGCACGTGCGCGCGGGGCGCGGGGAGCGCGTGGCCTATTACTTTGAAGGCGAACCGGGCGATCGGCGAGCAGTCACGTACAACGAACTCCTGTTGGAGGTTTGCCGCTTCGCAAACGCGCTACGTGCGCAGGGAATCAAGCGCGGCGACCGCGTTGCAATCTACCTTCCAATGATCGTAGAGCTGCCCGTTGCCATGCTGGCTTGCACGCGGATCGGGGCCGCGCACTCGGTCATCTTCGGAGGATTCTCGCCGGATGCGATCGTCGATCGCGTCACCGACTCCGGCTGCATCGCGCTCATCACGGCCGATTTTGGATGGCGGCGCGGTAAGACGGTGCCGCTCAAGGAGAACTGCGACGCTGCCATGGAGCGGATGCCGGACGTCAAGTGTTGCATCGTCGTCAAGCGGACGGGCGACCCCGTGAACATGGAGCCCGGGCGCGATGTCTGGTGGCACGAGCTTATCGAAGGACAGCCCGCGACGTGCGAGCCCGAGCCGGTCGACGCGGAAAACCTGCTCTTCATCCTGTACACCAGCGGCACGACCGCGAAACCCAAAGGTATCAAGCATACAACCGGCGGTTATCTGACGGGCGCCGCGACGACGCACAAGTACGTTTTCGACGTCAAGGATGACGACGTTTACTGGTGCACCGCGGACATCGGCTGGGTCACCGGCCACTCGTACATCGTGTACGGGCCGCTCTGCAACGGTACGACGGGCGTTCTTTACGAAGGCACCCCGGATCATCCTGACAAGGACCGCTTCTGGGAGATCGTCGAGCGCTACAAGGTTACGATCCTGTATACGGCGCCGACGGCGATTCGAACGTTTATGAAGTGGGGCACCGAATATCCAGGCAAACACGATCTTTCGTCACTCCGATTGCTGGGCTCCGTCGGGGAACCCATCAATCCCGAAGCGTGGATGTGGTACCGCGATGTGATCGGGGGCGGCCGCTGCCCGATCGTCGACACGTGGTGGCAAACGGAGACGGGGATGATCATGATCACGCCGCTCCCCGGCGTCACGACCACGCTTCCGGGCAGCGCGACGCAACCGTTTCCCGGCGTTTTCCCCGATGTCGTCGACGAAGCCGGGCAGACCGTGCCGCCGGGAGGCGGGGGCTACATCGTCATCCGAAAGCCATGGCCGGCTATGCTGCGCGGCATCTGGGGCGATGACGAACGCTACAAGGAGACGTACTGGTCGAAGTTCCCGCACATGTACCTCGCAGGCGACGGCTGCCGGCGCGACAAGGACGGCAACTACTGGTTCATGGGCCGCATCGACGACGTCATGAACGTCAGCGGTCACCGCATTTCGACGACCGAAGTGGAGAGCGCGCTGGTCAGCCATCCGGCGGTCGCGGAAGCCGCCGTCGTCGGCCGCAGCGACGCGATGACCGGGCAGGCGATTTCGGCGTTCGTGTTGCTCAAAGGAGCCCAGGTCGGGTCTGAACCGCTTGCCTTAGAGCTGCGCGCGCACGTCGGAGTGAAGCTTGGCAAATTCACGTCGCCCAAGTATCTAACGTTTACGAGCGAGCTGCCGAAGACGCGCAGCGGCAAGATCATGCGCCGCTTGCTGCGCGATATTTCGGAGGGAAGAACGCTCGGCGACACGACCACGCTCGCCGACTCGAGCATCGTCGCCGAGCTTCAGTCGCGGGCCCGGGAAGAAGCGCAAAAGGAAGAGTAGGGTAAGAGGTCTGGGTCTCGCCAGGAGGCCCGAGCATCGTCCTCACGCTATTGATCGCCTTGGCTGCGATCGGTCTGGTTGGAATCCGGCCGAGGGGCATCCCGGCATGGATTTGGGCCACGGCCGGAGCGGCCATCCTGATCGCTCTGGGAGCCGAGCCGCTGCCTGCGGCGCTCGTCGCGGTCGGCGCGCAGTGGAACGTGCTGCTCTTCATTCTCGGGCTCATGGGTGTCTCGGCGGCGGCCGAATGCAGCGGGCTTTTCGAGTGGATTGCGGACGTTCTGCTCGAGCGCGCCAAGGGCTCGCGGCGCCGGCTCTTTACGTCGCTTTTTCTCACGGGCGGTGCAGTTGCTGCGGTGCTCTCGAACGATGCGATGGCTATCGTCTTTACGCCGGTCGTTTACCGCGCCGTCTCCAAACGCGGCATCGCCGCTTTACCGTATCTCTATGCGTGCACGTTCGTCGCCGATACCGCTTCCTTCGGTATGCCTTTCTCGAATCCGACCAACGTGCTCGTGTTGCCGCGGCCGAACTTCGGCCATTTCGTCCTCCACCTCGGTCCGCCCGCGATCGCCGCGATCGCGATCAACCTAGCGATCTTCCTGTACATCTTCCGGCGCGAGCTACGCGGCCGCTATCAGTACGAGCCGGCTGAGGCGATCGGTTCGCGCCGGCTGCGTACGCTGGTCGCGATGCTCGCCCTTGCCCTTGCGTACGTCATCGCCCTCATCCTCAATTGGCCGCTCGGCCCCGTCGCGCTCGCCGGCGCCGTCCTGGCGCTCGCGGTCGCTCAGGTGACTCCGAGCGCTGCCGCAGCGCGCATCGGCTGGGCGACCTTCCTGCTGCTGCCCGGGCTCTTTGCGATCGTTGACGCAGTCGAGCGCGCCGGGCTGCTCGGTTGGGCGCTCACGGCGCTGCACGATACCGAACGTGAGGGAAAGCTGGTGACAATCCTGACGGCTGCGTTCGGCTCGGCGCTCGCTTCGAACCTGATGAACAACCTGCCCATCGCCGTCCTCTCCGGCGCGATCGTCGCTCGTGGAAACGCCGGCTGGCCGGCCTACGCGCTGATCGCGGGCGTCGACCTAGGCCCGAATCTGACGACGACCGGCTCGCTCGCAACGATCCTGTGGCTGTCGATCCTTCACGAGCGCGGGCTCGCCGTCAGGCCGCTGGAATATCTTCGCCTCGGCCTGGCCGTCGTGCCGGCGATGCTCGTCGTCACGTCGCTTTGGCTGTGGCTCGTTCGCTAATTGGTCGTGAAAGCCGCATCGCTTGATCCGCCGTAGCGCGGACCCAACCCAGCTAGGAGGTCTTTCCGTGCGAACAATCGCGCTATGTCTGGACGGCGTGCAGGACGAGCAGCTGATCGCCGCAGCGATCCCTTGGATAGCGTTCTTTGAATCGGTCGAGCTCTGGTGTGCCTATGGGGCAGTCGCTGCGCGCGAGCTCGGATACCTTCGCGAACGTCACCTTCGCGCTGCGCCGCATCACCATTCCGAAGACGTCGACCGGCAGCAGGCGCAAGAGATCCTCGAACGCGGCGCGCAATTGATGCGCGAAGCGCGGATCGAGCCACGCCTGCGCACCCTGATGGGACGCCATGCCGGACACGCGCTCGCGGAGGCAGGGAGAGGCGACGTCGCGCTGTTCCTTGCGGCCGGTCACCGGCCCGGTATCGGGCCGCATTCGGTAGGCCACGTCGCGCGCTTCGTTGTCGACCATGCGGCCTGCCCGCTCATCGTCGTGAGGCTCGAATGAAGCCGTCCGCCCAGACCGACGCGTGCGCCTTATTTATTCCGGCTGCGTGAGCCCGTTTCTTCGATCTCGTGGTAAGGCTGCTTGCCCACGTCGGGGGCGGGGGGGCGCTCGCGGCGGCGACGGAACATCGCGGTGATCAAATCGTGGTTCATCGAACCGATGAACTCCATCGGGATGCCTTTGGGGCAGACCGCTTCGCATTCGCCGTGATTGGTGCAGCTTCCGAAGTGCTCGTTCTGCATCGCGGCAATCATGTCGAGCGTGCGCAAGTGATGTTGGGGCTGCCCCTGCGGTAGCGTGTTGAGATGCATCAGCTTAGCAGCGGTGAACAGCATCGCGGAGGCGTTGGGACAGGCGGCCACGCAAGCACCGCAACCGATGCAGGCAGCCGCATCGAAAGCGGTGTCGGCGGATTCCTTTTGCACCAAGATGGCGTTGCCGTCGCGGGCGCTTCCGACCGGAACGCTGATGAAACCGCCGGCCTGGACGATGCGATCGAAGGCGGAGCGCTCGACGATGAGATCCCGGATCACCTGAAAGGCGCGGGCGCGCCACGGTTCGAGCGTCAGCACGTCGCCGTCTTCGAAGAAGCGCATCGAAAGCTGGCACACGGTCGTGCCGGGCCGGCCTCCGTGCGCGACGCCGTTGATCAGGAAGCCGCACGAACCGCAAATGCCTTCGCGGCAGTCGGACTCGAAGGCGACCGGGGCTTCGCCCCGGGCGAGAAGGTTCTCGTTGAGTAAGTCGAGCGTTTCGAGAAACGACATGTCCGGCGTGACGCCGTCGACGTCATAGGTCGCGAACCGGCCGCTCGCCCCGGCCTCTTGCTGCCGCCAAACCTTAAGCGTTAGCTTCACGGTTACTTGTAGCTCCGCGGCGCGAAGTGAACGTATTCGAAAGCGAGCGGCTCTTTGTGAAGCTCGGGAGGAGCGTTCTGGCCCTTCCATTCCCAAGCCGACACAAACGAGAAGTGCTCGTCGTCGCGCACCGCGTCGCCCTCGGAGGTCTGGCTTTCGACACGGAAATGGCCGCCGCATGATTCGGTCCGGTCCAGCGCGTCGATGCACATCAACTCGGCCAGCTCGAGAAAATCGGCGATGCGCCCCGCTTTTTCGAGCGTCTGATTGAGTTCCTCGCCCGAACCGACGATGCGCAGGTCGTTCCAGAACTCCTCACGCAGTTCGGGCACCTTCGCAAGCGCGCGCCGCAGGCTCTGATCGGAGCGGCTCATACCGCACAAATCCCACATCGTCTTGCCCAGCTCGCGATGAATGGAATCGGGACTGCGCTTGCCGCGGATGCCGACGAGCCTGCGCACCCGTTCGGCAACGTCAGCCTCGGCGGCCGCGAACGCCGGATGCGAGGTGTCGATTGCCGCCAAGTGGTTCGAGGCGATGTAGTCGGGGATCGTGTACGGCAAAATGAAATACCCGTCAGCCAAGCCCTGCATGAGCGCGCTCGCGCCAAGCCGGTTTGCCCCGTGGTCCGAGAAGTTCGCCTCGCCCGCCACGAACAGCCCCGGGATGGTCGACATCAAGTGGTAGTCGACCCACAGGCCGCCCATCGTATAGTGGGGCGCGGGATAGATGCGCATCGGAACGGCGTGCGCGTCCTCGCCCGTGATCTTCTCGTAGATGTCGAACAGGTTGCCGTACTTCTCGTCGACCTGCTCGCGGCTCATGCGCGCGATCGCGGCCGCGAAATCGAGATAGACGCCGAGGCCGCTCGGGCCGACCCCGCGGCCCTCGTCGCATACCTCCTTGGTCGCCCGCGACGCAACGTCGCGCGGCACGAGATTGCCGAAGCTCGGATAGCGGCGCTCGAGAAAGTAGTCGCGCTCGCTTTCAGGGATGTCGTTCGGCGGGCGCTTGTCGCCCCTTTTTAGCGGCACCCAGACGCGCCCGTCGTTGCGCAGCGACTCGGACATGAGCGTCAGCTTCGACTGGTGCTCGCTGCTGAGCGGAATGCACGTCGGATGGATTTGCGTGAAGCAAGGATTTGCGAAGAAGGCACCGCGCCGGTGCGCGCGCCAGATCGCCGTGCAATTCGAGGCCTTGGCATTGGTCGAGAGATAGAAGACGTTGGAGTATCCGCCCGTTGCCAAAACGACGACGTCCGCCGCATGCGACGATACTCTTCCGCTGACGAGGTCGCGCGTGACGATGCCGCGCGCTTTGCCGTCGACGATGACGATGTCCAGCAGTTCGCTGCGGGTGTGCATGGTGACGGTACCCGTGCCGACCTGCTCTTCGAGCGCTTGGTACGCGCCGAGCAGAAGCTGCTGGCCGGTCTGGCCGCGGGCGTAGAACGTGCGCGAAACCTGCACGCCGCCGAAGGAGCGCGTGTCGAGCAGCCCACCGTACTCGCGCGCGAACGGTACGCCCTGCGCGACGCATTGGTCGATGATGTTGACGCTGACCTCGGCCAATCGATAGACGTTCGCCTCGCGCGAACGGTAGTCGCCTCCCTTGATCGTGTCGTAGAAGAGCCGAAACGTGCTGTCGCCGTCGTTGCGGTAGTTCTTGGCCGCGTTGATGCCGCCCTGAGCGGCGATCGAATGCGCGCGGCGCGGCGAGTCGTGGAAAGAGAAGCAGCGCACGTGGTAACCTTGCTGGCCCAGCGACGCGGAGGCTGCCGCGCCCGCGAGCCCCGCGCCGACGACGATGATCGAATGCTTGCGCCGGTTCGATGGATTGACCAGCATCATCTCGAACCGGCAGCGTCCCCACTTTTGCTCGATCGGTCCCGATGGAATGCCGCCGTCGAGCATGGCACTCATCGTTAGCGGATCCAGCCCGCCAAAACGGCAATTGGAACCGAGGCGAAGCCGGCAGCAACGGCTAGGGCGATGAGCCGCGAGTCACGCTTGGCCGTATCGACGTTGCGTGTTGTGTTCCAGCCAAGCGTCTGCGAGATGCTCCAAAGGCCGTGCTCGAGGTGTAGGTAGAGCGCGCCCATTGCGACGATATAAAAGGCAGCGACCGGCCAGAGCGAAAGTCCGGCGACGACGTTGTGGTAAACGTTTAACGGGTCGAACGTTCCCGGGGCGAAGCCGGCGACGCCGGCCGATAGATTCAGAAGGTGAAAGACGATGAAGACCAGCAGCAGCGCGCCGCTCCAGCGCATCGTCAAAGCTGCAAACGTGGTCTCGACGACGCGCTTCGTATTGTAGCCGATCGGCCGCGCTTGCTGGTTGACCCGGGTCAGCTCGACCGAGGCAGCGATGTGAAGCACGACGCACACCAGCAGCACGATGCGTATGAACCATAGCGCCCCCCCATAACCGAGGGCCGGTTGCAGGATCTGGCGCAAGAACATCGAGTACGCGTTGAGCTCGGCAGATCCGCCGAAGGTCTTGAGCATCCCCAGCATGTGGCCGACGACGAAAAGCACCAGAACGCCGCCGGTGACGGCCATGATGACCTTCTTGCCGATGATGCTGTCCCAAAGCGCCCGCCACAGGGCCAGAATCGGGTTGCCGGCGTGGGCGCGACGAACGCGTTCGGGCACGTAGCCGCTCTGTCGCACGAGTTCATCGTTGGCCGCCGGCCTCGCCATCTGCCGCTCGGATCCTCTCGCCTAAACGCGCTCGATGACGCTTGCGATACCCTGTCCCACTCCGATGCACATCGTGCAGAGGGCGTAGCGGGCGCCGCGTCGCGCAAGCTCGTAGGTCGCAGTCGTCACCAAGCGCGCGCCGCTCATTCCCAGCGGATGCCCGAGCGCAATCGCGCCACCGTTCGGGTTGACGTGGGCGGCATCGTCAGCGAGCCCGAGGTCGCGCATGACGGCCAGCGACTGCGAGGCGAAGGCTTCGTTGAGCTCGATGACGTCCATCTCGCCGACGGAGAGGCCTAGCCGTTCGAGCAGCTTGCGGCTGGCGGGGGCCGGACCGAAGCCCATGATGCGCGGCGGCACGCCGGCGGTCGCCATGCCGACGAAGCGCGCTTTGGGCGTCAGCCCGAACGCATCGACGGCGCGCTCGGATGCGACCAATACCGCGCACGACCCGTCGTTTACGCCCGAAGCGTTGCCCGCGGTGACCGTTCCATTCTTGCGAAATGGCGTCGGCAGCTTTGCCAGTGCCTCGAGCGTCGTGTCGCCGCGAACGTGCTCGTCCCGTTCGACCACGATCGGCTCGCCCTTGCGTTGCGGAATCGAAACGGGCACGATCTCCTCGGCAAGCCTTCCCGCCTGCTGCGCCGCCGCAGCGCGCTGTTGGCTGCGCAACGCGAACGCGTCCTGATCATCGCGGGAGACGTGGAACTCTTCCGCGACGTTTTCGCCGGTCTCCGGCATCGAGTCGACACCGTACTGCGCCTTCAGAAGCGGGTTGATGAAACGCCAGCCGATCGTCGTGTCGTAGATTTCGGTCGATCGCGAGAAGGCGGTTTCGGCTTTGGCCATGACGAACGGCGCGCGCGACATGCTTTCGACGCCGCCGGCCAGCACGAGGTCGGCCTCACCGCTGCGTATCGCGCGCGCGGCCTGACCGATGGCGTCCATGCCGGAACCGCACAAGCGATTGACGGTCGCGGCGGGGATCGAGGTCGGGAGCCCGGCGAGCAGCGCCGCCATCCGGCCGACGTTGCGGTTGTCCTCTCCGGCTTGGTTGGCACAACCGAAGAACAAATCATCGACGCGCGACCAGTCGATGCTTGGATTGCGCGCGACGAGCGCGCGCAACGGGACGGCGCCGAGATCGTCCGTGCGCACCGAGCTTAGCGCGCCGCCGTAGCGGCCGATCGGGGTACGTACCGCGTCGCAGATAAAGGCGTCGCTCACGGGCGCTTCGCCGCGGTTACCGGCTCGCTCGGCTCCGCCGCCGTCTCGCGCAACTTGAAGCGCTGAATTTTCCCCGTCGCCGTCTTGGGAAGCTCGTCGACGAATTCGAGCCAGCGCGGATACTTGTACGGCGCGAGCCGGTTCTTGACGTGCTGCTTGAGATCCTCGCGCAACCCCTCGCCCGCCATGAAGCCCGCTTTGAGAACCACGAACGCGATCGGCTTCACTAACTTCTCGGCATCCTCTTTCGCGCAGACGGCGCACTCCAGGACCGCCTCGTGAGCCATCAAGGCCGATTCCACCTCGATCGGCGACACGTACATCCCGCTCACTTTGAGCATGTCGTCGCTGCGCCCGGCGTAGGTGTAGTAGCCCTCAGCATCCCGGCTATACTTGTCGCCGGTACGCGTCCAGGCACCTTGGAACGTGCTACGGCTGCGCTCGCGCTGGTTCCAATACATGATGGCGCTTGTCGGGCCGGCCACCGCGAGATCGCCCACCTCGCCCGGCGCGACGGCCTCTCCGGCTTCGCCCGTCAGCTGTACGTCGTAACCGGGGACCGGCTTTCCGGTGGTCCCGTAGCGGACGTCGCCCGGGCGGTTCGAGAGAAAAATATGCAGCATCTCGGTCGATCCGATGCCGTCCAGAACGTCGACGCCGAAGTGACGGGTCCAGCGGCGCCCGATCTCTTCGGGAAGCGCTTCGCCGGCGGAGACGCAGCGGCGCAGACGCACGTCTTCGCGCGCCGGCAAGCCCGGACTGCTCAGCATTGCGGCGTACAGCGTCGGCACTCCATAGAAGATGGAAACGCGATGCTCGCGCAGCCGCGCGAAGACCGCGGGAGGCGTGGCGCGCTCAGCCATGAGAACGCTGGTAGCACCGGCAAACATCGGAAACGTCAAACCGTTGCCCAGACCATAGGCAAAGAAGAGCTTCGCGGCCGACATGACGACGTCGTTCTCTTCGATGCCGAGAACCGGAACCCCATAGAGCTCCGCAGTCTGCACGAGGCTGGAGTGAATGTGAACCGTTCCCTTGGGCGGCCCGGTCGAGCCGGACGAGTAGAGCCAAAAGCAAATGTCGTCGGCAACGGTGGAAGCCGCAACGAATTCGCCGGCGGAGGACTCGAGCAAATCCGACATGCGAAGGTGGTCGCATGCATCGGCTCCCGACACGATCGCGCGCTTGATGAACGGGGAGCTTCCCAGCAGCGGCGCGAACACGGGCACGAGCGGCTCGGACAGAACGATCGCTCGCGCGCGGCTGTCTTCGAGCATATACGCGTACTCGCCGGTCGTGAGCAGCGTGTTAACGGCGATCGGGACGACGCCCGCCATGATGCAGCCGAGAAATGCCGTGGGAAAATCGATGCCGTCATGCAGACAGAGCAGCACCCGTTGTTCCGGTTCGATGCCGAGAGCAGCCAGCGCATTGGCGAAGCGGTTAACGCGCTTGGCGACCTCACCGTAGGTGTAACTCCCCCGGTCGTCCACGAAGGCGCGCTTTGAGGAGCGCCCGCCGCTGACATTGCGCTCGATCAGATCTGCGGCAGCGTTATAGCGCATGCCTCTCAAGCCTTTCCATTGGGCCGCACGACGACGCGACCGCGCACCCGCCCGTGCTTGAGATCGACCAGCGTGGCGCTGACGTCGTGCAACGGCCGCTCGGTGACGGGCAGCTCGGGCAAAGCCTCGGAGCGCGCGATTTGCATTAGTTCGCGCATCTCGTCGAGGCTTCCGACGTAGGAACCGATGATGGAGAGCGCCCGCATGGCGACGAGCGCCGGTGCGACCCGCGCCGAACCGCCGAAGAGCCCGACGCTGATCAGGCAGCCCGCCTTGCGCAACGCTCCCAACGCGAACTCGAAGGACGAGCCTGCTCCCACGAAGTCGACCGCGGCGGCGACGCCCCCGCCGCTACCCCGTATCAACGTCCGCAACGCATCGGGCTCGCCCGGGTCGATGACGTCGCCCGCCCCAGCCGATCGCGCCACGTCCCATTTTTCGCGATCGACTTCCGCAACGACCGGAGCGACGCCGTACAGTGCCTTCGCGAGGCGGATTGCAGAAAGCCCGACCCCACCCGCACCGACGATCAAGAGTTGCTCGCCGCCGGCGAGCGGCAGCGCTTTCTTGAGTGCGCCGAACGCGGTAAGCCCGGCGCAGGCATACGTGCAGGCTTGTGCTTCCGGCAGCGGATCGTAGGCCAGCAGATATTTCTCGTCGGGAACGAGCACCGACTGCGCAAATCCGCCGTCGCGCTGGATGCCCAGCGCCGTGGGACGGTTGCACAGGTGCTCCTTTCCGGCCTGACAGAGTTCGCACTGTCCGCAGCCGGTCCACGGGTAGATCACACGCCGGGCGCCGGCCTTCACACCATGCACGTCCGGTCCGACGGCCGTGACGGTCCCGACGATTTCGTGTCCGAGGGTTCTCGGCGGCGAAACGATGCGGGTGGCGTCCAGCTTTTGACCGTCGCCCAGATCGAAGAAGCCTTCCCACAGATGAACGTCGCTATGACAAACGCCGCATGCGGCGATCTCGAGCACGACCTGGGCGCCCTGCGGTTCGGGCAGCTCGCGTCGTACCTCGACCAGAGGTTCGCCGAACCGTTCGACTTGGAAGCTGAGCACGCTGTTCAAGGTACGTTTCGGCGTCGAATCAGCCCTTGGAGCGTGCCGCAGGGAACGCTAGGCGAAGCGTACGTATTCGAAGTCGAGCGGCCGGTAGTGGATGCCTTTTGGCGGAGGTGCGATCCAGTTCGCAAAGGCGCCCGGTTCGACCACGCGGCCCATCAGCGAGGCGACGTACGCGCGGTCGGAGGCGCCCGGCAGCCATTCGTCTTGGCGCGCGGCCCATTCCGCTTCTGAGACGACGCGCCCGTCGGGATCGATCCGCGCCGCTGCGAGCGGGCCGATCCGGCGATTGAACGCCCGGTGCGGCACTTCCAACTTCGCGGGGACTCCCTCTTTTTCGATCTGACGGTTCCAGCGCCCAACGCCCGCGATCGTGTCCTTGATGTAATCGTCGCGCAGGCGCTCGTTGAGCGCGTTGAGCATCGGAGCGGGCCGCGTCACAAGCCGGCCATCTTCGAGATCGAGCACCGGATGCTCCACGTCGCGCAGCACATGGTCGTCGTCGATTTTCGACTCGTTATAGCGTCCCTTAAGGCCGGTCGCGTAAAAGGTCGCTGCGTTCGAGGAAAGGTCGGAGCCGAAAAGATCGAGGGTAATGCTGTAGTGGAAATTGAGGTAGCGTTGCAGCGTCGGAAGATCGATCACCCCAAGCGCCCGAAGCTTTTGCGGATCGTCGGTTTTTTCGCGTGCCATTACCTGTGCGGTGCGCTGGACGATGCGGCCGACGCCGGTCTCGCCCACGAACATATGGTGGGCTTCCTCGGTCAGCATGAACCGAGTGGTGCGCGCGAGCGGATCGAATCCCGACTCGGCCAGCGCGCAAAGCTGGAACTTGCCGTCGCGGTCGGTGAAGAAGGTAAACATAAAAAACGACAACCAATCCGGCGTCTTCTCGTTGAATGCGCCCAGGATGCGCGGGTTGTCCTGATCGCCCGAGCGGCGCTCCAAGAGCGCCTCCGACTCCTCACGTCCGTCGCGCCCAAAGTATGCGTGCAACAAATACACCATCGCCCACAGGTGGCGCCCCTCTTCGACGTTGATCTGATAGAGATTGCGCAAATCGTAGAGCGAGGGACAGGTGTGGCCGAGATGGCGCTGCTGCTCGACCGACGCGGGCTCCGTGTCGCCCTGCGTGACGATGATGCGCCGCAGGTTGCTGCGATACTCTCCTGGGACCGCTTGCCAGGCCGGCTGCCCCTTGTGCACGCCGAAGTTGACTTTGCGATCGGGCTGGGCCGGGTTGAGAAAGATGCCCCAGCGGTAATCTTGCATCTTGACATAGTCGAAGTTCGCCCAGCCGTTTTTCTCGACGCTGATCGCGGTGCGCAGATAAACGTCCAATGCGCGCGAGCCGGCGGGGCCCATGTCATCCCACCAGTTGAGGAACTCGGGCTGCCAATGCTCGAGCGCGCGCTGCAGCGAGCGGTTCTCGGCCAGGCCGACGTTGTTTGGAATGCGGTCCTGATAGGTGACGTCCATCGAAATCTCCGTTCGCTACACGCGGTCCCAGTCGAACGCGGCTTTGGCGCCGGTGCCGAAGGCCTTCAGCGCGCCGCGTTCGCCGGCGGCGTTCGGCCGGGTGAAAATCCAGTTTTGCCATGCCGAGAGCCGCCCGAAGATGCGCGTTTCCATCGTTTCGAAGAGCGGGAAGCGCAGATTCGCCTCGAGGCCGCTCAGCGCATCGGGCGATAGGCTAGCACGCTCTTCGAGCGCCATGCGAAGCTCCTCGTCCCAATCGAGTTCGTCGGGCGCGGCGGTGATGAGTCCGGTTTCGACCGCCGCTGCGGTGTCGAGAGGCGTTCCCGCTGCGGCCCGCAGCCGTTCGATGGGCTCCGGCTCGCCGCAGAAACGCGTCTCGATGCGCGAGCGCCCGTTGACCTCGGAATACATGCCGAAGTTCACGGCGGAGAGCGTGACGTGCGGTCCGGCGGCAGGGTCGTTCGCCAGCAGCATGTAGCTGCGGTCCGCGGCGAGTGCGAGTTCGAGCAAGGTCCCGGCGAAGCACGACGATTCGTCGAGGATGGCGAACATCGATCGCGACGAAACATCCAGACGGGCCAGCGTGCGTCGCAGCATGCCGATCGTCTCCCGCACGAACCAGTGGTCTCGGTGCGCGACCAAGCTCGCGTCGGCAGCGAGCACGTCGCCAGCATTGCCCCGGCTTTTCAGGAGCCACATGCCGATGTCGAGGTCGTTCGTACGCAGCATCAGGATCGCGTCGTCGAGCTCGCGGGCCATTGCAAGCGGCCACCACGCGGCGCCGAGCGCGAGAAGCGCTTCGGGATCCGACGGCTGCGGCCGCGGCGGGCCGCCGACCGTGATCGTCGCGCTCCGCGCCTTACGGTCGATGCAAACATCAACGTATGCGTAGTGATAACCGGTCTCGTCGATCGTTCGCGAGAGGGGCGTGAGCTCGACGCCGTTTGCTTGCCGCGGCCGGTCGCTCGCTTCGGCGAGCGCGGCCGCGCGACGCGCGACGGCGCCGGGAAAATCGCGCGATTTCTCGGTATCGTCGACCAGCTTCCAGGCCTTGGCGCGCGTGGCGCGCACGCCCTCGGGCGTCGTGCAAAAGATGTCGGCGTGATCGCGACGCACCTTGCGCTTGTCGGTGAGGCGCGTCAATCCGCCCGTCCCCGGCATCACGCCGAGGAGAGAAACCTCCGGCAGGCTCACGGCGGACGAGCGGTCGTCGATGAGCAATATCTCGTCGCAAGCCAGCGCGAGCTCGTAGCCGCCGCCGGCGGTCGTGCCGTTGCAGGCGGCCAAAAACTTCAACCCCGAATGCGCGCTCGCGTCCTCGATGCCGTTGCGCGTCTCGTTGGTAAACTTGCAGAAGTTCACTTTCCATGCGTGCGACGACATGCCGAGCATGAAGATGTTCGCCCCCGAGCAGAAAATTCGGTCCTTGAGGCTCGTGATCACGACGCTGCGAACGGTCGGGTGCTCGAAACGAATGCGCTGCAATGCGTCGTGCAACTCGATGTCGACCCCCAGGTCGTAGGAGTTGAGCTTCAGCTTGTAGCCGGGCTTGATGCCGGCATCTTCGGCGACGTCCATCGCGAGCGTCGCCACCGGTCCGTCGAACGATAGCCGCCAGTGCTTATAGCGATCGGGGTGGGTGTCGAAGGTGACCGGAGCCTCGAAGGCGAGCATTCGTCGACTTCCTTCCTGAGGGGTCTGGGAGCCGGGTTCGGGAATTATAGTGCAGTTGTGTAGCGAGTGTCAATGTAATATGATGCCATTTTCAGCAAACGGGGAAGCCAGCCACCCGATCGTCGCGGGACGGCGTCTGGAAGTGCGCAGGCTTGCTCAAGCCGGCCCAAGCCCGGGAACGATCGTCATGCTGCACGAGGGGCTTGGCTCGATCGCGCTGTGGCGTGACTTCCCGCAAAGGGTGCGGGACCGAACGGGCTACGAGGTCGTGGCCTATTCGCGCTACGGCCACGGCTGGTCCGAGGCTCTGGTCGAAAAGCGCGATCCCGCGTACATGCATCACGAAGCCGAGGCGGTGCTGCCGGAGTTGCTCGACACGCTGGGCATACGGCGTCCCGTGCTGCTTGGCCATAGTGACGGCGGCTCGATTGCGCTCGTCTACGCCGGAGGGTACCCGCACGGCGTCCAAGCGTTGATCCTGGAGGCGCCGCACGTGTTCGTCGAAGAGCTCAGTCTGCGCAGCATCGCGCAGCTCAAGACGACGTACGAGACGACCGACTTTCGCGCTAAGCTCGCGCGTTATCACGGCGACGTGGATGGGACGTTCCGGGGCTGGAACGATATCTGGCTCGATCCGAGCTTTCGGGCCTGGAACATCGAGTCGTCACTCGACGCGATTCGCTGCCCGCTGCTCGTGATTCAGGGTGAAGACGACGAGTTCGGAACGGTCGCGCAGCTTGCGGCGATCGAAGCGCGCGTCCCCGCCGCACAAACCGTGCTCATCCCCCATTGCGGTCACTCGCCGCACCGCGATCGACCCGAAGCGACCCTCGCGGCGATAGCGCGCTTCCTCGAACAGCGCTAAGCGAACGAGGTTTGATCGGACATGGTGAACTTGGCGATCTTCGCGGCGGGAACGAGCAGCGTCTGCGGGGCATCGGCCGACTCCGAGCGATAGAGCTTGTCCGCGAACTCCACGTCGGCAAGCGCGCTCAACATCGACGTGAAGAAGCGGAAATTCCTCAGCGTCTTGGTGAGCCTCCCGTTTTCGATGAGGTAGACCCCGTCCCGCGTAAGGCCCGTGATCGTGCACGGGCGCGGATCCACCGTTCGCGTATACCAGGTTCGCGATATGAGGATCCCTCGCTCGGTTTCGGCGATGAGCTGCTCGCGCGACTTGGTTCCCGGCATGACGATCGCGTTCGTGGGATACCCGTCGTGGCCGGTGTTCTCGACGCCGAATTTATTGGCGAGATAGGTTGACGACACAATGCCCTTTGGCACGCCCTTTTCGACCAGGACGACCCGCTGGGTGGGCGCTCCGTCGGAAGCAAACGGCTGATTTGCAACCCCGGGGTAGCTCCAGTCGTCGATGACGGTGAGATTCGGCGAGAACAGCGGCTTGTCGAGGCGATCGATCAGCCATGAGTCTTGCGATTCCTTGATTTTGTCGACCGCGAATCCGTAGTAGAGGTTGTTGATGCAGTCGACGAATGCCGGCGGCTCGAGGATCACGGTGTAGGTGCCCGGCGCTAACCCGGCCGGATCGTCCGAGACGGTCGCCTTCGCTGCAGCGATGTGGGCGCGTTCGGCGGCATCGAGCACCGCGTAGTCGCGGGTCCAGAAATCGGCGTAGCCGCTCGTCCGTTCGGCGATTGCCTTGATCTCGATGCCGGCGTACGTGCCTTCCCAGGCCGCTTCCACCCCCAAACTATTGGCAATCGCAACGCTGTGTGCTTGGGTCGTCGTAAAACCGGCAGAACCCAGCGAGGAGCGCTCCATACGGGCGAACACCGCCTTCAATTTGGCGATGCGGTCGGCGGGCGTCGCCTCGGCGGTGGCCGCAAACACGCTACGCGCCGATGCGCCGATCGCGCCCGGCACCGCGAGGGAAACGAATTCGGGGTTGGCCGGCACGTGAGCCGCTACGTCGGACGCTCGCGCGACGACGGCTCGCAGTCCTGTCTCGGAGAGATCACCGGTCGTCGAGAGACCCTGCTGCTTGTTCTTCACGAAAGTTACGGATACGGTCGTCGACACCGACGCCAGGTTTGCGACCACGTAGTTCCGCGCAAAACGCGAGTAGGCCGCATCGGCGCCGTTGACCTGAACTGAGGCTTGATCGGCGCCGCTTACGAGCGCGAGCGTTTTCTTTGCAAGCGCAAGGGCCGCTCGCGCGTCAGTCATCCGCTTTGACGCCCATTTTGACGCCGGCGAAGCGCGCGTGGGAACAGGCGTGCGACGTTCGCCCGAACTGGTTGGGCTCGCCCTTGCCGCAATTCGGCGTTCCCCAAACAACCCAGTCCTGGGCTCCCGCAACGCGATCGAGGCCACCCCAGAAATGGGGCGTGACGCCCGTGTACGTCGGTTTGCGATAAAGCCGGGTGCGCTTGCCGTTTTGAATTTCCCAAGCGAGCTGCGTCCCGAATTGGAAGTTCAGCCGATGGTCGTCGATCGACCAGGAGCGGATGCCGTCCATCAGGATCCCTTCCTTCGTGTCGGCGACGATGTCTTCGAGCGTGCCTTCACCCGGGGCCAGCGAAATGTTGGTCATGCGGACGATCGGCACCGATGCCCAATCCTGCGCGCGCACCGACGCCGTGAGGGGAAGCGACGTTTCAGCTGCCGTGTCGCGCGACGATAAGAAGGCGCGTAGCATTCCGTTTTCGATCAGTGGGACCGGGCTTGGTTTGGTGCCCTCGTCGTCGTATCCGACGGTCGCCATGCCGAGCGGCAGCGTGTTGTCGCAAACGACGTTCAGTTTCTCGGACCCGTAGCGCAGTTTCCCGACCTGGTCGGGCTTCGCCCACGAAACGCCGGAAAAGTTGGCCTCCCAACCAAGGCTGCGGTCGAGTTCCAGCGGATGCCCGATCGATTCGTGCATCTGCAAATTGAGCACCGCGCCGGTCAGGATGAGGTCGCCGGTCATCGCCGGCAGGACCGGCGCCTTCAAGAGGCTCACCGCATCTTCGCCGAAACGCGTGGCGTTGTTGACCAAGTCGGCTCGCTCGGCGACCTCCCAGCCGCCGCCCTGATACAGACCGTAGTCGCCGGGGCCGCTGCGAAACTCCGCGTCCCCATCGGCAACCGCGTTACAGCCGGTGCCCGCGCCCGTCTGAACGAGGTGCTGGACGATTGCGCTGCCGGTCGTGCTGTAGAACTCCTTCGTGCGCGTCTCGTTCCACGAGAAGGCGTAGCCGTACACGATGCTCGCGGAGACGTGAAGGGCTTTTTCCGCCTGGAGCAAGTAGTCGATCTTCGTTCCGAGGGGCACCGATTTGGGATCGATCGATACGGCGGTCGACCACGTGTCGACGTATTTCTCGACCGGGGTCACGGCGCGAACGCGTTTGGGAATCAGCGCGGATGCCCGTGCGATAGAAACGGCCCGCGCAGCGGCAGCGTCGAGATCGGCATCCTCGAAGCGGTCGCTGCCGGAGAAACCCCACGACCCGTCGACGAGGGCGCGCACCCCATAGCCCACCGTGCGAGAGTTGTCGACGTCGCGAACCACGCCCGTCTGAACGTAGATCGACTCGCTCTCCGCAATCCAAAATTGAACGTCCGCGTACCCGGCGCCGCGTTTGGAGGCGGTATCGAGAACGCGCGCAGCGTATCGCGCATAGCCGTTGCTCATCGCGCGTTCCTCGACGGCGTGATGACCTCGGCGTCGCGCTCGAGCGCGTACAGGCGCTCGACCAGCGCAGAACGGCGTTCGATCACGCGGCGTTGATTCACCGAACCCTTATCCGTGAGCTCGCCATCGGCCGGTGACAGGGGTTCGCTCACCAGGAGCGCGGCGGCGACGTGTTGCGAAGAACCGCCGGCGCGCGCGTTGTGCGCGGCGAGGGCGTCCGCGATTGCCAAGCGCACGATTTCGGCGCGCGCGAAGTTGTCGTCTTCGCATAGCGCCCGGCAGGCTGCCGCGTTCGGGAAGAGCAGCGCCACGATCTCTTCCCGGTCGGCGCCGGCGATCACGGCGTCGTCGACGAGCGGCGCGGTTGCGGCGATCAGCGCGAGCCGTAGCGCGCCCGAGTCGACCCAGGTGCCGCTGCTCAGCTTGAAATTCTCGGCGATCCGCCCGTCGAATAGCAGTCCTTCGACCGGTTTCTTCGGATCCGCAAAACGGATCGCGTCGCCCATCCGGTAGAAGCCTTCGTCGTCGAAGGCGGCCTCGGTGAGGTCGGGGCGGCGCCAATAGCCCGGCGTCACCAGCGGCCCGCGTACGCGAACCTCGACCTTGTATTCCGTCGGAACGAGTTTCAGTTCGGTTCCGGGGCCGGGCAACCCGATGTTTGCCGGATCGTTCAGCGCATAGTGGACGGCGGTCGCCATCGGCGACGTCTCGGTCGATCCCCAAGCTCCCACGATCGCAACCTCGCGACCGCACCACATTGCGGCGAGCCGGCGCAGTTCGGACCAGGTCGTCGCCGGCAGAGCGGCGGCGGCGTTGGAAATGAGGTCGAGGTTCGTGAAAAAGCTTTGCGCGAATGCATCGTCGGCGCGCAGCGCTTCGACCAGCAGCCGGTGACCGCGCGGAACGTTGAAGTAGAGCGTCGGCTTGACTTCGGCGTTGTTACGCACCGAGTCGGCGAAACGCGTTGGAATGGGCCGCCCGTCGTCGATGTAGAGCGTGCCGCCGTTGAAGAGCACGAGGTTGAAGTTGTGGTTGCCGCCGTAGGTGTGGTGCCAGGGGAGCCAATCGACGATCGTGGGCGGGTGGCTTCGCAGAAACGGCCAGAGCTGGGCGAGACTCTGCTGGTTCGAGCACAGCATGCGGTGCGTGTTGATGACGCCTTTGGGCTCGCCCGTCGATCCGGAGGTAAAGAGAATCTTCGCGACGTCGTCGGGCTTCACGCCGGCATGCGCTCGGTCCACGCTGGCCGAGATCGATCCTTGGCTGAGCTCATCGAAGGAGAGCATGCCTGAGCCTTCGGCGCCCGCACCGGCGACGACGGTCGCTGAGCGCGGGACGATCTCGAGCGCGCTGCGGTAAGCGAGCGCGCTTTCGACGAACACTAGGCGCGGTTCCAGCGCGTCGAGGATGAACTGCAGGCGGCGCAGGTCGCCGAACTGCGTCGAGTAGGCCGGCGAGATCGGTGCGACCGGAACGCCGGCATACATTGCGGCAAGCGACGCGATCGCGTGGCGAATCGACGGCTCCGAGAGGATCGCAATCGGGGTCGTCGCGCCCAGGCCGAGCGACAACCAGGCCGATCCCACGGCGCGCACGGCGGCGAGCGTCTCGCCGTAGGTAAAGAGCTTCCACGCACCGTCGCGACGCTCGGCCAGGAACGGTCGATTGGGAGTAACCCGCGCCCAGCGCTCGAGCTCGCTCGCGACGTCGTTGGCGTAGGCTCCCAAAGGCTCGCGCGAACGCAGCAGCGTCGCGCCGTCACGCCGCTCTTCGAGCTCGATTGCCGGCGCGGCGAAGAAGGATCCTTGCACGACCGTTGCGTTCATGGTGACGGCCTCCTAGCGGGAAGCATGCAACACGATCAGGCGAGCGAGGCGTTCGGCGCTTTCGCCCGGCGTGCAACCGCCGGTTTCGAAGGTCAAATCCGCGTCGCGATAGAGCGGCTCACGCGTGGCCAGAATGCGATTGAGGTCGGCCATCGCCTGCGCGTCGTCTCCCATCGGCCGCAGGTCCCCCTGTGCGACGACACGCTGCATGTGCTCTTCCGGGGTTGCGCGCAACCATACGGTAAAGCATGCCGCCCGCAAGCGCGCGAACGTCGCGGGCTCGGACACGATGCCGCCTCCGGTCGCTAGAACGAAACGTTCGCGCGAGGCGAGGATGCTTTCGAGGCTGCGGCGTTCGAATCGCCGGAACCCTGCCTGTCCGTAAAGATCGAAGATCGTACCGAGCGACATTCCGGTTTCGCGTTCGATCTCACCGTCCAATTCGATGAACGGATCGTCGAAGGCTCGAGCGATTCGCAATCCGAGCGAGGTTTTGCCCGCACCCCGCAAGCCGATCAACGCGATGCGGCCCGCTCGTGCAGCACGGTCGACGGCCCCGTAGGCGCCGGCCAGCATGTCGTGCGCCTCGCGGAGCTGCTCTTGGTCGAGGCGCCGAAGCAGTTCCACGGTATGCGTGAACTGGACCGACTCCTCGACGCCTTCCGTGAGCCGGCCGAGGGGCACGTCGAGCGCGCGCGCCACCTGCCGCAACAGGAGAACCGAGCCGTTGCCGTGCCCCGCCTCGAGAAGCGCGAGGTAACGCTCGGAAACGCCGGAATCTTTGGCGAGAATGCGGCGCGTCATGCCGCGGCGCGCACGCGCTTCACGCACGCGTTCGCCGAGCACGCGTAGATAGCGAGATTCCTCTTCGTCGTTCGATGCTGCGGCGGGCGCCACGGCGGCGACGACCTGCGGGCGCCGGGCGAGCACTGCGGTCGCGGGGCGGCGCTTTGCCATGTGCAATATACTACACGGCAGGGTGCGGCCGTGCAAGCTCAAACTGCTCGGCTAGCAACACACCGTCGCAGCCGGAGGAAAACCATGCAGATCGCCGGACACGCCGCAGCCGTCACGGGCGGCGCCTCGGGCCTTGGAGCCGCGACGGCGCGCGCTCTCGCAGCGCGCGGCGCGAAGGTCGCGGTGTTCGACATCGATCAAACCCACGGTCCCGCGGTGGCCGAGGAAATCGGCGGGCTCTTCGTCCGGTGCGACGTGGCCGACGAGGCGAGCGCCGAAGCCGCCTTCGCCCAAGCCGAAGCCGCCCATGGAGCAGCGCGCATCCTGATCGGGTGCGCGGGGATCGGGCCACCGCAGAAGATCGTTGGCAAGGACGGCCCGATGCCGCTCGACCGTTTCCGGAAAGTGATCGAAGTAAACTTGATCGGGACCTTCAACATGATGCGCCTCGCCGCCGCAGCAATGGCGCGGCTCGAGCCGCTCGCTGACGAGGAACGCGGCGTCATCGTGTCGACCGCGTCGGTCGCCGCTTTCGACGGTCAGATCGGCCAGCCGGCCTACGCGGCGTCGAAGGGCGGGATCGTGGCGCTGACGCTGCCGGCCGCACGCGAACTAGCGCGCAGCGGCATCCGCGTCTGCACGATCGCTCCCGGCATCTTCGACACGCCCCTGCTCGCATCGTTGCCAGAGGATGCGCGCCGGTCGCTGGCCGCGTCGATACCCTTTCCGCAGCGGCTGGGAAACCCCAACGAGTTCGCAGCACTCGCGGTTCACATCGTCGAAAACGGAATGCTCAACGGCGAAGTGATCCGACTCGACGGCGCGATCCGCATGGCCCCCCGCTAGCGCCCCGCAAGCTTTCCAGTCTCGGGGCTCTTCGGAGGTCCGGTTTTCGTGTTTCCCTTTGTGCGAGAGCTTTTTTGGACACCGGTGGACCTTGCTGATAAATCCGAGAGTCGTGCCACGCCGTGCCCTAGGCCTCCTTGAAGGTGGAGCGAAAGAGGAGCTGACCCTGCTCTCTCCTCTTTGGATGGAGGCTATGATGCTGCGTACGCTGATCCGCTTTGCTGTTTTAGCAATGTGCGGCTCAATTTGGTTTGCGCTCCCTTTGGGTGCCACCACCAGAGCCCCGATGACGCCGCACGCCAAGCTAACCGTGCCCGAGCTAAGGTCAGCTTGCTGCGGTGCGGTAGCCGAACGTCTCTTCAGTTTTCACTTCAACAAAAAGGGTAACGCACCTCATGGCGCGTGGCCGCTCGCCGGTTTGACCGCCGACCCAAGCGGTGATGGCGTTTTGTACGGAACGACCTGGGGGGGCGGGAGCCACGGAGACGGCACGGTCTTCAAGTTGACGCCATCGGCCTCAGGCTATGTAGAAAGCGTTCTTTACTCTTCTCACGGCGGTTCTGAGGGCCAATTCGAGAACGCTCCGCTACTCGTCGACTCTGCGGGCGCGGTCTACGGGACGACATTCGGCAGCGGTTCGTCACGTTCGTACTGCAACTGCGGCATAGTGTACAAGCTCACCCCGACAGGGTCGACCTACGCGTTTAGCATTCTCCACCGATTCCGAGGCAAAAGAGACGGCGCTATTACCGGAACGCCCCAAGGCCTGTATCGAGACTCGGGCGGCGCACTGTATGGCACCACTTGGACTGGCGGCGAGCCGAAATGCAACTACGGCGCCGGCTGCGGAACTGTATTCAAGCTCACGCCGACGTCATCCGGTACCTACACCGAATCCATTCTTTACCGTTTCCAAGGCGGCAAAGACGGGTGGATACCGGGTTCGGCACTGATCGCAGATTCTAGCGGCGCGCTCTACGCCACAACGATATTTGGCGGCAACGCAGGGGCCGGGACCATATTCAAGCTGACGCCAACCAGATCCGGGACCTACACCAAGAGCACGATTCACAACTTTGATGGAAGCGACGGGATGCATCCGAACTCGTCGCTACTCGCCGATTCCAGCGGAGACTTCTTCAGCGTCGCGGGCTACCTCGAGCCTGGCGAAGTATACGAACTGACCCCTTCTTCGTCGGGCAGCGGCTACTCATTCCATGTCTTGTTTGCATTTGATAACAGTTACTACGGCGATGGATACAGGCCGCAAAACGTGGTATTCTGCTCCAGCGCCGGCTCCCTCTGCGGCACTACTGAAGAGGGGGGCAGGGACAGCTTCGGCCTTGCGTTCAAGTTGACTCCCACGCAGAATCCAAAGAAGCCTTATGTCGAGAGCATTCTTCACAAATTCAGCTACGATGAGGCCTACCCATCGGCCGTCACGATCGACTCCAGCGGAGCGCTCTACGGGACAAGTTTCGGCGGTAGCTCAAGCTCGACTTTCAGGGGCGGTGGTATTGCGTTCAAAATCAGCGTACCGAGCGACTCGTCGGAGACTTCACATTGAGGCCCTCACCTCTGCTTTGCAGAGAGACTTTTTGACCTGGGCGTTTCAGCGGGAGCGGCGGGCGGCTTGGTGCCGACGTCGGCGCAGTAAACAAGGCGCCACGCGATTTATAGACGTTGTAGCGACAGCACAAACAATGTCCTTATCATCCCAAGCCGACACCGTTTGTCGGGTTCCTTCGTCCGTTCGCTTGGCCGCTGCTGCCCATAATGACGCCGCCGTCGGGCAGCGATGGTATGGCATTATCACCCCCCGTTTGGAGTATGCAGCGTTCCGCCGACGATGGCGTCAAGCGCAGCGGCTAGTTGCGTGCGTTCTGAGCGCATGCCGACCGAGATGCGCACGTAGCGGTCGAGCGGAGGGAAAGGCGGTTTGCGCACGTGGATGCGGTAACGCAGTAGGGCATCGAGTGCGTCTTTGGCGCGCGGCGCGCTGCCGAAGTCGAACAGCACGAAGTTGGTTGCTGAGGGCAGTGTGCGCAGGCCCAAGCGTGCGCCGAGCGCGTGGTACTCGGCGCGGCCCTCGGCGATGCGCGTCAAGACGCTAGCGACGAACTCGTCGTCGCCGAGCGCTGCGAGGGCCGCCGCTTGAGCGGGGCGGCTGACCCCGTACAGCAGTCGGACCGCATCGAGCGCGGCGATGGCGTCCGGGCTCGCGAGCGCATATCCGACGCGTGCCCCGGCTAGGCCGTATTCCTTGGAAAACGTGCGCAGGCGAATCATTCGCGGGTCGATCGCGTCACGCGGGAAGCGCGCGTCGCCCTCGAGGAAATTGGCGTATGCCTCATCGTGGATCAGCAACGATCCGTCGGGGAGCGCGTCGAGGAACGCGACGACGTCGTGCCACGGATGCATCGAACCGCTCGGATTGTCCGGATTTGGCAAGAAGATCAAGGCACCGCCGAGCCGCCGAGCTGCGTCGAGAAAGCCCTCGAGATCGATGTGCCCGTCCTCTCGGTACGGCACGCGCTCCAAACGTGTCCCGAATCCGGTAACGTGCATTTCAAACGTCGGAAAGCTGCCGAGCGCAGCAACCGCCGCGCCCCCGTTGGACGCGTAAGCGCGCACGATCCACCCGAGCAAATCGTCGATTCCGGCGCCGACGCTAACGTTTTTCGGAGAGACACCGTGGCGAGCTGCGATCGCCTCGCGCAAATCGCTCACCGATGGATCGCCGTAGCGATTCGCGCGCTCCGCCTCGGCGCGCATCGCCGCTATGGCCTTGGGGCTCGGTCCAAAGGGCGACTCGTTGCTTCCGAGCCGCACGATCGTCTCGAGTCCGGCGCCACGCGCAAGCTCCTCGGGGCCGACTAGTGCCGCGTGCGCGACGCCTTGCGTCAGTCCGAGCGGCCGCATCGGGGACTTCACGCCGCCTTTTTCGAAAACCACAACCCGCCCCCTTGAGACGGGCCTGCGAACGGCGCGGTTAGGGGGTCGCGGCCAGCTCCCGCGCAGCGCGCTCCGGCCAAGCTGGTTCACCGTCTTTGGTCGCGTTCATCGTCAAGAGATCGTAAGCGGCCACGGTCTCGCCATTTTGATTGGTGATTTCCACATCCCAGCGCACCTCGCCATATTCCGGTTTTCGTGCGGTCTTTTGCTTGACCGTCAAACGGACGCGGATCGTATCGCCGGGGACGACGGGTTTGAAGAATCGCAGTTCGTCCAGACCGTAATTGGCCAGAACCGGACCCGGTGAGGGTTCGACGAAAAGCCCGGCCGCGAAGGAGAGCAGCAGATAGCCGTGCGCAACGCGCCCCGGGAAGAAGGGATTGGCTCTAGCCGCCTCCTCGTCCATGTGCGCGTAAAACGTGTCGCCGGTAAACTCGGCGAAGCGCTCGATGTCGTCGAGTCCGATCGTCCGCCCGCCGGTGTGAATCGTTTGACCGATCTCGAGTTCCTCGAACGGATAGCGAAACGGATGCTCGGGCTTCTCGATTTCGGGCGCGCCGCGCAGCCAGACCCGGGTCAGCTCCGACAACCGCGAAGGCGAGCCTTGCAGCGCGGTGCGTTGCATGTAGTGGAAGACGCCGCGCAATCCACCCATCTCCTCGCCGCCGCCGGCGCGGCCCGGTCCGCCGTGAACCAGCGGCGGAAGCGGCGAACCGTGCCCCGTCGACTCCTTCGCGCAGTCACGATCGATGGCGATGAGGCGGCCGTGATGAGAGGCGATCCCGAAAACAAGGGCGTCGGCCACGTTGCGATCGTGCGTGTAGATCGATGCGACGAGGCTACCGCCGCCCATTTTGGCGATCTCGATCGCTTCGTCGACGCCGTCATATGGCATGAGCGTACTGACCGGGCCAAAGGCTTCGATTTGGTGCACGCTTGGCGCGTTTAAGGGATACTCGCAGGCGAAGAGCAGCGGCGAAAGAAACGCGCCGCGCTCGGCGTCGGCCCCAACCGGATCGCAATGGAGCGGGTCGCCGAAAAGCACGCGCGCTGCGGTCGCGAGCTCCGCCGCTCGGGCGCGCACTTCGTCGCGCTGCGCGAGCGACGACAACGGTCCCATCGAAACGTTTTCAAGTTTGGGGTCGCCGACGACGACGCCGCGCATGCGTTCGACGAGCGCCGCTGACGCCGCATCCCAGGCGCTGCGCGGCACGAGGGCGCGGCGAATCGCCGTACACTTCTGCCCCGCTTTGACCGTCATCTCGCGGCTGGTCTCGCGGATGAAGAGGTCGAACTCAGGCGTTCCGGGTGCGGCGTCGGGGCCGAGGATCGCCGCGTTAAGTGAGTCGCGCTCGGCGATAAAGCGAACGGCTTTCGTCGCGACAACCGGATGGTTGCGCAGCAGAAGCGAGGTCTCGAGCGAACCAGTGAACGAGATTACGTCCTGGCCGTCGAGATGGTCGAGCAGGTTGCCCAGGCTGCCGACGACGAGCTGCACCGCTCCATCCGGTAGAATGCCAGACTCGACGATCGACTGGAACAGGGCGTGGGCGAGATACGCCGTCGCAGTCGCCGGCTTGACGATCGAGGGCACGCCGGCGAGAAACGCCGGCGCCAGCTTCTCGAGCATGCCCCAACAGGGGAAGTTGAATGCGTTGACTTGGATCGCGACACCCTGCAGCGGCGTCAGGATGTGCCGGCCGACGAAGGTGCCGCCCTTGGAAAGCGGCTCGACGTCGCCCTCGACGACGAAGCGCTCGTCGGGCAGTTCGCGGCGCGCCTTCGAAGCATAGGAGAAGAGCGTTCCGATCCCGCCGTCGATGTCGATCAGGTGGTCCTTACGGGTCGCACCGGTCTCGAACGAAAGCGCGTAAAGCGGCGCTTTGCGCTCGCCCAGGTACGCGGCGAGCGCCCGCAGCATCGCCGCGCGCTGCTGGAAAGTCAGCGCTCTCAGCCGCGGCCCGGCGTCCTCACGGCCGTAGCGCACCACCTCGGCAAAGTCTAGCGCCGCACTGGATGCCGTGCCCAACAGGCGGCCGTCGATCGCGCTGCGCAGCTCGGTCCCCGAACCGCCGGCACCCTGCCAACGTCCGGCGATATAGCTTTGCAGCGTGGTCACGAGCCGACGATCGCGGGCTCGCTCGGCATCGGGCGAGAGGTCCCGGAATCAGGGCCACCGTGCGGCGAGCGCTGCTCGATCGGGACGTACGAGCGTTGCGTCGGCCCGGTGTAGAGTTGGCGCGGACGCGCGATGCGCTGGTCGTGATCCTCGAGCATCTCTTTCCATTGAGCAAGCCAGCCTGCCGTGCGCGCGATCGCAAACAGTGCGGTGAACATCGTCACCGGGATGCCGAGCGCGCGCATGATGAGGCCCGAGTAGAAGTCGACGTTCGGATACAGTTTGCGCTCGACGAAGTAGTCGTCCTCGAGTGCGATGCGCTCGAGCTCCAGCGCCAACTCGAAAAGCGGGTCGTGCTCGGCTCCCACCTCGGCGAGCACCTCGTTGCAGACCTGGCGCATGACCTTGGCGCGCGGGTCATAGCTCTTGTACACGCGGTGACCGAAGCCCATGAGCCTGAACGGATCGTCCTTGTCCTTAGCTCGCCGAATGGCCGCCGGGATGTTCTCCTTCGAGCCGATCTCCTGAAGCATCTCGACCACCGCCTCGTTGGCGCCGCCATGCAAAGGCCCCCATAGCGAGGCAATTCCCGCTGCGATGCACGCGAACGGGTTGGCGCGGCTCGAGCCGACCGTGCGGACGGTCGACGTCGAAGCATTCTGCTCGTGATCGGCCTGCGCGATCAATAAGAGATTGACCGCCTTGGCGAAGACCGGCCGGATGACGTAGGGCTCGGCCGGTACGGAGAACATCATATTGAGGAAGTTCTCCGAGTAGTCGAGGTCGTTACGCGGGTGGACGAACGGCTGGCCGACCGAGTACTTGTGCGCCAGCGCCGCAATGGTGGGAAGCTTCGCGATCAGCCGGTGAATCGAGATCAAGCGCCCCTTGGGATCGAAGACGTCGATGCCTTCGGGATAGAACGCGGACAGCGCGCCGACGACGCCCAGCAGAATCGACATCGGATGGGCGTGGCTAGGGAACCCGTTGCAGAACATGCGGATGTGTTCGTGCAGCATCGTATGGTAAGTGATGTCCTTGCGAAACTCGGCCATCTCGGCGCTCGTCGGCAGGTCCCCGAAGAGCAGCAGATAGGCGACCTCAAGGTAGCTGCTCCGCTCGGCCAACTGCTCGATCGGGTAGCCGCGATACAACAGAACGCCCTTGTCGCCGTCGATGAAGGTGATGCTGGAGCGGCAACTCGCGGTGCTGCTGAACGACGGATCGAAGGTGCATAGATCCGTGACCGAAAGGAGGTGGCGTACGTCGATCGCGTCGGATCCTAGCGTGGCGTGGAGCAAGGGCAGGTCCGCGACCGCCTTGCCTTCCCCGTCGATTAGCTTGTACGCCGGGTGGGAATTCTGCGGGCCGTCGCCGCGCGCTTTTGAACCGTCCATGCTGCTCCATACCAAGGAGGGCGCGACGAGTCCCGCCACGCCCACTCCGCCAAGCCGGAACGTGTGCGCAACCCGGGCAGGTCCACCGGCTGCCCGGCGTCAAGATCACGCCCAACCGCAGCCTTTGCGGAGGAGGTTCGCTTCGGTAACATGGACGATTCGACCGCCGGCGCCGAGAAGGATCTCGCGCGCCGAATCGCGTTGCTCCCCGACGACTACCGCTTAACCGCCCGAGACATCGAGCTCGTCGACCTGGTGCTTGGCGGCCAGAACTTCAGCTATTCGTCGGGAGCGGACGGGGCGCTCACCTGGGGCGCCTTCGGTAAAGTCTTTGCGACGCTGGGCGATCTGCGGGCGATCGCGCGCGAGCATCCGCCCGCCGAAGAAGGCGAAACGGTCGGGATCGCGCTGTTTGCGAACATGCTTGACATGATCGCGTTCCTGCGCGTGCGCCTGCGCGCGGTGGCCGACGTATGCATCGAAAAGGGGCTGATTACGGGGCCCGAGTTGCTCGCGCGGTATCACACGTACCACGAGCGCAGCTTCCAAGCCTTGCGCGACCAGATGCTGCTCAAGCCGGAAATCTTCGAGCAACGTTTCGGCGAGTGGCTCGAGACCGAACGCGACTACGAAAAACGTCTAGAGCTCGGCAAGTAACCTAGTTGGGGCCGGCGCCGGGCGTGGCGCCGCTCGCCACGGGGGATGAAACGACGATTAAAGCTCGGGTCGGAGGTTGCCGATGACCAAAGGGGACCGCCGGCGACATTTGTAGCCGACGGTCGGCTCGGCGTCCTAGGGGATTTTCCTTGAGCGCCTGCCAATAGAGCCTTTACGACTTCCCTTCGCCGGAAGCCGGCACGCCTGTGCCGAGCGAACGGTGGGTGATCGTTCCGCCTCGCAATCCGCGGGCCTGGAAGCGAACATCAGCACGGCGCGCCGCCCCTCCTAGGTGAGCCGTGCGCCGGAGACGTGTGGGTCCTTTCACCACCAATCGCAGTATTAGGGTCAGATTTTGAACTTCAGCACCCTTCGCTTGCGCCCGTATCAGCTCGAGGCGCAGCGAGCGATCCTCGAAGCGCGCAAGCGCGGTTTTCGCGCGCAGCTCGTTTCGCTAGCCACCGGCCTCGGCAAGACGGTCATCATTGCGACGCTGCCCGATCTGCTCGAACTACGCTCGACCGACGTGACGCTGGTGATCGCCCATCGCGACGAGCTGATCGAACAGCTCGCGGAAAAGATGCGGGCTCAGAATCCGGAAGCGATCGTCGGCATCGAGAAGGCCGAAGGGCGCGCTGCCGAGGATTGCAACATCGTCGTCGCGACCGTACAGACGCTGACCGGAGCGCGCCTCAACCGTTTCTTAGCCCGCTTCGGGCGAAGGATCGCGCTCTTCGTCATCGATGAGGCGCACCACGCCGCTGCCCCGACGTACCGCGCTATTCTGGACAAGCTGCTGCTCAAGCGCCCCGACGTCTTGCTGATCGGCTTCACCGCGACCCCGAACCGTGGCGACGGTGCACGTCTGGTCGACATCTTTCCCGACATCGTTTACTCGATGGACGCCCGAGCCGCGATCGACGCCGGCTATCTCGTCCCGGTTCGTTCCTACGCGGTAGCGACCGAAACCAACCTCGACGAGGTTATGTCGCGCGGCGGCGACTTCGTGCTCGGACAGCTCGCGGCTGCGGTTGACACCGAAGAGCGCAACCGTAAAGTCCTGGAGGCCTACCAAAATTTGGTCGCGGGGAAGAAGACGTTAGTCTTCACCGCGTCGGTCGAGCACGCGCGAAACGTCGCGGAGCTTTTCAAAGATGCGGGCATCAAAGCGGCCTTTGCAAGCGGCGACACCCCCGAGCGGGAACGCACGGCGATCGTCAAGGGGTTTCGCGGCACGAAGATTGACGTGCTGGTCAACTGCGGCCTCTACCTCGAGGGCTTTGACGTGCCGTCGGTCGAGGTCATCATCAACGCGCGCCCCACGAAGTCGACGACGCTTTACACGCAGGTCACCGGTCGCGGTCTGCGTCCGCTCGACGAGTACGCGTACCTCCTTTCCGAGCTGCCGATTCCCGAGGCGCGGCGCCAGGTGATCGCGCAGAGCCCGAAATCCTACGCCGTGATCGTCGACATCGTCGATCAAGCGCGGCGCCATCAACTTGTCACGTTGCCGACCCTGTGGGGTCTGCCGGCTCAGATCGACGCGCAGGGGCGCCCGATCTCCGAAGTCGCCGACCAGTACGAAGAACTGTTTCGGCGCGCGCCGCGTCAATCGGCCCGCGTGCGTACGGCCGAGCAGATCGAAACGGCCCTCATCGAGCTCAACGACGCAGCGAAGCCGCGCTCGCAGCGAGCCATCGCGTGGCAGCCGATCGGAGCCGAGCACTTTCGCCTCGAAAGGCCGCCTCATCGGGTCGCCTACAACCGCAAAGGCCGCATGGTGCCTCACTTTCACGAGCAGTTCGAACGGCTGGTGGCCATGGCCGAGAAGATCGCGCCGCACGAGGATGCCGAAGGCTTCGCGTTGCGTCTTCTCGATGTCGATCGCCGCGCGATCCGCGAAGAGTCGACGCGACTCGACGTTACGCGCCGCAACGACCAGTGGGTCGCCAGCTGGACGAATGGAAAAGCGCAGCCGCGCGATATTGCGTTCGCACCCACGCTGCCCGAAGCCATCGCCATGGCGACGGCCCGACTCGAGGCGGGAGAGCTTTCAACCCCGCGCGATGCCGCCAAACTGCGCCATCCGCCCCGTCGCTTCCGTGCGCGCCGCAAACGCCCACAACCCAAACCACGAGCTAGGGTTCCGCAGAACACCTAGCACCACTGCAAATACACCGAAAGCACTTAGCTTAGGAAGTTCTGATTTGAGCCGGGGCTAGGCGCCGGCGCCCGAAGTTTACTAGGCGTAAATGAGGGCGCCGGCAACGACGCCCTGGCTCAAATCAGAACTTCCTAATGGACTTTGCATGAGATGCCGTGCTTCTCGAAGTATCGCTGGTGGTACTCTTCGGCCGGATAGAAGGTTGACGCCGGCGTGATCTCGGTGACGATCGGGCGGCGGTATCGGTCCGATGCCTGCTCGGCAGCCTTCGATGATTCGGCGATCGCGCGCTGCTCGGGCGTGTGATAAAAGATCGCCGAACGATACTGTGAGCCGACGTCGGGACCTTGGCGGTTGAGCTGCGTTGGATCGTGCATGCGCCAGAACGTATCGAGCAGCCGCTCGTACGAAATGAGCGCCGGATCGTAGCGTACCTGAACGACCTCTGCGTGTCCGGTTCGGTTGGAGCAGACTTGTTCGTAGGTGGGGTTGGCGAGCGTTCCACCTAAATAGCCTGAGGTCGCCTCGATGACGCCTGGCAGCGCGCGGAACTCGGCTTCGACTCCCCAAAAACAGCCGGCGCCGAAGGTCGCGAGTTCGGTCGTACGGGTCGTTTGCGCGGTCTCGTTCATATCGCCAATGTAAACAACGCCTCGGTTGGCAACGGTTGCGAATCGCAACGCCGCGACGACGCTGGCAAGGGAAGGCCGCTGGGCGCGCGTAAGCCGTCGAGGGTGTTCGAAGTCCGCAGGCTCTTTGTCAGTCTCTGCCTTTTTCTAGCGCTCGACGCGACGCCCGCCCAATCGCCCGCCGCACCGACTCCGCCGCCGCAAGTGAGTCCTTCGCCGCTCGGATCGCCATCCGCCGGCGTGAACCCGCCCGGTGCTATGCCGACGGGCTTCTCCCTGATGCAGCCGCCTCCGCCCGCGCAGTACGCCGGCTTTATCAAGAACGCCGAGCGCCAGCACGGCTTGGTGGACATCATTCGCAAGGACGATGAGGTCTACTTCGACCTCGGTCCCGACCAGCTCAACCACCCGCTCATCGTCGCCCCCGTTCTTGCCTCGGGCGTTGGCATGGATGCTTTCGGGGGCCGCGTCTTCCCATCGTTCATGCTCGAGTTCCAGCGCGTCGGAAAGCGCATCTTATGGGTCGAGAAGAACACCGACTTCGCCGCTCCGCCAAATTCGCCGGCGGCGGACTCGCTTGCGGTTTCGATCGCGGACTCGATCGTCAACAGCACGCCGATCGTCGCCGAGGATGAGGCCAAGCGACGAATCGTCATTCCTGCGACGCTGTTCTTGACCGACTTCGAGAATTTGGGCCACGATCTCGGCGCGCCGCAACAGCCCGTGCTGTTGCTCTCGCTGTCGCCACGCCCGGGGTACATCGTCGATCCAACCCGCTCGTACTTTGAGAAGACCAAGGCTTTTCCGCTCAACGATGAGTTGGAGGCCAGCTTGGCGTTCGTGGGTCCGCCCGGCACGAGTGCGCCCGGAGGCGCCCCGGATGCTCGCGGCGTGCGCCTGCGGATGCACTACTCAATCGTCGAGCCGCCTTCGTCGAGCAGCTACATTCCCAGGCTGGCCGACGATCGTATCGGGTATTTCATCACGGCCCAAAAGCGCTTCGATGACGACACGCGCCCGACGCCCTTCGTGCGCTACATCGCGCGATGGAATTTCAAGAATGGCCCGATCGTCTACTATCTAACCGACGAGATCCCGGTTCGCTATAAGCCGCCCATTCGCGCCGCGTTGATGGAATGGAACCGAGCCTTTGCCAAAGCCGGCATCCCCAACGCGATCGAGGTGCGCGATCAGCCGAGCGATCCGAGCTGGGACCCCGACGACGCGCGCTATTCAACGGTACGCTGGATCACCAACGACCGCGGCGGCTTTGCCGCTTATGGGCCGCACGTCGCCGACCCGCGCACGGGGGAAATCCTGCGCGTGGAGATCGTGATCGACGGTGAGGCGATGCGCTCGATCAAACGCGGTTACGTCGAGCAAGTCTTGCCGGTTCGGGCGGAGCCGACCGCCGCCGGCTGTTCCGATCTTGACGAGTGCGACAACTTCCTGCAAGATTCGGCGGAGTTCGCCGCGACCGGTTCGCTCGCGCTTCAACTCGGCGGCACCTCGAGTGCGGCAACCGAAAAGTTTGCCGAGGACTGGCTGCAGTCGGTCGTCTTGCACGAGTCGGGCCATAATTTCGGGCTGCGCCATAACTTTGCCGCTGCGATCTATCCGCTCCACGACCTGCACGACCGAAACTTCACGCGCACCCACGGCCTGGTCAGCTCGGTGATGCACTACACGCCGCTCAACCTGTCTCCGCCCGGTCAGCCGCAGGGAGATTACTTTCAGCTTCGGCTCGGGCCATACGACTATTGGGCCATTCAGTACGGCTACACCACCTTCCCCAACGTCGCGCGCCCCGAGGACGAGGCGGTCGCCCTCCATCGCATCGCCGATGAGAGTTCGCGACCCGAGCTAACCTACGCATCGGACGAGGATGCCTCCGGTCCGCGCGCAATCGATCCGCACGTCGCGACGTTCCTGCTGTCGAGCGACCCATTTGCCTTCTACGACAATCAGTTCGCAGTCGTCGACGATTTGGTCGGCCGGCTCGACCGCGTCTACCCGCGCGACGACCGGCCGTACGTTGACGAGCGCAACGCGTTTCTCTCAACGATGCGCACCTATTTGCGCGCAGCGATGCTTTCGACCCGTTACATTGGCGGCTTGTACACGTCGCGAACGCATCGCGGCCAGCCCGGCGGCGTGCCGCCGTTCCGAGCGATCGCTCGCGCCGACCAGCGCCACGCCTTTGCGATCTTGGCAGCCCACGTTTTTTCGAGCCGGGCGATGCGACTGTCGCCGGGCCTGCTCAACGATTTGGGACCCGACAACTACGTGCATCACGGGGCCGATGACGTCCTCGAACGCCCCGACTTCCCGGTCTCGGACTTCATTGCGGGCATGCAGGACGAGGTCATGTACGAGTTGTTCTCGCCCGACGCCATGAGCCGGATCGCCGACGAGCAGCTCAAGTCGAAGCCGGGCACGAGCATGTCGCTCGATGACCTCTTCGGCTGGATGCAAGCCGCCGTGTGGGACGACCTGGTCGCGGGAACGCGCTCGATCGACCCACAGCACCGGGCGCTGCAGCGCCGCTACACGACCTTGCTGATCGAGTTCGCGCTCGCCCCCTCCGTCGTGGTGGAGGATATCGGCTTTCCCGGCGATTCCCCGTCGCTCGCGCGCTTCGAGCTCGAGCGCCTCGACGCTCGCCTCGCGAACGTGCTGCGCTCGCCGCGACTCGACACGGCGACCCGGGCCCACCTTGACGACATCCACAACCGCGTTGCACACGCATTGGAGCCGAGCGCGGTGCGGGGCAGCTAATTCGTGGGCTCGCTTACGGACCCGGGCGACCGATCCGGCTATGATGCGCAGATGACCGACGTCGCATCGCTCCTCCCGGTATACGGGGAACTGCCGCCGCCCCCGGAGCCGGACGCGGAAGAGGGGTCGAACAAGGTCTGGTACCTGCGCCAGAACCGCCTGTTCGCACAGGCGAGCCTCGAATCGATCGAGGACTGCGAGCACCTGTTCAAGACGACGATCTTCCCCAAGAAGTCGCTCGTCTTCGATCAAGGCGACCCTACCCGCTTGGTTTACCTGATCAAGCGCGGCCAGGTGCGGATCGCGCGCCTGACCGAGGACGGCAAGGAAGTGACCGTGGCGATCCTGGGGGCGGGCGACATCTTCGGCGAGGAGACCCTTTTCGATCAGGAGGAACGCACCACGGTCGCCGTCTGCATGGAAGAGTCGCTGCTGTGCACCGCCAAAGCCGAAGAGCTGTTCGCGTTGCTCTCGCGCGATCCGCGGCTTGCCCTCAACGTCGCGAAGATCTTGAGCGAGCGCCTTGGGGACGCGTCGGCGACGATGGAGGACCTCGCTTATGCGAAGGTGTCCGACCGCATCATGCACCTCTTCGAGCGCTTGGCCGTCGAACACGGCCGGACCACCGGCAAGGGCACGCGCATCGACGTGCGTCTGACCCACGCCGACATCGCGTCGCTGATCGGAAGCACGCGCGAGACCGTCTCACTCGAGATGTCGAATCTGATCAAAGCCGGGCGCATCAAGCACGACGGCCGGCACGTCACCATTCCCGGTAAAGAGGTCTCCGCATGATGCTGCGCGCCCTTCGGGTCCTGCCGCTCGCGCTGGCGCTCGGCGCCGGTCCGGCAGCGGTTCCAGCTCAGCAAAGCGTGTCGCTCGATCCGCTGTTCCACGCGTCGGAAGGCTGGCTCAACGGCGGTTTGAGCCGCGCCGCCCTCGCGGGCAAAGTCGTCATCGTCGACGTGTTCACCTTCGGTTGCTACAACTGCAAGAACGTGCTCCCCAACCTGCGCGCGCTTTACCATCCGAACTCGAGCGATGTGGCGATCGTGGGAATTCACACCCCCGAGACGCCGTACGAGCGCGAGCGGGCGAATGTCGTGGCGAACCTCAAAGTCGAAGGCGTCGTCTGGCCCGTTGCGATCGACAATTCCCACGCACTGTGGGACGCCTTCAACATCGAATACTGGCCGACGCAACTCATCTTCGACCGAAAAGGACATCTGCGTAAAACCGTCGTCGGCGACTCCCAAGACGCCGAAGTGAACGCAACGGTCAAGGAGCTGGTCGCGGAAAAGTAGCGCCCCGGGCGCGGGTCCGGAACTCCCGGTCCTTCAACCCGGTTTAGCTAAGCGATGTACACCGTCTACCTGGGGCTCGGTTCGAACCTCGGCGACCGGCAGGGCAACATCTTGCAGGCGCTGCAGAAGCTGCGCGCCCGCTGTTCGGTCTGCGCCGTTTCCGCCTACTATGAGACCCCGCCCGCCGCCGGCGTGGCGGGCCCCGCCTTTCTCAACGTGGCGGCCAAACTCGAAACGGCGCTCGATCCGCTCGCTCTCGAAGCGCTCTTGCGGCAAGTCGAAGTCGCTGTCGGGCGCCAGCGAACCGTCGCTCTCGCCGCGCGCCCGATCGACATCGATATTCTTTTGATCGACGCCATCGTGCAGGACTTCGGCCGATTCGAAGTGCCGCACCCGTACCTCGCAGAGCGTCCCTTCAACCTCGTCCCGCTGGCGGAGCTTGCGCCGCATCTCAAACATCCGGCGACCGGACGTACGATCGAATCGCTTGCGGCCGGGGTCGATCGCAGCGGCTTCGTTCGCAAGACGCGCTCGCTGCACTTCGTCGCCGACCGCCAAGACGACGCGCCCGAGGTGCGCCTTTCGATCGATCGCGCCGGCGTCGCGAACGTGAAGCGCGTCGTTCACCTCGACGTCGATGGGCGAGAAACGGCCTTCAACGGCACCTTCTCGATGGTCGCCGATCTCGCTGCGGACCGGGGCGGCGTGCACATGTCGCGTTTCTCCGAGCTCTTGGAAGAAGCGATGCTGGAGGTTCTCTCGCGCGACCAGACGGCGCGGCGCATCGAGGACCTCGTCGCCACGATCGCCCGCGAGATCGTCGGCTCGCAAAAGGCGCGTTGCGCGGACGTCCGGCTTCGCGCCGAATTCGGGCTGGAGCGCTGGACGCCGGTCAGCGGCAAGCGGGGCGAAGAGACGTATACCTTGATCGGCATCGCGCATGCCGATTCGGACGGCGTGCGGCGGGTCGTCGGGGTCGAAGCCGAAGGGATGACGGCCTGTCCGTGCGCGCAAGTGATGGTGCGCGAACACTCGTTGCACGAGCTCGTCGAGGCCGGCTTTAGCGAGGCGCAGGCGAACCGTGCGCTCGAAGCGCTGCCGGTCGCGACGCACAATCAGCGCGGCCGCGGCTGCATCATCCTCGGCGTGCGCGACGGGCGCGAAGCCGAGGTTCGCGCCGAAGACCTGGTCGAGATCGTCGAGAACTCGATGTCTTCGGAAACCTACGATCTGCTCAAGCGTCCCGACGAGTTTTTCATCGTCAACAAGGCCCACCACAATCCGAAATTCGTCGAAGACGTCGTTCGCGGCATCCTGTCGCGCGCGCTCGACGTCTATTCCGATTTTCGCGACGACACGTTCGTGCTTGCCTCGCAGGTCAACTACGAGTCGATCCACAAGCACGATGCGTTCGCCGAAGCCTTCGGCACCTTCGGCCAGCTGCGGGGTGAACTGCGGAGCCGCCGCTGCGACGCGCGCAAAACGGCGCTCGCAGAGTGGCTCGGAACGCTTCCGTCTCCCGTCGTCGCTTGACCGGCCGCGGGCGCCGTTATGGCGTCGGCGTCGAGTTGGGCGGAGGCTCGGCAACCTCAGGGCGAGCGGCCCCGTTTCGCAACCGTTCGATGCGGCGCCCGAGCGAAGGATGGGTCGAAAAGAGCAGCTCCATCCAGCGGGGTTGATCTTCCTCGGCCATGTTGCGCTCGCGCAGCCGCGTGAAGGCGGCGACGCCTGCTTGCCGGTCGCCGGTGGCTGCGATCGCGAAGCGGTCGGCGGCACGTTCGCGCGAGCGCGAAAAGGCTGCGATCAGCGGACCTGCTGCGATGCCGAGCGCGGAACCCACGAAGAAGATTCGTCCGATGCCGGCTGCCGTTGCGAGCGAACGGCCCGGTTCACCGGCAAACTTGGCCGCGCCGAAAAAGACGAGCGCGGTCGCCGCCGTTCCGGCCGCAACCGAACGCCACACGTCGCGGGCCACGTAATGGCCCAGTTCGTGCGCGACCACGAAACCGATCTCCGGGCCCTCGAAGTGATCGAGCAGCGTATCGCCCACGACGATGCGCTTGGAGCCGAGAAGTCCCGTCACATAGGCGTTGGCCTTCTCGGTCTGGCGGCTCATGTCGACGCGAAGAATCTTTGCATCGCCCGCGCCGTAGCGTGCGGCGAGGTGGCGCAGACGTTGCTCTAGCTCGCCTTCGATCGGCTCGAATCGGTTGAATAGTGGAGCGATCAGCGACGGCGCGACGACGTTGGCGAGCACGAGCAACGGGAAAGCGGCCGCGGTCGCGAGCGCCGGCCACGTGCGCGGTGCGCGCTCGACCGCAGTTGCCAGCAACTCGATAAGCGGAACCGTGATGGCGAGCGTAACCGCAAAGCTTTTCGCCTGGTCGACCGCCCAGGCGGGAGCCGGTTGTTTGCTTAGGGCGTAGCGGCGCTCCAGAACGTGTCCCTCGACGAAATCGGACGGCAAGTCGATGGCGCTAGAGAGCAGCAAGGCTGCACCGATCGAAGCGACGCGCCGGGCGCGACCCTGGGGATTGGAATTAGCCGGCTCGATCAGCGGCCCCAAGCCGTACGCGGCCCCGCCGATCTGCGCTAGCGAGCGTGCCATGCTCGATAGCATGAGCGCCCGGCGCAGGCGGCCGTAAGCGGCCGGATCGGGGTCAAGCGCAGGCGCCGGCTGCGCGAGGTCGGCAAGGGCGTCGAACGTACGCTTGGCCGCATAGCCGAGCACGAAACCGCCCGACAACCCGATGAGAAAACGACGCATGCGCCAAACCTTACGCCGTGCACGTGTCCATCAACTGCCGCCTGACGAGGATTCGCCTCCATCGGAACGTTCTTACCGCGACTGCGGCGTGGCTCTGTTGCGTTGCGCCGTCGAGCGCGCAGGTGATTCCCGCGTTTGATTACGGGATCGGAACGCAGGCCGATGCGCGCCTGGGGTTCGCCGCCTCACTGATCGTGGACTTCCTCGATACGCCTTCCGTTCTCGCAACAGCTTCCGCTCGGCGCTTTATCGAGGACGCCTTTACCCGTCTGGAGGCCGGCGCCCCGAGCGAGCAGCTTCGCGCGCAGCTGAGCGGCGAGCGCGGCGCACTCACGGCGGAGAGCGGCGATTCGCATTTCGACCCGATCACCTCAGCCAAACTCTTGCGCGCAACCATGGCCGCGTACGTGCGGTCGCTGGAGCCCGCTCGCGCGCAAGCGTTTGTCATCGGCGGGCTGGCCGACCAGATTGGATACAACGCGCGCGTGCTTCAGGAGAGTGACAGCGATCGTTTCTTCCGCGAGACGCTAGCGGCTTACGATGACCTCGATGCCGTCATCCCCGGTCTCGCCGACCTGCGCATGGCGGTGGTCGCAGCGCGCGCCGACGATTGGCGCGACATCGGGCACGCTGCCGACCGCTTCGCGGCGGCGCTGCTGGGAACCGATCCGTTGCTGATCGGTTACGGCCAACCCGCGGCGAGCAATGCGGTCTGGACGATCTTCGTTCGGCTGCGCACGATCGGCGACGAGGGACCTCGCAAAGGCACGCTTCACTCGGCGATCGAGATCGTGTACGCGGACGGCTCGCACAAGACGCTCGGCGCCTATCCCGACGGCAAGAACGCCTTCGACCACGACGGCGGCCAGCTGCTTTGCGGGCTCGACCTCGAGCCGGCCGCAGGCAAATCGACCGTCGTTCCAATCGTGCCGCCCAACGGCGTCGGGTACGATGATCTCGCGCTGCGCCTCTTCGACGGCTGCACGGCGTTCAACCAGCATGCGCCGGTCTACGACGCGCTCGCGCGCTCCGGCGGCAACGACAACACCTTCGTGGTCGGCATCCTGCACGCGAACGGAGTCGACACGACTCGTCTTACCAATGAAAGCTCGGAGTCCGCAACGCAGGCACCCGCAGCACAATCACCCGCGCCGCAAACTCCCACGCCGCATGCCCTTCCATCTCACGGGTAGCGGTCGGGTAGGAGCTGACCCGCACGCGAAGCGCAACGCTTACTGCGGCGGCGCAGGCGGATCGACCGCGACACCGGTTGGGTCGGGCGAACTGATGGACCCGATCAACGTTCCCGAGGCGTAGTCGAACGCGTCGACCAGATTCGCTCCCGAATCCGCGACGTAGAGCACCGTCTCCGTCTTGTCGAACGCGAGGAACTGCCCAGACTTCAGCGCGCCGAACGTTCGGACCGGTTCTCGGCTGCCGGGTGCGAACACCTCGATTTTCGTACCATCTACGGCAACGAGATCGCCGTTCTGGTCGAACGCGATGCCGCCCGGGTTCTTGATGTGCCACGGCGCGTTCTTGCCTGTCTGCGCGCCGGGCGCGTACTCGATGATGCGAGCCTTCGTTTCGGGATAATATGCGACGAACAGATCGTCGCTCGCGTCGAGGGCCGCCGAGATGGAATACCACGACTCCATGTTGACGGTGTATGCGGGACTCGTCTGCCCTTTTAGGAAGACTTCGAAGTCGCCGACGCCGCATGCGTCGTTGACGAGGTTGACGTCGTACACGGTTCCATCTTTGCCGACGGTCACGTCGCCGCCGAAGTCTCCGCTTATGTCGGTTTCCTGCAGGCGCATCGACGGCTTGGAGCTTCCGGCCGGAAAGATCAGCACGTAGGGCCCCGTCGGCACGTACAACTGACCCTTAGCGAAGAAAAGGCCGCCCGGATTGTAGATGCCGGCGGAGGTGCCGAGCGCCCCGATCGCCGTGCCGCCGGGGAGGCGGTACTCGGTTACCGTGCTGTTCTGATACGAAGAGACGTAAAGCGTCGACGAGCGAACTTGGGACGTGGCCGGCGCTTGAGGCGGGTGCCTGAACGTAGCCGCGACGCCGCCGCCGGGCACGGCGCTCGCGCCGATGAGAAGAACCGCGAGCGTGTGAACGATGCGCTTTGACACGAACCCGGTCATGGCGAGCACCTCCAACGTTACGCGGCCACGAAAATGAGACCCTTAGATCAGGGAGATCTCTGCGGCGGCCTTGGGGAGCGCGGCGAGGGCCGCGAGCAGGGCCTGGGCAAGCGTGTCGCAGATCGGATCGTCGATCTCGTCGGCACGCCCAGCGTCGGAAAGCTGCATCAGCTTGGGGATGATCGGCACGCGCGCGAAAAGCGGAGCGCGCGCGAGCGTCGCGACTTGGTCGGCATACGATGGCCCGAAGATTTCGTAGCGGCGACCGGTGTCGGGCGCAATGAAGTACGACATGTTCTCGATGACGCCGATGACCGGCTTCTTGAGTTGCATGACCAAGTTAGCCGCCTTGCGCACGATCATGGTCGCCAGCGCCTGCGGCATCGTCACGAGTACGACACCGTCTACCGAGAGGGATTGCAACACGGTCAGCGGCGCATCGGACGTCCCCGGCGGTAGATCGACCAAGAGCACGTCGAGATCGCTCCACAGCGTCTGTTCGAAAAACTGGCGGATGACGCCGGAGAGGATCGGTCCGCGCCAGACCATCGCCGTATCCTCTTCGGGAGTGAGCAAGTTGGAACTGATCACTTCGATCGCCGAGCGCGTCACGGCCGGCACGAAGAGCGGCTTTGCCTGTCCGGTCGTATCCTTGGGGTCGCGCTCGATCGAGAGCGGCTCGCGCAAACCGAAGAGCCGCGGGATCGACGGCCCCGTAATGTCGGCGTCGAGAATGCCGACGCGCTTATTGAGGCGGCGCAAGCCAAGCGCCAACAGTGCGGTCGTCAGCGATTTCCCGACGCCGCCCTTACCCGACATAACCGGCACGACGTGGCGGAAGGAGCCGCCGGAGCGAAAGGCGCCGGGCGCTTTCCGCGCCGGTTTGCGGTCCTCGTTCGCAATCGGCGGCATGCGCCCGGCCGAGCGAGCCTGCGTTAGCGCCGCGATGATCGGCTCGCTGCGAAGCCCGTGCGCACGCGCGCCTTGCTCGATCGTTTCCGATTTGTTAACGCTGCATCCCGAGCACCCCAGCCCGAAAGCCTCGAGCACTTCGCGAGCGATCGGGACGGCGGCAACCAACTCGCTGATGTTCGTCGTAGGGGTGATCTCAAGGGTAGGCATACTCAAGAGCTTTGGACCACCGGCGGAAGAGGCCTGGATGCACTTGTCCCGATCGCGACGCCCTAGAGACGATTGGTGAGCGACGATCGGCGCGCGGCAGCGGGCACGCTCGTGCTGCTGGCCGCGGCCATTCTTGCCGTGCCGGCGCGGCGGCTACGGGCGCTCGCCCTCGGCGACGACGTAGCGCTACGCGACTGGATCGCCAACGAATCGGCGCTGCGACTCGCCGAGGCGCGCCGCGATGCCCGTCTGCTGGCCGGGCGCCTAGAGCGGGCCGGTGCGCGATTGATCGCTCTGAGTGCCCGCGACTACCCGGCAGGGTTGCGCGACTTGCGAGATCCGCCACCGTTCTTGATCGTTCGCGGCGTTGTTTCGCCCGCAGCGCGTGCGAGCGGCACGGCGATCGTCGGGACGCGCAATCCCGCAGCGGAGGCGGCCCGTGCCGCTTACGAGCTCGCCGGACGCGCCGCCGCCCCGATCGTAAGCGGCTTGGCGCGCGGCATCGACGCTGCCGCGCACGCCGGGGCGCTGGCGAGTGGATGCGTGACGATCGCCTACGTCGGCCACGGCCTGGGCGCGACGTATCCTCCCGAACATACCGAGCTCGAGGAGCGCATCATCGACGCCGGTGGTGCGGTTCTCTCCGAGCGTCTACCCGGCGAAAGCGCTAGCCGCTGGTCGCTGCTGCGCCGCGACCGCCTTCAGGCCGCGCACGCGCAGCGCATCGTGCTAGTACAGAGTGAAGTCGACGGTGGCGCCATGCACGCCATGCGCTTTGCAGCGCAACTGGGTCGCCCGCGCTTCGCGTTGGACCCGCGCCCCGATAGCGGCTTCGACGGAAATCGCGCGGCCATCGCAGGCGGCGCGCTTCCGCTCGGGTGGAGCGATTGCGATTCAACGCTCGCACGCGAAACGTGAGCCTGCTTCCCTTTACGGTAGAAGCGCGGCAACCCCAAACTCGTCGCCAGGGAACGCGAGAAACGAGACGGCGTTGTTCGTAAGCGATTGCCATGTCACGTCCGTCCATGATGCCGGCCTGCAGCGACAGTTGTAATGCCTGAATGTTTCCGCGGCGTCTGGTGCGACGCCTCGCGCGCGAAGCCTCGTACGAAGGGCTCGCAAGGCCGCGTCCGAACCGGGCGCTCGAGGACGACGCCATGAATCAAACGGAGAATCCGCCCCGAAACCGTGCGCCGGGCGCGCTTGCCGGCGGCGTCAGTTCTCCCGTGCGCGCGGGCATGGCCGTCGGCGGCGAGCCGTTCGTGCAGGCCTGCGGTCGCGGCGCTTACGCATACGACGCGAGCGGCTGCCGTTACGTCGACTACGTTATGGCTTATGGGCCGCTGCTGTTCGGGCACGCGCACCCCGCGCTGACAGGCGGCCTCGACGCGATCGCTGCGCGCGGCACCGTGTTCGGATCGACGCACGACGACGAGCTCCGGCTGGCCGAGCGGATTGCAAGCCATCTTCCGTCGATGCAGCGACTGCGTTTCGTGAGCACCGGAACCGAAGCGATGATGAGCGCATTTCGCGTCGCGCGTGCGTTTACCGGCCGATCGCTGATCCTGCGCTTTGCCGGAAACTATCACGGGCACTTCGATGCGGCGCTGCTCGGTGCCGGAGCATCGGCCCAGACGCGCGACCGAAGCCGCAGCGGAATCCCCGAGGGCGTCGCGGCCGACACTGCGCTCGCTCGCTTCAACGATCTCGACGACGTCGACGCAGCGCTGGCGGGGCGCGAGCGCCAAATCGCCGCCATTGCGGTCGAACCGATCGCGGCCAACATGGGCCTCGTGCTTCCCGATGCGGGCTTTATCGAGGGACTTTTTGAACGCGCGCGGCGCCTCGGCGCGCTCGTCATCTTCGACGAGGTCATCACGTGGCTGCGGCTCGGACTTGGCGGAGCGCAAGGACCTGCTGCCTTCGAGCCGGATCTGACCGCGCTTGGCAAGGTGATGGGGGGCGGTTTTCCCATGGCCGCGTTCGGCGGTCGCAGCGACGTCATGGCTGCCCTTGCGCCGCAGGGTGCTAGTTTTACCGGCGGCACCTTTTCAGGGAATCCGTTCGGCATCGCCCTCTCCCATCGTGTGCTCGACCTGATCGAGGCCGATCGAGAACTCTACGACCGCCTCGACCAAACGGCGCGACGCCTCGCGAGCGGAGTTCGCGCGATCCTGGCCGCCCGCGACTTGCCGTTTGCGGTCTCGCAGCTCGCCAGCATGGTCGACTTCAAGTTTCGCAGCGGACCCGCAGCTCGCAACTACGACGAGGCCTCAGCTGCCGATGCGCGGCGCTTCGCGGCGTACTATCACGCCATGCGGTCGCGCGGCGTGTTGCTCGCGCCCTCGCAGAACGAGCTGATGTTCCTTTCGACCGAACACGGCGACCGCGAGATTGATTTCACGCTCGAGGCGATCGCATCGTCACTTGGCGAGCTGCGGCAGCAAGGCGTCGCATGAAAGCGATCCCGCGCGAGGGTATCGTCGCGTCGCCGGGCCTGCGCTCGTAAAGCAGAAGGTCTTCGGGCACGAGGCCGATGTCTTTTGCGAATCTTGGGTCGATGCGCTGGTAGCGCAGTAGCCTGCCGCGCGGGTCTTTGTCGCGCACGATCGGATCAAGCACTCGGATCGATCAGGAATCGACGAATTGGTAGGCGACGGCGATGCGGCCTTGCCCGTCGAGCAGAAAGATATCCTGGCCCGTCGATTCAGCCTCGACTGCGCCGGGAGCGGCCATCTTCCAATGGAACCGCACGATGTTATGATGGCCGTTCGCATCGCCCGTCGAATAGAAGCGGTAGCCTGCGCCTGCCACCCAACGCTCATGAGCGCGCCGGACCCGTTCGTCGAGCGCTTCATATCCGCGAGCCTCGAGGCTCTTGGAAAGACAGGCTCCATCTGGTGCCCAGAGCTTCGCGATCGCTGCACGGCGCGTCCCGGCGTTCGGCTCGTTCCACATCGCGACGTAGCGATCCGAAATGTCCGTAGCAGTTTCCACATCGATATCCGCGCTCAAGACGCTCACCTTATCCGCACGCATCGGAAGCCTCGCATGTGCAGCGTACCCTCCGATTTCGCTTGTGGTACGATCGTACTGCGCGTATACTAGGACGCACAATGCCTGCGAAGCCTGAATTGTTGTCCGATCGTCCTGTAGAGCCCCTCGACTCCGGCGACGCGATGGACCATGTTTTTGCCGCAATGCGCGTCAAAAGCGCGGTGTACGCGCGCCTCGAGGCAAATGCACCTTGGGGCGTTCGATTCGCAGGGGGCCAAAGCGCGCGCTTTGGGCTCGTGCTGCGCGGCGGATGTCTGCTCACGGTCGAGGGCACCGAAGGCTCCACCGCGCTTACCGCCGGCGACTGCTACGTCCTCATTCGCGGCTCGACGTACACCCTTGCCGACGCGTTGGATTCGCCGACCCGAAGTTGTTTCGACGTGATTCGCGACAAGATCGGCGGCGTCGTCGAGTTGGGCGGCAAGGGAACCCGCACGACCGTGATTACGGGGTGGTTTCGGTTTGACGAGTTCGGGGCCCGGCCGCTTTTGGAGCTCATGCCGCCGCTATTGCACGTTCGGATGGACCAAGGCGGTACGCAGGTGCTGCACTCGACGCTGCAATTGCTGGCCTTGGAGACGGCGGAGCAGCGCCAGTTGGGATCCGGTGTCGTGATCAGCCGTTTGGCCGACGTTCTCTTCGTCCAAGTGATTCGTGCGCACGCCGCCGGCGGAACGAGCGACGGCGTTGGATGGCTCGGGGCGCTGTCGGACCGCAGCCTCGCCCCGGCGCTTCGCGCCATCCATCAGAACATGTCGCATGCGTGGACGGTCGAGGCGCTGGCGCGCATCGCCGGTATGTCGCGATCGGTCTTCGCGATTCGGTTCAAGGCGCGCCTCGGCGAAGCGCCGCTCGAATACGTCGCTCGCTGGCGGATGTTCCGGGCCGGAGCCTTACTGCGTCAGAGCGACCGTTCTTTGTCGGAGATTGCAGAAGATGTCGGGTACGAGTCCGAGGCGTCGTTCTGCAAGGCCTTCCGACGCACCATGGGCTTGGCGCCGGGCCGCTATCGACGAACCGTCGCGGAATCTCGCAGCGCGTAGACGGCGCTTACCGCGCCGTTCTTCAGGCGACGCTCGACTGAGCCGGCGCGGCGCCGACCCACGTGATCCAATCGGCGTGCAGCGGATCTTCGCCCGCAACGGCCCGCAAATATGCGGAACGAATGCGCGCGGTGATCGGGCGGACGCCCGAATACAGGTGGTCGTCGATGCAGGAAAGCGGCGTGACCTCGGCCGCAGTGCCGGTGAAGAAGACCTCTGCGGCATCGTGGAGGTCGTCGACCTCCAGCGGTCCGATCTCGATCGGAATGCCGAGGTCGCCGCAAAGCTCGATCACGCTTGCCCGCGTAATGCCGTGCAATACGTCAGCCGAACGGTCGTTGGTGCGGACGACGCCGTTTTTGACGACGAACACGTTTTCGCCGGTGCCCTCGGCGACTTCGCCCCGGTCGTTGAGCAAGATTGCTTCGTCAAAGCCGCGCTCGACCGCGTCCTGCATTGCCAGCACCGAGTTGGCGTAGTGCCCGCAGCCCTTCACGGTCGACGGAAGCGCTTTGGACGAGAATTTCCGCCACGGCGAAAGGGTGACGCGAATCCCGTTGGCTTGCCCGGTCCCGAAGTAATTTCCCAGAGCGCGCAGCGCGATCAGCACGTGGGTCGGACAGTGAAAGCGAGGCGCGAGCGAGATCGTGCGTTCGCCGAAGAACACGAGCGGCCGGATATACGCCGACTCCAGCTCGGCGGCGCGTATGATTTCGAGCGCGGCGTCGCACAGGGCCTCGGCATTCCAGGCAGGTTGCAAGCCGTAAACGGCGGCCGAGCGCGCAAGGCGCTCCATGTGTTCGCGCAGGCGGAAGACGGCCGGCCCGTGAGGCGTGGCGTAGGCTCGAATTCCCTCGAAGACGCCCGAGCCGTAGTGAAGCGCGTGCGCGAAGGGATGGATGCCGAGTTTCTCCCGGGGTATGACTTCGCCATCGAACCAGTAGAAAGGCGCGATCTGCATGTGCTCGAGCGGGGCCGGCATGGTGCTCCTTTGAATTGAAAATGAAAGACCCCGCCGGCTTCGGCGGGGTCCATCGTTACAGCGTTGTGACTTTGCTTTACGACGAACGAAGCCGAGTCCGGCGCGTGGCGCCGAGAATAACGAGTCCGAGACGGAGTCGCGCTAGGTTCATGTACGCGGACCGTACCATGCCTTCGCGACGAGCGTCAAGCGTGCGAGGAAGCGCCTGCCTTCTTCGGCCCGCCGAACGCGCGGGCCGGTTTGCCTCAAAACCCGATCGCGCAGCTGCCGGCCTTGCGAAGAAAACGGCCCAGGACGACGGCCGTTCCCTTTCCCGGGAAGCTGCGCACCGAGAAGATGTCGGTGCAGTGCCGCATGATCGGAACCCCGCGGCCGCGTTCTTCCATGCCCTCCGGAAAGGAGGCGTGCGCAAAGTCATCGGAGGCACAGCCGGCGCCGCTGTCCTGCACGGTCGCGACGATTCGCCCGGCGCCGATGCGGCACTCAATTTCGATCGCGTCGCTGCCCTGCGCGTGCTCGATTGCGTTTACCAGGGCCTCGCCGAGGGCAGTCAGCAGCGCGCTCAGGTCGCTTTCGCCGACGCCGTGGGACCGGGCGAACTCAGCAACCCTGTATCGCGCCGCTCGGCAAAGATGTGGCTGAGGCGGGATCTGAAAATCCAAAACCGCGTCCGAATTCGGCATGCGTCCTTTCTGTGGTTCCCGGGGTGCCGGGTCTCAAACGCGAAACGCCAAAGATTATGACCGTTCCCGCGAGCCGGGCCTTCGCGCCCTATCTCGTTTACGTGCTCGCCTGCCGAGACGGATCGTTGTATGCGGGGACGACGAACGACCTCGCCGCCCGCATCCGAGCGCACCGTCGCGGTTCGGGTTCGCGGTACGTGCGCTCGCGCTCTCCGTTTACGCTTTGTGCCTGGTGGGAGACCGCCGATCGCGGTGCCGCGCTCCGCGAGGAGGCGCACTTTCGGCGTCTCACGCGCCGTCAGAAGCTGAGCGCGCTTGCCTCGGGACAGGTGTTCGGCCGGCGCGTGCGCAACGCGCCGCACGTCGGTGGTGCCGGCGCGCCCGCACCGCGCCGCCGGCGGTTCGAAGGAGAAGCGATGGCAACCCAAGTCCAGCCCAGCGGCGCAGAACTTGAAGCTTTGACGACCGAAGCGTCGCAGGCGCAAGCGCGCATTCACACCGCGAAAGGCGATATCGTCTTCCGCTTCTTCCCGGACGACGCGCCGCGGCACAGCGCGGCTTTCGTCAAACTGGCGCGCGCGGGCTTCTACGACGGTCTGAAGTTCCACCGCGTCGAGCCGGGCTTTGTGATCCAGGGAGGCTGTCCGCTAGGAAGCGGCACGGGCGGCCCGGGTTACGCGTTGCGCGCCGAATTCAACGCGCGTCCGCATCGCAAGGGAACCGTCGCGATGGCACGTTCGTCGAACCCCGATTCCGCGGGTTCACAGTTCTATATTTGCCTCGACGACGCGCCCTTCTTAGATCGTCAATATACCGTCTTCGGCCAGGTCGAAAGCGGTCAGGAGGTTGTCGACGCGATCCGGGTCGGGGATGTCATGGAGAAGGTCACGATCGAGCCGCTCGGTTAGGTCGGGCGAGAGAGGACCGCATTGACCGCCTTCGCGATCCGGCGGATCGCGAGGTTGCCCTCGGAGAAGTCCGCTAGGTCCTTGGTCAGAACCGCCAGCACGTACGGTGCGTCGCCGTAGGGATCGACGATGCCGACATCATTGCGCACACCGTCGATCTCGCCGGTCTTGTTTGCGAGCGGTTCCCCTCTGGGCAGGCCGCGTGCGATCTTGTCGCGGTCTTCCTGCTGTAGCAGAATGTCGATCATGCGCCGGCACGACGACGCTGAGGCCACGGTCGGGAGCGCTTCGCGCATCCCTCGCTCGATTTGATAGAGCAACGAGCCCATATCGTGTGCGCTGGTCAAGTTCTCACTGTGATGGACGATGGCGGCATAGTCCATGAAGTGCCGGTGAAGCTGCGTGTGCACGAGGCCCGCGCGGTGCGCGGTTTGGTTGATGCGCTCGAAGCCAAAATACGAAATCAGCACGTTCGAGGCCGTATTGTCGCTCTGCACGATCATGGCGCGCGCGAGAGAAGCAATCGTGTAGCGGTCGCCTGGGTTGGCATTCTGAAGAAAGTCGGAGCCGCCGACGAAGTCGTCGATGTGCAGGGTCAGCTTCTTCTGCCATAAGGCCGGGTGCGCGTCGATCTCTTGGAAAAGCGTGACGAAGATCAGCAGTTTGATAACCGAAGCCGACGGGAAGCGCTCGTCCGCGCGATACCAAACGGCCGCAGGGCCCGGCGTCATACGCCGAGCGTACACGCCGACCGTTCCGGTTGACTCGGATGCCGCCGCGATGACCGCGCGTTCGAGTTCTTGCGCGCCGGCAGAGACGGGAAGTGCGGCGAAGGCGGCCAGGCCGCCGGCGAAGGTGGAACGGTTCACGGCAGGCGACGTACGGACGAGGAGTTGCCGATTCCTCGCCGCAAGCGCAACGCATGCGTTTCTACTGCTTTCTTGTGGCGCTGGCGCTCGTACCGGCCGCGCCGAGCGCCGCGGCCGGCTCGCTGAGCGGCATGACCTTCGTCGTCGACGCCGGTCACGGAACACGTTACCCCGACGGAAGCCCGCTCAATGTCGGTGCGGTGGGGCCCGACGGCGTGCAGGAAGCCAAGGTGACGCTAGCGGTCGCCGAGGACTTAGCGGGACTGCTGCGAACCGGCGGGGCGCGCGTCGCCCTGACGCGTTCGTACGCGCATCCGTATCGCGTTGCAACGAATCTTCGCAAAGATAATCGCGCCCGTGCCGCTTTGGCAAACGCCATGCGAGCGACGGCCTTCATCTCGATTCACGCGGATTCGTCTCTGGATCCGCGCAAACGCGGGATCAGCGTGTTTTGGCTGCACCCCAATTCCGCGCGCTTGGCACGGAACGTGCGCGCCGCGCTCGCTCCGCTCGCGCTCGGGGAATCCGAGTTCCGGCCGCGCGAATTGGCGGTAACCGAAGAGGCCCGGGTGCCGGCCGTGCTCGTCGAGCTCGGCTTCGTTTCCAATCCGGGGCAGGAGCGGCTGCTCGCAACCCCTGCCTTTGAGGGTCGCGAAGCGGTAGCACTGCGCGACGCGTTGGCCGAGACCTTCGCGCGATGAGCGCGATGCCGCTCGTCCCGAGTGACATCTACCGGCTTGCCCTGCCGAGCGATCCGCAGTGCGCCCCGGGCGACCGCGTTTTTTTCGTGCTCGCGACGAACGACGAAGCGACCAACGAAATACGCCGGGCGATCTGGCTCGCGCGCAGCGAGCAAGCCGCGCAGCCGTTTACGGCCGGCACCAAAGACCGCATGCCGCGTGTCGCGCACGATGGCTCGGCGTTAGCGTTCGTGAGCGACCGCGGCGACGGCATTCGGGTCTATGTCGCGCCGTTGGACGGCGGCGAGGCGCGCGCGGTGACGCCGGCCTACCCCACCATCGAATCGCTCGAATGGTCGCCGGATAACGTTCGGCTCGCCTTCAGTGCGACCGCGCCGCACGATCCCGCGAGCGCGCGCATCGCGCTCGACGAACCGAGCGGCGCGCGACACATTCGCGGGCTGCCTTACAAGAGCGACGACGCGGGCCTGCTCGACGGGCGCCGTTACCACCTCTTCACGGTGGAAGCGTCGGGCGGCGTGCCCAGCCAAGTGACGCATGGTGACTTCGACGTGGCGGCACCGGCATGGTCGCCGGACGGAGAGCGCATTGCCTTTGCGGCGCAGATCGACCGGCCGGAAGATTCGTTCATGGAAGACATTTTCGTCGTCGAGCTGGCGAGCGGCGCAGTTCGCAAAGTGAACGACTCGGACGGCATTGCGGGCTCGCCGTCGTTTTCGCATGACGGACGGGAGATTGCTTACATCGGACATTCCAACGGTGACGACATCGGAGGGCGTTTCAATGCCGAATTGCTCGTGGTGCCGCTGGAAGGCGGCGTGCCACGCTCGCTCTCGGGGGCGACCGATCGCACCGTCGCCGATTACATCGTGTGCGACGTACGCGGCGTTGGACGCCAGCAGGCTCCGGTCTGGTCGGCCGGCGATTACGAGCTTTTCGTGCCGCTCTGCAGCGAGGGAACCTGCGTGGTCGCAGCCTTTGCGCGCGACGGCTCGCACCATCGCGTCGCCGCCGGCGGCGAGCGCGACATCTCGGCCTTCTCGCGCGCCGTCGATGGCGCGATTGGGGCGGTCGTCTCAACGCCGCTCGAACCCGGCGAAGTTCTGCTGTTCGACTCGTTCGGCAGCGAAGAGCGGTTGACCGACTGCAATCCATGGATGCGCGAACGCGACGTGCGAATGCCGCGCCGGCTTCGCCCGGCAACCGCTGACGGCTGCCTGCTCGACCTCTGGATGCTCGATCCGGATCAGAGCTCCGGCGCGCCGTATGTCTTGCAGGTGCATGGTGGCCCGCACACCGCGTACGGATTCGCATTCTACTTCGAGTTCCAGATGCTCGCTTCGCATGGTATCGGCGTCGCATTTGGCAACCCGCGGGGCAGTCAAAGTTACGGTCACGCCTTGGCCGACGCCGTGACGGGCGACTGGGGCGGCATCGACGCCGCCGACGTGCTGACCCTGCTCGACACGCTCACCGCCGACGCGCGGGTCGATTCGAGCCGCGTTGGTCTGGCGGGCGGTTCGTATGGCGGCTTCATGACGACGTGGTTGCTCGGTCATTCGAAGCGCTTCGCCGCCGGCGTTTCGATGCGCGCGGTGAACGACTTCGTGAGCGAAGCCGGCGCGTCGGACTTCGGCTGGTTCCTCGAGCGCGAGGTCGGCGCGCCTTGGGACGACGGCGGTAAGAAGTTGTTCGAGGGCTCGCCGATGCGCTACGCCCACCAGATCGAAGCACCGCTGCTCGTCGAGCATTCCGAGCGCGACTATCGTTGTCCGATCGACCAGGGCGAGCAGCTTTTCACGCGCCTGCGGCGCTTGCGCCGCAACGCCGAGTTCGTACGATTCACGGGCGACGGTCACAACCTTTCGCGAACGGGCAAGCCGCGCAACCGCGTGTTACGGCTGCGAGCAATCGCGCACTGGTTCATCCGGCACCTGCGGCCGGACGGCGTCGAAACGGTGCCGGAGTCGGCCGGTGCGCTATTCGCGCCGCTGACGACGGAAAAGAGCGCTTCGTAACGGCCGGGCTTTCAGCTTCCGGTGCCCTGATAATGGTTGATGCCGGCGCGCCAGAAGGCGTATGAAAGTGCGAACCAGGCGACCCCGATGACCGGCGTCAAGAGACCGATCTCGGGCGAAAGCGAGAGTGCTCCGTCTTGCTTGTGGAGCAAGAACGTCGCCGGGAAGTAGTTCATGAACGCAAACGGAAGCACGAAGGCGAGAATGAACCGCACGCCCCGGGTGTAGATGCTGATCGGGTAGCGGGTGAAGTCCTGCTCGAGCGACATCACGACCCAGCGCAGCGTGTCGATGCGAATGACCCAGAATGCGGCCGTCGCGATTGCCAGCTGAATGCCGAAGTCGATCAGCGCGCCGCCGACCACAACGAGGGGCACGTACGCAAGGAAGCCGGCGTCGACGCGCACGCCGACGAAGTGCGTTGCGACCGAGAAGAAGAGCAGCGCCAGGATCAGCTCGTCCGGCCAGATCTGCTGCGGAACGGTCATGGCTTGAAAGAGCGGGTCGAGCGGCCGTATCAAAAAGCGGTCGAAGCGGCCTTCGCGAATCATGTTCGGCACCTCGCCCACCGTTACGAAGAAGGTGTTGTGGAAAGCGTGCCCCATCATCCAGAGGCCGTACAGAAAGGCCATTTGGCGGAAGTCCCAGCCGTTCATCGAGGGAAACTGCTGCAAAGTCACCCATAAAGCGCCGACGGCGGTCGCATGATAGATGATGGTGAAACCGAACCACATGAAGAAATTCGCGCGATACTCGATCATCGTCAGCAGGTTGACGCGCCAGTACTGCACGTATGCCGCGTAGCTCACGTGCCCCGGTTTCCGCTTTCCAGGCGCACGTCCCCGTAGCGGCTCCGTATCGTCTCGATCTGACGGTCGCTGTGCTGCGACGCCTTTCGAGCAACGTCGTCGACCGTCTCGAGCCGGACGGGACTTACCGGCGCGCGCTCGACGGATTCGCGGCCCCGCTGCTGGCGAGCGTGCGGCAATGCGAGCCCGGGGCGCTAGCGGTCACGCTCGACGCGATGCCGGGCGAAGAAGAGCGCGGTCTGGCACTCGTGCGGCGCATCCTCGGCGTCGATCGCCGGCTCGATGCCTGGGACCGCAGCGCGGCCAAGGTTCCCTGGTTGCGCGGGCTCGCCCAACGGATGCGTGGGGTGAAGCCGCCGCGCTATCCGACGCTTTGGGAGACCTGCGTCAACGCCATCATCTTCCAGCAGATCAGCCTCATTGCGGCGGGCGCCATCATGCGCCGCACGATCGAAGCGCTTGGCAGCGCGGTCGAGGCCGGCGGCGCCGTGCTCTACGCATTTCCTTCGGCCGCGGTCGTCGCCGACGCGCCCGAGGCGGTGCTGCGCGGCGCCGGCCTGAGCGGTGCGAAGATCGCCGCTTTGCGCGCCATCGCGACCGCCCTGCTCGAAGGCCGGTTGGATGAAGCGATGCTTGAGGAGCGCTCGAGCGTCGAAGCCGCAGAGTTGCTCTGCACGCTTCGCGGCATCGGGCCATGGACCGCCGCACTCATCCTCTTGCGCGGACTCGGGCGGCTCGACGTTTTTCCGATCAACGATTCCGGGGCAGCGCGCAGCCTTGCGCTGTTGTCCGGCGGCAAGGAAGTCGACCTCGAGGCCGCGCTGCGCACGCTCGGCGCACAACGCGGCCTGCTCTACTATCATTTGCTGCTCGCGCGCCTCGAAGCGCGCGGCGAGCTGGCCCAATCGGATTAGCGAGGTGCGTAGACGGAGGCCAGGAACGCATTGACGGCGTTCGCAAACTGTTGTGGCTGGTCGTACATGATGAAATGCTTCGAGGGGAAGATAGGCGTCACCGTCAAGTGCGCGGTTCCGGCGTATAATTGCGTGTAGAGCGTCACGGTCTGCGGTGCGTTCGCCTCCGTGTCGGCCGGGACGAGTACGCCGATCGGCGCAGTAATCTTGCCGAGATCCGGCCGCAAGTCGGACAAGACCAGCTCGTACGCGGCGCCGGCATACGTTGCGCGGTCGCTCCGCAGGTAGCGGGACGTTATGAGATCGACGTTCTTGGGGTCGGTGACCAAGTAGGAGACGAAGCGTCGCACGGTATCCGCAAACTGATCGGGCGTCGTGGAAAGGAAACTGTCCCGGAAACTCGTCGCTTGCGCCTTACGCTGTTCGGGCGTCTCGCCCGGCTGCGGCGGCGGGAAGATCGGCAATGAATCGACGATCAACGCGCCGCCGATACGATCCGGTTGTTCCTCGGCGACCCGCAGCGCCAACGCTCCCCCGAGACTGTGCCCGATCAGGATCGGCTTTGCCAAGTGCTCTTGCGCGATCAGGTCTTCGATGCTCTTGGTGAAGGCATCGAAATACGGCGGCTGCACCGGCGGCTCGCCGTCGAAACCTGCAAACGTGATCGCATACACCGTGTAGCGCGCCGCTAGCGACGGGCTGATCCCTTCCCAAACGTAGGCGCCCGACGCGAGACCCGGAATCAAAATGACGGCGTGCGGACCGTTGCCCGATCTGGTAACGTACGCCGCGCCGACGTGCAAGCTGGTCTGCGCCACGGCCGGGCCGAGCGTGCTCGCGCAGAAGACGAACGCAACGGTGAGTCGCAGGAACATCGAAATTACCTTTCGTCGAAGAGGAAGATGTGCTCGATCGGGCGCTCGAACAGCCGCGCGATTTTGTAAGCAAGGGGCAGGCTCGGATCGTACTTGTCGACCTCAAGCGCGTTGATCGTCTGGCGGCTCACGTCGAGCCGTTCGGCGAGTTCGGCTTGAGACCAGCCGCGTTCGGCACGCAGGACCCGCAACGTGTTCCTCAACAGCGATAGCGGCGCGCCGCGACAAGCGAGCCGGCAGCCCATAGGACCGCCATCAATGGCCACACCGCAAACATCGAGAGTCGCGGCGCGCCGGCGTAGACTTCAAGAAAACCGTAAGACAGCGTGACGACCGCCGTGATGACCCATGAAAAGAGAATCCCGTCAGCCTGGATCTTGCGCTGCATCTCGTCGAGCGCGCGGATGCGGTCCATGCTGGCAAAAGCCGCCAGAACCGCCGGCACCATCGGCAGCAGCGCCGCCGGAACCAACAGCCCCCGCGGGATCTGCCCCGCATCGAAAAGCGTGCTGACGACGAGGACGAGGACCACGTAAAGGGCCATCCAGAGCGCAAACCGGGCCCAGGCTTGCCGTCTCAACTGCTTGCTGATCATCGATGCGATAGTAAAGCAAACTTGTCATAAAGTCAAGATACCAGGTCATTATATACTTGACGCAGTAATCGGCGCTCGGTAGGATGGTCCTGCCGTGACAGGGAACTGGTGTGTTTGTGCGCCGTGTCCGCGATCGCGCAGGGCGCACAAACGAGAACCGTGCGCTGATTAGCGCACGAACTTAATTGGCACCGACCCCCCGCGCTAGCACGAGGCAATCGGTTGCAACGGCGCCAGAGATGCGTCAGCCCCGGGTACGGTCTGACCCACCGCCCGGGGCACTTTATTTGGGTCGGGGGCGATGAAACTACTTGATGAAACTACTTTCGGAAGATCGACGATCACACGTTCGGCAAGGCAAGCGCAATATCTTGTAGCATGCGGGAGAGCGCCGCCGGGTTAACGAAAATCCCTTGCCCCAAGGACCGATAACACGGTACGATACTCGTCCGAAATGTCGGACCAGAAGGGGCAGAGCCAAATGAAGCGCACAAACGGGAGTCTAAACGGGTGCGCTGACGCAAGCGCGGAGCACCTGGGTCACAGACGTGAGACGATCGGGCTTGAGCCTGAAGAATACGCGCGATTCAAAGAAAGCCTTGAAGCGGACCCAAAAGAAGACGCTCAGGAACTAGCAGCGTTTTTTGCCAAAACGGAGCCTGTCCATCGTTAAACCGGAAGACTGTAAGGACGAGCCGCTGGGGAATCAAGACCGAGCGGCTTTTTCTTGTAGAGACGAATCCCTAGAACCTGACGAGGTGGAGCCCGTAGACGCCTATTTCAACGGCGAGGCAATAATACGGGACATTAGGAAATTTGAAGCGGCTGCGTTCGTCATTTTGGACGATGATGGCACAATCATTTCGTTTTACACGTTATCGAACGCATCTATCCATGAGGCCGATTTCTCCAATACAGAGAAAAAGAAGCATAGCTACGAGTTCACGCCTGCGACCCTAATCGGCTACCTTGGCGTCAATAAACCCTACAAACGGCAAGGCTTTGCCAAGCGCACGGTCCAACTTGCGCTTGACCGCTGTCTCAAACTCAGCCGTGAATCCGGCTCCGCAGCGGTTATCGTTGATGTGGAAACCAAAAACCAGTTCGCTTTGGACCTGTACTACAAATCCAAGTTTCGTGACCTGAAGCAATATACAACGAGCGGCGGTAAATACGAGCTACTAAGGCTCTTTATCCCAATGAAGGTCGTTGCTGGAGCTCAGGAAGCGCCGGCCCAAAAGGCGACGCCCTAATCACCTTTCCTTTGCTTCTTCTTTGGGCTCGGTCGCCTAAGCCGCTTCGCCTCGATCGCATCTAGCTCGGCCTTCGGTACCTGCGCGAGGGCGCGCATCCGCTTCATAATCTCAGGGTCCCATGAGTCCTCGGGGCGCCTATCGTCTGCCATAGGCAAAGTCTACCACGAGCGGCCGGATTTTCGATTACCAGGAAGCGTTGACTTGCGCCATGACATGGTTCTAGGATGCAGGGAGCCAGGTGCGCTGACACGCCCTGGCTCCCGCGGAAGAAGGAAAACCTCACGGGAAATACCTTCGCCGCGGATTGTAGCACCAAGCCAAAACGCCATGTAAGAGGGACAATCCGCCATGTTAGACGCCAAGCGAATCCGCAGCCTCATTGAGGAGGCGCGGGCTGACCTTCGCCGATACGACGCGCTTCGCGCGAACACGAACGCGCTGATCGCTACGTACGAGAAGCGCCTTGAGCTGCTGGGCGATGAAACGGTGCTTCCGCTTCCGGGCGTGGAGTTAACCGTGAAAAATAAGCCTACATCCCGTAACGGGGGCGCACCCAGCAATAAGGACCGATTCGAGGCCGTTCTGCGCGAAGCAAGCGGGCCGCTCGACAAGAAGCAGGTTTGGGAACGAGCCCAGGCGATGGGAGCCCGGACCGACTCCAGCAATCCCTATCGCATGACCGATTCGGTCCTGCGTGAGATGGTCACGCAAGGACGACTCGTTCTCGTGCGGCCGGGCCGCTTCACCGTAAAGAGGGAGACTCAGGTCGTTACCTCCTGAGCCTCTCTCTGTTGCCCACAATCCTCGAAAGGAGGTGATGGACTCGATGGACTGTCCCGGTAAAGACCCCAATCGTTTCGAATCCAAAACCAGGGTGGGCGGGCCTCTGTGAAATCGGAGGCCCTGCCATTTTCCCTCGGTTACTCCTTCCCTGTCAACCGCTTGTAAGTCAGCCGCCGACCATCCGCGCCCTTTCCGATCGCCGGGAACCGCGTTCCGTCCGTGGACTCGTGCGCGCGGTAATCGAAACGGGACCGGGTTCGGTAACTGAAACGCCCCCACCCGAGTGCGTAAGTTTTGGATGGGTCATCGGATGACCTGGAGGTCATCCGCCGGCGTGAAGTCGCGTTGTAGGGCCTGATTTCGATCCGTTTTTCGGGCGGGACGGCGGTTTTGACTGGGTCGGAGGCTCGATGTGCGGCGGCCGGCGATCGCGAGTGCGGTAGCTCTCGCCGGCAATCGGGATGATGTGAGCGTGGTGAACGAGCCGATCGAGCACCGCGGTCGCCAGGATCGGCTCGAACATCTCGCCCCAGAGTTCGAAGGGTTTGTTGCTGGTGATGATGATTGCGCCGCGCTCGTAGCGTTCCGAAACGATGCGGAAGATGTGGTCGGCGACGACCTTGTTGAGCGGCGTGAACCCCAGCTCATCGAAGATTATCAGATCGGCCGAGACGTACTGGTCGATGAGCTTCTCGATCGACAAGTCGGCCATGGCGGCGCTGAGCTGTGAGGCGAGCCGTTGAATCGTGGCGAAGAGGACGCTGTAGCCACGCATGCACGCTTTGACGCCCAGAGCCGTTGAAAGATGCGACTTTCCAACGCCGGGTGGCCCGACAAACAAAATCGTTTCGTGCTTGTCGACGAAATCGCAACTCGCCAGCGCCTTGACGCGCATCGCATCGAGTGAAGGCTGGAAGTTGAAGTCGAACTCCTCAAGCGTCTTGAGCACCGGAAATCGCGCAGCGCGTAGGCGCTTGTCGAGTCCTTTGTTTTCGCGCGTCGTGAGTTCATCGTCGACGAGGCGTTCGAGGAACTCCAGATACCCGAGCTTCTCGTTCATCGCGCCCTGGTGATGCGCTTCGAGCACCGACGCGGCGTGCCCCAGACGGAGCTTGCGGAGCTTCGCGCTTAGCATGACGCACCGCCCAAGAGCTCGGCATACGCCGAGAGCGGCCGCACGATCGCGATCTGCGGGGCGGTCGGCACCGGCGTTATCGAGAGGTCGTCGAGGGGTAGTTCGAAGAGCCGGCGTTCGAGGATCGAGCGGAGTGCCTCAAGCGTGTAGTTGCCGAAGTGCGCGGCGCGGGCGCAAGCGCGATCAAGATCGCACGCGTCGGTGTGCTCGATGAGCCGCACGAGCGCGCGATGAGCGTCGCTGTGCACATGGTCGCGCGAGTGGAGCAAGCCGCTGTAGAAGGCGGCGGCGCCGGTGCCGACCGAGCGGATGCGGGCGATACGTTCGGAGTGGATTTCCTGCGTGCTCTTGCGCTTGTGCGGCGGGTAGTGCTCGCGATCAGTCACCGTCCGGCCGCGACCCAAGCAGCGCTCGTGCCGGGCCACGACGACCAAGTCGTTGTAGGCCGTCACCGACGTCGCATCCACCCGGACGACGACCTTCTTGCCGATCAAGCGATACGGCACTGAATAGAAATTCGAGCGAACCTGCACGTGGCAATCGGTGCGCACCCGATGCTCGCTCCAGAACGCAAGCGGATACCGCTCTGGCAGCGGCCCACGGCGCTCGAAGGCGATCAGATCATCGGGCCGTTTTCCGGTCTTTGAGTTGGGACGGGCGTTTATCTCACGCATCCAGGCGGCCACCGCAGCGCGCAGCTCCGAAAGCGTTTCAAAGGTGCGGCCGCGCAGCGCCTTTTTGAGCACGCCGATGCCGTTCTCGACCGCTCCCTTGTCGGTAGGCCGGCGCACGTGTACGGCGTTGGGCATCGTATCGTAGTGCGCGCAGAGCGAGGCAAACTCGCGCTGATAGGCTCGCTCCTGGAAGCGCTCCCAGAAGACGCCTGAGCGCAGGTTGTCGATCGAGAGCCGCTCGGGTACCGCGTCGGCGGCGACGAACCCGTTCTGCACGCAGTTCAGAAACGTTGGGACCTGCTGCTCGAGCACAACTTCAGCGTAGCGCCAGTTCGAATGCGGCCAGACGGACAGGTACACCCACGTCCGGACGAATTCGCCCTCATGGCGCACGCGCATCAGTTCGCCAAAATCCGACTGGGCTTCGGCGCCAGGCGCATGCTCAAGCCGCTCAAAGACTTGCGGCTCCCGTTGCCGCACTGCCGCGACGTGCTTCTTCACGAGCTCATACGAGCCGCTAAACGTGGGATCCGTTCGCAGCTCGACGTAGATCGACCACGCCGTACGGCCCTGCTCGACCCGTTCCTTGATCCGCTCTCGGTAGGGATCGAGCTTGGAGCCTGGTGAGATTCGAATTGGAGCCGTTGCTCCGTTCTCAATTTTGTGTAAGGTACGGCGCACGGTCTTGATGTCGACGTGCAGGCGCCGGGCGATTTCTCGGCGGGAGAGCCCGCCGGATCGCCAGTGACGAATGGTCTCGAAGATGGCCACGGGAATCACCCTCTGCCTCCCGAGCCGCCGGCTTATGACGGCTCGGGGGGTCTGCTTTCGGCGGAGAGGGTGGGGGCATTTTCTTTACCGTAAGCCGGGGGCGTTTACGTTACCGCTGGCAGACTCGCGCTCGTTGAACCGCCAAACCTGTTCCTCGACGTACCGCTGAAGATGCCACGGGCGCGGGGCGATGTACGTCCCCTTCACGGTCCGCTTGAATACGCTCCAGAACGCCTCGATCGTGTTCGTGTGAACGTTGCCGCGCACGTACTCGAAGGCGTGGTTAATCACTTCGTGTTCGTGCGACCACTTAAGCCCGGCGTAGCTCGCGAGGGCGTCCGTGTAGACGAGGTTCCCGCCTTCGACGTGTTCGCGAATCCTACGCTGCACGGTATCCGTCTGCGTGTTCGGAATCAGCCAGGCACGGACTTTGCCTTTCTTTCCCGGCTTGTTGCGCTGGACGACGCCCATGACGATCATCCTGCCGGAACCGGGACCCTTGCTCTTGCCGCTCTTGGCCTGCGCGGGGTGGCGCTTGTTGCGCTCCTTGCCGCCAACGTAGGTTTCGTCCGCTTCGACCGGGCCGGCAAGTTTCTCGGCCGTCGGCGTCTGCATGGCGAGCCGCAGCCGGTGAAGCATGAACCACGCGGTTTTCTGCGTTACGCCCAGCGCCCGGGCAACCTCGCATGAGGAGATGCCGTTCTTTGCGTTGGCGATCAGCCACATGGCCGGGACCCACTTGCTGAAGCCAATCGGGGAATCCTCAAAGATCGTCCCCAGCTTGGCCGTGAAGAACTTGCGGCATTCCTTGCATTGCCACTGCTTGCGCGTCTTGATATAGTACACGTCCGCATTGCCGCAGCCCATGCGCGGACAAGCCACACCATACGGCCAGCGCAGGTGAACGTAGAACTCGCGCGCCACGTCCTCATCCGCGAAGTAGCGCACCGCCTCCAACAGGGTTTCCGGCTGCTTGTCCATGCCCTAATCGTAGCAGGGACGCGCCTTCTGTGTCAAGTATATAATGACCAGATACCACGTCTAAAAGTAAAGGTTGCGAGACAAAGGTCGGGGGCCTCGTGAAGTCCGGTCGAATGCCCAGGCTGGGCGAAACCCGCGCATGGTTATGGGTGGTGAGATGCATCCTTCGATGACCGACTCGTTCAAAATCCAACGCGCCGGAGAGCGCGCCTTTTTCGACTTTGGCTGGCTGCAGACGCACCATTCGTTCAGCTTCGCCGGTTACCACGACCGGAACAACGTGAACTGGGGGGCGCTGCGCGTCTTCAATGACGACGTCGTGCAGCCCGGCATGGGGTTCGGAACCCACCCGCATCGCGACATGGAGATTTTGACCTACGTGCTCGAGGGCAACCTCGAGCACAAGGACTCGCTCGGAAACGCGGGCGTCGTCGGGCCCGGCGCAGTGCAGTACGTCAGCGCCGGGACCGGTGTCTCGCATTCCGAATTCAATCATTCGAGCGAGCGTCCGGTGCACTTCGTTCAAATGTGGGTTCTGCCGCGCGCGCTCGGCCTCGCGCCGCGCTACGGCCAAGTCGACTACACGCGCGCCGAGCGGCTCAACGCGTGGCTGCCGATCGCGAGCGGCGAGGAACACGTCGAATCGCGGATCGCTCTCTGGCAGGATGCAACCGCGTACGTAGCGCGCCTCGAAGAAGGGAGCCTAAGCCATGCCGTGCGGCCGGAGCGCTTCGCGTTCTTGTTCCTAGCCCAGGGGCAGGCAACGGTTAACGGCGAGCTTCTCTCCAGCGGAGATGCCGTCCGCATTGCGGGTCCGTACGACCTCGCCGTCGCGGGGAACGCCGAGTTGGTTCTATGGGACGTTCCGGCTGTGGACCGAGCGGCCGCATGAGTCAGCCGGCCTGCACGCACCTTGCAACGATACGCGACGTCGAGCCGCGCACCGACGGCTGCGAGGAGTGTTTGAAGATCGGTGACGACTGGGTCCACCTGCGCCTGTGTCTCGAATGCGGTCACGTGGGCTGCTGCGACAGTTCCAAGAACAAGCATGCGACCAAACACTTCCGCGCGATCCATCATCCGATCATCACCTCGCTCGAGCCGGGCGAGTACTGGAAGTATTGTTACGTGGACGAGGTCACTTGGCAGTAGCGACGCTAGCCGCGTTCGTCATGCTCGAGCTCACGCTCTGCTTGATTCCCGGGCCGGCGGTGTTGCTGACCATCGCCACGTCGCTGCGGCGCGGGCTGCGCGCCGGGCTGCTCGCCGCCGCCGGCATTCTGGCCGGTAATACGCTCTATTTCGTGCTCTCGGGGCTAGGCCTTATCGCGATCCTCCTGGCGTCCCACGCGGCGTTCAGCGTCGTCAAGTACGCCGGCGCGGCATACCTTGCGTACCTTGGCTTGCGCGCGCTCTTCGCGCGAAACGCGCCTGCGCTGCAAGCGATGGCAGACATCCAGCCCATCCGCGCCACCGAGCGGGCCTTTGCGAGCGGCTTCGTCACTCAGATGGCTAATCCGAAAGCGATGGTCTTTTTCGCCGCGATCCTCCCGCAGTTCGTTGACGTGCACGGCTCGGTGCCGTTGCAGATCGCGCTCTTGACCTTCGCCTCGGCCACGGTGGAGTTCTCCGTGCTGACGAGTTACGCGGCTGCCGCCGATCGTCTCCGCCGCACGGACATCGCCGCGCGTGCCTCGCTTTGGATCGAGCGCGCCGGCGGTGCGGTCCTGCTCGGCATCGCAGCGCGCATCGCGCGCGAGCCGTTCGTGCACGCGCGCTAGTCGACGCCGGTGAACCTCGAGGCGGCGGCCGCGTATGCGGAGCGCCACAAACTGCAAGCGCTGGTGATCGGTCAGGAAGGCCGGCCCGGTTTCGAACGGTACGCGGACGGCTGGGACGGATCAAAGCCCCACGCTCTCTATAGCGGTACCAAGAGCTTTTGGGGCGTGCTCGCGGTCGCCGCTGCGGAGGATGGATTGCTCGATCTCGAGGAGCCCGTATCGCAGACGATCCCCGCCTGGGCTGACGAAGCGCGCAAGTCTCGCGTCACGCTGCGAGACCTCCTGCAACTAACGAGCGGCATCGGCTTCGGTGGGCTCGGAAGCGCGGTTCCGACGTACGCGAACGCGCTCGGGGTCGCGCTGAAGAACGAACCCGGCGACGTGTTTACCTATGGCGGTATTCCGCTGCAAGTGTTCGGCGCCGTTCTCGAGCGTAAACTTGCCCCTCGCCACGCAACGCCGCATGAATACTTGCGGGAGCGCATTCTCGATCCGATCGGCTTACGGATCGCGACCTGGCGCAGCCTTTCGGATGGGACACAGCCCCTACCGACCGGAGCGTTCGTGGCGGCCGGCGAGTGGCTGAAATTCGGAGCGCTCGTTCTTGCGGCTGGCCAGTGGAAAGGCACGCAGGTCGTGCGGGCGGAGTCGCTTGCCCGCTGCTTCGAAGGATCGGCGGCCAATCCGCGCTACGGTCTGGCCTGGTGGTTGAGCCCGCTCCCGTCGTACGCCGACATCGTTTACGCGAGCGGTTCCGGCGGTCAGGCGCTCTACGTCATTCCGTCGGCGCGAGCCGTCGCCGTCAAATTCGGCGCGTCGTCATCCTACAAGCATGAGGCCTTCCTTAAGAAGCTGCTGCTCTAGAGCCGGGATTTACCGGCAGCCGTGAGAATCGGGCGGCCGAGGAGAAGCGATGGAAACATGGCACCCGGAGCCGCGCAGATTCGTTCGAGCGGCAATCCTCGCCGGCCTCACCGGCGCGATCCTGATCGACGCCTATCTTTCAGTCACGCACGCCTTCATCTTTCACGACGCCACGCCGCTCGAAGTTTCCCAATGGGACGCCTCGAACGTGCTGGGGCGCGCCGCATTCCAGGGAGGGTGGCCGGCAGCCGGACTCGGGTTCCTCCTGCACCTGGCGGTCAGCCTTTTTTGGGCGACGCTTTTCGTGTTCGCGGCAACGCGCCTGAAGGCGCTGGTCGATCAGCCGATTCTGTGGGGCGCCGTCTACGGCGTTCTCGTCATGCTCGTCATGCGCTTCGCCGTGGTCCCGCTCGGCCACGCCGCACTCGGAGCAACCTCACCCGCCGCGCTGATCAACGTCTCGATCGCGCACGTTCTGTCTTTCGGAATTCCGGTCGCGCTCGTTACCCGTCGCTTTCTCTGATTTGGCCTTCTCCGAACCCGAAGCCCGGCCACGAACGACCTCGGCATCACGACGATGCTTGCAGCGTTGAAAGGAACTGATCGAGGTATGGCGGGAGGGCGGCGTAGGGGTTCGAGCCGGATCCGTTGGTGACGAACTCGTAGAGCACGTACGCTTCGGCCTGCTGGTCGAATGACACGTCGAGCGATGACTGATCGTATGCAATGAAACCGAAATGCGAGCGGTCGTACTTCGAATGCCATCCGCCACCGAGGTACTGCAAGGTCGGGTACGCATCGTTTTCCCAGATGACGATGGCGTCGACGGTCGGCTCGTAACTTTGTGACGGGTTCGTTCCCGGATTTCCGATGACCGGCGCGAGGCCGAGGGACTTTGCATAGGAGGTCGCGCTCGCGTAGAGCGACTCGTGCCCCTTCTTCGACGCCATCTCGTCGAGAAAGATGCCGTCGACGGCATAGACCTGCTGCCAACGCTCGATGTCGTGCTCGATCGTACCGAGCGCCCGGCGGCCGTAGCGCGTGTAGACGTAACCGAGCACGGTGATTCCGCCCGCATGAAGCTGCGCCACGCCGGCCTGATAGTTCGCGTCGAGCTTCTTGCCAGGCCCGTTGTCGACGTTGACGATTGCATCGACCGGAATCGAGGGAGCCTGTTGATGGCCGCTGACGAGCGGAGCCCACACCGACGAATTACTCGGGTAGCTATACAGGGGCACGAGCGCAATTGCATTCGGAAGCGAGCCTGACGCTTGCGCAGACGGTCCACTAGGCTGGCTCCGCGATGCCGACTGGACCGTCGCGCCTCGCTGCCAGCCCGGCGTCGCGCAGCCCGGAAGCATCCCGAGCACCGCGGCGACGACTGCCGGCGGGAAGGCATCCCACCAAACCGGTCCGCCCCTCGGCCTCGTCGCGGCGTAAGCGATCGTTCTTACTCAGGCTCGGCGAACATTCGCGCCAGCGTCGGCAAGCCTTCGGACAACGTCGGATGGATGTGGACCGATTCATCGAGCACCTGCCAGGTCGCACGGTTCATGATGTGCGCGAGGATCACGTGGATCAGTTCGCCCGCTTCGTAGCCGACGAAGGTCGCGCCGACGATTGCATCGTTCGAGCGATCGACGACGAGCCGAAAGAACCCTGCCTCGACATTCCATTCGACCGCGCGCGCAACCGCCGACAACGGCAGCGTTACCGCTCGCGCATCGATTCCGGCTGCCGTGGCACTCTCTAGCGTATGTCCCACCCGGCCGACTTGCGGCTCCGTGTAGGTCGCGTACGCGAGGACCCGGTCGTCGCGCCGGCGCGGTTTGCCGGCCAGCGTCGAGGTTACCCGGCGATAGTCTTCCCACGAGACGTGCGTGAACGCCGGCTGCCCGGCCACGTCGCCGAGCGCGTAGACACCCGGGCAGGTCGTCTGTAGGTAGTCGTCGACCGCAACGTAACCGCCGCGAGCGCAGCGGATGCTGCTGCGCTCCAAGCCGAGCGCTTGCGTGTTCGGGATGCGCCCGGTAGCGATCAACAGCCCGTCGCCCTCGATCACTGCGCCGCCTTCGAGCGTGAGACGGACGACGTCGCCGGCGTACGATGCCTGCGTCGGCCGAGCGCTCAGCCGAATCGTGACACCGTCGGCCTGCAGGCTCGCGAGAAGCGCGGCGCTCACATCGGCTTCTTCGCGTTCCATGATGCGGTCGTGGGCATGAACGATCGTCACCGCACTCCCCAGGCGCTGGGCCCCCTGGCCGAGCTCGAGCCCGATGTAGCCGCCGCCGATGACGATCAGCCGTTCGGGAAGTACCGAGAGGTCGAAAAACGTTTGGTTCGTGAGGTACGGGACAGCTTCGAGGCCGGGAACCTTTGGAATCGCCGCAGTCGTCCCGGTGTCGATCGCGACGATCGGCGCTTGAATCTCGCGCTGACCGCCGCGCACCGTGCGTTCGCCGGAAAAGCTCGCCTGCGCCCCGATGAGTTCGACGCCCGCGTCGCGCAGGCGCTTCTCGACGCGCGCGCTCCACTCGTTGCGGATGCGGCGCAGGCGTTCGAACACGGCGCGCTGATCGACGTGAACCTCGGCCCTCACTCCAAGCGGCGCCGCATGTCGCGCGCGACCCGCGTTGTGAGCCGCGGCGAGGAGCGATTTCGACGGCGTGCAGCCATAGTTGATGCAGCTCCCGCCGTACGCGCCGCGCTCGAACAGCACGACACGCTTCCCGGCGCGAGCGAAGTCGGCCGCTAGCGGCACCCCGCCCTGCCCGCTGCCGACGACGATGAGGTCCGCCCTTTCGATCACGCCGGCACGGAGACGGGCGCGAGCACGAAGTCGCGTTCGAGGGTGTAGAAAGGCACGCTGCAGCCCCGTTCTGCGGCTTCCCCTGCACCTTCGTGACGACGATAGTCGCTGACGAGCGAGGGTTTGACGGAAAAGACCGCGTCGGCCTCGAGGTACGGGTCGCCTTTGACGTAAATCGCGGTCGTCAGCGGCACGTAGCCGTCGGGTTCGATCTTAAAGTGCACGTGCGCCGGCCGCATGCTGTGGCGACCGAGCGCTGAGAGCATCGCGCCGACCGGGCCGTCGCTCGGGATGGAGTAACTCACCGGCAAGACGCCTCGAAAACGAAAAGCGCCCTGCGCGTCCGTGCGAAGGCGTCCGCGGCAGTCGGGTCCTAAGCGATCCGCGTACTGCACGTCGTAGGTCCCCGTTCCATCGGTTTCCCACACGTCGATCGGCGCGTTCGCGATTGGGCGGCCCAGCGTGTCTCGGACGTGGCCCGAAACGAAGAGCGGATAGCCCGAACCCTCCTTCGCGATAGTTCCTCCGGCGGCCACGTCGTGTGCGTCGAGCGTGAAGAACGGGCCGAGGACCGTCGACTCCGTGCTTCCGCTCGCCCGGCCGCTCGCCAGCGCATCGACGAGCATCGATATCCCGGTCGTATCCGAGAGCAGTATGAACTCCTGGCGAAAGTCGTCGCATTTCTTACCCGTCGCGGTGAGGAACTCGATAGCGCTCATCCACTCCTGCGGCGTCAGCTCGACTTCTCGAACGAACGCGTGGAGATGTTCGATCAGCTTCGTAAAGAGCGCGCGCGTCCGTCCGTCGCGCGCGGCGCCGGCGCTGTCGACTACGGCTTTCGTCAGCCAGGCCGCGGTCACGGAATCATCCATCTCGAAAAGCTCCTTGGGATGTCGTAGACTTCGTTCGTCGCGAACGCGTGCCTCGTCTAGCCACCCTGGATGACGACGCGCCGTTCGGCTGCGCGCCACACCGCAAACGACAACGCGGCAAAGAGCACGAGCCAGAAGGCCTGAAACGCGAGTGCCGCGGGCCACGCCGCCGGCGCAAGCTGCCCGATATAGATCTGCAGCGGCGTCGAGTAGATCGCGGCAAACGGCAGGTTCTGCACGATCGCGCCCAGGATGCCCGGGAAAAAGGTGAGCGGCAGAATCTGCCCGCTGAGCAGATCCGACGCCCAGCGCACCATCAACTGAATGGCGAAGGTCTCGAGCGTCCAGAAGGCCACTGAGTTCATCAGGAAGTTGATGAAAAAATTCACGAGGTAGCCAAGCACAAACGACGCGGCGAAGGCGCCAAACGTCGTCAACGCGGGCACGTCGACGTGCACGAGTAGCAAGGCGAGCAGCAGCGAGGGCAGGATGAGCAGAGCGTGAAAGAGCGTTTGCCCGAAGCCGTCGCTGAAGAAATAGAGCGGCAAGCTGATCGGCTTCATGAGATCGGTTGCGATCGTCCCTTCGCGAATCCGCTCGCGAATGGCGCGCGTCCCATCGATTTCCAGGATCAGCGACATCAGGAGTGCGACGGTCGCGTAGGTGATCATGGCGTGCAGCGGGATGCCGGCCGGTGCCGCATTCTGAGAATAGAGCGCGGTCCACAGCGAGCGAAGCAGGTAGACGCGCAGCAACAACGACCCGACGTTGGTAAAAACCTCGACGCGATACGTCGCCTCGCGTGCAAAGGCTTTTTTCGCGAACTCCAGGTAGGGCGCGAAGAGTCTTCGGATCAATGCAGCGCGGGCGCGGGGACAAGCTCGGCTGGAGGCGGCTCGGCGTAGCCCTCCACGTAGATGCGGCGAATGATCGACTCGAGAGCGGGCTCTTCGAGCGAGACGTCGTTGACGCAATAGCGGTCGGCGACGCGCCGAATCAGTTGGTCGGCGCTGATACTGCGCCGATCGAAGCGTAGCCGGACTTCGGCGCCGGTGCGCGACTCGAGCTCGGCACCCTCGACCTCGAAGGTTCCGTTGTCGTCGCAGAGCTCGACGATCAGCGTGCGGTGCGTCCCGTACTGATCCTTGAGCCGCTCGATCTCGCCGTCGTACACGAGGCGCCCCCGGTCGATCAACATGATGCGCCGGCACAGCCGCTCGACGTCGGCGAGGTCGTGCGTCGTCAAGATGATGGTCGTCCCCCGCTCCGCGTTGACGCGCGCGATGAACGTACGGATTGCCTCCTTGGCCACGACGTCGAGGCCGATCGTCGGCTCGTCGAGATAGACGATACGCGGGTCGTGGAGCATCGCGGCAGCAAAGTCGCCGCGCATGCGCTGGCCGAGCGAGAGTTGCCGCACGGGCGTGTGCATGAACTCGTCCATCTCGAGCAGCTCGCTGAAAGCCGCCAGGTTTTCCTTGTAGCGTGCGGGCGGAACGTCGTAGATGGCCCGCAGCAGCTCGAACGATTCCACCAGCGGCAGGTCCCAATAGAGCTGGCTGCGCTGTCCGAACACGACGCCGATGTTGCGAGCGTTCTTCTTGCGTTCGCGGTACGGCACCAGCCCGGCGACCTTGATGGAACCCGATGTCGGCACGAGGATGCCGGTCAGCATCTTGATGGTCGTCGACTTGCCGGCGCCGTTGGGCCCAATGTATCCGACGAGCTCGCCGGCCTCGAGCGCCATGCTGATTCCCTCGACCGCGACGCGCTCCGTGCGCTCGCGGGAAAAGAGCGTGCGAAGGGCTCCGAGCGCGCCGGGCGCGCGCTTGACTCCGTAGAAGACCTTCCGCAATTCGCGCGTCTCGATGATCGGCATTCGAGCCGGCCTTCGGCGCGCCACGCCGCCCTTCATGGGCGGCCCTCAGCTCGTTCCGTGCGCGACTTCAAGCGTAGCACCGGCGGCGGCCGTCGCGACGCGGCGGGCCATCGCCATGACGGTGAGCATCGGGTTGACGCCGCTCGATTGCGGAAAGGCGGAAGTGTCGGCGACGTACAGGTTGTCGTAACCCCAAACGCGCCCCGAAGGATCGACGACGCCCGAGGCCGCTAGCGCGCTCATCGGCGCCGTTCCCATCTGGTGCGCCGAGAAAAGGATCTGGCGGTTGGGCGCAACGCCGATGCGGCGCACGGCCGCCTCGAGCTCGGCCCGCTTTGCCGCGTTCCAGGCGGCGCGCTCGATGACGATGGGACGGTTGTGGAGCGTTTGGGCACGGACGGCTCCGGCGGCAAAGGCAATGTCGAAAAGTCCGACCAACCCCGCCAGAAGATGCCCCGCGTCGAAGGGCGAGAGCGCGTAGCGTATCGTCGCCTCGTCGTCGAGCGAAATGGAGCCGGGATCGCGGTCGCGCGTCAGCGCGATCAAGGTAGCGGCACTGCGCGTTCGATCCATTGCTTGCGCGTGCGTTGCGGCGCTTTGCCAGGGTATCGCGAGCGCGCCAAGCCCAGGATGCGTCGGCGCGACCTCGATCTTGGCCCCGTAGTTACCGTCACGATAGTTGTATGCGTCCGAAAATGCGGTTTGCATCGCGCCGCGCCACGCCTCGATCGGGCGCTCGAAGGTGGCCATGCTGCCGGCCACGGGATGCAGGAACAGCCGCCGCCCGAGCAACCGATGCATGATGCCGCTGCGCGCCAGGAGGCCGGGCGTGCGCAACGCTCCGGCCGCGCAAATGACGATACCGGCGCGCACTCGAAAGCGCCGCGCCTCGCCCACGCCGTTGGTCTGGAGCGCGACGACGCCGGCGGCGCGCTTTTGGTCGAGCAGGATGCGCTCCACGCGCGCGCCCGCATAGATCGCGCCGCCGCGCGCCACGACGTCGGGCAAGTAGGCGCGCAAGGTCGAGCGCTTCTTTGCATATGCGCAGCCGAAGCCGCAGTAACCGCACCCGTCACCGCATTCGGCTGCATTACGCGGCATTGCGCCCGCGTGAAGGCCGAGGGCCTGCGCGCCGTCGACGATCACCGCATTGTTCGCGTTGTGGACGGGGGCCGGCGCGATCCCGAGTTCGTCCTCAATGGCCGCATAATGCGGCGCGAGCTCGGTACCCAGTTCGGGGATGCCGCTCTGCGCACCCCATTCGTCCGCGATGCGCTGCGGAAGACGAAACGAGGTGCACCAGTTGACGGTCGTTCCGCCGCCGAGGGTCGCGCCGGCCAGGATGGAAACTCCGACATCCTTTGTGGCGGCGAGCCCCCGTTCGAGATACAGGTCCGCGATCGACAATTCGCGCTGCGAGAAGTCTTGCGCCGCATAGGCCGCCCCAGCCTCAAGCACGACGACTCGCTTTCCGGCGCGCGCGAACACGGCGGCCGCCACGCCCCCTCCCGCGCCGCTGCCGATCACGACGACGTCGGCTTCGACGGTTTCGCCTTCAGAAGCCGACGATAGCGGCGGCAACCTTTCCAGGACCGTTCGATCCCTGCGCGGGCCCGGATAGCCGAGTCGCGCCCACGTCGGGTTTTCCGAACCGGGCTCGCTTTCGGCATACGAGAGAAAGAGCGTGAGGCGCTTGAGCGCGGCAAAACCGCTGCGAAGCTTGACGGCCGGAGCATCGGCCAGCCATGCGAGAAGGCGTGCGCGCTGTGGTGGCGGCAACTTCATCGGCAACGCCAAGAGCGTCAGCAAGAGCTCCAACTCCGCGCGACGCTGGGGCGAAAGGCTTTCGATGGCTTCCGCCGCCAGCTGCGTGACGCGCTCGCTGCGCGCGTCAGGCGGGGCGAAGCTGTCGATGACGGTGTGCAATGTCGCGCGGCGTGCAGCGGATAGGCTCTTCGCGTTCATCGGCGGGAGGTTCGCGGCCGCGAAGGCCGTTCCGCCGGGGTCGCCGGATCTCACGTAGAAGGTTCGCGTCGCTCGCGATCGGAGAACTTCTTATGAAGGTAGGCGTCCTCGGAACCGGTGAGGTCGGCAAAGCACTCGCCGACGGCATGCTTTTGCTCGGCCACGCGGTGATGTTGGCCGGACGCAGCGCCGACAATCCGGCCGCGGCCGCTTGGGTGAAAGAAGCGGGGCCATTGGCTTCGCACGGCTCATTTGCCGATGCGGCGCGCTACGGCGAGATGCTCGTTCTGGCGACCCAAGGGACCGTGGCGGAAGCGGCACTCACGATGGCGGGGCCGGGAAACTTTGCCGGTAAGGTCCTCATTGACGTGTCCAATGCGATCGAGGGCTCGCCCCCGGCGCTTGCGATCGTCGGGCGCGATTCGCTCGGCGAGCGCGTGCAGCGCCTCCTGCCCGAGGCCAACGTCGTCAAGGCCTTTAACACCGCCAACCACCAGCTCTTCGTCCATCCCAAGCTTTCTGCCCGGCCCGACATGTTCATCGCGGGCAACGACGACGGCGCGAAGGCCGAGGTCGGCAAGATCTGCGAGGCCTGGGGTTGGGGCGTCGTCGATCCGGGCGGGATCGAGAGTGCGCGTTACTGCGAAGCGATCGCCATGGCCCGGATCATCAACGCTTTTCGCAACAACGCCTGGAGCGTCGCGTTTAAGCTCGTGTCGTGAACCGATTTCACGTTACGCTTCGATCGTAACGGGGCCGGCCGGTTTTTTCGCCCTTCCCAGCAGCAGCACGATCGGCGTGGCGGCGAGCGTCAGCACGCCGAGCGTGAACGACGCATCGGCGAAAGCCATCGTGTTTGCCTGCTGCAGGATGATGTTATAGAGCGTCCCGATCCCATACTGTCCGATCAAATCCCGAACCGGGGCGCTAGCGAGCGTGGCGTTCGCCGCCAGGATCGTCTGATGGAACGCCTCGCGGTGAGCTAGCAGCGTGACGAGCGCGGCAGTCGAAATGGAACCGCCGAGCTGAAGCGAGAGGTTGACGAAAGCCGCAGCCTTCGGCGCGACGCTGCTGGGGACGCCGCTCAGCACGGCGATCGAGATCGGGACGAACAGCAGCGCAAGCCCGGCGCCCGCAAGCATCAGCGGAAGAGCGAGCGTCCAGAACGGCGTCGTGCTCGTCGTGACGAACGCAAGCCAAAGATTGGAGACGGCGAGGAGGATGAAGCCGGCGCCGAGCAGCACGCGCGTGTCGATTCGACCGCTTCCGACGACGCGCACGATGATCAGCGTCAAGATGCCGGTCACGACGGCGCGCACCAGGATCAACTCGCCCGACAGCGTCGCGGTGAAGATGAGAATGGATTGCACGTACTGCGGAAGCAGCACGATAGCCCCGAACAGACTTGCGCCCATCGCCAGCCCCAAGATCGATCCGGTCCAAACGCTGCGGAACTTCAGCGCCCGCAGGTCGACGACCGGTTCCCTGGCCCCAAAGAGCTCCCAAAAGACGAACGCGGTGATGCCGACTGCCGCGACGCACGTAAGCGCGAGAATCGTGCCGTCTCCGAACCAATCCTTGCGTTGGCCTTCGTCAAGAACGTATTGCAGCGAACCGATCCCGACCGCGAGCAGGCCGAAGCCGATCCAGTCCAGCGGGATCGCGCGCGGCTTCGTCGGGTTTCGCAGCAGCAAGAGCACGAGCGTCCCCGCAACGATTCCCGGCGCCACGTTGATGAGAAAGACGTAGTTCCACGAGAAGTTGTCGGTCAGAATTCCTCCGAGTGTGGGACCCACCGTTGGGCCGACGATCGCACCCAGTGCGAAAATCCCTTGGCTGAGGCCGAGGCGCTCGGGCGGAAACGCGTCGCGCAGCGCCGCTTGTGCTGTCGCAATGAGGCCTCCGCCGAACGCACCCTGCACGACCCGCCAAAAAATCAGCGTGCCGATCGAGTCCGCGAAACCGCAGAACACCGACGCCGTCGTAAAGCCGAAGATGGCGGTCGCGTAATACTGCCGGCGGCCGAAACGCTGCTGCAGCCAGGGCGTGATCGGAATGACCACCACGGCCGAGATGATGTAGCCGGTTACGACCCAGGCGCCCTCGTCGATCGTCGCACCGAGGTTGCCCTGAATGATGGGCAGGGCGACGTTGACGATCGTCGTGTCGAGGGTCTGGAGCAGCGTGGCGAGCATGATGCCGATGACGAGGATGACTAAGCGCGGGCCGTGCTCGACAACGCTCTTCGGTTGATTCAGTGCAGGGATCAAGGGGCTTCGCCTTCGTGCCGGTGGATTTCGCGGTCCTCCCAACTCGCAAAACCGGCCCAGCGGGGCCATGGGTGCGAAGAACGAAGCGCCTGCCTGTGATCGTCACTATCTCGCGCGAGTACGGAGCTGCGGGGCTTGCAGTTGCCCACGGCACGGCACGCGAGTTAGGCTACGAGTTACTTACCGACGATCTGCCGCGCACCGTTGCAGCCCGCCTTGGAACGACGGCTGCCGAAGTGGTCGCGCGCGGCTCGGCGCCGTTGCCGCTTTCGGAACGCCTCCTCGCCGGGCTCGGCGCGGGAACGGCGGAGCTCATTTCGGCCGCTCCGCCGCGACACGACCCAGGCGATTTCGAGGAGTCCGTGCGGCGCGAGATCGAGCGCACCATCCGGGAGCGAAGCGCACGCGGCAGCGTCGTGATTCTGGGTCGCATGGCGAGTGCCGTGCTGGCCGGAACGCCCGCTCTGCTGCGCGTCTTCTTGACCGCACCGCGCGCGTGGCGGGTCGAGCGCATCGTGGAGACATTTGGATTGACGCGCGGCGATGCCGAACGCGAGGTCGACGCCATCGACCCGCTGCGCCGGCGCTTCGCCAAAGAGCGCTACCGGATCGCCTGGGGCGATCCGCATTTCTACGACATGATCCTGGACACGTCGCGCTTCGGCATCGACGGAAGCGTCGCAGTCGTCGTTGCGGCGGTTCGCGCCTGCGCGCCGGGATGACGGCCCTGAGGCCGCCGGTCCCACTCGAACAGCACGTTTCACGGCGCCGCTCGAACCTGCTCGCGCCGTTCTCGTATCGCGGCTTCCGGCTGCTCTGGACCGGTCTCATCATCTCGAATCTCGGAACGTGGATGCAGTTCACGACCCTCGGCTATTTGGTCGTCGTGCTGGCCGGCAGCCCGGCGCGCGCGGCGCTCGACGTCGGCATCCTGGGTGCGTCGTCGGCGATACCGGTGGTCCTCTTGTCACCGCTTGCGGGCCATGTCGCCGACAGCTATCCGCGCCGCCGCGTGTTGCTGCTGACGAACGGTACGCAAATTGCAATTGCCCTATGCCTGGCGATCCTCTCAACGTTTCATCTGCTGACGATCTATGAGATCTTTGCGCTCTCCGGACTGCGCTCGACGACGCAGGCGTTCGACGCTCCGGCGCGCCAAAGCTGGGCGCCGCTGCTCGTTCCGCGCGAGCTCCTGGGCAACGCGATCGGCCTCAACTCGATCGCCTTCAACGCCCCGAGCGTGATCGGGCCGCCGATCGCGGGCGTCCTGATCCTCTACGTCGGCATCTCGGTTTCGTTCTACGTCAACGCCTTGGCAACGTGCGCGGTGGTCGTTGCGCTGCTGCTGATGGCGCCCTCGCCGCCCAGCTCGACTTCGCGGGAAGGCGCGCTTGCATCGATCGTGGCGGGGCTCCGCTACCTGGCCGGGCACGCGGTATTGCGTTCGATCATTCTCTTGCTCGTGGCGACGTGTTTGCTGGTCAGACCGTACGCGCAGCTGTTGCCGGCCTATGCGGTGCACGTCGTGCACGTCGACGCGCGCGGGCTCGGCCTGCTGCTGGCGGCGAGCGGCGTTGGAGCGATCGGCGGTTCGCTCGTCACCGCCATCGTCGGTGCTCGCCGGCGCGGCGTCGTTTGGTTCAGCAGTGCCGTCGTCATGGCGCTCGGAGTCGTCGTCCTCGGACTCGTGCACGACTTCCTTGTGGCGCTCGCCGTTCTCGGGGTCCTGGGCTGCGCAACGCTGAGCTTCGCGGGAAGCACCAACGTCCTGCTGCAGATGCTCGCTCCCGAAGATATGCGTGGGCGCGCGATCTCGGTGTTCTCGATGGTCATCCTCGGTCTCGTGCCGGCCGGTTCGCTCCTGCTCGGTTCGTTCGCGGCGATCGTGACCTTGCCGGTGGCGTTTGTGTGGAGCGGCGCGCTTGCGGTGGTCGTGGCCGTGTCGATCTTTGCCGGCAGTCCGGGTTTGCGCGACGTGTAGTGCAACCGCCGGCCGTACTCGACAGGCTGCCGCCCTTGTTTTCCTCTCGGTTATCTCGTACAACTTGTACCTGTGGCACACCGTCGTCGTCCAGGCGCTGCGCGACTGGGGCGTGCCCCGGCGAGGCGGGACGGACCCGCATACAGACCGATGGCGAATCGCAAGGCCGCAGCGTTGTCGGCGTTTGGCTCGCGCGCGGAGGGTTCGGCCTGAGCTGCGCACGGATCGCGCCGGCGGTCGTCATTTCCGTTTGGCTGCTTGCCGTATTGCGGCTGACGGCATCGGGCGCCGCGCTGCCGCACCCGGCTCACATCGTGTTGGTCATCGAGGAGAACAAGTCGCTCGCGCAAATCGACGGCAGCCGCTCTGCACCTTACTTGAACGGCCTGATCCGAAGCGGTGCGCTGTTCACGAACTCGCACGGTGTCACCCACCCGAGCCTGCCCAACTACTTCGCGCTCTTCGCGGGGCTCACGAACGACAACGGCGACGGCTGCCCCGCGACCGGCGTGCCGCCTAGTGCACCCAACCTCGCGAGCGAGTTGCTGGCTTCACGCTTGACCTTCGCAGCCTACTCGGAAGGCTTGCCGCAGGCCGGCTGGAAAGGTTGCGCCGCCGGCAGGTACGGCCGAAAGCACGCGCCTTGGGTGCACTTCACGAACGTTCCCGGTTCGCTGCAACTGCCGCTTCGCGCGTTTCCCAAATTCGACCGGTTGCCGGCGCTGGCGGTCGTCGTCCCCGATCTCGACGACGATATGCACGACGGAACGATCGAAGAAGGCGACGTTTGGCTCGCAAGAAACCTCGGCCCGCTCGTCGCGTGGGCATCGCGCCACGACACCTTGATCGTCGTCACCTGGGATGAAGGGTTCGATCCATTCAACACCGTCCCGACGATTTTCGCCGGTCCGATGGTGAAGCCGGGACGCTATCGGGAGCCGGTGAACCACTACCGCGTCCTGCGCACGCTCGAGGACCTCGAGCGCCTGCCACATGTGGGTCGCAGCACCGGCGTGACGCCAATTTCGGACTGCTGGCGCTCCGCTCCCTAGCGGCCCACGCCGCTTGCGGTTTGGTTTGCCGCCACGTCGGCCAGCGCTTGGTCGAAGCGCGTGAGGATCGAGTAGCGATGGACTTCGAGCAAGGTGACCGATGCGCCGGCGTTGCCCCAGTCCTCGGTGAAACCGAGCCGGTACCCGTTGGCAGCGGCGATCCGCTCGACGCGCGCGTCGACGTTGTCGTACGGGTAGGCAATAGCGTACACCGAGTGAGCGAGGTGGCGTTCGATCGAAAGCCGCGAGAGCCGCAGCTCGTGAACGATGTCCGCGTCGCTGAGCGCACGCAAGTCCTCGGGGTGGTTCGCGGTTTGACTCTGCACGACGACCAAACCCGAGCGTTCCATCGAACGCAGGTCGTCCCAGGTGGAGTGGCGCTTGCTCGTCGTCTTCCCGACGTAGTTGGTGTGCACGAAGAGGGTTGCCGGGTAGCGGTAGCGCTGCAGCAGGGGGAAGGCGTTCTCGTAGATGCCGCGCCCGTTGTCGTCGAAGGTCAATACGAGCGGCTTTCTGGGAAGCGGCGCACCGCGCTCGAGGTGTGCCCGGAGCGCCTCGAGGGTTACGACCGCAAAACCGCCGCGGCGAATCGCTTCGAGTTGTTCGTGGAACGCGTCGCGAGTCGTGTCGAACCAAACCTCTTTGCTCGGTAGGACGTCGTGCCATACCAGCACGGCGACGTACGGCGCGCGCGCCGCCGGCGTCGGCAGCGGCGTCTGTGCGGCGGCGCTTGCGCCGCGGCACAGAAGTGCGATCGCAAGGAAGCAACGCAGGCGCCGATGCATGCACGTTCTTGCGACCTCCCGGCAAGACTTTCCCGGTTCGTTCGGCACGAATGAAGGACTAGGCTCCGCCGCGAGAGCAACAAGCGCGCAATGGCGCGCTTCGCGCAACCTGCTCGTAGAAAAGGCTCGGCGTCCCGGTCCGGCCAGCGCGCGCGAAACGTCTTGGCGGCGCTGCTTACGGCATCGATCGTGATCGCGCAGTGGTGCGCCGGACTGAGTGCGCGCGCACGTTTCTTCGCGTTCGCGCTCGTCGCTGCGCTGGCGGTGACCATCGTGGCGTTTGCCCTCCGTCAACCGGTCGAGCGACGCGTCGTGAGTTGGATCGCGAGCGGTGCGACTGGGTTTATGGTCGACGTCGGCGAGGTCCAGCCCGAGAACGGCGCGATCGTTTTGCGCGACGTTCATGCGCGTTCGCAGGGAGGCGCCGTCCTGGTCGACGCCGGGCGCATCGCATTGCACTGGGCGGGGAGCGATCTTCAGATTGCGGCTGACGCGCCGCGCTTGGGCATCGTGCTCGAGCGGTGGCGCGGCGACGAGCGGGCTCGGCTCTTGGAGGGATTGGCTCGCTACGGTTTCGCTCGCGACCGGATCGAGCTGCGTTTGATCGACGGGTCGGCGTATGCGATCGGCACGCCGCTCCCGGTGCGCCTAGCATGGTGCGATGCAATCACCGGCACCGTGCAGCTCGAGCGTGGCCGGACGACGTACGATGTCACCCTCGCACTGCATGACGGGTCGTTGCACTATCCGGTCGCCGGCAGCGCGGCCGCAGGCCCCGACGGAATGGTGACGCATCGTTGGTACGCAGCGGCGTTGCCGCTTACGGAACTTTCCGGCCTCGTTCCGCGGGCTGCGGAAGTCTCGATCGAGGGCGGATGGCTGCGCGATCTCACCCTGGCGAGCGCTGCATCGATCCACGCGACCGCGACCGTCGAGCACGTCGCACTCGGCATCGTGGGTCGCAACGGTCGCCGCCACGTCCTGCGCGAGCTCGGTGGTTCGGTCACGCTCGATGGTTCCGGCATCGGCTCGAACGGTGTGCGCGGCACGATCGACGACATCCCGATCGATGCGGTCGGCGAGGTGCACGACTTCCCGGCCGGTTGGGACGGCGTGCACACCGGTAGCAACGACCTGCGCTCGCTCGCGCGGCTCGCCGTTGAGACGGCAGAAGAGCCCGGCGTGCAGGCGGTCCACCTCGAGACGACCGCGCCCGGCGTTGCGTTCGCGCAATACGCACTGACGACCGACCACGGTCCGCTCGCGGTACAGGTTCTTTCGGTCGACCCGCGCGAACCGACGCTCTCCTTCAACACCGCGATCGCGGGCGATCATATTATCTCCGGCGGCGAGCGCACGTCGGCGATGGGCGTGAGGACGGGAGCCGTCGCCGGCGTGAACGGCGACTACTTCGATATCGGGCGCACCTACCAGCCGCAGGGCATGCTGCTGCGCTCGGGCCGCCTTCTGCGCGGGCCGACAGATCGGTTTGCGCTGGTGCTGCGAGGGGACCGTTCCGTTTCATTTGCCGAGTACCGCATGCTTGGCACCGTCCGCGTCGGCAATACGACCTTTCCGGTAACGCAGTTGAACAACTGGCCCGCAGGCAACGTCACCGTTATCACTCCCGACTTCGGCAAGACGCTGCCGCCCGCAAGCGGCATCCGGTTCGCGGAGCTTACGCCGCTCGGCGGAGACCGCTTTCGCATCGCGCGCGTGGCGTCCACCGATGCACCGCAGCCGGTGCACTTCGGGCTCGCGTTCGGCCCAAAGACGAGCGCCGTGCTACGGCCGGGCGAGAAGATCGAGTTGCAGTATCGGCTCGAGCCGGCGATCGGCGACGCCGTTGCGGGAATCGGTGGCGGCCCGCTGCTGCTCAAAGACGGAGCCTGGTTCGAAGATCCGCACGCGCCTGCCCCCGACGAGCGCGACGTACGCTGGCCGGTCGTCGCGCTCGGCCGGCAACGCGATGGGAATCTGCTGCTGGTCGCCGTCGACGGGCGACATCCCGAGCGCTCGGTGGGCATGAAGCGTCCCGAGTTCGGCGCGCTCTTGCAGCGCCTCGACGTGACCGATGCGATGGCGCTCGATTCCGGCGGATCGGTGACGATGGTCTCGCGGGCGCCGGGCGACCGCAACGTTACGGTGCGCAACGTGCCCTCCGATTTCAGCGCCGAGCGCTGGGTGTCCGACGGGCTCTTCATCTACAGCTCTGCGCCGGCGCCGGTCATCATCCCGCAGCGCAGCGCACCGACACCGGTGCCCGAAGCCCGCCCGACTCCGTGAAGACGTTCGCCGCGCTTGCACTGGGCTGGCTCGCTGTAACGCTGATCGCGGCAACCGTACCGGCCGGCGGCACCGCGGTGCTGATGTACCACCGCATCGACGGCTCGGTACCCGCAGATCCGGTCGGGCGCGATCTCACCGTCGTTCCGGCGGCCTTTGAAGGCGAGCTGCGCTGGCTGCACGATCATCGCGTGCGAACGCTGACGGCAGCCGAGCTCACGGCGAGCCTCGCGCGCGGGGAGCCGCCACGCCACGCCGTCGTGCTTACCTTCGATGACGGGTACGAGGATGCGGCAACCGTGGCCTTTCCGTTGCTCCGCCGGTACGGTGCGCGAGCAACCTTCTTCGTCTCGAGCGGTTTCGTCGGAACTCCGCGTCACCTGAGTTGGCGGCAAATGCGGGCCATGATGGCAGGCGGCATGGAAATCGCGTGTCACGGTACGCGGCACCTGGACCTCTCGACGCTGGATCGAGCCGGCCAGCTGCGCGAGATCGGCCATTGTGTGGCAGCTTTTCGCCGCTATCTCCCCGGTTGGCGTCCGGCGACGTATGCGTATCCCGCCGGCAAGTACGACGCGACGACGCTTTCGATTCTCGAAAGCTTCGGCTTCCGCGCGGCTTTCACGGAACGGCCGGGGCTGGCCACGTCGCTTACGCGACGGTTCGAGCTGCCTCGCCGCCGGGTGCGCCACGACGACGCCCTCGCCCAATTCGAAACGCTCGCGACACCCTAGCGCGCTGCGGAAGCGCCTGGAAAAACGCGAACCGCGCAGATGCTACGCGGTTCGCGGTTGGTTCGCTGTCCCTTTGGTTATGCGGTCTTCTTGGCGACCTTCCGGCGGCGGGTTGTCTTCTTGCGAGTTGAGGCCTTGCGAACGGCTTTCTTGCGAACGGCCTTCTTTCGTACGGCCTTCTTGCGTGAAGTCGATTTCCGCGTCGAGGTCTTTTTGGCGGCCTTGCGACGCGTCGTCTTACGCGCTGCCTTTTTTCTCGGAGCTGCCTTCCGACTCGTGCTCTTGCGAGCCGACGTCTTTTTTGCGGCTGCCTTTTTACGGGTCGCTTTCTTTCTGACTGCCATTCCTTAGGTAGTCATCCTTTCCGCGAACCGACCGTTTTCTGACGACGGTCGGTTCGACATCGTCAGGGTAGTTGTTCCCTTTATAACCTGTTTATCGGTTTTTGGCAACAATTTCCCGACTGACGAACCTCGCCGGAAGCGTTTCGAGCCGCATCGAAAGAGGTTCGCATGACAATCGATATCGGCGCAGCGCACATCAACCGAGGGTCGCAGCCCTGATGCGCGTCGCCGTCGACGGCACGTTTTTCGACGTCACCGACGAGGGTCGGGGCGTCGCGCTGGTTCTCATCCACGGCTTTCCGCTGGCGAAAGAGACGTGGGACGCACAGGCCTTGGAGCTCGCGAGTCGCGCGCGAGTCATCCGCTTCGATCTGCGCGGCCTCGGGGCGTCCAGCGTTACGCCCGGTCCGTATTTGATGGAGGCACTGGCCGGAGACGCGGCCGGCATCCTCGATGCACTTGACGTCGGCGAGGTCGTTCTTGCGGGCCACTCGCTTGGCGGTTACGTCGCGCTCGCGTTTTGGCGGATGTTCGCGGAGCGCGTTCGCGGCCTGGGCTTGATTTGCACGCGAGCGGGCGCCGACGACGAGGCGACCGCACGCGGCCGCCTGGAGTTTGCACAACGCGCGGAGCGCGACGGCATGGCGCCGATCGTCGATGCGTTCCTACCGCGATTCTTCGGGCCGCCGATCTACTCCGAGCAGCCCCAACTGATCGAGCGAATGCGGGTGCTTGTCGAACGCACCAATCCGCAGGGAGCGGCCGCTATGCTGCGCGGGATGGCAGCGCGCGTTTCATCTGAAGATCTGCTGGCGGAGATCGACGTACCGCTGCGAGTGGTCGGCGGGCGGAACGACACGCTCATTCCGGTCGAGCGGTCGCAGGAGATCGCGGCCGCCGTGCGCGGCGCACGGCTCGACGTGCTCGAGTGCGGCCACCTTCCTCTTTATGAGGCCCCGCAAGCCCTTACTGCCAGCCTCGACGGGTTACTCGCGGAGGTCGCCGCTACGAGGTCATGCGCGAAAACCGCGCCTTGGCGAACGCGCGCAGAAAGTTGACCAGGAACAGCGAGCCGAGTACGACCGCCGCCAGGATGGCCGCAAAGAACACGATTTTCACGAGCACCAGGAACGCCAGCACGGCCACGCAGGCTAGGGCGATCATTAGGGTCAGGCGGACGAACGTCGCGATCATCAATAGAACCTCGACTCGGAATACTGCGCCGGGCGGCCTACTGTTTCGCCGCCGGACCGCCGCCGTGCGTTCTCATGTGAGCTTCCCGAGCCGATCGAGTCCGTAGTAGACACTGGCGACTTGGGAGCCGACGGCGATCGTGCCGTCGCGCACGAAACGGCGCAGCTCTTCGAAGGTGGCCAGCTGAACTTCGATTTGTTCGGTCCGGTCTAGCCGCTGGGCGACCGTTGGACGGGCACCGCGCACCAGAAAGAGATGGAAGCGGGAGTTCGAGCTCGTCGGGTCGTTGATGAACGTACCGAGATGCTGGGGGTCGGGCGGATCTCCCACGTAGCCGGTTTCTTCAGCGAGCTCGCGGCGCGCGCAGTCAAGCGGCGATTCGCCCGGATCGATCGCGCCGGCCGGGAGCTCGAGCACCGTCTCGCCGATGCCGTGCTTGTACTGGCGCACGAGTACGGCGCGCTCGTCGGGCGTGACGGCCATGACGACGCTGAACCCACGCGACTCGCGGACGTAGTAGTCCTCGACGCTGCTGCCGTCGGGCAGCTCGATCGCGTCGCGCCGCAGGCGAAGGTGCGGCGTGTCGATGATGATGTCCGATCGACTGATGCGCCAGGCGCCGGGCCGCTCGCTCACGCCCGTCCATTTGACGGCCGGCGCGAAGGCTCATGGCCCCGTCCCGCAAAAAAAGACCGAACAAGACGAGAGGTTCCACGACGATCGAAGCGCTACGCATCGGAACGCACTATCAGACGACCTACGGGACGCTTTGGAAGGACGGCACGTACTTCCCGCGAGGCACGCGCGTGATCGTCGCGGGCTTGCATCTCGAGCAGGGCTTTTGCGTCCGGTTTCCGGCCGAGGTCGACGGCGACCCGCTTGAAACCTGGGAAGACTGGTCGGAAGCGGACTTTCTGGCGCAGGACGGGAGCGTCAGCGGCGCGGCGGAGCCGTCCGCTACCGTACTCGCCGAAGCGCGCGAAGTTCTCGACGATGCCGAGGACGGTACGCACCTGCATTTGCACGAGAGCGACTAGATGGAGGCTCGCGCCGGGGCGCGCGTGCTTTCCGTCGCCTTGGCGATCGCGCTCTTCGGACAAGCGCCGCAGCCGGTCGGCGACCAGCGTCTGCGGGCGCTCTCGATGCGATACTTCGCGGAGCTTTGGGAAACGGACCCTATCCGCGCCACCGGAGTCGGGGTTCACGACTACGACGGTAAGCTGCCCGATTTCTCCGCTGCAGCGTTTGCGGCGCGCGCATCGTCGATCAGGCATTACCTCGGCGATCTCGCGGCAATCGATCCGAATTCGCTTGGCGCCGAAGGCTCGTACGATCGCCGCATTTTCGAGGCAAACCTTCAGACCAGCCTGATCTCGTTGCAGACCCTCGCAGCGTGGCGCCACGATCCCAGCTACTATACGAGCCGTCTAGCGAATGCCGCTTACGGGTTGCTGGCGCGCGATTTCGCGCCGCTCCGATCGCGCGAGCAGTCGCTCTTGGACCGCGAGCGCTTGATGCCGGCGGCGCTCGACACGGCCCGCGCCAACATCGAGGGCGTCGATCCGGTGACGGCGGACCTGGCGCGCCGCAGCATCGCGGGAACGATCGACTTTTTCGCGAGTGCCGTTCCGGCGGCCGTCGAACCGGCCGCTCCGCCGGCGTTCGTCGCGCAGTTCAAGGTTGCCAACGACGCCGTCGTCGCTGCGCTGCACGGCTACGACGAGGCGATGGAAGCGGGGCCGTTTGCGCATCCGATCGGCACCTACGCGATCGGACCGGCGCTGTACGAAAAACTGCTCGCACTGCAGGAGCTGGAGCCGATTCCGCTCGCGACCTACGAACGCCTCGGCCAGAGCGCGCTACGCCAGACCGAAGCCGAGTTCGTGTCGACCGCGGCCAGAATCGATCCCAAGAGCTCGCCGCGCGAGGTTGCGGCGGCGCTGGGAACCGTTCATCCATCCCCTGCCGATCTGCTCAAGGCTGCGGCGAACGACATCGCGGCCCTGCGTGCGTTTGTGATCGCGCGTAAAATTCTGACCCTGCCCGCCGACGACGACGTGCAGGTCGTTCCTACGCCGCAGTTCGCCCGTCAAACGACGTTTGCTTCGATCAACGTAACTGGCCCGCTCGAGAAGACGGCTAGCGTTGCGTACTTCGAGATAACGCCCGCAGAAGCGGATTGGTCGCCCGAGCGCAGGGAGGAGCACCTCGCGTTCTTCAACGACTACGCGCTGCCGCTGATCAGCGTGCATGAGGTCATGCCCGGTCACTACGTCAACTTCGCGCTCGACCGGCACGAGCAGCTTTCGCCTATTCGCCGCCTGCTGCCGAGTAAGACGTTCGCCGAGGGCTGGGCACACTACGCCGAGCAGATGATGGTCGACGAGGGCTGGGGGCAGGGCGACCCGCACGTCCGGCTCGCACAACTGCAGTTGGCGTTGCAGCGCGAATGCCGGTATCTCGTCGGATTGCGCGAACATACCGAAGGCATGACGGTCGCCGAAGCCACCCGCTTTTTCGAAGAGCACGCCTTTATGGGCGAGGAACCCGCCCGGCGCGAGGCGCTGCGCGGGACCCAAGACCCGCTCTACGGCTACTACACGCTCGGAAAGCTAGAGCTTCTCAAGCTGCGCGACGATTTCAAGAAGGCCGCCGGCAGCGAGTATAGCCTGGAAGCCTTTCACGACCAGCTCCTCGACCACGGCGATCCGCCGATTGCCATCGCGCGCAAGATCGTCCTCGGCGCCGACGACGACGGTAAGTTGCTTTAACGGTACGTTGCTTTAAATGGAGGCGTTGTCATGAGCTTGACCGACATTCGCTTGGAAACCGGCGTTGCCGTCCCGGGAACGATGATGGACGTGCAGCTCACGATCGGCTGGATCTTCGAGCACGTCCTACGCAATCACGGGCGCCGGGAAGTCGTCGCCCGCCTCGACGACGGTTCGCTGCACCGTTATACCTACGCCGACTTCGGGCGCCGGGTCGCGCAGCTTGCGCACGCGCTCGTCGAACTCGGCATCAAACCGGGCGATCGTGTTGCCAGCTTCGGTTGGAACACGCACCGGCACCTCGAACTGTACTACGCCGTGCCGATGATCGGCGCCATCTTGCATGCGACGAATATCCGCCTGTTTCCCGAGCAAGTGTGCTGGGTGCTGCGCCACGCCGAAGACCGGTTCGTGTTTGCCGATGCCTCGCTCGCACCGGCGGTGACGCGCGCGATGGCGACGACGCCGGAATACCGCATTCCGCTGGTTGTCATGGGCGCGGCCCCGGCCGATTTGCCCGGCGAGCTTTACGACTACGAGTCCCTGCTCGCGCGGCAGCCGGAGAGCTTCCCGTGGCCCGATCTTGACGAGCGCACGGCGGCCATGTTGTGCTATACCTCGGCCACGACCGGCGACCCCAAGGGCGTGCTCTACACGCACCGCTCACAAGTGTTGCACGCGATGTGCGCGGGCCTGGCAGCCTCGCTCAACATCACCCAGCGCGACACCGTCATGCCGGTCGTTCCGATGTTTCACGTCAACGCTTGGGGCGTGCCATACCTATGCCCGATGGTCGGTGCGAAGCTCGTTTTGCCGGGGGCGAAGCTGGATCCCGCGAGCGTGATCGACCTTGTTCAGCAAGAGCAAGTGACGATGTCGCTCGGCGTTCCGACCGTATGGCTTCCCGTGCGCGACGAGTTGGAGAAACGCGACCTGCGCCTCGATTCGCTCAAGACACTGGTCATCGGCGGATCGGCCGTGCCGCCCTCGCTCTTCGACGATCTCAAGAAGCGCGGAATTACCACGGTACACGCCTGGGGAATGACGGAGATGAGCCCGATCGGAACCGTCTCGCGCCCGATTGCCGAGATCGAGCACGGGCCGCCCGAGCAGCTCCGCACCGAGTTGCTCAAACAGGGCCGCTTCGTGCCGCTGGTCGCGTGGAAGCTGACAGGCGAAGAGGGCAACGAGGTCCCGCGCGACGGGAAAACGCCGGGTGCTCTGTGGGTGCGCGGGCCGTCGGTGACCGCTTCGTACTATCGTATCGGAAACGATCTGCCGGCCTTCGAAGAGGGCTGGTTCCATACGGGCGACGTCTGCACGATGGACGAGTGGGGCTACTTACAGATCGTCGATCGTTCCAAAGACTTGGTGAAATCCGGCGGCGAGTGGATCTCGAGCGTCGACCTGGAGAACCTCTTGATGGGTCATCCGGCCGTGCGCGAAGCGTGCGTCATCGGGCTTCCACACGAGCGTTGGGTGGAGCGTCCGGTAGCGGTGGTCGTGCTGCGCGAGGGTCAGCAGGCCGACGAACCTGGAATCCAAGCCTGGCTCGGCGAGCGCGTCGTTAAATGGATGATTCCCGACCGGGTGATCTTCATCGACGTGATCCCGCGGACGGGCGTCGGCAAGTTTCTCAAGCGCGAACTGCGCGAACGCTTCCATAGCTTGCTTACCGGCTAGCGCTCGTGAGTGCCCGGCAGCCGTTCGTCTTACGGCGTCTGCGGGTCGATCAGATGGCGTAGATACCGCTGCGGGGCAACGAGGAAGTCGCGCGTGACACGCACGTGCTCGAGATCGTCGTACGCTGCCGTACCGATGGTACCGTTTTCGAAGAGCAAGATCTGCGCGCTGGGAAGCGCAGCCAAGATCGGCGAGTGGGTCGCGACGATGAACTGCGAGCCTTCGCGAGCAGCCTCGTAGATAAGCGAGAGCAGCGCGAGCACGCGGGTCGGCGAAAGAGGCGTCTCCGGTTCGTCGAGCAGATACAAGCCCGGCGCTGCGATTCGGCGACGCAAAATCGCAAGGAAAGTCTCGCCATGCGATTGCGCATGAGGGTCCTCGCCATAGCTTGCAGCAAGCGCGGCTCGCTGGCCGCGAACGTAACCTGCGGCTCGGCGGCGCGCCTGCAGCCCCGCCCCCTCGTCGCCGAGTAGAGCGTCGGCTTGCGCATCGAGCGCCTGCATTTCCGATTCGATGCGGCGCGTAAAACCGAACGCATCTTCGGCCCGAAAGAACATGCGGGCACGAGGCTGTGCGCGCCGTTGCAGGACGAGCGTTGCAGCGAGCCGCCGGGCACCCGTAAGGGTTGCATCGTCCGCGATATCGAGCGCTCCGGCGGTTGCAGCGCCGGCGGCGAGGGCGATCGCTTCGAGGAGCGTCGACTTTCCCGAACCGTTCTCGCCCATGAAAAACGTCACCGGTGCAGTGAAGCGCAACGTCTGCAACGATCGAAGTGCGGAGACGCTCCATGGGAACGTTTCGTCGATAGCCGCGTGCGGCCGCCGGCGTATCGCTTCTAGGAACAGAGCCATGGCCCGGTGTCCTCCCCGCCGTCGCCGAGACCTTCGCTGGACTCCAAAGTTCGGCGGTCCCTTCACCATGCGACGGCCGGGCCGGAAGATTTCGCATCGTGAAACGGATGAATAGCTATAGATGCGGAACGCCCTGGGCCATCGGTTTAAGTTAGGCCAGCCAATGGAAGAACTCTCCTACCAAAGCGCCGCCGAAAGGGAATGATAAGCGCCGTGCCAGGTTTTAGCGACGCCAAGCAGCTCGAACTCATGTGGGAATCCGACGCGCGCTGGTCGGGAGTCAAGCGCACCTATAGCGGGGACGATGTCGTTCGTTTGCGCGGCTCAGTCAATATCGACTATACGTTGGCACGGCTGGGAGCCGAGCGTCTCTGGAAGCTGCTGGGCTCGGAGCCTTTCGTTGCGGCGCTCGGTTGTATGACCGGCGGTCAAGCGGTCCAGGCGGTTAAGGCAGGCCTGCCGGCCATCTACCTCTCCGGTTGGCAGGTTGCGGCGGACGCAAATCTCGCGGCGCAGACCTACCCCGATCAAAGCCTGTATCCGGCCAATTCGGCCCCCGCCCTCGTCAAACGCATCAACAACGCGTTTCAACGAGCGGACCAAATTCAAGCCGCCGAGGGGAAGGGCGACACGTACTACTACGCGCCCATCGTCGCCGATGCCGAAGCCGGCTTCGGCGGCGCGCTCAACGTGCACGAGATCATGAAGGCCTTCATCGAGGCCGGTGCGGCCGGAGTGCACCTTGAAGATCAGCTCGCGAGCGAGAAGAAGTGCGGCCATATGGGCGGCAAGGTGTTGATCCCGAGCAAAACGGCAGTGCGCAATTTGATGGCCGCGCGCTTGGCCGCCGATCTGATGGGCGTTCCGACGGTCATTGTAGCGCGCACCGATGCGAACGGCGCGCATCTGATCACAAGCGACGTGGATCCTTACGACCGGCCCTTCATCACCGGCGAACGAACGGAAGAGGGTTTCTTCCACATGCGCGGCGGCTTGGATGCGGCGATCTCGCGCGGCCTCGCCTACGCCCCCTACGCGGATCTGATTTGGTGCGAAACCTCGGAGCCCAACATCGATGAGGCGCGGCGTTTCGCAGGGGCGATCTTGGAGCAGTTCCCGGGCAAGCGGCTCGCCTACAACTGTTCGCCCTCATTCAATTGGAAGATGAAGCTCGCGCAGGCCGACATCGAGACCTTCCAGCAACAGCTCGCGGCCATGGGCTACCTTTTCCAGTTCATCACGCTGGCCGGGTTCCACGCGCTTAACCATTCCATGTTCGAGCTGGCGCGCGCCTACAAAGCGCGCGGAATGGCCGCCTACTCGGAGTTGCAGCAAGCGGAGTTCGCCTCCGAGCAGCACGGTTATACCGCGACGCGCCACCAGCGCGAAGTCGGCGCTGGGTACTTCGACGAGATCGCTCAAGTCGTCTCCGAGGGAAAATCCTCGACGACCGCACTCGATGGATCGACCGAGTCCGAACAGTTCCACCCCGCCGGCGTCCACTGACGAGAAGTCAGACTTCCCCAGAAGACGGGCCCCACTAGGGCCCGTCTTCGCGGCGGCGGGCATCGACACGACGTTACGCGCATAAGCGCGGCAGATGGCATCGTTCGTGACGGACATCCCGCACCGGCTCGATCGCTTACCGTGGAGCCGTTGGCATTGGACGGTCGTCATCAGCCTGGGCATCACGTGGGTTCTCGACGGACTCGAGGTCACCGTCGTCGGAGCGATCGGGCCGCGCTTGCAAGAGCCGGCCGGCCTTTCGCTCGGCGCGCAGCAAATCGGATTTGCCGCGACGGCCTACCTGCTCGGCGCCGTCGCCGGGGCGCTCGGCTTCGGTTATGCGACCGATCGCTTCGGGCGAAAGCGCCTTTTCCTGCTGACGCTCGTTTGGTATCTGATTGCGACCTTGCTGACCGCTTGCTCGTGGAATCTCGAAAGCTTCGTCGTCTTTCGTTTCCTAACCGGAATGGGAATCGGCGGCGAATACGCCGCCATCAACTCAACGATCGACGAGTTGATTCAGTCGTCGCGCCGCGGTCACGTCGACCTCGCGATCAACGGAACCTGGTGGCTGGGAACGATGATCGGGAGCGGCGCGAGCCTGTTGCTCCTTAATCCTCGGCTGGTCGATCCTCGCCTGGGCTGGCGTTTGGCATTTGGACTGGGCGCGGTGCTTGCGCTCGCCATCGTCGCGCTCCGCGCGACGGTGCCGGAGAGCCCGCGTTGGCTCGTGCTCCACGGGCGGCGCGAGGAAGCCGAGCGGGTCGTCGCCGGCATCGAGCGTACCGTCGAGAACGAATCGGGAGTTCGCCTGCCGCCCGTGACCGGCTCGCTGCGTTTCGATCCAAGACGGCGCGGCGGGGATCTCGCCGGCGTGGCGCAGACGATGCTGCGGCGTTACCCGCAGCGCACGCTGCTCTCGCTCGCGTTGATGGTGTCGCAGGCGTTTCTCTACAACGCGATCTTCTTTACCGAAGCGCTCGTGCTGACGACCTTCTTCGGCGTCCCGTCCTCGAGCGTCGGGGCATACATTTTTCCGTTTGCCGTTGGCAACTTGCTCGGACCGCTATTGCTCGGGCCGCTCTTCGATCGGATCGGAAGGCGCCCGATGATTGCCGGTACGTATATCGTTTCGGGCATCTTGCTGGTTGCCACGGGGCAGCTCTTCGTGCACGGCGTTTTCGATGCGAAGACGATCACGCTCGCGTGGTCGGTGATCTTTTTCTTCGCTTCAGCCGGTGCGAGTGCGGCCTACCTCACCGTTAGCGAGATCTTCCCGGTGGAAATTCGTGCCATGGCCATTGCGATCGTGTACGCGGTCGGGACTCTGGTCGGCGGTGCCGCGGCGCCCGCGCTCTTCGGCCTGCTGATCGCGACGAAGTCACCCGCGGCCGTTTTTCACGGTTACCTCATCGGGGCAGCGGCCATGATCCTGGCTGGCATCGTAGAGCTTACGATCGGGATCGACGCCGAGCGCAGACTCCTCGAAGAGATCGCGCCGCCGCTCGCCCTCGAGGCCGGGTGAACGTGCAGCGTCCGTCCGGAAGAAGGCTTCTGCGCGACTTCAGCGTCATGAGTTTCGACTGCTACGGAACGCTTATCGATTGGGAGAGCGGCATCTTCGAGGGGTTGAAGCCGCTGCTGTGCGAAACCGGCGCGGACCCATCACGCGACGACGTCCTTGCTTGCTTCGCGCGCCACGAAGCGCAGCTCGAAGCAGCGTATCCGCTCGCATTGGAACTCGCGGCTCCGCAAGTTCGTCTGTGGTCCTTGGATGCGTTGCTCGCACGGATGGATCGCAGGCTCGACGTCCTGGTCGGCGGAGCGCGCGACCTGCCCGAGCGCCAACAAACGATGCGCGGCACGCTCGAATGGAGCTACAAGCTGCTCGACGGAGACGAGCAGTCGTTGTTTGCGCGGCTTGCAATCTTCGTCGGCAGCTTCGAGATCGATGCGGTCGAAGAGGTGTGCGGGGTAGCATCCGTCGGCGCCAGGCCCGCGCTCGACGTACTCGCGTCGCTCGTCGGAAGGGGCCTCTTGCGCAAGGCGGAGTCGAGCGCCGGCGATGGGCGGCTCGCGATGCTCGAGACGGTGCGGGAGTTTGCGTTGGAGCGGCTCTCCAAAGGCGGCGAGCTGTCTCGCGCGCACCGCAGACACGCCGACTATATCGTCGCGCTAGCCGGGGAGGCGCAACGTGCCTTGCGGGGGCCGGACAACGCGGCGTGGATGCTACGGATGGAACGTGAGCTTGACAACGTGCGCGCGGCATTGCAGTGGGCACGAGCGGTGGGCGACGACGAGCGTGGTCTTCGGATTGTGGCCGAACTCGAGAGCTTCTGGGAGCGACGCGGTTCCATCGCCGAGGGAAGGAGCTGGATCGACGGAATCCTGGCAAAGTCCGACGTGCAGGCGCGCTGCGCGCCGGCAACGCACACGATCTCGGCAGAACGAGCGAGGCCGAAGCGCGCCTAGAAGAATGCATCGCACTGGCACGCTCCTCGGCGAACGTACATATCCTTGCGCTGGCGCTGGCCAATCTGGGCAAGATTCGTCAGGGCCGCGGCGAGGCATCGGCGGAGGCGCCGCTGCTCGAGGCGCTGAGGCTCATGCGCGCGGCCCGCGATCGGTTCGGTACGCTCAACACGCTTTGTTTTCTTGGAGAAGCAGCGGAGACATCCGGCGACCACGCACGCGCGCTGCGCCTCTACCGCGACAGCATGCGCATAAACCGGGAGTTCGTCGACAGCCGCGACCGGCTCGTCCAGTATCTCGAGGGGGCCGGTCGGCTCGCGGAGGCCCGGGGCGATTTCGCTCGAGCGCTGCTCCTTCTTGTCGCGGCGCGTCGGGAACGGGAGCGCATCCGCGTGCCTGGGACACCCTTGGAGCAGGAAACCGCCCCCGACTTCCTCGCACGGATTTGCGAGCGCGTTCCGGAGAGCGCATTCACTCGAGCGAGCGAGGTCGCGCGCGTCCGGCCCTTCGACGATATCGTCGCGGACGAACTGGCAATCGCCCGCGAGGACGACGCTCCGGTAAACGGATAGGCTACGCGTTAGCCGGGCGACGGTTCGCGCGGCGAAAGAGACTGCCCAGGCCGCCCGGTACGAAAAGGACGAGAACGATGAAGAGCGTGCCGAGAATGAAGAGCGGTTCGGAAAGCGGCACGCGCAGAACCGCCGGGAGATTCTGCAGCGCCGAGGCGTTGGAAAGCTCGACCAGCCGGAAGTCGAGATACTCATAGACGATGCCGCCGATGACCGCGCCCCACAGCGTTCCGACGCCGCCCAGCACGACCATCACCAGCAGCGTCAGCGTGAAACTGGCCGTGGTCACTTGCGGATTGGCGCCGCCCTGCAGCAACAGGTACACGACTCCGGCGCCGGATGCGAGAAAGCCGGATAGAACGAACGCCCCCAGTTTATAGAGGTACGGATTGAGCCCGAGGACGGCCACGCGGCGCTCGTTCTCGCGGATCGCTTGCCACACGCGCCCGGGCGGCGAGTTGACCGCCCACCACACGATCGCGCAAACGACGACCAAGAATGCAAGCGCGATCCAATACAGGTTGCGCGTGTTGACCACGCCCGCGAGCGCGGCGGGAAGGACGCCGGCTCCAAGCGCCAGTCCTTCTTCGCCGCCCGTCAAGCCGAACGGGTTTTGCAGCACCAGGAGCGAGCCGGCCTCGGCGAACGCGAGCGTTACCATCGCAAACGAGATTTCCCGCGTGCGCAAGCAAATCGCACCGAGGACGAGCGGAAGGACGAGCGCGACCACGGCCGTCAACGCCAGCGCTTGCGGCATGCTCCAGTGCCAGCGCGCGAGCGCAATCGCCGTTACGTAGACGCCCGTTGCGAAGTACAACGCGTGGCCGAACGAAAGCAGCCCCGTGTAGCCGAACACGACGTCGTAGCTCAGCGCGAGCGCACCGAAAACGAAGCACAAGCCGAGCAAATTCAAGGTTCCCGGGCTGTCGAGCGTCCCTTCCATGAGTCCCGGCAACGGGACGTGCAGGAACGGCAGCACGATTGCTACGAGCACGATAACCCCGAGCACGAGTGCGCCGCCGCGTAGCCGCTTCACGAGGATGCTCCAAGCAGTCCGGCGGGGCGTACCAGCAACACGACCGCTAACAGGATGACGACCGCGAAATCCCCCACCCCCGTCGCCGCATAAAAGTTCAGGAACTGCTGCAGCAGGCCGACGATCACGGCTGCCAGCGCCGATCCGGTGATCGAGCCTAGCCCGCCGATGACGACCACGATGAAAGCCGAGATCAGCATCGACGTTCCACGCGCGGGGTCGATCGTTCCATAGTAGGTGGCCGCGAGCACGCCGGCGAGGCCGGCGGCCGTCCCGCCGATGGCAAAGACCAGCGTGAAGGCGCGCTGCACGTCGATGCCGAGCGCCGATACCATCGCGCGGTTCTCGACGCCGGCGCGAACGATCAAACCGTAACGCGTGCGCCGAAGAAAGAAGAGCAACAGCAGCAAGACCAGGGCCGCCGCCACGATGGCCACGATGCGCGTGTTCGCAATGGCGGCGCCGAACAAAGGCGAGGTCGCGCTCATCCATGCCGGCATGGAGACCGGGCGCGGATCGGAACCGAAGCCGCCCTCGACCAGCGCAACCGTCGCGAGCGCCAAACCCACCGTCACGAGTACTTGTCCGATGTGGCGCTGGTAGAGCGGGCGGATCAAAACGGCCTCGCTCAGGGTGGCGAAAAGACCGCCCGTCACCATGCCGACGAGCAGTGCCACAAACCACTGCAGCCAGGGTGACGCGCTTGCGAGGGCCTGGCTCGCCGACCACGCCGCATACGAGGCGACCGTGAAGAACGCTCCGTGCGCGAAGTTGAGCACGCGCATCAAACCCCAAATGAGCGAAAGCCCCGCCGCGACCAGAAAATAGAGCGCCCCCAGGCCGAGGCCCGTCACCGCAAGCAGGACGATCGTACTCATCTTAGTGCACCTCTCGGGCCGCGGCCAGGCCAAGGTAGCGGCGCGCGAGGACGGGATCGCCGATCAGTTCTTCGACGTCGCCGCTAAAGACGACCCGGCCTTGGTCGAGCACGATGACGTCTTTGACCAAGCGGTGCGCGACGGCGAGGTTCTGCTCGACGAGCAGGATCGTGGCTACTTCGGCAGCTCGGCGCAACGCGTCGGCGACGCGCTTGACGATCAGCGGAGCGAGGCCTTTGGTCGGTTCGTCGATCAAGAGGATGCGGTTGTCCGCATTGAGCAGCGCGCGGGCTAGCGATACCATCTGCTGTTGCCCGCCGGAGAGCGTTCCGGCCCGCTGCGCCGCGCGCTCGCGCAGCTCGGGAAACAGCTCGTAGACGAGGTCGTAACGGTGCGCCGCACCGGGCCGCTCGGCCAGGCGCAGGTTTTCCTCGACGCTCAAGCCTGCAAAAACGTCGCGGTCCTCGGGCACGTAACCGACCCCGCGCCGCACGATTTCATAGGTCGCCAGCGCCGTAAGCTCCGCTTGGGCCAGCGTCACGCTGCCTGTGCGCGGCACGAGGCCAAGGATACCGCGCAGCGTCGTCGTCTTACCGACGCCGTTGCGTCCCAGCAAACCGGTAATACCTCCCTCACGCACCGTGAACGAAACACCCTGCAGGATCTGCGACTCGCCGATCGTTACGCGCAGGTCGTGCAGTTCGAGCAAAGGAGCGCGTGCGTTCAAAGCGGATCGCCGAGGTAGGCGGTTTGAACGGTTTCATTGGCGATGATGCGGTCGGGCGTATCGACGGCCAAGAGCGCACCATGGTGCATCACCGCCATGCGGTCGGCTAGGCCAAGGATCAGATCCATCCGGTGTTCGACCATGAGGACCGTGTTTCGATGCTCGCGATGCAGCCGCGCGATCAACTCCATCATGTCGGGAACGTCTTCGACCGCCATCCCCGCCGTCGGCTCGTCGAGCAGCACCAGACGTGGTTCGCCGCACAGCAGCATCGCAAGATCGAGCTTGCGCTTCTCACCGTGCGAGAGCGCTCCCGCGTGGTCCGACGAGCGCGCTGCAAGCCCGACCAGCGCAAGGGCGTTCTTGGCACGTTCGAGGGGGGCTCGCCCGCGATCGGCCTGGCGCCAAATCGCGGCACTACCGCCGAGTCTTGCCTGGGCCGCGATGCGCACGTTTTCAAGGGTCGAAAGCTCGCTAAACACCGTCGACGTTTGAAAGCTGCGGCCCAGCCCAAGCCGCGCCCGAGCGTAGGGCGGCTCGTGGGTGATGTCGCGCTCGCCCAGCATGACGCGGCCGGCCGTCGGGTACACGACGCCGGAGAGGAGGTTGAAGAGCGTCGTCTTACCGGCGCCGTTCGGGCCGATGATGACTAAGAACTCGCCGTCGTCGACGTCGAGCGAAACGCCTTCGACGATCGACACGCCGCCGATGTGCAGGCTGAGCTTCTCGGTGCGCAACACCGCGCGGCGTGCCGCGTCGCTCACGCGTTCGCGTTTATTTGAATGGGTGGGACGGCGGCGCGACGGAGGCTGGGTCGAGGGTTTTGACGAGTTGCGGTTCGGAACCGGACAGCTTCGCGATGAACATCGGCTGCAGCATCGCATGATCCGAGGCGCGCACCGTCTCCATGCCTTTAGGCCCTTCGAAACTCCAGCCCTCAAGCGCCGAGATCATCTTGTTGACGTCCGCGCCGTCGACCTTTTCGATGGCATGCACGATCATCTGCGCTGCCACGAAGCCATCGGGATCGAAAAGGTCGGGGACCTTCCCTTGCTTCTTGAGCGCTGCGATGAGCGCGTCGTTGGTCTTGTTCTTCGGCGCTTGGTAGAAGTAGTAGGAAAGGAAGGTGAGTTTCGATTCGAATGGGGCGAAGAACGGATAGGATGCGCGATCGGCGAGTCCGGTTACGACCCGCGTCGTCGCGAAGACGCCCTGATCGTCGAGCGTCTTCCACATAGGCCCGGCGGTTGCGCCGGCCCACGCGACGAAGAGTAAGTCGGGTTTGGCGTCTTTGATCTTTTGTGCGAACGGGGCAAAGTCGTTGGCGGTAATGGGCACGAGGACGCTCGAGACCGCGGCACCGCGCTCGGTTCCCAAAATCGCCTGTACGCCTGCGACGTTGGCTGCACCGAAAGCCGAGTCCTGAGCGAGGACCAAGACCTTCTTGCCTTTCACCGAGCCGACGGCGGCCTCAGCGGTCGCCACGTCCTGATACGTTTGACGCCCGGAGCGGAACGTGAAGTGATTGTTGCCGGTAACCCCGTCGGCCGCTGCGGGGCCGGAGATGAAAAGCACTTGGTTCTCTTGCGCTAGCGGCGCCATCTGCAGCGCGACGCCCGACGACGTCGATCCGGCGATGATCTTGTAACCCGAGCCGATGAGCTCTTTTGCCGCAGCGCTCGCCTTCGCAAAGTCGCCCGCGTCATCGCGTTCGGTGACGATGATCTTGTGGCCGTTCGCTACGCCGGTGCCGTGGGTGGCGTAATCGAGTCCCGCCTGGAAGCCGTCGGCATATTGCGCCCCGTAACTCGCGAGCAATCCGGTTTTCGAATAGATGAGCCCGACGTTGATCGGCGCTGTGTCGGCGGCCGTCGCCGGGCTCGGTCGCACCCCACCGGTCGAAGTGAGCGCGACGACCAGTGCAGGCGTGGCCAGCCACGCGAGAATCCGACGACCGTTCATAGTACCTCCAGCTTCGGCGCAAAGACAAAGACCGCACAAGGTTACGGCCCCACGATTAGCACGCCCTGGCGCGCCGAGGCTTTTCCAGCAACCTGCCTGGCGTTCCTTAGCCGGGCACCAGCACGGCGACCGGGAAGGCGCCGAGCAATGCAGCCGCCCGCAGCGTCGGTTCACCTCGATCGAACGTCGCTTCGTGCGACGCGCCGGTGAAGCGGTCGACGAAGCGCTGCGGAAGGCCCGGACGCAACACGATCCGTTCGTCGCCGAAGCCCAAACGCAGTCCCTCGGCATCCCGAACGACGATCCGCCGCATCAGTCGAGGGACGACGACGAGCGTTCCGCCGCGCGCGAACGCGACGAGGTTCTCGCCGCGCTCGCCACGCGTTGCGAGTGCGGCGTAGCTGCCGCCGCCAAAAACGTGCGCGAGCTCCCGGCGCAGATGCAGAAGACGCCAGGTAACGAACGCCTTGACCCGCCCATCGCGCCAGTTGCGCACGAGCTCGCGCGCAAGCGGCTCGAGGTTTCCTTGCTCGACCGAGGTCGCGAGCGTTTCGAGGATCGCCGCGCGCGCGGCGAAGTCGACCGGCCCCCGATTGTCGGGATCGACGAGCGAAAGATCCCAAAGCTCGGAGCCCTGGTAGAAGTCCGGCGCTCCTGGAGCGGTCAATTTGAGCGTTAGCTGGGACAAACTCGAGAGCGCGCCCAAGGTGGCGACCTCCCGCACCAGCTCGCCGAACTCGCGCCGGAACAACGCATTCCGCGTCGGGTGCAGCACTCGGCGCAAGAACGCGGAACAGGCTCCCTCGTATGCTTCGTTGGGGTTGCTCCAACTAGAGCGCAGCTTCGCTTCGCGAACCGCTTTGTTCAGATAGCGTTCGATGCGCTCGATATAACCCTCGAGCGCCTGCGCATCCGGCTCGCGGTCGAGCCAGAGCGCGGGCCAGGTACCGAGCAGGGTTTGATAGATCAAATATTCGTCGTTTGCGCTCGGAGCGGGGTTACCGTCGACGAAGGCCTTCTTGCGGTCGTTGTAACGGCTCCAGCGCTTGAGGGCACGGTTCCACAGACCCGGCATCTCGGTCAGCGCGTCGACGCGCGTTCGAACGTCTTCACCGCGTTTGTGGTCGTGCGTCGCCGTCGCCAGCAAAGCGTGGGGATAGGCCGCCGCTCGTCCTTCGTTCGCCAGGTGGAAGGAATCAACCGTCGTCCCGAAGCGGTTGGGGTTTCCGCCGACTTCGTTGAGCGAAAGGAGCCTGACGTAGCGGTAGAACGCCGTGTCTTCGACCGACTTGGCCATCACCGGACCCGTGTACTGCTGAAATTTGATCGCAAACTGAAGGACGGCGGTGCGATCGTAGCGCGCGTTCGGCAAGTGGGGCGCTTCGAGCAAGAGCACCGACTGGATGAAGTCGAATACGCGGTCGTCGCCGAAGTCGCTGCGCTTGCGCGCCAGAAAGACCGCCGACTCGATGTACGCGCGGTCCTCCGGCGAGATCGTTTCGTTGATCACGTAGGTTCGGTAGACGGCAAACGAGGCGATGATCTCGGTCAGCGCATCGCGCAGCACGTCGAAGGTCAGATCGCTCGAGCGCCGGTCCATCGCCGCGATGCGATCGAGCATCGTGGTCAGCACGGTGAGCTCGCTCGCTAGCGACGTGCGCACGATCTGGCGCTTTGCCACATAGGCGACCCGTTCGAAGTCGCTGTCGAGTCCCGCGAATTTGCGGTACACGCGATCGAACGCCATCTCCGCCTTCGGATCGACGAAAAGCCCGTTGACCAGATTCATGAAGTCGTAGCCGGTCGTGCCGTCGATCTGCCATCCGCGCAGGGTCTCGAAGGGCGCCAAGATCTTTTCGACGACCAGGTAGAGGGGCTGATGCAGCGCCGAGGCGCGATCCTCAAGGAAGCGGCAGTAACCTTCCGGATTTGCGAGGCCGTCCACGTGATCGATGCGTAACCCTTGAACGCTCCCGTCGCCGATCATTTCAAAGATCAGGCGATGCGTCTGCGCGAGAACCTCGGCGTCCTCGACGCGTAGTCCGGCCAACTCGTTGATGTCGAAGAAGCGGCGATAGTTGATTTCGTGCAGGGCGACGCGCCAGAACGAGAGGCGGTAGTGCTGCTTGGCGAGCAATCCGTCGAGCCGGTCGACGGCCTCGGCGCCGTCGGGCGAAAAGTAGGCCAGCGCTTTGGCGATCGCTTCACCGACATCGGGTTCGCCCGCCACCACACCCGATAGCTCGTGGCGCAGGCCAATTGCATGCTCGCGGTCGGCGCTCGCGAACTCGGCTGCAAGCGCGCGCAGGGGCCACGCCTTACTGCCCCGCCGCTCGGCGGCGACCGCCAGCAGATCCGGGTACGTCGTCGTCGCGAGCGGAAAGCGCTGGGCGTCGTAGGCAATCGCGAAGGACCCGGAGGCTGCATCGAAAACGGGCTTGAGCTCCCCGCGCTCGATCGTTGCGCCGTAGCTGTCGCGCAGGAAAGGCAATAAGACTTTGCCGTGCAGTTCGGGCCGTTGCGGGTTCCAGTCGATGTCGAAGTAGCGCGCGTAGGGCGACGCCGAACCCCACTCGAGCACGTCGAGCCACCACGGATTCTCGCTTCCGCCGACGCCCATGTGGTTGGGGACGAAATCGACGAGATGCCCGATGCCGCGTGCCTGGGCTGCCGAGATCATGTGCGCGTGCTCCGCCGCGGTGCCGATCTCGCGGTTGAGAGCGTTCGGGTCGACGATGTCGTAGCCGTGCTCGCTGCCGGGCCGGGCTTGAAAATAGGGCGACGCATAGATGTAACCGATGCCTAGCGCGCTCAAGTACGGAACGATCGCCGTTGCGTCGGCAAAACGAAAGCGGTGCGAGAACTGCAAGCGGTACGTCGAGGACGGCCGAGCCGTAACGTTCATCGCCGCAGCCTCACTCGACCGACCACCGGACGCTCCACGGCGCGGCCGTACCGCCCGCGAAACCCGTCTCGTGGGTCGCGAAGACCGTCGCGCCGGGCGCTTTTTCGGGGAAGCCGGCTTGTGCGGCCGGCCCAAGATTCGCCTCGAGGCGCAGGTGTTGGATTCCGCTGCGCCAGCTCGCGCACAGCCCGCGCGCGCCGAGGGTGCTAAAGGCGGCGTCCGTTCCGCGTAACCCGCCGATGCGCGGCCAGATGTAGACACGCCGCAGTTGCAGTAGATGCTGGTAGTAATCGAGCCATCTGTGGTGCTCGGTATCGCTCAACTCTTGCCAGTCCAGCTTACTGCGTTCGAAGGTTTGCGGCGCGGCTGGATCCGGGATTCGCTCGCGCGCTGCCGGATCCGCAAATGCGCCAAAGCGCGCGAACTCGTTGCGCCGTCCTTCGGTGACCAGACGCGCCAGTTCCGGTTCGAAATCGGCAAAGAACAGGAAGGGTGAGGCGGCGCCCCATTCTTCACCCATGAACAGCAGCGGCGGCGAGGGCGCCAGCAGAAGCACCGCGAGAGCAGCTCGCACGGCGGGTTCCGGCGCCAGCGCCGTGATGCGCTCGCCGAAGGCACGGTTGCCGATCTGATCGTGGTTCTGAAGGAAATTGACGAACGAGAGCAACTCGTAGTCGGCGCTCGGCTCGCCCCGCGCAAGCCCGTCGCGAAAGGACGACGGTTCGCCCTGATAAGCAAACCCCGTGCACAGCGCGCGCCCGAGCAAGGCCACCGGCCGTTCCGCGTAATCGGCGTAATAACCATCGACTTCGCCGGTTGCCGCGACGTGGAGGCAGTGGTGGACGTCGTCGTTCCATTGCGCGCGGTACCCTTCGCGCAGAAAGCGCGCCTGGTTGGAGTCGTTTTCGAGCACCAGGTCGATGGGGCGTCCGGCGCGCGCGTGTACGGTCTGCGCCAGCTCGATCAAGAACGGCCGGGGGCGCTCGTCGAAAATCGCGTGCACGGCGTCGAGGCGTAGGCCGTCAAAGCGGTATTCCTCGAGCCAGTAGAGGGCGTTTTCGATAAAAAAAGCGCGCACGGCGGCGTTGCCGTCGCTCTCGAAGTCGATGGCCGCGCCCCACGGCGTCCGATGCTTCTCGGTGTAGAAGTTCGGCGCGAATTGATGCAGATAGTTCCCTTCGGGCCCAAAATGGTTGTAAACGACGTCGAGCCAAACGCCGAGACCTTTCGCGTGGGCCGTCGCAACGAACCGCTTGAGCTCTTCGGGGGAACCGTAGTTACGCGTAGGCGCGTAAAGCAGCACGCCGTCGTATCCCCAGTTGCGCGTGCCCGGCACTTCCGCGAGCGGCATCAACTCGACCGCGGTGACCCCAAGGCGAACCAGGTGGTCGAGCTTCGCGCGGGCCGCCGCGTACGTGCCCTCCGGCGTAAACGTGCCGAGGTGCAGCTCGTAAAAGACGTGCTCGTTCCAAGGCCGGCCGCGCCATTCGTTATCGGGCCACTCGAAGGCGTGCGGGTCGACGACCGAGCTCGGTTCGTGCACGCCGTCGGGTTGGTAGCGCGAAGCGGGATCGGGCACGGGCTTGGCTCTACCGTCGATTCGAAAGGCGTAACGGCAACCAGCCCGTGCGCCCTCGACGAAGCGTTCGAAGAAGCCGTCTTCCCGCCGTTCCGTCGCGAGCCCGCGCGCTTGCGCGGAGCCCGGCTCGAGCAAAAGCTCGACCTGCTCTGCCGCCGGCGCGTAGAGCCGAAAACGCACGCCGTCACGCGAAAGCTCCGCGCCAAAGGGAGAACGGTGCCGGAACTTCACGTTTCCGAACGATCGAGGACTGCCGCAATCGAACGGATCGGGATCGTCAGCCACGAAGGGCGGTTTGCATTCTCGTACACGATCGAGTAAAGCGTGCGATCGAGGCGGTACAGATGGAGAAGATCGCGGTCGATCGTGGCGCCGCTGGTCCGATGGTAGCCGGCGAGGAAGGCTGCGGTTGCGCGCCGTTTCCATTGCGCGAACTCCGGTGCGAATCGGCTGAGGTCTTCCGTCCGGTCGGCCGTGAGTCCGGCCAGGGTCGCCATCTCGGCGTAGTCGAACGACTGCAGAACGCCGGCGAGATCTTCGAGCGGCGACGTCTTGTCGCGCCGCGCTGCGAACGGGCGGCGCCGGTCACCGTCGAATCCGACGATCAGCACGCCGCGTTCGGTGACGAGGACGTTGCCGAGATGGAACCTGCCGTGGATGCGCTGCTTGTGCCCGCGGTGTGGTACGGCCGCTAGCTCCGCGATCCGGTCGACCAGATCGTCGTGACGTGCGAGCAAGGCGCGCGCTTCGCGCACGAGCGCCTCAGGCAGCGAGCGGAGCGAACGTTCGAGCGTATCGAAAGCAAAGTCGACGCGCTGGCGCGCCACCCATGCGACTTCCTCAACGTCCTTGGCTTCAAACGGTTCGGGGGCAAAGTTGGGGCCCTCGCCGGCCGCAAGCGTTCGATGCAGGTCGGCCAGCGTTTGACCGAGCGCAAAGGCAGGACGACCGTAGAGCTGCGTGTCGTCGCCGTCGGCCGAGCCCCGTTCGCCGCTGGCGGCCATCGTGCGGCTGCGCTCGAGCATGCGCTCGAGAAAGTTCAGCGTGACGCGCCACGCGTCGCCCTGCGACTCAACGAAACGATGCGCCACGCCGACGGCGTAGCGCGTTCCGTCGCTGGCCGTATATTCGATGGCGCCGAGCATCGGCGGCGCGTGCTCGAACGCGGCCTCGTGCAGAAACCGTCCGAGCTCGACCTCGGGATGGATGCCGGCTTCGATGTGCCGGTACAGTTTGAGTGCGATCGCGTTGCCGATGACCACCGCGTCGTCGTGCAGGTTGCGCGGCTCCTGGATGCGACGCACGCCGCTCGCCCGGTCGATTTCAAGGCCGTCGAAGCTCCAGGTCGGATCGAAGCCGAGCGTTCCGGCGCTTCCCGCGACGCGCTCCGCGCCGCGCAGCCCGTCGGTGAGGCGCAGCCAGAAGCGATCGTCGGCGACGGCATCGTAAATCAGCGCCTCGCGCGGCCCGCTTCGCGCTCGTGCAAACGCCAGGCGCGCGACCGACGGGGCGCGCGAGCGGTCATCGTACGAAAGCGCGAGGGGCAGCGAGTATTGCGTGGCCGGCCGGGTACCGTCCCGCGCTTCGATTAGCGCCAGCAGCGACGGATTCTCCGCGCCGTCGAGCGCGATCGTTTCGGTAATGCGGTGCACCAAGGGTTTGTGGTCGTCCCCGGCCTCGTACCACGGCTTTGAGCGAAGGAAGAGCGGCAACACTTCTTCTTCGAGCTCGGTGCGGGACGGCTCGTTCACGAGATCTCGCCAGCCGCGAGGAATGACCAGCGTGACGAATTCCGGCGGAAGGATCGGCGGCGCCATCACCGGCTCGGCGACCCGATCGGCGAGGAAAAACCAGAAGAAAGCATGCCCTGGCAGGGTCAAGACGTAGCGGTCGTCCGTGATGCTCGGAAAGGTGCTCCAATCGAGCATCTCGATCGGCGTCCTGCCCAAGAAGGGTGAGAGGTCGAGCGTCACCGGTTGCGACGTATGCGCAAGGTTGGCCACACACAGCACGATCTCGTTGTCGAGCTCGCGCGTGTAGGCGATCACGTGGCGATTCTCAGGGTGCAAGAACGCAAGCTTGCCGCGCCCGAAGACCTTGTGGGCCTGGCGCACCGCGATCATGCGCCGAACCCAGTTGAGCAGCGACGAGGGGCTGCGCATTTGGGCTTCGACGTTGACCGAATTGTATCCGTAGAGCGGATCCGCGACGATCGGCAAATAGAGCCGCTGGGCGTCGGCGCGCGAGAAGCCGCCGTTGCGATCCGGCGACCATTGCATCGGCGTGCGGACGCCGTCGCGGTCGCCGAGATAGATGTTGTCTCCCATGCCGATCTCGTCGCCATAGTAGATGACCGGAGTCCCAGGCATCGAGAGGAGCAGGCTGGCAAGCAGCTCGATCTTGCGGCGGTCGTTATCCATCAGCGGCGCGAGCCGGCGCCGAATGCCGACGTTGAGCCGGGCCCGCGTCTCCGCCGCGTACACGCTGTAGAGCAGCGAGCGCTCCGATTCGCTCACCATCTCGAGCGTCAGCTCGTCGTGGTTACGAAGGAAGATCGCCCACTGAGCGTTCTCCGGGATGGGCGGCGTTTGCCGCATGATGTCGTAGATCGGGTAGCGGTCTTCTTGCGCGATGGCCATGAACATGCGGGGCATCAGCGGGAAGTGAAAGGCCATGTGGCACTCGTCGCCGTCCCCAAAGTAGGGCCGCACGTCTTCCGGCCACTGGTTCGCTTCGGCAAGCAAGAAGCGGCCCGGGTACTCGGCGTCGACGATCTTGCGCAGGCCTTTGATCACGGCGTGCGTTTCCGGAAGGTTTTCGTTGTTGGTGCCTTCCCGCTCGCATAGGTACGGAACCGCGTCGAGACGCATCCCGTCGACTCCGAGGTCGAACCAGTGGCGCATGACGTCGGCGATGGCGTTCACCACGCGCGGATTGTCAAAGTTCAGGTCGGGTTGGTGGTTGAAGAAGCGGTGCCAGTAGTATTGCTTGGCGAGCGGATCCCACGTCCAATTGGAGGTTTCGGTGTCGGTGAAGATGATGCGGGTCCCGGCGTACTTGTCGTCGCGATCGCTCCATACGTAAAAGTTGCGCCATGCCGAGCCCGGCTTCGCTCTCCGGGCGCGCTGAAACCAGGGATGCTGGTCGGAGGTGTGGTTGACGATCAGCTCGGTGATGACGCGCAGGCCGCGCTCGTGAGCGGCTCGCACGAAGGTGCGAACATCGCGCATCGTACCGTACGACGGGTGAACTCCGCGGTAATCGGACACGTCGTAGCCATCGTCGCGCAGCGGCGAAGGGTAAAACGGCAACAGCCAGAGGGCTGAGACGCCCAGGTTAACGAGATAGTCGAGCTTCTCGACCAAACCGCGAAAGTCGCCCGTTCCGTCGCCGTCGGCGTCGTAGAATGCTTTGACGTGGAGCTGATAGATGACGGCGTCTTTGTACCAGAGGGGGTCGCTCGCCGTGGGAGGGGACTCTGGAGCTCGCATCGTCGCTTGGCTTACCCGGCGCAGGCGTTCAACAACCTATCCACACTGCTCATCCAATCCACACGCTGTGAGATGTTCGACACGAGGCGGGTCCACAGCTTCTCCCAAAGCTATTCACCGGCGCGGCGATGAAGGCGGTCGCATGTCCACGCGCGCCTTTACCCTGATTCTCACCAAGGGCACGCATTCGGTTTCGGCCGAAGCTGCTGCGCTCATCGTGCGTGCGATGGAGAACCACGAGCCGCTCGTCGAGGTTGAGCTCGACTTGTTCGGAGCCGGCGACGTGCCGCGACGGGTCACGTTGGCGACCGGGCACGTCATCGCACTGAGCCTGAACCCAAAACACGATCCGTGCTTCCCCGCCGAGGAAGGCCGAGGCGCCACGATTGCCCTGCTCCGGCCGCGGGCCGCGCTCGGCGGCCATCCGCGCTGATCCCTTAGCCGACCTGCTGGAGACGCCGGGCCTGCGATGCGATGATCGAAGCGAGTTCGGTCACGAGCCGCCACGTTGCCTGCAGCTCGGCTGCCGCCCGATTTCCGTCGAAGGCGACCCGTACGTAACGCTCGAGAATCGCCGAAGCGTCGTAGTCGGACTCGGCGCCGTCGCCATGTTGGCAGCGCCCGCAGATCGCGAACACGAACTGCTCCTGCGCAAACGCTCGTAGCTCGTCACTCATACAAGCAACGACCTCGCCGAGCACGGGTTCGGGTATCGCCATTGCGGCTTCGAGTTGCGCGTCCCAGACGGCGCGCTGCAGGCGGTCGCGAACGGTATGCTCGGCATCCGGCTGCGCCGCAGCGCTCCCGGCCAAGGATGGGGAAGCTTGGATGGGATGGTAGGCCCGCAGCCACTGGCGCTTCGTTTCCTCCGACGCTCGCGGATCGAGCGTGGGAACGCCGCAAAAAGCGCACGCTTCGGCGGCCCGGGCGCGCAGCAGCGCTGCTTCGCCGATGGTCAGGCCCTCTGCCGCTAGCGCCGCGTCGTCGGGATACACGCCCGTCGCTTGGGGTGCGTGCCGGTCGAAATCCCGCCGAACGTTCGTTCGGCCCCGCGCGTTCCGCGACGGGAAGGCGCAGGAATCGGCGCGTCGGGCAGCCGCATTCGGACGAGCGGTGGACGAACGGTATCGGATCGCAGTTCCCAAGGCAGGCATGTTCGACGCATGGTTCGCGCTCTACGCGCGCTACGCGCACGAGATCGGCGAGCACGTCGACGAGCGCACCGCCCGCACCGTCTGGCAGTGGCTCTTGAGCGGCTCGCACCGGGTGGCGGGCATCGTGCTGCTGCACGATGCCGCGATCGTCGGGTTCGCGCACTACCGCCCGTTTCCCAGGACGCTCGATGCGAACGAAGCGTGCTACCTCGACGATCTCTATGTCGCGCAGGAACACCGCCGCAAGGGTCTCGCGCAGCGAATGATCGAGCGCATCGGCGAGATCGCTGCTGCAAAAGGCTGGAGTGAGGTGCGCTGGGTTACGACCCAATCGAACGAGGGTGCGCAGCGAATCTACGATCGGATCGCCGAGCGCAGCGACCTGGTCACGTACCGGATGCAGCGCGGCGTCCCGGCCGCAGCAAATCCGACCAGGGCCGGGAAACCGTAAACGGTCCGGCAGTGCTCGCGGCCCGAAGTGCTGCGCGCGCGGAGGCCCGGCACAGGAAACGTGCGGCCGGAGCACGGACCCTCGGTGTATGACGACTCAAACGATGCGCGAGCGCGCGGGCGCCGTTACCTTCCGCGGGACCCCGATGACGTTGGCCGGCGAAGAGCTCAAAGCCGGAATGCCCGCGCCCGAGTTCACCTTGACGACGGTCGCTCTGGCACCGCTCGGCCTGGCCGAAGCGATCGACAACGGATCGCGCAGCGCGATGTTGATCGTGGTTCCGTCGCTCGACACACCGGTTTGCTCGACCGAAGCGTGCACCTTCAATGTGAGGTCGCCCGAGGTTCCCAAGGACATGGCGGCCTTCGTCGTTAGCCTGGACCTGCCGTTCGCGCAAGCGCGCTGGTCGAAAGCTCAGAACGTCGATGGCATCGCAATGCTCTCAGCGTACCGCAGTCCCGAGTTCGGGCCGGCGTATGGCGTGCTCATCAAGGAACTCGGCCTCCTCGCGCGCGCGGTTTTCATCATCTCGAAGAACCGCACGATCGCATACGCCAAGACCGTTGCGGAAGTCACAAGCGAGCCCGACTACGACGAGGTGTTCGCCGCAGCGCAAAAGCTGGGCTAGAGCGCGAGAAGCGGGGCCGCTGGGCAGCGACCCGGAGTTCGGTTAGCTGCCCTTCGGGTCGAACCTCAGCGCGACTCCGTTCATGCAGTAACGCAGGCCCGTCGGTTTGGGACCGTCGTCGAAAACGTGACCGAGATGACCGCCGCAGTTCCGGCAATGAACCTCGGTTCGCTCCATGAACAGCGAGTTATCGGTCGAGGTCTCGACGGCATGAGCCAGCGGCTCGTAAAAACTCGGCCAGCCCGAGCCGCTGTCGAACTTCGTGCGCGCATCGAAAAGGTGCTGCGCGCAGCCGGCGCAGAGGTAGATGCCAGGGCGGTGCTCGTGGTCGAGCGGGCTAGTGAACGCCTGCTCGGTCGCATGATGCCGCAGAACATCGAACTGCTCGGGGGTTAGGAGCCGGCGCCATTCCTCTTCGGTGTGCTCGACCGGAAAGTGCTCGACCCCGGCTGCGGCCGGCTTGCTGGCGATGCCGAGCGTGGCAGCGATGCTGCACAAGCCGCCGATCATGCTCTGACGTGACATTCGATCTCTCATACCTCCGCCTACTATAACCCATCTCGGCGGCAAAACGATGTCGGCCGGCTTACCGAGCCGGCCGACACGAGGGGCCGCACGCCCTTACGGGCGCCTACTCACTTCCGGACCGAAAGGCCATACCGAGCGGATCGACGAGGCCCGACGAACCGCTCCCCATTGGTGCGTGTCCCCGCGAGAAGGCCGTAATGTTTCCGTCCTCCAGCTGACACCCTGAGCTCGTCTCCTGATTGGGCACATAGAGCGCCCGGGAGGAGGTAACGGTGAACAGACCCACGTTCGTGAGCCCGGCCGTGATCGTTGTCGACGGCTGCAACGAGCCCTTGGCAAACACTTCGATCGACGTTGGGAAACCGACGTAGAGATTTCCGCGACTATCGAGAGCGAGGCCGGTGGCGCCCCCCTGGATGCCGGTGGAGACTGCCTTGCTGGAATTTGCCGGATACTCGACGACCTGCGCCTTGACGCCCGGGTATTCGGTGGTGTAGGAGAGGTACACGTTGTCCGACGCGTCGATGGCGACGCCGCCCATGAGCATGTAGTACGCTCCGTCTAGGGGGACCGTGATCCGCCGGGTCGGAACCGTGCTGCCCTTGGCGTAGATGGCGAGTTTGCCAGGCTGCTCGTAGGTGACGCCGCTAGCGACGACGAGCGTGCCGTCGGCGCTCACGGCCAGTGCGACGGGATTCGCTACCCCGCGCTTTATCGTTAGGAACGGTTGCGTCGCGCCGGGCTCGTACTCGGATATCGTCGATGAATTGGTATTGGCAACGTAGAGCACGCCGTTGCTATCGACGGCGAGGCCGGCGGGAGAGTCGATGCCCGCCGTGATTTCACCGATCGGCGCAGCGTCGATATGCATCGCAGGATAGACGTATACGGCGTTGTTGATCCCGTCGGAGACGAAGACGACCGACGACTTCCGATTGGCCGCCTCGGGCGACATGAAGCCTCCCGAGGATCGTGCGGCGCCGTTCCCTAGGTGCGCTTGAACGCGCACGTGCGTGGTTGCGGCCGTAGCAAGGGCTGGGATGACGGAGATGCCGATCGCCAAGATCGTTCCCCGGACGACGGCTGGGTGTAAGACCATCGGGTTTACCTCCTGGAAAGCCGGGGCCGCCGGCGGGCAATCATTTATCCGCCGGCCGCCGCTGCGCAAAGCGTGGCCTCGAGAAGTGAAAAAAGTCTGAGGCTGGGGCCTCAGACGCCATGAGGATGCGCCGGCGCCGTCGTAGTCGGTCCCCGTGGATGAAGCGTTTGTCGTTCGGAATCGCATCGCGCTTTCGTGCAAGGGAAGCCACGTGATCCTTCACGCCGCCGAACGGAAAGCGGCCTCCATGAGGGTGCCCGAGTGCATCGCGGTGGTCGACGCCTCAGGCGAGCTGCTGGCCTTCTCGCGCATGGACGAGGCGCGTCCGGGCTCGATCGAAGTCGCGATCACGAAAGCACGTTCGGCCGCGCGGCGGCGCCGGCCGACCGCCGAAGAAGGAGCCGGCGACGTGCCGTCAACGATTCGTCTCGGGCTCGCTTCGCGCTTGAACGTTACCGGCATCCCGGGTGGCCTTCCGATCGTCGTAGAGGGCCAGGTAGTCGGCGGCATCGGCGTCAGTTCGGGGACCGGCGATGAGGACGTCGCCGTCGCGCAGGCGGGGATCGAAGCGCTGCACGGCGCTTCTGCGCCATAAGAAGTATACCGGAAAGCTGATCGCCAGGAGCGCCATGCCGACCCCGCTGTCGACCGGGAATTCGATGCAGGCGGCGATGACGACGAGGGCGCTGACCGCGATGAAGAAGGCGGTCGACCACGGGTGAGCTGGAACGCGAAAGCCGCGCTCGGCTCTCATCGCGCTGCGCCGGCGAAAGACGAACAGCGCGGCGCCGGCTAGCGCCAAGTAGACGAAATCGATCGACGTCACGTAGTTGAGGATTTGGTCGTAGCGCCCGGCGAGCAGAATGCCGATCGCAACGACCCCTTGGAGCGCGATCGCGACGATCGGGACGCGGGTCTTCGGATGCAGGCGCGCGATTTGTTTGAAGAACAGTCCGTCTTCCGCCATCGCGTAGTACAGGCGCGCTGACGTGAGAATCGAGTTGCTGACGAATCCGAGGGTCGAGATGGCGATGCCGAGTGCGATGAAGCGCTCGCCGGCCGGTCCGAGAAGGCGACCCATGATAGCGGAGGCGGGCGTTGAGGTCGCCGCCAGGCCCGAAGCGCCGAGCGCATGCACTCCGGTTGCGGCTACCAAGAGATAGAGAACCGCAACGCCGCCGACACCCCACAGCATCCCGCGCGCCATCGCGCGTCCCGGGTCGCGCAGCTCGCGGTCGATGAACGGTGCCGTCTGCCATCCGTCGTATGCGTACAGCACCGGAATGAGCGCGGCCGCCATTGCGCCGACCAGTCGCAGCGAGCCGCTCGGGGCAACCGCCGCGACGGAGTCGTGCGCCGAGGGCGCAGCAACGAGAACGCCGGCCACGACGAGCCCGACGATCGCGCCGCCCTTCAAGAGCATCAGCACGTTCTGCGCGCTTGCGCCCTCACGCACGCCCAGGCAGTTCAGCACGCTGAGCAAAACGATGGCCGCGATCGCTAGCGCTAGCTCGGAACGATGGACGTTCAGCGAAGGTGCCAAGTAGCTTGCGAAGGTGATGGCCGCCGCCGCGATGCCGCCGCTTTGCGAGGCCAAAAGGGCCGTCCAGCCGTACGAGAATGCGATCGACGGATGGAACGCATCGCGCAAATAGCCGTAAAGGCCGCCCGATGACGGCCGGCGCGAGGCAATCTCGGCGAAAATACAGCCGCCGATGAGCGCGAGAACGCCTCCGACACACCAGGCGGCAAGAATCAGCGGTACGGTGCGGGCGCGTTCGGCGACCACCGACGGCGTCATGAAGATGCCCGAACCGACGATTCCGCCCATCACGACGAGCGTCGCATCAATGCCGTTCAAGCGCCTCGCGGGACGCAACTCGGGGGCGCGCGGCGCGGCGATCACTCGGCCGCGGTTTCCTTCATGACGCTTCGGTAATGACGATCGAAGGCGTACAGCAGGCCCTCGCGCTGCACGTAGGGTCCGGGCGCATAGGCCCTCGACGCAACGCCGAGTTGGGTCAGCTCGTTGACGGCCCAGTCCTGGCGATTGGTCAGGTCCCAGAAGTCGATCGCGTCGGCGGGGTCGAAGTCGGCGTGCGCCGCCGTGTTCGGCTCGAAGAGCCATTCGCAGACGACGCGCGTCCGACCGGCTGCAAGCGGCGTCACGTAATGCGCCATCGCGTAGTCGGGATGGAGGCTGAGCAACAGCGAGGGGAAGATCGTGTAAAAATACACGCGCCCCAAGTCCGGCGCCGCAAGGCCGGGCAGTGCCGGACGCACCATCCGGCCCGACGCCGTAAAGCTCGTCACCGCTTCGCGCAGCGACGAGTAGCCGCCCAAAACGGGACCTTCGACGAGATCGTTTCGCCCGCTGTCGGAGGGCGAGAGACGCTCGACCTGCGGATGAATGACCGGGCAATGATAGCACTCGGAATAGTTTTGGAAAACGAGCTTCCAGTTGCAGCGCAGCTCGTACTCGATTCGGCGCACGGCGCGCAAGCTGCCCACGTTCCAAGCATCGAAGCGCCCGGCGAGGCCGGGGAAGGCGGCTTCGAAAGGCTGGGCGTCCCCATCCAAGCTGACGAACACGAAGCCGAGGCGTTCTGCCACGCTTGCAATCCGCAGCGCGTAGCGCTCGCCTTCGACGTCGAGCGTCCCCTCGGCATCCCGCGCGACTAGGAGCGAACCGTCGAGCGCGTAGGTCCAGGCGTGGTACGGACAAACGATCGCACCCTTTAACCTGCCGGCCTGCGCCGAGCACAGCCGCGTGCCGCGGTGGCGGCATACGTTGTAGAACGCGCGCAGCTCGCCACGCACGTCTCGCAAGACGATCAGGCTTTCCCCGTCGACCTCGGCCAACAGGTAGTCGCCGGCGCGCGACACGCGCTCGGACCGCTCGACGCAGGTCCACCCGCGCGAAAAGATGCGTTCGCGCTCCCTTTGGAAGACGGCTTCAGAGTGATACCAATGGCCTTCGAGGGTCCTAGCGCCCGCCGGAACGGCGGCGGGCGAGAACGTTCGCACGGAAATAACCTCGCTTCAGATCGGCGCGTCTTGGTCGCGCAGGCGGTGCCGAGTTCGATCGCGCGCTGCATTCGCTGCGCTGCGCGCGACCGCATGCCGCACGGCGTAGGCCGGACGTAGGGCGTACCGCCTCAACGCCGAAGCGCCAAACATGAGCGAATCCGTCCTTCTACGCGACCATCGTGCGGGCGTGTTGACGCTGACCTTCAATCGGCCCGACAAGCTGAACGCCTTTAACGACGAGCTGACCCAAGAACTCCTCTCGGCCCTCGGCGACGCCGAGCGCGACCCCGCGGTGCGCGTCGTCGTCTTGCGTGGGGCTGGGCGCGGCTTTTCGGCGGGCCAGGATCTCGAAGCGTTCGTCCGCCTCAAAACCAGCCCAACGCCGATCTCGGTCGCCGAACATCTGCGCAAGAGCTACAATCGCGTCGTCATCAGCATCCGTTCGATGGAGAAACCGGTGATTGCGTCGCTCGGGGGAATCGCGGCCGGGGTCGGATTGTCGATCGCGCTTTGCTGCGACCTTCGCGTGGCGGGCGATGACGCCGTGCTGACCCTCGGTTTCTCGAAGATCGGCTTGATCCCCGACGGCGGCGGAAGCCTGATGTTGCCGTTGCTCGCCGGACTTGGGCGCGGGCTCGAGCTCGCGTGGACGAGCGACCGGATCGACGCGCGCGAAGCGCACCGCATCGGACTCGTCAACAAGGTCGTTGCCGCCGCCGACTTAGAGAGCGACACGCACGCATTCGCGCGGCGTTTCGTCGAGGTCTCGCCGATCGCGATCGGCCTGACCAAACGCGCCTTCAACCGTGCCATTCTGCCCGGTTTCGCGGGCTGGCTCGAAGAGGAGGCGGACCTGCAAGAAGAGGCGGCAGCCGGCCCCGATTTGATGGAAGGCGTGCGTGCGTTCATGGAAAAGCGCAAGCCGGCGTTCGCCGGCCGATGAGCACCCAGGCTCCGCGGAGCGAGACCGCCGCGCGCGGCCTTTTCGATCTCACCGGCAAGGTCGCGCTGATTACTGGGTCGACGCGCGGCATCGGCCTCGGAATCGCGAAGCAGTTTGCGGCGCATGGCGCGCGGGTCGTAGTTTCGAGCCGCAAGCCCGATGCGTGCGAGGCGGCGCGCGGCGCGATCGTCGAAGCCGGCGGCGAGGCGATCGCGGTGCCCTGCAACATTGGTCAAAAAGATCAACTCCAGGCCCTGGTCGAGCGCACCCTTGCCGAATGGGGGCAGATCGACGTCCTGGTTTGCAACGCGGCAGTCAATCCGTATTTTGGGCCGATGTCCGGCATCAGCGACGAAGCCTTCGACAAGATTTTGGGCTCCAACGTGCGCTCCAACCTGTGGTTGTGCAACATGGTCCTTCCGCAAATGGCCAAGAGCGGCGGCGGCTCGGTGATCCTCCTCTCGAGCATTGCGGGCCTCAAAGGAACCAAACTCCTGGGTGCATACGGCATCTCCAAGGCAGCCGACTCGCAACTCGCGCGCAACCTGGCCGTCGAGTGGGGTTCCAAGAACGTGCGCGCCAACTGCATCGCGCCGGGGATCATCCGCACCGACTTCGCTAAAGCGCTCTACGAAAACCCGAAGGCCTACGAGATGGTCCTCAAGACGTATCCCCTCGGGCGTCTCGGGGAGGTCGAAGACGTCGCGGGGGTCGCCGTTATGCTGGCCTCGGACGCCGGCGCGTTCATCACGGGGCAAACGATCGTGGTCGACGGGGGCACGACGGTCGGCGGCTTCGAGTAAGCGCGGCCACGCACGGCGTTGGCGGCCGCTTGCCGGGAATAGGGCCACGCTAAGAGAAGTCCTCGGGTCCTCTTTGCCACACTTTGACGACCGGAGAACCATCGAACGATGAGCGTGTACCAAGCCCCACTGCGCGACTTTCTCTTCAATATCACGGAGCTGGCCGGCCTCGACGATGTCGCCAAGCTGCCGGGTTACGAAGAGGCGACGGATGTCGTCGAGCCGGTTCTCGAAGAGGCGGCCAACTTCGCAAGCAACGTCCTCGACCCGCTCAACGCGACCGGCGACCGTGAGGGTGCGCACTTCGACAACGGCAACGTCACGACGCCGAAGGGCTTCAAGGCCGCGTTCAAGCAGTTCGCCGACGCGGGCTGGATCGGGCTCCCGATGCCGCCGGAATATGGCGGACAAGGCTTGCCGCAACTTCTTTCGACCGCCGTGCTCGAAATGTGGCAAGCATCGAACATGGCATTTTCCAACGGGCCGCTGCTCAACCAGGGCGCGATCGAAGCGATTCTGCTGTGCGGCACCGAGGAGCAGAAGCAGCGCTACATTCCAAAGTTGATTTCGGGTGAGTGGACCGGGACCATGGACCTCACCGAGCCCCAGGCCGGATCTGACCTCGCGCAGGTTCGTACGAAAGCGGTCCCGAGCGGCGACCACTACCTGCTCACGGGCCAGAAGATCTTCATCACCTACGGCGACCACGACTACACGGACAACATCGTCCACCTCGTCCTGGCGCGCACCCCGACGGCGCCCGAAGGGGTCAAAGGGATCTCGCTCTTCATCGTTCCCAAGCGCCTGCTCAATGCGGACGGGTCGCTCGGCGAGCACAACGACGTGAAGTGCGCCGGTATCGAGCATAAGCTTGGCATTCACGCTTCGCCCACGTGCACGATGAACTATGGCGAGAAGGGCGGAGCCGTCGGATATCTGGTCGGCAAAGAGAACGAAGGCCTCAAATACATGTTCATCATGATGAACGCCGCGCGCTTTTCGGTCGGCGTTCAGGGCTACTCGATCGCCGACCGCGCCTTTCAGGCGGCGCTTTCCTACGCGCGCGAGCGCGTTCAATCGAAAGACATCGCCGCGAAGGAATGGACGCCGGTCCGGATCATCGAGCATCCCGACGTGCGCCGGATGCTCATGGATTGCAAAGCGCAGATCGAGGCGATGCGTTCGCTCGCTTTCTATACCGCCGCGCAGCTCGACCACGCGCACGCCAACCCCGACGAAAAGGCGAAGGCCGAGGCCCTCGCGCTCGTCGAGCTGTTCACGCCCATCGTCAAGGCCTGGTCGACCGAAGTTTCGACCCAGATCGTTTCTGAGGCCCTGCAATGTTTCGGCGGAATGGGCTTCATCGAGGAAACCGGCGTCGCGCAGTACTACCGCGACGTGCGCATCGCACAAATCTATGAGGGAACGACCGGCATTCAATCCAACGACTTGCTCGGCCGCAAGTTTCTCAAAGACAACGGAAAGACCGCGATGAAGGCGATCGGACTCATGCAGGCGACCGTCAAAGAGCTGGCCGCAAGCTCGAACGAGGACGTCAGTGCCTTCGGGGCTCAGCTCGGCAAAGCGGTGCAGGCGCTGGCCGAAACCTCCCATTGGCTCGGCGCGCAAGGCCTGCAGATCCTCTCCGGTAAGGGCGACCTGCGCGCGATGTTTGCCGGGGCAGTTCCCTACCTCATGCTGTGGGGTTACACGGCCGGCGGCTGGATGATGGGCCGCGCCGCACTGGTCGCAGAGAAGAAGGCCGACGACGCCTTCTACAAGGCGAAGCTTGCGACGGCGCGCTACTACGGCGATCACGTGCTTCCGAAGACCAGCGGCTACAAGCACGAGATCACGGTAGGCGGCGCGAGTACGCTAGCGATTCAAGAGGATGAGTTAGACCTAGACCGCCGCCGCCTCGCCCTGGTCTAGGGTGGAAGCGCTGATTTAACCCGGGCCGTCGTTGCCGCGGGGCTTATGTACGCGGAGTACACTTCGCCCCGCGGCGCCTCGGCCCGGATTAAATCAGCGCTTCCTTCGAGGGTTTCGTTTGGGCGGGATTATTGGCGAGGGTTTTTGGGGAGTTTGGGGAGCCAGCGGGGGACGGTTGCGCGATAGTGGTCGTACTCGGGGCCGAAGGAATTGCGAAGTGTTGGTTCCTCGTAAAGTCGTACGAATGAGTGGGTCAGGAGCCAGATCGAAAGGGCGTAGACGATGAGTCGCTCGTTGCCGAGAAGGAGAGCTTGGCCGAGGATGATGAGGACGACCGCAAGGTACATCGGATTTCGCACGTAGCGATAGAGGCCGCGAATGACCAGCGTTCGCGTGGGGTAGATTGGGGCCGGCGTTCCGAGGCCATCGAGTGCGAAGCGAATGAATGAGTCGAGCAGCACCGGGATGCCGAGCGCGATAAGGATCGTGCCGAAGGGCCGACTTGCGGGAATCCCGAGCAGGGGTGGCTGCTCGTGCCAGCCTGAGATCAGCCAGGGAATCAGTCCGGCAACGACTCCTGGAACGATGACCAAGAACATGGCTGATCCGATGAGCGCCTGAGCTTTTCTCACTTAAGCGCGATCCGAAAAACTTGCTTCCAAGCGTACAGGTTCTTCCGATAGATCATCGACTCTAATCTCCTCTCTAGACAGCGTGCCGAAGCCTATACCAATAAGAGGGAGCTAAGGCGAGAACCGGTTCGCGAGTCCCCGAAGTTCCAGCGGCTCGGATGCGTTGGTGGGTACCGCGCTGGTGCCGAGGCGTGCGCCAGACGGGAAAAACAACATTGCTGCGGTGCGCTGCCGCATAGAGATCGCGAATGGAGCGTTTGTGAATAAAGGCTGAAAAGCGAGGGCGGATCGTTTCAGGCCGGCTTCATGCCTCGCGTGCACGATGGTGTGCATGAAGATGAAATCGATCGCGTTCGGGTTAATCGCGTCGGCGCTACTTGCGGGTTGCAGTGGCGGCGGCGGCGCTTCCGGTGGCTCCTACGCAATAACGCCAAATCCGCAACCCACGGGCAGCACCTCTCCGGTGACTCCCGGCAGCGTCCTTGCGACCGCCAACCTCGACGGTGCGCCCGCGTTCGTCACGGCAAAAGACTTCGCCGTCTACGTCCTTCCGAGTGACGGGAACGATCGGTCGACCTGCAGCGGGGGCTGTGCGTCCGAGTGGCCTGCAGTGGCTCCGCCAACCGGCACGCTGCCCTCACCATGGTCGTCGTTCACGGGGACCAACGGGTCGCCGCAACTCGCGTACAACGGGCATCCCCTCTACACGTTCGTCGGAGACACCAAGCCCCTCGAGGCCACCGGCGTCGGGGTGCAGGGTTTCGAACTCGCCCGGCCTTCTGCATCGGGCACGCCGACTCCAGATCCGACCAGCGCCCCAACTTCGAAACCAACGAGCACGCCCTATCCGTAAGAGCGGCGCGATCGTTTGGAAGACGTAGCGAGTCCGGCCGGGCACCCAAGCGGTGTAGGATTCGCATCGAAACCGTGAAAACTCGGCGGTAACCGGCTCCGTCGAGGTGTTCTTATGTTGACCGAAACCCGTCCCGAACTGAGCGCGCTGCATGCGAAACTCAAAGCGTTCGTGCGAGACGTCGTCGAGCCCGGCGAGCGCACGTACCGGCAACAGCACGCGGCGTCCGCAAACCGGTGGTCGGTGCCGCCGGTTATCGACGAGCTCAAGGCGCAAGCGAAAGCCGCCGGGCTCTGGAACCTGTGGCTTCCCGAGAGCGAGTTCGGGGCGGGGCTGACCAATCGTGAATACGCGCCGCTGTGCGAGACGATGGGCCGTTCGCACCTCGCCCCGGAAGTTTTCAACTGCAGCGCGCCCGACACCGGAAACATGGAGGTGCTGGTGCGCTACGGTACTGAGGAACAAAAGCGAACGTGGCTGCTGCCGCTTCTCGACGGCGCGATCCGTTCCGCGTTTGCGATGACCGAGCACGACGTCGCCTCGTCGGACGCAACCAACATCGAGGCGCGCATCGTGCGCGACGGTGACTCTTACGTCGTCAACGGGCGCAAGTGGTGGACCAGCGGCGCCATGGATCCGCGCTGCAAGATCCTCATCGTGATGGGCAAGACCGATACCAGCGCCCCCAAACACCTCCAGCAGTCGATGATTCTCGTCCCGATGGAGACTCCGGGCGTCAAAGTCGTGCGTGCCCTCAACGTCTTCGGTTACGACGACGCGCCGCACGGTCATGCCGAGGTCCTCTTTGAAGACGTGCGGGTCCCCGCGGGCAATTTGCTTCTCGGCGAGGGACGCGGCTTCGAGATCGCGCAAGGCCGCCTCGGCCCTGGGCGCATTCACCATTGCATGCGTTCGATCGGCGCGGCCGAGCGAGCCCTCGAGGCGATGTGTGCGCGCGCGACCCAGCGCGTCGCCTTCGGAAAACCACTCGCCGAGCAGGGCGTGATCCAGCAATGGATAGCGGATTCGCGCATCGAGATCGACCAGGCGCGTCTGTTGACGCTGTACGCAGCCGAGAAGATGGATTCCGAGGGCAACAAAGCCGCCCGGGCGGAGATCGCGATGATCAAGGTGGTTGCGCCCAGCATGGCCTGCCGCATCATCGACCGCGCAATCCAGCTCCACGGCGGAGCCGGCATCTGCGACGACTTCGGGTTACCGTTGCTGTACGCTCACGCGCGCACGCTGCGGCTGGCCGACGGCCCCGACGAAGTGCACCGGGCGGCGATTGCAAAGCTCGAGCTCGCTAAAGCGGCGAACTTTTCCGACGGCCGCATCGAATCTTCCGACTGCCGGAATCGTTGATAGGGCAACATCGCCCAACAGGAGCGTTACAAGGATGAGATTCACATTAGGAAAGGTGAGCGGCCTCCCGGCCCTTGCCGCAGTCCTCGCGCTGGGCTGCGCGTTCGCCACGCCGCTCGCCGCGTTCTCCGCCCCGTTGCCCGTCGGCACGAACGTTTTCGGCGTTCTTTCGACCGACCTCAACACCGCTGACGTCAACGAGGGCGACGGCTTTTCGCTGCAGATCACGACCCCATATCCCAACGACGACCCTGCGTACGCCGGCGCATACATACGGGGCCACGTCACGAGCGTCCAGCGGGCCGGTCAGGGTAAACCCGCGCAGATCGACTTAGCCTTCGACCGGATCGTCTTTCCGGACGGTCTGTCGGCGCCGATAACCGGACATCTCGTTCGCGTCGCAGAGAAGAAGCAAAGTTCGATCGTGCAACAGGCAGCCGGAGCCGCAGTCGGCATGATCATCGGCAACTATATCGGCAAGCATCTCGGCACCAACCTAGGCGGCCTCATCGGCGCCGGCGGCGGCTTCATCTACGCAAACAACCTCAAAACAAACTTCACAATCCAAAAAGGCTCAACAGTCGTCGTCCAAACCGACTCCGAAGTCCCCCGCCCCCAAGCCCGCGAATAACCCACCCCCGCACTGAACTTCCGAGCGAAGTTCGAATTGACCCGATGCTAGCCGCGCCCGGGGCGACGTGTACGCCAGTACACGAGCCCACCCGAAACTCCGATGGAAGTTCCGCATTGACCCGGGGCTAGGCGCGGGCGGGCGCAGTGTACTTCGACGTACATAAGCCCGCCCGCAACGACGCCCGGGGTCGACGTGTACGCCAGTAAACGATCCCACCCGAA
>Ga0302326_10000224_pt1 | contig 164489 bp, 132 predicted proteins | sample Palsa_T0_3_FD_202264 | JGI IMG/M metagenome (GOLD analysis project Ga0302326, IMG submission 202264) | Peat permafrost microbial communities from Stordalen Mire near Abisko, Sweden - Palsa_T0_3 | ecosystem: Environmental > Terrestrial > Soil > Palsa > Peat permafrost | place: Sweden: Abisko... | reverse complement strand
TTGGGCATGAAAATATCGCGGTAACTTCTGCCATGGTGGGGATGCACAGCTCCCAGTTCTCCACCGACCCCGTCTATCTGTTCATGGCCGGGCCGCAGGAGGGTGTGCTGGAGGCCAGTTTTGTCGAGAAGTTTAAGGTGAACATGGATGATTTCAAGGAGCAGTTCCGGCACCGGATCGCGCAGGATATGCCCTGGATGAAGGTTTCCTTCGAGCCGATCGAATTGACCGACAAGATATTGAGCCAGGGTTCGCCCACGCCGATCGAAGTCAAGCTGATCGGAAAAAATAAGAAGATCAATGAAGAATATGCGCAAAAAGTCATCGACAAGCTAAAGGAGATCCCCTATTTGCGGGATGTACAGCTAGACGAGGCCGTGCGCTATCCCGCCCTCGATATCAATATTGATCGGGTGCGTGCGGCACAGCTGGGAACGACTGCCGATGTGATCAGCCGATCGCTGATCGCCGCGACTTCCTCCTCCCGGTATACCGAAAAGAATATTTGGGTCGATACCAAGGCGAACCTTTCCTACAGTGTGCAAGTGGAGGTGCCGACGAACGAAATGAATAGTGTCCATGATATCGGTGAGATCCCGGTCACGCCCAATGCCGCCCGGCCGGTCTTGGGGGATGTGGCTACGATCACACCCGATTCGGTCTATGGCGACGACGATGACATCGGGGCGACGCCGGTGCTTTCGGTGACCGCCGGTTTGTATAAAAAAGACCTTGGGCACGCGGCGGTGGATGTGCAGCATGCGCTCGCTTCGCTCGGAAAATTACCGCGCGGTCTTGTTGTCGAAACGCGGGGGTTGACGACGGTGTTGACGGACACGCTGGACAGCCTGCAGACGGGGCTGATCGTTGCTATTGTGGTCATATTCCTGATGCTGGCGGCTAATTTCCAATCTTTCAAAGTATCGCTGGTGACGCTTTGTACCGTTCCGGCGGTTCTGCTCGGGTCGCTCGGTATTCTGATGCTGACCGGATCGACCTTGAATCTCCAGTCTTATATGGGGATGATCATGTCGGTCGGTGTCTCAATTTCCAACTCGGTGCTGCTGGTCACGAATGCCGAGGAGGTGCGCAAGCATTCGGGAAATGCGTTGTCGGCAGCTCGTGAGGCGGCGGCTTCGCGGATGCGGCCGATCCTGATGACCAGCGTCGCGATGGTGGTCGGGATGATCCCGATGGCTTCGGGGTTTGGGGAAGGCGGGGATCAGGCGGCGCCATTGGGGCGTGCGGTGATCGGCGGGCTGATTGCCAGTACCTTTGCGGCGTTGTTCCTGTTGCCGCTGATCTTTGCGTGGGTGCAGGGCAAGACCTCGACGGAGTCGGTATCGCTTGATCCGTCAGATAAAGAAAGTAAACACTATATATCGACATTATATGAACATCATGAAAAATAAAGTATTGTTTATAGTTGTGCTGGCGGTGACGCTATTGTGCTCCGGGATGTTGGGCGGCTGTTCGAATTCGGATGGGGAGAAGGAGGACAAGGGTGGTGGGGGCTCGACCGCCACCGGAGCGGCGGCTGGGCATCCTGACAGCGCGAATGCCGCAACGGCGACTTTTGTGTTGGAAAAGGGGCGGTTTGCAACCAGCCTGTCTGTTCCGGGCGAGCTGATCGCATTCCAGCAGGTGGACCTGTATGCAAAAGTCAACAGTTTTGTAAAGAAGCTTTATGTGGATGTGGGTTCGGAGGTCAGGGAGGGGGATATGCTTGCGACGATGGAAGCGCCCGAGCTCCAGAGCCAATTGTCGAGCGCCGAATCAAAGATGAAGTCACAGGAAGCCGTCTATATCGCCAGCAAGGCCAATTATGACCGGGTAGTGGAGACCAGCAAAACACCGGGTACCATTTCTCAGAACGATATCGATCAGGCGGATGCCCGGCAGAAATCCGACTTTGCGCAATGGGATGCCGCCAAGGCTGCTTATAACGAAGTGGCCGAGACGATAAAATATCTTCAGATCAGGGCGCCGTTTGAAGGGGTGATCAGTATGCGGAATGTCAATCCGGGGGCTTATGTAGGTCCATCGGGGAAGGGCTCGGAGTTGCCGCTGTTCACGTTGCAGGAGCAGAAGCATATGCGGCTGGTCATCTCCGTGCCGGAGGCGTATACGGGTTATCTGACCGATAACGAGAAGGTGAATTTTACGGTGAAGGCGTTACCCAACCGGCCTTTCGCTGCGCAGGTCCGCAGGCTTGCGGGGGCATTGGACAATCACTTGCGGGCGGAGCGGACAGAAATGGATGTCTACAGCAATGACAAGACTTTGTTGCCGGGAATGGTGGCCGAAGTGGAGTTACCGTTGCCGGCGAAGGACAGTTCATTCATCGTACCCAGTACGGCGGTTGTCGATGGGACGGAGCGGCTTTTCGTAATCCGGGAGACGGTTGATCGCAGGGCCGAATGGGTCGATGTGCAGACGGGGAGGTCGCAGGGAGGGAAGACCGAGATCTTCTCGAAAGGGTTGAAGGAAGGGGAGCGGTTGGTGAGGAAAGGGACCGAGGAGATCAGGGATGGGGCGCTGGTGCCTTGAGGGGGGATTCGTGGAACGGGGTTGAGTGCGGTTTGGGCGTGGATTCGTGAGGGCGGCGTTATCGGGCCTGGTGGGTGGCTGGGTTGGATGAAGGGTTTGGATGGTTGGCGATAAAAGTACCGGTTGGGGAGGCGGGTGTCCAGTAGTTGCCTGAAAGGATGATCATATCGAGCATTTTGATCGTATTGTCGTAGTAGTCGAAATCTTTCAGCTTAAAGTGTTGGATATAGTCCCACAACTTGTTGAGCCATTCCTGGTTATCGGGGCTGGACATAGCGGCGACGGCAAAGGGACAGATGAAGCAAAGGGCTTCGTAATAACGGTGCGGGAGGTCTTCGCCGGAAAGGTTGTAGCCCGCGGAGATATTGTCGGGGTTGCCTTTGGTGGTGGACTTTATCCAGCTGTTGATCCGGGTGAGGAAGGCGGCGGCGCGGGGGTCGCCGGAAACGAGGTAGTCGGCGCCGATATGCCAGGGCACGCGGCAGGCGTTGAAATTGTATACTCCGTCGTATTTCGATTCGAGGTAGTTGGGTTGTACGGGTTGGGCGAAAAGGTTGACGTCGTCGGAATCCCCTTCGGGTGAGGGGCGGCCGGCGGAGCCCGGTGCGGCGGTTAGGTGTTCGGGTGAGAACCGGATGTTCTTGATGAAATCGGGTACCAGGCCGACTTCGGGGCTATAGATATTTTGGAGGTAGCGAAAAACGCGGTAATTGTTATTGATGACGGTATCCCAGAAAACGTCGCCGGTGATGTCGCGGAAGGCGCGTAAGTGATCCGGCATATAGTCGGAGGAGCGCATGTCAAAGTAGTCCCGGTTGCGCGGTATGCCGGTGTTGTCTTCCATTACTACATAAGTTTGGGGATTGATCTCTTGCTGGCGGATCGCATCGATCATGCCGAGCGCTTCCTGGCGGTAGGGGATGTTGCTATGACGGCCCCATTGGGCGTCGGCGAGCAGCAGGGAGTAGGCGATGTCCATATCCCCATCGGTGGCGGCACCGCCATCGAGGCTGTTGCCGTCCTTCTTTTGAGTCCATGCCATCAGGTGGGAGCTGGTGGTGGTGGGGTGTGACTTGTACCAACGGTACAGGCAGTCATAGGTGTCCTGCGCGGAGGAGTCGTGGCCGGCCATGAGTGCGACGATGACCATGCCGTAGCCCTGGCCTTCGGATACGCAGATATTGGTGCCCCTTGTACCTTCGAAAAGGATATAGCTTTCACCCGTGCGGGTGCTGGGGAGCACGTAATGTTTTTTCCAGGCTTTATAAAAGGACTTGACGCTGTCGTCCATCTCTTCCTGGCTGATATGGTTGGGCAATATTGTCCCCTGTTCATAGGGGTTGTGTTGAGGAAAGGGATGCGAGGGGGCGGGCAGATCGTGGAAGGTTGGTTGGGGGGTTATCGGGGATGCGGCGGCCAGGCGTCGGGCGGCCGAAGTGGTCAGTTCGGGTTGCCGGGCGGTGGAGGAGAGGGTGACGGACAAGGCGATCAGGAAGGAAGCCAGGGTTCGAAAGAGGGGTGCGGCGATGCGCTGTAGGCTTTGCATACAAGTTTGTATATTTCGCAGTAATAACATTTTCCTAACACTTACTGCCGATGCGAAATTTTTTTGTTTGGTGGGTGGACCTTTGTTTCATATTGGACCTGCCGGTCGCCGCTGCAGATTATACGGATCAGGAGGCGCGGGCGGCCTGGGAGCATTGGAAACGTCAGCCGATAACAGAGAGCAATTTCCTTGCCATCTGTGACCTGATGCGAGACCAGTTGAAACCGGACATGATGTTGACGGCGAAGTTCGATTTCGGTTTGAAGGATGTCTCTGCTCAATCGGATTTCATGACGATCTATCTAAAAGGAACGGCAGCCATAAGGCTGCCGTGTTCCCGGGTTTGGGTAAAAAGGGAAGGGGTAGAGATTAGGGGCAACAATATTTTTTTGCTTCCTACCCGGGCTTATAGTCACCAGATCGATGCCAGTCTGTAATAGGTTGGGGTCTAATATTTTATATATCAAATATCCAGGAAGCCGATCTCTGAATGGGAATAATCTCTTTCCGTTGGAAGGAGGTCAGTACAGGTTAGGTTTTGCTTTTGTCGTGTCCATATATTGGTTGGCTCCGCCGTTACCCTGGTCGGCGCCTTCGGCGCCGGGGGGCGGAGCTTTTTCCAGCTGGCTGTTGTAGTCGTATTGCAGGTTGGAATTAAGGCTGTCGGGTTTGACGAAGCGTGCGTTTCGGTCGAGGCCGAGGGATTTGTCGGCGAGGGCTTTTGAGAAGAAGTATTCCCAGATAGGGCGCGCGATATGACCGCCGTCCGACGATTTGTCGTCGAGGTGGATGAAGCGTTCGTCGCAGCCCACCCAGGCACCGGCGAGCAGCTGCGGGGTATAGCCCATGAACCACAAGTCGGAGTTATCGTTGGTGGTGCCGGTCTTACCACCCATTTCAGCGAGGCCGAGACGTTCGCGGAGGCCGTGGGCGGTGCCGAAGTCACAGGTCCCCTGCATCATACGGGTCATGGTATAGGCGGTCTGCTGGCTGAGGACCTCTTTATGCGGGGGAATGAAGTTAGCGAGTACGTTGCCGTGCTTGTCTTCGATTCGGGTGATATAAAAGGGTTCGGTATTGATCCCTTCGGTGGGGAACATAGTGTAACTGCCCAGCATTTCGTACAGGGAAAGTTCGCATGCGCCAAGGGCCATGGAGGGATAGGGCTGTACGGCGGTGGGGATATTGATCTGCTTGAGGAATTCTGCAAAGCGTTGCGGGCCCTGGGGGCCGAATGATTTCATGATATAGGCCGCCACTTCATTGATAGACCAGGCCAGGCCATAGGCCAGGGGATAGGGGCCGGGGCTCCAGTGGGAGCCGGCTTTGGCGGGTACATAGTCGTTATATTCCGGGAAGAATTGTTGGATGGCAGGGCAGGAGGTCGCGGGGGTAAAGTTGAAGTCTTCGATCGCGAGACTGTAGAGGAAGGGTTTGATCGAGCTGCCGACCTGACGCTTCGTGGTCAGGTTGACGTGGTCGAACTTATAGGTACGGAAATCGACGCCGCCCACCCATGCTTTGACGGCCCCGGTAAAGGGGTCCATGACCATGAACCCGGTCTGGAGCATCTGGCGGTTATAGCGGATCGAGTCCATCGGGGTCATCACGGTGTCCTTTTCACGGGCGGTATTCCAGGCGAAGACGCGCATTTTGACGGGGATGTTGAAGCTGGCGCGCATGGCTTCTTCGGACATGCCGGCGTCCTCTTCATCCTGCCAGCGTTCGCTGGTGTGCATGGCGGCGTCGAGGATGTTCTTGTGGTCGGCCCAAACGGAGCCGTTGCGGATCTCGCGTTGGGCGTCGAGCGTTTTTTGCAGGACGGGTAGTTGCTGGTCGACGGCCTGATCGGCATAGGTCTGCATCCGGGAGTCGATCGTGGTATAGATCCTTAGTCCATCGGTAAAGAGGTTATAGGGCTGGCCGGTTGCGGGGTTGCTGTGTTCCTTACACCATTTTTTGAGGTCACCGCGCAGGACGTCGCGGAAATAGGGTGCGATCCCATTGTTCTCATCGAGCTTGCGGTAATGGCTCAGGTCGACCGGTTTTGCTTTTAAGGAGTCGGCTGCTTCGGCTGTAAGGAAGCCATGGCTGACGAGGCGGTTAAGGACGACGTTGCGTCGGTCGGCTGCCGCTTTGGGGTTGGTGCGGGGGTTGAAGAGGCTGGGGTTGTTGACCATCCCGACCAGTACGGCTGCTTCGTCGGGGCTGAGGCTGTCGGGTTCTTTTTGAAAAAAGGTACGGGCGGCGGCACGGATGCCATATACGTTATCGCTAAAGGAGACGTCGTTGAGGTAGAGGGTGAGGATCTCTTCTTTGGTGAAGTTACGTTCCAGCTGGATGGCGATGATCCATTCCTTTAGTTTCTGGATCATCCTTCTGACGCGGTTATGCGAGCGCTCGCCATTGAACATGTTGAGTGCGAGTTGTTGGGTGATCGTGCTGCCGCCGCCGTCCCTGCCGAATTTAACGATGGCGCGGATCACTGCTTTTCCGTCGATGCCGGAGTGTTCATAGAAGCGTTCGTCTTCAGTGGAGATCAGGGCGTGGATGACATTGGGCGAGATGTCCTTATAGTCGACATGGAGGCGGTTGCCTTTGTTGATATAGAATTTACCCATCGAAACGCCGTCATCGGAAAAGACTTCGGAGGCCAGGCTGAGGGAAGGGTTCTCCAATTCCTGGAGGGAGGGCAGTTCGCCGAAGGCGCCTTTCGCGATGCAGATGATGAGGATGATAAAGCCCAGGAGGCCGGCGAACAGGACGATCCAGAAGACGCGAACGGCTTTGCGCATAGTATATTGTTGATTGTCAGGTGATAGGCTCGCATTCGTCCGTTGGGGTGCGGTTGGGCGGTTGGCGGGCCGATCGAATACCAAGTTAACGTGAAAGATCGGGAATTCGCGTGAAAGGGGAGTGAAAAAATGGGTATTTTGAGGAAGGGGATGGGTGATCCGAATACTCCGGATACGTCACACCAAAAAGAATCCGCTTGAATATTAAATTATGAAAGGGATAATCCGAGCAGGGTTAATAGGCTATTTGCTGTTGGCTTTCTTACCAGGTCGGGCGCAGAACGAGGAAATTGTGGCGCCGGATTGGATAACGGACACGCTGTATAAACTACCAGAAGTAATATGTCCTATCCCGGGAAGATCAGTTGTCTATAAGGCATTAATAACCTAAAAAATCATTGTAATGAAAGAGTTTGCGTTAATTTTTAGAGTGCCGTCGGGTCTGGGAGCCGAGGTATCACCCGCGGAAATGCAGGAACGGATGACCTTTTGGATGAACTGGATGGGCGGGATCGCGGCCAAGGACAGGCTGGTCAATAGCGGCAACCGGCTGGGGGTAAAGGATTCCAAGTGGGTCGGTGCGAATGGGGTGGTCTCCGACGGGCCTTATACGGAAGTGAAGGAGTTTATCAACGGGTATATTGTCGTCCGGGCGGAGAATGGCGATGAGGCGGCGGAACTGGCGAAGGGGTGCCCGATCCTGCTTGGAGGCGTTGGGAAAGTCGAGGTGCGGCCATTGGTGGCGCCGGACAATAATGAATAAATGAGCAATGCCGGTGGATCAATCAAATCTGATACCACAGCTGTACCGACAGGAATTCAGCAAGATGGTAGCGCTGATCTGTAGCCGATTCGGGGTCGACCAGATCGATGCGGCGGAGGATGTCGTCAGCGAGACGTTTCTGGCCGCGGCGGAGACATGGGGGTTAAAAGGCGTGCCGGATAATCCGGTAGGCTGGCTATATCGGGTGGCGAAGAACAATACGCTAAACGGGCTGAAGCATGAGCGGGTCTTCCGGCAAAAGGTCAAAAGGGAATTGGTAAAGGGCAGTTCGTCCAGCATCGAGCCCCAGCTGGATATCTCACCGGAAAATATCACGGATAGCCAGCTGCGGATGTTGTTTGCGGTCTGCCATCCAAGCATACCTGTTGAGGCGCAGGTCAGCCTTGCCTTAAGAGTATTGTGCGGTTTTACGATCGATGAGATCGCGCAGGCGCTGCTGACGACGAAAGCGAATATCAATAAGCGGCTATATCGGGCAAAGGAGAAGCTGCGACAAAGCGGGGTGACGCTGACGTTGCCGGATGATGTGGGTATGAACGAACGGCTGGATGCGGTGCTGATCACGGTTTACCTGCTTTTCAACGAGGGATATTATTCGGCCAGCCCGGATAAATTGCTGAGGAAGGACCTCTGCCTGGAGGCGATGCGACTTGCGTATCTGTTGACAGAATATCGGGGGGGCTCGGGAAAGGCGATCGTTCGGCCGGATGTATATTCCCTGCTGGCGCTGATGTGCTTCCAGGCGTCGAGGCTGGAAGCGCGGGTGGATGCGGCGGGTCGGCTGGTTTTGTATGAGCAGCAGGACAGCGGGCTTTGGAATACCGAACTGATCAATCGTGGAAATTCCTTTTTCATAAAGGCCTGTGACGCGGGGGCGCTGTCCAGGTATCACCTGGAGGCCGCGATCGCGTGGTGGCATACGCAACAAGGGGATAGCCGAGAGAAGTGGGAGAATATCCTGATGCTTTATAATCGACTGCTGATGCTGGCTTACTCACCGATTGCTGCACTGAACAGGGCGTATGCGTATGCGCGGGTCTATGGGAAGGAGGCAGCGATCCCGGAAGCGGAGGGGTTGGAGTTGACGGGTAATTTGTTTTATCATTCGCTATTGGGGGAATTGTATTTAGGTGTGGATGAGGGGAAGGCGGTGGGCCATTTCGAGCAGGCGCTGGAGTTGGCGTCGACAGAGGCGGAGCGGGCGGTGATAAGCAGGAAGATCGGGTCTTGCCGTCGCTCTTAGCGGGAGGGGCAGAAAGGCGCGGATACCGTCGACGGTGAGGACGCGAGTGAGATATTGGAATTGGAGGATAGCCTGGCGGGTTGTCGGCATGCGGTTTTTTTTAAATGTAGGGGATTTTGCGGATTTAATTGATCGGATAATCATGAAACAGTTGCTGAAAAGCTTGATGGCAAAGGCGGCGCGGCTTGGATTGTCGCAGGAGCATCTGAACCTTGCACGGGATTTCCTGGATGGGCATGAATTTGGACTTTGTCTGGACACGATTGTTACATTGGTATTTGGTGTGCCGTTTTTTCTTTCTATGGAGAAACGGCACTTTTGCTCTATACTGCTAGTTTCTGATAAAAGGAATTATTAGGATTGATCAATGGAGAGCAAATCATCCCGTTGGAGCCAGAAAATATGCGCCGAATCCTGTAGTGCAGGGTGAAAGCTTTAAGTTTGGCGGATGAATCCGGCAAAAACGAATGGCCAGTCGACTAATCGCATCCTTTTGGCCAGCCTGGTCGGCACTACTATCGAATTTTTTGACTTTTATATCTATGCCACGGCGGCGGTGCTCGTTTTCCCAAAATTATTCTTTCCTACGGCCGACCCGACGTCTGCAACTTTGCAATCCTTAGCGACATTTGCGCTGGCTTTTTTCGCCAGGCCGCTGGGCGCTGCGCTATTCGGTCATTTTGGGGACCGGAAAGGCCGGAAAGCAACACTGGTAGCAGCATTGATGACGATGGGGCCTTCTACTGTAGCGATAGGGTTGCTGCCAACCTACCAGTCTATCGGCGTTGCGGCACCGATCCTGCTGGCCTTATTCCGCTTTGGCCAGGGTTTGGGTCTTGGGGGCGAATGGGGCGGCGCCATCCTGCTGGCGACTGAAAATGCGCCGGAAGGTAAAAAGGCATGGTTTGGGATGTTTCCGCAGTTGGGGGCACCCATCGGATTTGTAATTTCCAGCAGCACCTTTCTCCTCCTTGGCAAAACCCTGAACGATCAACAATTTTTAAATTACGGCTGGCGGATTCCTTTTATTGCCAGCGCCATACTCGTTTGGGTAGGTCTTTATGTCCGGCTAAGGCTTACGGAGACTCCTGACTTTAAAAAGATCCTGGAAAAAAATGAGCGGGTAAGAGTACCCGTGATCGATGTGTTCGTCAAGCATACCAGAGCGATCGTATTGGGTACGGCGGCAGCCATTACCACCTTCCTCTTATTTTACCTGTTGACGGTCTTTACGCTAAGCTGGGGCACTTCGGTTTTGCACTATCCCAAAACGGGCTTTCTTATCGCCCAGATCGTCTCGATGCTGTTCTTTGGCCTGGGTATTCCCCTTTCTGCGGCCCTGGCGGACAGGTATAGCCGTCGCAGCATGTTGATGCTTGCCACCGCCGGGATATTTATTTTCGGGCTGAGCTTTTCCGCCTTTTTCAGCACCGGCAGTCTGACAATAACGGGGGTCTTCCTGGCAGTAGGGATGTTCTTAATGGGATTGACCTATGGCCCATTGGGAACGGCGCTTGCCGAAATCTTTCCGGTGGCTGTTCGATATACGGGCTCCTCGCTTGCATTTACTCTCGCGGGAATTCTCGGCGCGTCTCTGACCCCGTATCTTGCTACTGCGCTGGCGAAAAACTACGGGTTGTCCGCTGTAGGGTACTATCTTTCCATTTCCACCGTTGTAACATTCGCGGCCCTGCTATTATTCCGTCCGCAAACTCCTGACCGGGTTAGCCAGGGCGGCGTTGATCGCCTGGAAGCTTACGGTCGCCAGGGCGACGATCAGCGCTGATAAGGCCGCGGCGGCGAAGACCCACCAGGTGATGGCGGTCCGGTAGGCAAAATTCTCCAGCCACTTGCTCATACTCCACCAGGCAATCGGGAAGGAGATGACCGCAGCAATCACGACCAGCCTGACATATTCTTTTGAAAGCAGGAAGACGATACCCTTCACCGATGCGCCCAGTACCTTTCGCACTCCGATTTCTTTGGTTCGCCTTTCCGCGGTGTATGCGGCGAGGCCGAACAGTCCCAGGCCGGCGACCAGGATGGACAGCAGCGTAAATATTCCAAAGACGGTTCCCATTCGCTGATCCGCGTTGTAGAGGACCTCAAAGTCTCTGTCCAGGAAATAGGATTCAAATGGGGTGCCGGGCGCAAAGGTCTGCCATTTGTCTTTGAACGAGCGCAGGGTGTTCGCGATGTCGCCGCCGTGAATGGTTGCAACAATATAGGATGTCGTCGCCGAATAGGTTTTTGAGGAGGCATGGAACAAGGCCATGGGGGTTACGATCGTGTGCGCGGATTGCACATTAAAGTCCTTAACCACCCCGATCACCCTAAACCGCTGGTCGTTATTGCCCGGGTAGACAAGATATTTTCCTAATGGGTCTTTCCAGCCGACGTGTTTTACGGTGGTTTCGTTCACGATGACAGAGGCGGAATCGGCGAAATCTTTTGAGAAATTTCTTCCTTTCAGCACCCGGATCTGCAAGGCCGGGATAAAGGTTTCATCGACGACGATGGAAGTGAGGGTAAGGTCCTTGGCCAGCGGCTCTTTTACGTCGTTGGTGACAGGCAGGTAGAAATCGGTAAAGCCATAAAAGTTGGTGCCGGGCACATCCGATGTGATGCTGGCCTGGCTGACGGCTGGTATTTTGAGCAGTTCCTGGCGAAAGGATTCTTCTTCGATGGGCTTCATTTTTTCTCCGTTGGGAATGACGACGACGTTCTCTTTCTTCAGCCCCAAATCCATCTGTTGGGCATACCTCAGCTGTTGAAAAACTATGAGAGTGCAAATGATGAGTGCGATGGAAACCGTAAACTGAAAGACGACCAACCCGTTTCGCGCAAAGAGGTTGCCCCCTCTCTTCTTCAGCAGACCTGTTCCCTTCAGTACCTCCACCGGTTTGAAGGAGGTAAGATAGAATGCCGGGTAACTGCCGGCGAGCAAGCCTGAGATAAAGGCAAGCAGTAGAATAATCGCCCAACTACCGTTGTGCAGGAGATCGGAAAACCTAAGCGCTTTGCCTGCCAGCAGGTTGAAGGCTGGAATCAGGAGTATTACGGCTATCAAAGCGATAATAGTGGCGATTAAACTGAATAACATGGCTTCTGCCAGAAACTGCCGGATCAACTGTCCCTTCATGGAACCGAGGACTTTCCGGATACCTACCTCTTTAGCCCTGGCGCCCGCTTTGGCGGTGGAAAGATTCATAAAGTTGACGCAGGCCAGGGCCATAATAAAGAAGGCAATCACCGTAAAAATATAGATGTATTTGACATCGCCTAAATTGGTGAACGAGGTGGAAATCGCCGCGGAATACAGATGGATATCGGACAGGCGCTGCAGATGAAAATCCCATTTTCCGCCTTTTTTTATAAACTGGTCAAATGGCTGACCGATCCGGGTGAAGGCCTTTGCGGCCTGCACTCTGACCATTGCCGGGAATTTCTTGTCCAGTTGACGGATCGCGTTGGCGTCGTTGGGAACGGCGTCCTTTAAAACGATATAGGTATCCATCTGGCACCAGACCCAACTCCAGCTGAATTGTCTAACTGGCGGGCAGTCAGCCATGGGTATCAGCATGTCGAACTGAAAGGAAGACTGCTCCGGGATATCTTTTAGTACGGCTGTGACGGTGAAGGGCTGCATATACTGGTCGAGGGTCAGGGTCTTGCCCATGGCCGCGTCTATGTTGCCAAAATATTTTGTGGCCATCTTTTCGGTCAGGACGACCGAATGGTGCTGTAGCAGGCAATTGGCCGCGTCGCCAATTTTGACGGCGTAGTCAAAGACTTGCAGGTAATTGGAATCAACCGCGAATAGTCTCCGTTCGGTGAAATGGCTCGCCTGTTTGCTGCCGGAAGTGCTGCTGACGATCTGGTTGCCGAGCGGGATGCTGCGCGTATACGTCTTTATTTCCGGGAAGGCGTGGTACAAGGCGGATGCCAGCGGCGGCGGGGTAGTATTTCCTACCAAAAGCTGGCCACCGAAATTTGCGTCCAGGGTGAGCTGGTATATACGGTCGGTATTGGAAAAGAAGCGATCGAATTTCCGTTCGTCCTGCACATACAGGAGGATGAGGACAACACAACCGATACCGGTGGCGAGACCGACGATATTGATCAGGCTGCTGATCTTATTGCGGGTCATATTTCGCCAGGCGATCTTCAGGTAGCTTTTTTTCATGTGTTGTCGGCATTGGTATTCTATGGGGGCATCAAAAATGTGGCCAATTAGTGAATCGGGTGATTTACAAGTGGTTGACGGATTTTGATGTACCAAAGTGTTCGGATTTTTGACAGGTTAGTGTATGGTTGTGTTGGTATGGGGAAGAATGGGGCTTTTAAAATACCCGTTCTTTTATGCGGTTCATGAAGGCTTCGCGGAATTTTTCGGAGATGGGGATCTGTTTGCCGCCGACGAAGACCTGATTGTCGCGGATGGATTCGAGGCGGGCGATGTTGACGATATAGGAATTGTGTACGCGGGCGAAGGAGGCGGAAAGTTGTTCTTCGATATCCTTGAGCCGGCGGTAGACGAGTAATTTGTGAACGGGGGTAACTACGCGGACGTATTCCTTTTCGCCTTCGAAGTAGAGGATGTCCTTTAGCAGTATTTTTTGCAGGGCGCGGCCCGATTTGACGAAGAAGTATTCGTCTTCAGCGGTTGAGGGAGGTGAGGGTGGGGGGCCCGCCTTCGCTGGAACTTCCGCGGGCGAAGCGAGGTGGCCGAAGCAAGCTTCGATCTTTTGGAGGGCGGCGTAAAAGCGTTTGAGGGTGATCGGTTTCAACAGATAATCGATCGTGGGGAAGCCATAGCTTTCGGCGGCGAATTCGGAGTAGGCGGTGGTGAAGACGATGCGGGTGGAAGGGGGTAGGAGGGCAGCCATTTCCATCCCGGTCAGGTGGGGCATGTTGATATCGAGGAAGATCAGGTCGACGGCATGCGTTTGGAGGAAGGTAAGGGCTTCGCGGGCGTCGTAGCATTTGGCGAGCAGGTCCCAGGAGGTATTCTGCCCGATGAACATCTCGAGGAGGCTGACGGCGTTGGGTTCATCGTCGACGATCAGGCATCGCAATCTCATACAAGCGGTATTTTCAGAAAGGCCTGATAGCTGGTGCCGGTTTGGGTGGTGCGCAGCTCAAAGCGATTTCCGTATAACAAAATTAGTCGTTTTTCAAGATTAATCAGGCCGAAACCGGCGTGACTGACAGCCGGCGTTTCAGCGGGCAAGCCGTTGCAGGTGGTGAAGGTCAGGTAATTTCCTTCCTGACGCAAGGTAATGGTAAAGGCATTTCCCGGGACAGACCGGTCGATGCCATGCTTAAAAATATTTTCCACAAAGGTCATCAACAGCATGGGCGGGATGACCGGGTTGCCGTCATATTGTTGTTCGAAGGTCACTTTGACGCCATGCCGGATGCGGATCTCTTCGAGGGCGATGTAGTTCTCCAAAAATTTGATCTCGGTGATCAGGTTGACCTTCTCCTTCGGGCTTTCATCGACAAAGTAGCGCATGATATCGGATAGCCGGCCGATCAGCAGGGCGGTGCGGGGCGCTTCGCGGAAGGCTTCGTAATAGATGTTGTTGAGGGTATTGAATAGAAAATGCGGTTGGACCTGGGATTTGAGGAGGTTCAGCTCCGCGAGGCTCTTTTGCTCGAGCATTTGTTCGGCTTGCCGCTTCACGCGGAAGTATTCGATGGCGATCCGGAAGACAAAGCTCATCATATAGATGAAGAAGCAGGACCCGGTATAATAAAGGGCCTCTTTCCACTCAAACTTCTCGGGTTTGGGTGCAAAAAAACGGTTTTGAATAACGTACATAACCGAGGCGCGGCCCAGGCCGATGGCAGCTATCGAGGGAATGGCGATCGAGATGTAGGCGATCGTCTTTCCTTTGAGGTATAGCCGGGGAAACAAGAAGGAGATATTCCCATAAATAATTAAGGCATAAAAGAAGGCGCTCGACAGGGTATATGCTGTCGCGACGCCGGGACCCTCGGCTGGGAGATAGGTAAAAAAGCTCAGCAGCAATACAAAGCCCCAGACCAGGAACTGCAATTGAACGGGTGTCGCCTTACCCAGATGTAACCGCATCTTCAAAAATAGGGAGCTTTTTTCCGGCGTCCGGTCCTTTTCAATGGTTGAGGGAGAATCTTCAATTGCGGATTGAATAGATTGTTTTAGATGAAACAGGTAAGAAATGCTATTATTTTGAACATTTTGTAAACATGATATTTGACTGATTTCTAGTAATTAATTTATTGTCAATTATTTAACGGGGGTATTTCGACATATTTTATTATTTTGTAATTAGTTAGAGTATCGCGATTGGTGGTTTTTGATGTAACTTTCCAGTGATTTCAGATGCATTTGCTTTTTGTTTAATACGAAACTTGGAAGTCTATGAGCAATCTCACTATTAAGCGTATTTTACCCTTCCTGATGTTGGCGGCGGTAGCCGTTATCGCCGTTTCTGTGCCTAGTCTGGCTCCGACGGTGCCGGATTCGAAGTATGTTCCGGCGGATGTGGCCTGGATGCTGGTGGCAACGGCACTGGTGTTCGTGATGACGCCCGCGTTGGCTTTCTTTTACGGAGGCATGGTCAACCGGAAAAATGTCCTGTCCACGATGATGAAGAGTGTTGTGGCGGCCGGTGTGGTGGGGGTGCTCTGGATCGTGGTTGGTTACAGTTTGTGTTTCGGTGAAGACATTCACGGGGTTATCGGCAATCCGCTGACCCACCTTTTTTATAAAGGCGTGGTGAGCGGGGCTCCCTGGGGTCCGGCGCCGACGATCCCCAAGGCGTTGTTCTCGATGTTCCAGCTCATGTTCGCCATTATCACTCCCGGGCTGGTGGTCGGAGCCATTGCCGAGCGGATGCGATTCTCGGCCTATGTGTTGTTCACGATCCTGTTCAGTCTCCTGGTCTATGCGCCGCTTGCTCACTGGAGCTGGCATCCGGACGGATTCCTGGCCAAGATGGGCGCGCTCGACTTTGCTGGTGGTACGGTAGTTCATATTTCCGCGGGTTGTGCGGCGCTGGCGGGCGCGCTGGTGTTGAAGCGCCGGCGGGTTCATATCGAGGGATTGGGACAGCGTCCCGCGAATATTCCTTATGTGCTGATCGGTACGGGGCTGTTGTGGTTCGGCTGGTTCGGTTTCAATGCCGGTTCGGCGAATGCGGCTAATGCCCTGGCGGTGTCGGCTTTTTCGACGACGAACACAGCGGCTGCTTCCGCCGGGTTGTCCTGGATGTTCTTCGACGTGCTGCGGGGCAAGAAGCCCTCGGTGGTCGGGTTTTGTGTCGGGGCGGTGGTTGGGTTGGTCGCGATCACGCCGGCGGCGGGGTTTGTGGCTGTGCCGCAGAGTATTTTCATTGGCGTACTCGCGGCAGTCATCTCGAATTTGGCGGTTCATTTCAAAGCCACGAAGACGGTGCTCGATGACACGCTGGATGTTTTCCCTTGTCACGGGATCGGCGGTATGGTCGGGATGTTGATGACCGGAGTGTTTGCCACGACGGCGGTCAATGCCGCGGGTGCGAATGGCCTGGCCTATCATAATCCTTCCTTCTTCTTTATTCAGGTGAAGGCGATGGCGATCGCGGTAGGGTATAGTTTTGCAGTCTCGTGGCTGATCTTCAAGTTTGTGAACTTCATCGTGCCGTTGCGGGTGAGTCAGGAAGAGGAGGAAGAGGGTCTGGATGCGAGCCAGCATGATGAGAAGTATACGCAGGGTACTTTGCTGGTGGCGACGCCGGAGGGGTTGAAGGAACGGGAGATCATGTAAATTTTTTTGGAATACTTTTTTGAGACCGGTCTTGTATACAGGACCGGTCTTTTTTTCGGGGGTATGGCCAATTTCTCCATTTTCGAGAAGTGGATGGTCCGGTTCCGGCGTACAATTGTAAAAAAAACTATGAGCAGCAACACGACTACCAGTAACAATTGGAGTGAGTTCAAATTGCGAATCAACACGACGGCTTCCGTCGAAAAAGCCTTTAGAGCTGTGGCGACGCCGGGCGGGCTGGAGACCTGGTTTCTGCGGGAGGCGGGGGTTACGACCGGCGGGAAGCAACGGTCCGGGGCGGATCTGATCCAGAAGGGGGATGACTATCATTTTCAATGGTACGGGCACCCGGACACGTTGAGGCATACGGGCAGATTCCTCTCGACGGATGGGAAAAGTGTGATCAGCTTTACCTTTTCGCAGGATCTGCCGGTGACGATCAGTATTTACCGGGAATGTGATGAGACGATTGTGGAGCTGGCAGAGACCTTTGATCCCACGGTGGAGGAGGTAGCGCGGAATCATTACCTGGGTAATATGAAAGGTTGGATCTTCTATCTAATCAATCTGAAGTCGATCCTGGAAGGCGGGTTGGATATGAGGAACCGGAAGGTTGAGTTAAAGAATGTGCTGACGGCGTAGGATACGGCGCCCGGGTAAGGTGGGAGGTTAGACGCCGGGGTTTTGCCGGTAGGCTTTCGGAGAGGCGCCGAAGCGGCTGCGGAACAGACTGCTGAATGACGGCGGGCTTTCGAAACCGGTCATCCGGCAGATGGCGGTGACGGGTTCGGTTGTTTCTGTAAGGAGCTTGCAGGCTGCCGCGAGGCGGACGTCGATGACGTATTGATGGGGGGTGATGCCAAAGCAATCGCGGAACATGCGCAGGAAGTGCTGGCGGTTCAACTGCGCCTTTTCGGCGATGGATTCGAGCGGGAGCGGTGCGGCGTAGTTGGCGTGGATCCATTCGCGGGCGTGCGAGAGCCGCTTGTACAGTTCGATACGGGTCGCCTGGCGCGACACGGCCAGTCGCTTGGCGGTGGCTGCCGCGGCGAGGGCCTGACGGATCAGATCCAGCAGGATATCGCGGATCATGGCATCGGCCTTCAGGGCGCCGAAAGAACTGGAGCTGTTGCCAAAACGGACGAGCCAATCCAGCCGGTCCTGCAGGTCCTTATTCATAGGGTGGGAGCGTTCGAGCAAGCAAAGATCGGTATGGTATTTGGTCAACGCTTCATCGACAGTGGCGGCGCGGAAGAAGAGGAAGAGCGGTTGTGTTTCGGGACGGGGCAGGCGGATCGAGAGGCGACTGCCGCGGTTGATGAGAAGGTATTGGGTATTGTCGAGGGTAATGGTTTCGTCGTTGAGAGAAAAACGGCCGGTTCCGGAAATCATCGTCAGGATACCGGCGCCGGGGATATGCGGGGGGCAGGCATATGGTTGATCGATGGCTCCGGTAAAAAGGGTATGATCGGCGAAGCGAAATGTCGGGCAGGTAGGCTGGGGTTCCGGAGCAAGGAGTTTCCGGGCGATCATAGGCTTTATTTCCAAAGTTATGGATTTGTATATTTGCGGCATGATCACGGAGGAAGTTCTTGCGGAAGCCAGGAAATTGTGGGATTATCATCATCTGTACCATGTCGTGGCGCCGGCGGATTGTATCCTGGTGCTGGGGAGTCTCGATCTTCGGGTGGCTAACAGGGGCGCGGAACTTTATTTGGACGGGCTGGCGCCGATCATTATCTTTTCTGGCGGTCTTGGGAAGGTGACCAAGGCGCTGTTCAAGGATTCGGAAGCGGACCTTTTTGCGCGGATCGCGTTGGATATGGGAGTGCCGGACGAGGCAATTTTCATTGAAAATAAATCCACCAATACGGGGGAGAACATCCTGTTCACCCAACGGATGCTGGACGATAAGGGGCTTCATCCTAAGACTTTCCTGCTCGTGCAAAAGCCCTATATGGAAAGGCGGAGCTACGCCACTTTCAAAAAGCATTGGCCGAATAAGGAGCTGATCGTCACTTCGCCACAGATCGCTTTCGAGGACTATCCGACGCCGGAGATGCCGATCGAGCGCGTGATCGAACTGATGGTGGGTGATCTGCAGCGGATCAGGACCTATCCCGCGAAGGGCTTCCAGATCCCGCAGGAGATCCCGGAGGATGTCTGGTCGGCATATGAGAAATTGGTCGGGTGGGGGTTCACGGGGCATTTGGTATAGATTATGTATATTCGGGGCTATAGTATTTCGATCATGAAAACCTTATCTTTTCGGAAGGCTATTTATCGGGTAACGAGTTGGGTGTGTTGGGTATGGGGAGGGATGCGTTCCGCCTGGCTTATCCTGCGATTCTATTTTTCCCCCACTGAAGAAAATCTTCTTATTTCCTTTTGGATCGATCATGCCCATTACCGGCGCGTTGTGCCGAAAAATACCGTCTATGATTTTCTGGACAGCCGGGTGCGATACCTGGAAGAGAGTGTTGCCAATCCGGATGGAAGGCGCAGCGTCCGGAGAATGGAGCGCAGTTTACTCAAGGCTTTATACCGGGAACCCGTTCGGAAGATCGTCGTGGATTTTCTCGAATCGCCGTCGCCCAAAAAAAGTTACCGCCCGGTGGCGGAGGTGATCCGGAGGGCATGGCGGATGGAAGATGAGGCCGCGTTGATGACGGGAGCGGACGTGCGCACATTAGAAATCCCGGATAAGACGGATGAGTTAAGGATAGGCAAGAAAGTTGACTCTGCGGAGGTCGGGGGTGATAATCAGCCGGAAAGTAGGGAGGGAGGTCAGGTAATGGAACGGCTTCTGAATGCAAGAGCATATATTATCGCCGTGCAATTGTGGCTTGAATTAAGGGGGGAGGAATCAGAATTTGAATCGTTATCGCGACGGCTTCCTGACCTTGGAAGGTTCATTCAATCGAATTTCGCCGTTGAGAGGCTGCCGGGGAGGCTGGAGGAATTTAAAGGGTATTCTTATAAATCGGAACTAAATGGCCTGAATCGTGCTAAAAAGGGGCAGCTTCGTGCTCCTTTCCGGCAGATAATGGGACATCCGGAGGTATTTGGTGAGGATGTCGCGGCGCGGGCGAAGGAAATGCTGGAGAAATATTTTAGGTGATCAACATCGGTGCGAAGAAAAGGTATATCCTGGAAGTTGAAGGGGTATACCTTTCGTCGTTTTTGGCCCGGTTAGTGATTTATTTATCGGGTCTTAAAACGTTGACAACGTGAATCGGATAAAACCAAAGAAGCGGCGGTTGTTGGGCGAGCTAAAACGAAACCGGCGGTTAACGATGAACCTGACGGCGGCGGAGTACGAGCGGTTGGAACTTAAGGCCAAGGAGGCGGGTATTACGATGGCAGTCTTTGTCAGGCGGGTGAGTCTGGAGGGCGCGGTGATTGAGAGACTCGGGCAGGAGGACCGGGAATTATTCCGGAAAGTGGTTGGGGTCTCGAACATGTTGGAGGGCTTATATAAGCTGGCGCAGGCGGAGGGGGCGGAGCGGCCGGTGATGGAGTCTTTTGCTTTGGCACGAGACGTGGTAGATGGTCTTATCAATAGGTTAAAGTTATGATCAGCAGAATATTCCAGCCTAGTGTTTCGTTCGTCCGGGCTTGTCAGTACGTGACACAGGATCAGGAGCGCGCGCAAGTTCTGTACCAGGAAGGCGTCAGAGGGCATGATTGTCGGCTGATGGCCAGGGATTTCGAAATGGAGGCGCGGTTACACGATACGATCGGCAAGCCGGTGTTCCATGCGGTGCTGACCTTTCATCGGGATGAGGTGCTGGATGACGCAAAAAAGATTGAACTGGGGCTGAAATTCATGGATGCTGTCGGGATGTTGAATACGCAACGTGTCATTGCTGCACATAAGGATGCGCGGCACCAGCATATCCATTTGCTGGCAAACCGCATCGACTATGACGGCAACCCGATCCATAACTTCCCGGAGATACTTCGGGGTCGTGATGCGGTCGAGCGGCTGAATCGGGAGTATGGGCTTGTGCCGGTAGCGTCGAAGGATTTGCGGGAAACGAATTTTGATAAGCTGGATGCCTCTGATACGCGAAAATATGTGGTGTTCCGGAGTGTTAAGGAAGCGGCTGCCCAGGCGAGGAATTTGGAGGAGTTGGAGGAGCGACTGCGGCCGGAGGGGATTGGGATGCGGTACCGGCTCGATGAGTCGGGCCGACGGATGGGGGTAAGCTTTTTATATCAGAATGAGGCATTCCGGGGGAGTGAGATCGATAGAAGCCTTTCACTCGGGGGATTGGAAAAAACATTGGGTCATCGGCAGGAGTTGATGCAATGGGAGCAGCAAAAGCTGGCGATCGGTAAGCAGATACAGCAGCAGGAAGAGCGTGTGGCGAAGGAACAGTTCGAATTGAAAAAACAGGAGATACTCAAGCAGCAGGAGGTGCTGACGCAACAGAAGGCGTTGCGGCAGCAGGAATTGCAGAAACAAAAGGAATCGCAGCAGCAAGAGGCTGCATTGGAGGAGAAGCAACAGTTGAGGCAAAGGCCGCGACTAAGGATTCATTAAATAACATTAAAATAGAATCATTATGGGAGAGATGGTAGTGGACAAGCTGACGCAGAAGGTGTCGAATATGCTGGATGAGATTGGGGACGTCAATATCCTGATCAGGCGGATGACGCCTACCCAAGAGACATTGAACCGGATCAATGAGCGGGTGGATGCGGTGTTTGGGGCGCTAAAACAATTGGAAAAAGGAGTGCAAATAGATGAACAGAAGCTTGTTCACCTGGAAGAGCAAATTTCATTGTTGAAGCAGGGATTGGAGTCGGTCAATAACATGGCAGAAGAGCTGGTGTCTTCATTCAAAGGTACGGCACATGAGTTGAGGGTTGTCGTGCAGCGACTGGAAGTAAAAGCGGATCAACTGGGAGAGCTGATGAGAGCAGTTGCTGCAAAAAGCGATGCTGTATTTGATCGCCTGGATAGATTTTACACAGCGGAGGGGCAAAGATGGGACAACAACAGCAGGCTTCTCGGCCGATTCAGATGGTATTTATCTGCCATGTGGATCGTTCAGATTGCAACCTTGGCGACCCTAATTGGTATTTTGACGGTATTGAAATACCGCTAAATCTTATCAAAAATATCGAAGAAAGGTTTTCTCCGGGTGGGTTAATTTATAACGCCCGTACCAGCGGCAGAGGGGGTACATGACGACTACGACCGCGATCCAGATCGGATAGATACACCAGGTGGTCAGGCTTCCGCCGGTTACCGGAGGGCCAAATTGGAACGCACCAAAACCGATCTTTGTGAGGTTGTAGCCCTGCGCAAAGGCGACGAGGACGACGAGCAGATGGATGAGGTAGAAGTGGAAGATGAAATAGAAGAGCGGGACGCGGCCGAAGACGAGGAGGAGGCGGGATATGGGGTTAGAAGGTTGGTCCGGGGGGAGTGGTCGGGTGGCGGGCGGCTGCGCCGCGGGGTTCCGTGGGGTCGGGTGATCTGCCGCGAGGTTTTGCAGGAAGCGAGGTTCCGCGATGGTGAGGACGAGGAAGAGGCCGCCGAGGGTGAGGAGGCTGAAGTCCAGCGAGGGCGGATATTTGTTGACGTCCAAAAAGGAGAGGAGGGTGAAGAGATGATCCTTTTGAACGGACCAGGGACCCGGGTCGCCATAGCCGTTGATCAGGCGCAGAAGGATGAAAAGACCGAGGGCGATCAGACCGGTGCAGAGGAAGATTCGTTTTCTTTCAGGGGAGGATGGGGTAGCCGATCAAGATCAGGAGGTTGGGGCTCACCTGAAAATTGCCCGGGGACCAGGCCAATGCCCGAAGGATGGGTAGAACCAGAGAAGAGTTAGGGGCGGGCATTGCCATTGGCGGGGGGAATGGAAGCAGGTCATGGCCAAAAAAGATCAGGGCCGTGATGGGCAGGAGCCAGCGCAATGGCAGCCTTGACAAAAACGACAGTAGGATCATTCCGGCGCCGATCGTGCCGATCACTTCGAAGAGGAGGAACCGGAATTTCGGGTCAAAGGACATCCCAAAGTTCATAATGGTAAATTCAACTGCGATGAGGATAAGGCCGCGGCGCAGGAGCCAGCGGCGGGTGGAGCGGGGATCGGTGCTGCTGGCCAGCTGCATGGCGACGGAAGTGCCTGCCAGGAAGACAAATGCCGGGGCGCAGAAATGGGTGATCCAGCGGGTGAAGAAGAGCAGGGGGGTGGTGACCGCCAGGTTGGTCGGCGAGTTTGTCCGGGACCAACTGTCCAGAAAGTCGCGGGTATGATCGAGGGCCATGATGACCATGACGAACCCGCGGGCGATATCGATGGAGACGATTCGTTTCATGGGAGTTGAAGTTACGGGTGACGGAGAGTGATGGCCGAAGATTTTTCGACGGATGGTCAAATTTTCGACGAATGGACGGATCGGGTCGACGAGTGACCCGCTTACGCTAAAGCTCTGGCGGGCGAAGTCGGCTATTTTTCGAGGCGGCGGTGGGTCTTCAGGAACAAGGTGCGGACGGAGGTCGGGTGGTATGCAGGGGATGGGGAGGGGGTGAGAGGAGGCCCCGATGGTATTGTCGGCGGTGGCAATGCTGAGGATACCCAGTCGTTGCAAATAGCTGACGACGATGTCGATGGCCAGGGGTTCATCGTCCGCAGCCAGAAGAGTATGTGATCAATCATTGGCCGTAAATTTATATTTTTTCTGTTACTTTGGATTATGATACGCACTCGTTTAGTTGTATGTCTGCTGTCCTGCTTCCTGCTAAACAAAGGATTCGGGCAGGGGTTCCTAAAAGCCCAGGGCCGGCTTATCGTCAATGAAAAAGGCGAAAAGGTCATATGGCGTGGCATCGGGCTTGGCGGATGGATGCTTCAGGAAGGTTATATGCTAAAGCTGGGCAAGATCGGTCCGCAGTATCGAATTCGCGAAAAGATAACCGAACTGGTCGGCCCGGAGAAGGCCGCTTCCTTTTATGGCCGCTGGCTGGCGAATGATATCCGGAAGGTCGATATCGACTCGATGGCGGCATGGGGATTCAATTCTGTCCGCCTTCCCATGCATTATGCTTTGTACACCTTACCGGTGGATAAGGAGCCCGTGGCGGGCAAGAATACCTGGCTGGAGAAAGGGTTTGCATTGACGGATAGTCTACTGAGCTGGTGCAAAACGGATCATATTTACCTGATCCTCGATATGCATGCGGCACCGGGCGGCCAGGGGAATGACCTGCCTATTGCGGACCGTGATCCATCCAAGCCATCGTTATGGGAGAGTGCCGCTAACCGGGAGAAGATGGTTGCGTTATGGCAGAAGCTGGCGGAGCGTTATGTGGCTGAGTCCTGGGTTGGCGGGTATGATATCATCAATGAACCAAATTGGGGTTTCGCGGGGGACACCTCCGATCTCCACGGGATAAAAGAAATGGGGAATGCGCCCCTCCGGCAATTGATGGTCGATATCACGTCAGCCATCCGGACGGTGGACAAGCGCCATATCATCATCATCGAAGGCAATGGCTGGGGTAATAACTATCGCGGCATCTTTCCTGTCTGGGACAACAATATGGTGCTTAGCTTTCACAAATACTGGAACCCCAATACGGAAGATGCGATCAGAGGCTCTCTCAGCCTGCGGGAGAAATACAATATCCCCTTATGGCTTGGCGAGTCGGGGGAGAATAGTGATCAATGGTACCATGATGCGGTGCGGCTTGCGGAGAGCCATGATATCGGCTGGTCCTGGTGGCCGCTCAAGAAGATCGGCACGAACCAGCCGCTTGAGGTGATTATGCCGCCGAGCTTTCAGAAGCTAGTCGACTATTGGGTCAAGAACGGACCCAAGCCGACGGAGCAGGAAGCAGAAGAGGGGTTGGATGCGTTGCTGGAGAATATCCGGCTGGAAAAAAATGTCGTTCACCGCGATGTGCTGGATGCGTTGTTCCTACCGTAAAGAGGACATGGCTAGCGAAGGTAGTTTTGGAGCTGTTGGAAGGCGGAGAGGAACATTTTGAATTTGTTATCGGTCTGGGCCCAGGCGATGGTCTTATGTTCGAAGATAGTTCTTATTATTTCGCTGGCTTTCTGGCAGTCTTCTGCATCATAGAAACAGGAAACCCATTCTGCAGGCAGGTCATCGGCAGGTTTGAGGGTAAACCCGTTCCCATAGATCTTAATCAGGGTAGGGGTACTGCGGACGTCAACGGTGGTCAGGTCCTTGTCCAGCGCCCAGCGGAAATAGGCTTCCCAGAACTGGCAGTGATTGAAAAGGCGCTGGCGGATCTCTTTTTCACTTTCCTTTTGGGTTGCGCGGATGCGCCATTGGTTGTTGACGACGGAAAAAGGGTCTTGTTTCTGTTGCAGGGACGGGATAGCGTGGCCTTCAAAGCTTGCCCGATAGCCACCGGTCAGGGCGAGCTGCATTTCGCCGGCTGATGGCAGGGTTAGAGGATAGGATGTCTTCTGATGGTCGTGGCTGGTCAGGATAAGTTGATGATCCTTCTTAAGCCAGGTGCCGTATTCGAAGGCGCCGAAGTCGCGGGTGTAGGAACCATCCGGGCGGAGTTCGAGGAAACTAGCGGGGCTCAGCAGACTGTCTTTTCCGTTGGGAGTGCCTGTACCGTAAGTGTAGAACCAGATCTTGGGGAGAGGGTTTATGAGGAGCGAGCAGCCGGAAGTGGCGGCGACTAAACAAAATATGGTAGCGATTAAAAGAGGTCTCATAGTCAGCGAGGATGGCCAGCTTACAAATTAAGAAATTCTTTTTAAAATGGACGGATAATGGCGAGGACGCTTGTTTTCGGGGATATTCACGGTGGATTCAAGGCATTGCGGCAGGTGATCGACCGGGTGGGATTGGAGTCGGGTGACCGGTTGATCTTTTTGGGGGACTATGTGGATGGGTGGTCGGAGTCGAGACAGGTGATCGACTATTTGATCGAACTTGATCGGAGCTATACGTGTACGTTTATGATCGGAAATCACGATGTCTGGTGTATGGAGTGGTTGGCGGGGCTTGGGAGTGAAGGGGACTGGCTGGTTCAAGGTGGGCAGGTAACGGTCGACAGCTATGCCGGGGCGGGGCAGGAACTGAAGATGCGGCACCTGCTCTTCTTCAGCGAGATGTTGCCGTATTATGAGGACGACCACCGGCGATTGTTTGTTCACGCGGGGTTTGCATCCCTACACGGGCCGGCAAGGGAGTATTTCCCCAGCAATTTTTATTGGGATCGGACGCTTTGGGAGATGGCCCTGGTGGCGGACACCCGAATTCCGCTAAGCAGTTTGTTTTATCCGAAGCGGCTGCGGCTATATGACTCGATCTTCATCGGACATACTCCTACAACCAACTATGATATCGATACGCCGATGAACAAGTGCAACGTTTGGAATGTCGATACGGGAGCGGCGTTCTCGGGGAGGATCACGGTGATGGATATCGACACGAAGCGTTTTTGGCAGAGCGATGTAGTGCAGGATTTGTATCCCAGGGAGCTGGGGAGGAATACGCTGTGAGGCGTTGGATACCACTAAGTGGTAATGTTTTTCTTCTTTCTGGCGTTGTTATACCTAATAAATCCCTCTAAAGTAGTATTGTTCGGCGTTGGCGGGAGCAATAGTTTTGTGCTGTCCCCCGATTCGACCCCTTAACCGGATGCATACTATGCGGGTGCGTCTTCATTGGATAGCCCACATCGGTTGCTCTGATTGTTTCCGACAAACCGGCAGCCGGCCCCTGAATAATCGGGGGCCGGACTGTTTTGGGGCGACGCCGGTCAGGGGATGCGGGTCAGGTCTTATCGGTAAACCGGCGGTTGGATTCATTGTAGCGGTCGCCAATGTTTGGGTAGCGGGCCAATAACGCGTCGATATCGCGGAAATCCTGAGGTGTGAGCTGAATGTCTATCGCGCCGGCGTTGTCCAACAGGTATTTTCTTCGTTTGGTACCGGGGATCGGGATGATGTCGGAACCGCGGGAGAGTACCCAGCCGATGGCCAGTTGGGCAGGCGTCCATCCTTTGGACGATGCGAATTCAGCAAAGGCTTCGGCGAGTTGCTGGTTGTTCTGGCCGTGTTCGCCCTGATAACGTGGCAGAGTACGGCGAAAATCTTTTTCACCAAGCTGGCTCAGGTTGAGTGTATTGGTCATCAATCCCCGCGCAAGCGGGCTGAAGGGGACGAATGATATTTTCAATTCCTGGCAAAGGGGGAGGATCTCCGCCTCGACGCCACGGGTCAGCACGGAATATTCGCTTTGCAGGGCGCTTATGGGGTGGACGGCGTGAGCTTTTCGAATAGACGTGGGTGAGGCTTCGGAAAGGCCAAGAAAACGGACCTTACCTTGCCGGACGAGATCGGCCATCGCGCCGACCATTTCTTCTACGGGTACGTTTGGATCGATGCGGTGCGCATAATAGAGGTCGATCACATCGGTCCTGAGTCGGCGGAGACTGCTCTCGATACATTCTTTCAAATGCGCGGGCGAGCCGTCAAAACCGCTCAGGCGGCCCGATGCATCGGTGCGGAATCCAAATTTGGTGGCGATAAAGATCTTCTTTCTGTTGGGCTGAAGCACTTTGGAAACGAGTTCCTCATTTCTGCCGTTTGCGTAGACGTCGGCGGTATCCCAGAAATTGATGCCGATCTCGATGGCTTTTTCGAGGGTGGCGATGGATTCCGTGTCGTCAGGCTGGCCATAGCCATGGTTCATGCCCATGCAACCGAGGCCGATGGCGGATAGTTCGACATCGGTGTTGCCCAATTTTCTGTATTTCATATTGCAAAGGTCCCGAATTGGCGTGATTTTGGGAATATTTTTGTACAAGCAATTTAATGCATGGAAGATTATATAATTTCAGTAGGGAAAGTGGAGGAGTGGCAGATGGCGAATGATGTAGGGTCGCTGGATGTGGTGTTCGATCGGGCGAAGCGGGTGCTGGTAGGCGGGGGGATTGTAGCGTTGGTGCGGGAGCAGCGATCGGGAGAGGTCTATCGGTTCGAGGAGTTTAGTACGCTGGAGGATTTTGAGGAGTATAGAAGGAGGGTGTATAAGTATTTGAAGAGGTAGGGGGTTACTCGCTTTTATTCGGTTTGTCTTTTAGGAGGTCTTCGGGAATGGGGTGCTCGGCGATGAAGGCGCAGGCGCGTTCGTGTTTTTCAACAAAGTATGGATCTTTGCTGTGGTCGCGCATGTTGGGATTGACGGCTATACCCGGGAGATGCTTTCTTTTTTTTGAGGTAGTTCTCATAGTGTAAATTTACAGTTTTATTTTCGTCGAGCCACGACAGATTCATAGTTCCTTCCCGGCAGAAAAGGCTCCCAATTCTCCATGCGAAATCCCAGGATGTCATTGCTTCTAGTGGAATCGTCGACCCTTTGACGTTCTTTATTCCAATCGCCAAATGCAAGATTGTAGAGGTTCTCCGCGACCCTCTCCAAGGAAATAACCTTTTTTATTTTTCCGGCAGGCCCTTCACTATAAAGCTCATAGTTGAACAAGTTGTCGGTTACCTCGACCGGATATCTCGGGTATGACACAACGATAGTTTGAGGTCGCAAAGAAAAGGAATGGGAGAGAGAATAGTTTGAAAATCCTTTTTGACTGAAATGTGAGTGCAGGGAAGGAGTAAGAAAATTGTGAATCGGGGTCAGACAAAAATATTGGAAATGGGGTGCGGACCGGGATGAGAATAAAAGAGGCCATCGGGAAGATGGCCTCAATCTGACTTTAGTCAGCAGATTTTTTTTTGGAGCAACCCGGTTAAGCGAAATTAACCGAAGGTTTCCATGATTTATCTGTTGATAGCATGAATACCTCCTTTTTTTTGGTGAACGATAGATATAAAGTTATGGAAAAATGGGCATTTAGGTGGCGGTTTTTTCGGACACGCGAACAGCGTGGCGTTGGGGAAGGCGGATCGCGGGGAAGAGGGCGAGGCCGACGACGATTGCGGAGACAAAGAATCCATCCTGTAAGGCAAAGTGTTCGGCCAGTGCGGTAGCATATCCTTTTTGGAGATAGTGGGCATAAATGAATTGGTGGAGGACGCCAAAGACGGCGATTCCGACGGAGCCGCCAAGTTGTTGGAGGAGGCTGTTTAGGGAAGTGGCGGTGGAGATTTGGTCGAGGGTTACGGCGTTGAGAAGGGCGGTCGAGACGGGCGCGACGAGGAAGCTGATGCCGGCGCCGCGGATGATCATCGGCAGGAGGATGAGCCACACGGTAGTGCCGACGTCGATCCGGGCGAAAAGGTACATCGAGAGGGCGAGGAGGAGGATGCCCAGTATCGAGATATTGCGGATGAGGCCCTCGTCGGCCTTTCGGCCCGCATAGGGTCGGGCAACCAGCATCGTCAGGGCATTGGGGAGCATCAGTAAACCGGATTGAACGGTCGTATATCCGAGTAGGCCTTGAAGGAGGAAGGGCAGGAAGAACATGCCGCCGAACAGGCCAATGCTGCGGATGACTACGATGATGGACGAGTAGACGAAGTTGGCGGCCCGGAAAACCGTAAGATCGAGCAGGGGTTGGGTATTGTTGCGGGCGCTGCGGATGAAGAGCGTGAGAAACGTGGCGGTGGCGGCACATCCGGTGATGGTGGCAGGGATCTGTCCGTGTTTGCTGATCGTCGATATCGTATATTGGAGGGAAACGATGAAGAAGGAGAGCATGGCAAAGCCGCGAAAATCGAATGTCTTTGGCGTCCAGGTACGGTCGCGCAGAAAGTTCAGGTGGCGATAAGTCATTATGATGGTGACGATGCCGATCGGGATATTGACATAGAACACGGACTCCCAGCCAAAGTATTGGGTGAGAACGCCGCCCAGGGTAGGGCCGAGGGCTGGGCCCATGACGTTGCCGAGGCCCCACCAGCCGATAGCGGTTCCTCTTCTTTCGGCCGGAAAGCTTTCGCTGAGGATGGCCAGCGAGGTGGGGGTGATGGCGCCGCCGCCGCTGGCTTGTATCACCCGGGCGGCGACCAGCAGGACGAGATTATGGGAAAGGCTGCACAGCAACGAACCGGCGGTGAAAACGGCTACGCTGCCGATATAAAGATAGAAATAGCCGACCCTGGTCTTCATCCAGGTGATGAGCGGTATGAACAGGGTAAAGGAGATCATGTAGGCCGTGACCACCCATTCTATCTCGTCGACATTCACATTGAACTGGTGGCGGATCACGGGAAGGGACACGTTGACGATACTGCTGTCGATGGCTGCCATGGAAGTGCCCAGCATCAGGGTGATCAGGACGAGCGTCGGGTGCTTCATACTCCCAATTTAGGGATAAAGGGCGGAGGGCAGAAAAATTGTCAATTTAGAAATGGACGCGGAGCCCATTTCTGTAGTTTGTCGATCAGCTCTTCCAGCTTAACCGGTTTGCCGAGATAGTCGTTCATTCCCGCCGACAGGCATTCTTCTTCGTCTCCTTCCATCGCGTTGGCGGTAAGTGCGATGATCACCGGCTGGCGGTCGGAGTTGTGTCGGCGGATCATGCGGGTGGCTTCCAGTCCGTCCATTTCAGGCATTTGGAGGTCCATGAGGATGATATCAAAATCGTTGGCGGCGGCGGTATCGACAGCCTCGCGACCGTTGTGGACCATCACAGGCGTATAGCCCAATTTTTGCAGGATATACTGGATCACCTGTTGGTTGATGATGTTGTCTTCCGCGATAAGGATCTGCATGGGGAGCTCGGATGCCATTTGTTCCGGCAGGCGGGACGGGGTCGAGGTCTCGTTCATGATCGACCATGACCGATGTTCAAGGCCCGACAGGATATGCCGGAACATGACTTGCTGCTTGATGGGTTTGGTCATGATGGCGCTGAACAGATTTTTGTAATTCTTCTTATACTCATCGCCGATGGAACTGAGCAGGATGATGGGTAGCCGCGGATAGCGTTCGCGGATGGTCTTTGACAGGCGGACGCCATCCATATAGGGCATTTGCATGTCGGTTAGGATAAGGTCATAGCGGCTGTCGGTGGCCAGGATGTTGAGCGCTTCGACGCCGGAGGCGGCGAGCGTGGGTGCGAGGTTCCATTGTTCCAACTGATTCTTCAGGATGATCCGGTTGGTGTGGTTGTCGTCGACGATAAGCAGTCTTTTGCCGGCATGGGCGGCAAGATCGCCGGTGGCCGTGGGGACATCGGCCCTCACGCCGGTACGGCTGTTAATGGTAAAAAAGAAAGTTGAACCGACGCCCGGCTCGCTTTGTACGCGGATCGATCCCCCCATCAGCTTCACCAATTGTTCGGAGATCGCCAAACCCAAACCGGTTCCGCCATATTTGCGGGTAGTGGAGCTATCGATCTGGGAGAATGCCTTGAAGAGGCGTTCCTGTTTGTCAGGGGGGATACCGATACCGGTATCGCGTACCTCGATTCCGAGGGTCAATCTTTCGCCCGCATCGGTTCCGACGAGCCGGACACCGATGAAGATCTCGCCTTTTTCGGTGAACTTGATCGCGTTTCCGACGAGGTTGGTGATGATCTGACGCAGACGCAGGTCATCGCCTTTGATATATGCTGGCACCCTGCTCTCTACCTGATAAAGCAGCTCGATGCCGGTCTGTGCGGCGCGGGTGCTGAAGATGTCGAGGACGTGTTCGATGCTTTCGTGCAGGTCGAAGTCGATGTCTTCGAGTTCCATGCTGCCGGATTCGATCTTGGAAAAATCGAGGATATCGTTGATGACATTCAACAAGGTCTCGCCGCAGGTGGAAATGGCTTCTGCGTAAGTGCGCTGTTGGTCGTTGAGTGATGTTTCGGACAAGAGGGAAGACATGCCGATCACGCCATTCATGGGCGTTCGAATCTCATGGCTCATGGTAGCCAGGAAGATGCTTTTGGCTTTGTTAGCACGTTCGGCTTCCTGGCGGGCGATCTCCGCCTTCAGGAGGGCGTCTTCCAGCGCTTCGTGGTTGCGCCGCCGTTCCTGGAGGATGCCGGCTTCCTTTTGCAGGCCCGCCATTTGCACTGCCTGGTTGATCTGGATCTCGCCATAACGTTTCATCTGGTAAGACCACAGGCCGCAGATAAATACGATAATGCTGGTAAGCGCGATATGGATAATGAAAGTGTTGAAGTCAAGGTAATCGAGTTGGGTAAAATAGACGGTGGAATTACCGCTGTACTGAAGATAGTCGAAGATCGCATGATGCAGAACGACAAAGATCAGCAAGGGAATCTGTAGTTGCCATTTCTGGTAGGTGATCAGGATGGCGCAGGAAATGAAGGCAACAAAGTGCATTTCGAACAGTCCATGCATCTGGTAGATGTATTGCGCCATGAACAGTCCGATGACGACGCTGAGAACATATTGATAGAGGTCGGATCGGGGCAAGGCGAGTTTGACGGAATAATAGGTGATAAGGGACAGGCCGCCGACCCCGAAAGCAATGGTATAGGTGTTGAAGTAATGAGCGAGATAAATGCCGACGAGAAAGAAGCTGATTAGAAAGTAGTTCATGAGGCGGTCGGACCGACGGCGGACATCTGCGTGGAAAAGGGCTGTTTGCGTCTCCAGGTCGTTTGAAGTAGCGATGGCCGTGAGGGCCGGGGGATCGGGTATCGTCATACTCTTTATCAAAACGGGACCTGGTCTTTTTTCATGGAATGATTGGATTTCAATGGTATAACGAATGAAATGGAGGTTTTATTTAGCACTAAGAAAAAAGAAAGCGGTGGTGGCCGGCGGGAAAAGGCTTGAGAAGGTTCGCTATTTCAGTATTTTCCGGGTATGAAGAAAAATACTATCCTCTTTGTATTGCTGATATCCGGGATGTTGGGCGCGAATGCCCAGGAAAATTACCCGGTCGATTCCGCTTCGGTCGAGCGTGCGGGCGTGCCAAAGGGTGAACTGATCAAATGCAGCTATGGTCATTCGGTGATCTTCCCCGGTACGTACCGTGACTATTGGATCTATGTTCCCGCTCAATATAAACCGGGTCATCCGGCTTGTGTATATGTCAACCAGGATGGCATCCAGTGGAAGGCGCCAACAGTGATGGATAATCTGATCAATAGCGGCGAGATGCCGGTGACCGTAGGGGTCTTTGTCGCGCCCGGCCGGGTCCTGGCGGGGGATACGAGTGCGGCCAGGGACCGGTTCAACCGCAGTTTTGAATTTGACGGGTTGGGCGACCCCTATGCCCGTTTCCTGCTGACGGAGATCCTGCCGGATGTGGAGCGGCATCAGACCGGAGACGGCCGGCCGATACGTCTTTCTACGAATGGCAATGACCGGGCGATCGGCGGGTCGAGCAGCGGGGCTATCGCTGCTTTCACGGCGGCGTGGGAGCGGCCTGATGCCTTCTCGCGGGTCTTTAGCGCGATCGGCACATATGTGGGGCTTCGTGGCGGGGACCGGTATCCGATATTGATCCGGAAAACGGAGCCAAAGGCGATCCGGGTTTTCCTTCAGGATGGTTCAAATGATTTAAATATTTACGGCGGCGATTGGTGGATGGCCAATCAAACGATGGAACGGGCCCTGGAGTTCGGGGGCTATGAGGTCCGGCATGTGTATGGCGAGGGTAGTCATAATGGTACGATGGGGGCGGCCATTTTTCCCGATGCGATGCGATGGTTGTGGAAGGGCTGGCCGCAGGCGGTGGCTGGCGGGCGTTCTGCGAACGCGGTATTGCAGCAGGTGGTTCTTCCCGGGGAGGGGTGGGAGTTGGTCGGGGAAGGGTATGGATTTACGGAGGGTACGGCGGCCGATGCGGCGGGGAACGTCTACTTCCAGGATATTCCGGCGTCGAAGACGTATCGGGTCTCCGCCGGGGGTGGCGGACCGGAGTTGGTGTCGGGGAGTGCGCAGCGGGCGAGCGGGACTTGTTTTGGCGCCGAGGGGGCCCGCTATGAGGTCGCGGGCGGATCGAAACAGATCATTAAGTACGGGGCAGGAGATGCTGCTACGGTGATCGCCAGCGATATTGCCGGCAATGACCTGGTAGTCCTTCATAACGGTAATGTATATGTGACGGCGCCGGATGGTGCTGAGCGGCCTGGCAAAATATATCTGATCCGTCCGGGGAGGCAGGCGGTGGCTGTGGATTCGGGGTTGAAATTCGTGAACGGGCTTTGCCTGTCTCCGGATCAGACGCAGCTCTATGTAGCCGAGTCGGCCAGTCATTGGATTTGGATATTTAGTGTTCTGCCCGATGGGTCGCTGACGAACAAGCAGCGGTTCGGGTGGCTGCATGCGCCGGATGACAGGGAGAATGCGTGGCCGGATGGGTTGAAGTGCGATCGGAACGGGTTAGTCTATGTGGCGACGAATATGGGTATTCAGGTATTGGATCAGCTGGGGCGGGTGAATGCGATCCTGCCGATGCCGCCGGGCGGCCAGCAGCCGTCGAATTTATGTTTTGGCGGGAAGGATTTCGATGTGCTGTATGTGTCGGCGGTGGGGAAGGTCTGGAAGCGGAAGTTGAAGGTGCAGGGGTGCAATCCGTTCGATGCGCCGGTGAGGCCGCCGGTGGCGCATTTATGAGCAACGTCGTTCCTTCAGGTGCTGAGGATGGCCCAGGCGATCAGGGCGCCGTTGTAGCTGGTATAGAACCCGTAGGCGTTGTAGATGGCCGACCCCCAGTCACCCTGGGCTTGCGATGGCAGGGAGGAGCTCTGGGCCGGATCGGAGACATTGCGCACGGAGCCGAAGGTCATATTGGCTGCCTTGCAGGTCATGTCGATCACGGCGTCGTCCATTTCAACGCAGGCAAAAGCGGCGAGGTTGCCATTGGTAGTCCCGACGACAAAACTGTCGGCGGTCAGCAGGGGAGTGCCGGCGGTGGTCATATTGTTCAGGGCCGGTTCATTATCGCCCATATTAAGGTTCCCGGGATTGAGCTCGGAGATGGTGTAGGACGTATTATAGAATTTATTGAACTGGTCGACAATGGAGGTCATGTCTGTCCCTGTGGTCGGTACGGGGACCAGCAGTTGGGTGAAGCCGGATTTCGAGACGACGGTCCATCCTGCCTTCCAATTCCCGGCGTAGGTCTTCCATCCGCTTTGCGGCTCATCCTTTTCATATAGCGTTCCTGCATCCACGACGTTGATCGTGCCGATGTGGTTGGTTGGGATGGTTCCGCCGGCGGTGCCGGTAGAGAGGATCAACGAAGGCCCGACCTTACTGATGAAGATCCCGATCAGCTGCTCCAGGTACTGTTGACCGGGGAAATCGAGGTGCGTATTGGATTTGAATAGCAGGACGCGTTTGGCGCCGACGAGGACCAGGCGATAATAGCCCCAGTAGGTCCACTGGGGGTCCACTCCGGAGGGAAGGTTGTTGCTGTATTTCTGCCAGTCGGGCCATTCGCCTCTGGTGCGGTTGCTATAGCTCATCGGGTTACCGCTGTCGCAGAAGACATGCTGGATGGGCGCCCATTCGGCATCGGCCCAGCAGATGACCACTGCGTCGGCGGTGGGCAGGTCGGCTGGCGTGGTAGCGGGCAATTGCGGAGCCGAGGCGCCGATCGATCCCCAGTTTATGATGGGCAGGTCGGGTTGGTTGGAAATGACGGGGTTAAATTCCTTCTTGCCGGAATCTACTGTTACTTCCGCTGTTGGCCGGATGACAGCGAGCCTGGCCGGGCGGATGCCATTTGGGGTGACGGGGGATTGTTGTGCAGGGCTGGTGGTGCCGGTGGCGGCCGTTTTGAGGCCGGTCTGCAGGGCTGTTCCGTCGATGCTGCCCAGGCCGGTGCAGGCGTTCCACACTTTGGAGGCAGGATAGCCGGTAATGCCGTCGAAGCTGTTGTTGGCCGGTCCGGGAGGGCCGGAGATCTCACGGAAAGCAGTATTCGCCATCGCGTATAGTTGTGGATTGAGGAAGCCGACGGATGCTCCGAGGTTGGCGTTTATGACAGCGACCAGCCCGGCGTAAAGCGGGGCAACGGCGCTTGTACCACCGCCGCTGCCTTCCTGGCCGCCCTGTACCTGGGGATAACCGCACAACGGGCTGGCGGGCCCCGCGAGGTCGGGAAGGCCGCGGCCGGACACTTTCTGGTCGAGGCTTTTAGGGATTGGAAATCCGTTCTGGTAAGAGGGCAGGGGGAAGCGCTCGCTGATGCCGCCGCCGGTGGCACCGGATTGCTTATCCTGGCCCTGGCCCCAGGTGTCGTTCCAAACGTATTCCGTGAATTTGGTCAAGTCGCCATTGGCATCTCCGATGGTGGTACCGCCGCACGCCGTGACCCAGGGATCGGAGGCGGGGTAGCTTGCCTCTGCTTTTGTCTTGCTGGCTATTTCGACACCGCTGTCACCGCTGGAAACGAGCACGGTAACGCCGAGATGGGCGGAGTCCTGGAACAGCTGGCTCATTTGCTGGTATTCATCGGCGGTGATGGAATCGGTGTCTTCATCCGGTGACCAGCCATAACTGATGGAAAGGACGGTTGGTACGGGGTCGCCGGGGTTGGGGTGGGTCATACGCTGGAGGGCGTTAATGATGTCCTGGGTACTCTGACCGGCGGCGAAGTAGACGGCGATCTTTGCGCCCTGTGCAATAGCGCTGCTAACGGTAATATCCAGCAGGGTCTCGGGGTCAGTCTGGCCGGTGTTCGTCTGGTTGTCGATGTTTACGTCTACCGGTGTAGGTGCATTCAGATTTCCGCCGAAGGCTTTTATAGTGGCGCTGATATCGGTGGGGTTATAGCCGGGGGCGCCGTCGCTGGTCGGCATTTCATAGATACCGATCGTTTGGCCTGTGCCGTCGCCGGCGGGAAAATTATACAATTTTGCCACCTGCTGCGGGGTAAGGGAGACGGTATTTGGCGGGTCGGAGGCTGCGTTGCTGGTCGGCGCGGTAGCTGTGTCTGAAGGATGGGGGATATTGGTCGTCGCGTAATGTTTGGCGGGGACAGGGCGGTTATCGAGGCCTACGATGAGCTCGACGGTGTTGGAGATTTCTATCGGGAGGGAGGGGTGTCCTTCGTGACCGTGATAGTTGCCGAGCGGACTGCGGTAGTTGTGGAGCTGGATGGCGAATGCCTTGTTGACCTGGTCGGCCGTTCCGCGAACGACGACGCTTCGTCTGGCGGCGTTGGATTCGCGCACTTGCAAATCGTGGGCAAGCGCGAAGTCGACCACTTTCTGAAGTTCGACTTGGTTGGCGCCATGGGTGGCGGCAAAGTCCTTGTGGGCGACGTGCCGGATACCGGAAAAGGGGGTGTGCTGAAAGTAGTCCAAGCCTTTCATGGGTTCCCCTCCGGGATCTCTTCGCAGGATCAGAGTGGCGGTGATCTCTTCATCGGCGTCGGAGGCCCCGAGTTGTTCATATCCGGCCGGACAAAGATGTTCGCTGTGGGAGAGCTGGACGTAGTGTTCGGGCAGATTGGGTTGTCCGGTGTTCTCTGCTGTTGGCATAAGAAAAGTTTAGAAGGTGATCAATTTTGATAAGAATTGTCGCTGTTGGCCGCGGGAAAGGGGGAGGGAAGTAGAGGTGAATATTCGAGGTTAAAGGTAATATTTTTTAGGCATGGCTGTCTTTTTTTCCGGAGCGGTAGGCGGAGGGAATGCGGTTGAATTCTTCCTTGAAGTATTGGGAGAAAATCTTGGGGTTATTGAAGCCGACGGTGTAGGCGATCTCGGCGACGGTGAGCTGGCTTTTTTCGAGCAATTCGGCAGCGCGCTGGAGGCGGATATGGCGAATGAATTCGATGGGTGTCTTCCCGGTCAGAAGAAGCAGCCTTTTGTAAAAGGTGCTTCGGCTGGAGTGGAATTGGGTGCTGAGCTCGCCGACGGAGAAATCGGGGTTGCCCATATTCTTTTCGATGTACTCAAGGACGTTTTTGATGAAGGTCTCATCGGCGGACTCGATCTCCAGTGTTGCCGGGACTGCCTGTACCTGGCGCTGGTAGGTTTTTTTAACGGTGGCTGTGTGTGCAAGGATATTACGGATGCGGGAGAGGAGCAGTTCGAAATTAAAGGGTTTGATGACATAGTCGATGGCGCCTGTGCGGAGACCGTTCAGCTCGGCGCCTTCTCCGGTCATAGCTGTTAACAGGATTACGGGGATCTGGGCGGTACGTTCGTCGGTGGAGATCTTTTTGCAGAGTTCCATCCCGTTCATGGCGGGCATGGAAATGTCGCTGACGATGAGATCGGGGTGTTCGGCCAGGGCTTTACGCCAGCCTTCTTTGCCGTCGGCGGCTTCGATAATGGAATAGAAGTGCCGGAGGTTATCCTTGAGATAGAAGCGGAAGTCTTCGTTGTCCTCGACAATAAGGATGGTTGGTAGTTTGGATGGGGCGCCGTTAGTAGGGGTGGGTGGAGTAATCGCAGGAGTGCCGTTGGCGGGCGTGGAGGCGTTACCGTTAAGGCGGGTGCTGTCATTCCCGTTGTGGACAGCGGGGGTAGCGGGCAACGCGGCGAGCGGTGTAAAGGGCAGGCGGATCGTGAAGCAGCTGCCTTTATTGAGTTCACTTTCCACGGAGAGTTGGCCGTGGTGCATCTTGACAAACTCCTGGGTGATCGCGAGGCCGATGCCGCTGCCCTGGTTGAGAATGGTATCGGGGACATCGGATTGGAAGAAGCGTTCGAAGATCTTTTCGCGGATGTCGGGGGCGATGCCGATACCGCTGTCTTTTACCTGAATGTAAAGAATGGTCTTTTCGGAGGCATTCTCAGTAGTCACGGCAACGCTTACGGCGCCGTTGGCGGGCGTGAACTTGAAGGCATTTGAGAGCAGGTTGAACAGAATGCGCTCCATTTTGTCGTGGTCGAAGGAGGTAAGGAGTGAGTCGTTGTCACTGTTGTAGGCGAAAGAGATGTTTTTTCGCTCGGCAAGGTCGATAAAGGAGTAGGAGATGTCCCGGACGAATTTGATGATATCGCCCTGGCGGGGATGGAGGCGGAGCTCGTTAACCTCCATTTTTCGGAAGTCGAGGAGCTGGTTGACGAGGTGGAGAAGTCGGCGGGCGTTGCGGCGGATCATTTCGTATTGGGGATGAGGGTCGGATGAGGTAGGGCCGGCGAGGAGTTTTTCGACGGGAGCCAGGATCAGGGAGAGGGGGGTCCGCAGTTCGTGGCTCATGTTGGTGAAGAACCGGATCTTCATCAGGTCGATCTCGTGCAGGCGTTTGGTCTCGCGGCGTTCCTGTTCGAGGGCAAAGCGCATCCGGGCTTTCCGAATCACCATGCGGCGGGCGAGGAAGAGGATGCCGATCAACGCCAGCGTGTAGACGACGTAGGCCAGGGGGGTCTTCCAGAAGGGGGGGAGAACGATGATCGTCAGGGAAGCCTCGCGGTCATACCATTGGCCATCCTCATCGGAGGCTTTTACCTTAAAGGTATAGGTGCCGGCGTCGAGGTTGGTGTAGGTAGCCTTGCGCGCCTTGCCGTCTGTCACGAGCCAGTTCTTATTGAATCCTTCAAGGGTATAGGCGTATTTGTCGCCGGAGTTGTCGACAAAATCGAGCGCGGCGAACTCGATGGAGAAAACGTCTTCGCTATGGGTCAGGGTGATCCCAGGCGTTTCGGAGATGGCGCGGTCGAGGACGATATGGTTACCCATTTGTTCGCCGACGAGGACGTTCTTGTTGAAGATATCCAGACCTGTCAGGACGATCGGCGGCGGTGTAGTGCTGTTGGTGATATTCTCCAGCCTGAACAGGTTGAATCCATTAGGACCGCCGAAGAGCAGGCTCCCATCCCGGGTCGCGATGGCGGTACGTTCGTTGAACTCGTGGCCCTGGAGCCCATCTTTTTCGTGATAGTTGCGGCAGCGGATACGGACGGGGCCGGAGTGGTCAACGGCGGTAGTAATGCGGATGCGCGAGAGGCCGTTGGCGGTGCTGACCCAGAGGTCGTGGTTGAGGTCCTCAACGATGCCGCGGATCGTGTTGTCGGGCAGGCCGTTGTCCATACTAAAGGATTGGAAACTGTTCTTTTCCGGCAGGAAGAGGTTCAGACCGTCGCGGGTGCCGACCCACATATTGTTGCGGCTGTCGCGGAAAAGGAGGATGACGTTGTCAGTACTGAGCTGGTTAGAATCCGAGGAATAGTGGGTAAAACGGCCATTGCGCCGGTCGAGCACGTCGATCCCGTAGGCGGTGGCGATCCAGAGATTGTGTTCATGGTCTTCGAGGACGGAAGAGACATAATTATTCCGAATGGAGTTGGGCATGTTGCCGTTGAAATGGTCAAACCCGTTGATCTTGCGATCGAACCGGTCGAGACCGCCCGCAAGGGTACCGACCCAAATGTTGTGGTTGTTATCCTCGTACAGGCACATGACGCGGTCGTCGGCCAGGCTGGCCGGGAGATGGTCATCGTGGCGATAGTGGATAAAACGTTTTCCGTCGAAGTAATCGAGGCCGCCGAAGTAGGTGCCGATCCACAGATGGTTGTCGTGATCGACGACGAGGCTGACGACGATATTGTTGGCGAGACTGTTCGGGTTGGCGGGGTCGTTCAGGTATTGCCGGAAGGTATTGCGGCGGCGGTCAAAATAGATCAGACCGCCGCCATTGGATCCGATCCAGATATTGCCGGCGGAATCCTCCGCGAACTTGTTGACGTCATCGAAGCTAAGGGAATGGGGGTCGTGCGGATGGTGGCGGAAGAGGGGGAACTGGATCCCGTTCTGGTGGCAATAATTGATCCCGCTTTTGAAGGTCGCCAGCCAGACGGTGCCGGTGCTGTCGCGGATCATGGCGGGGATGCTGTTTTCCGCCAGGCTTTTGCGGTCGTCTTCGATATGGGTCAGGGTCGTGACGGTGAGATCATTCTTGTCGAGGATATCGACGCCGCCGTGGTCGGTGGCCAGCCAGATCTTACCCTTGTCATCCTGGATGGCGGTATAGATGACGTCGCTGCTAAGCCGGCCCGTGGTGGATGTGGTGGAAAAGTGGGTGAAAGCGCCGGTAGCGGGCTGGTAGCGGCAGACCCCTTTGAAATAACCGCTGGCATAGAGCCAGATGTCGTCCTGGTTATCGATATACAGGCCGCAGGGGACCTTGTTGTTACCGATTACATTTTCCAATTCAGTCGTGCGGAAAACGACGGCATGGGTCCGAGCGTCCACTTTTTCGAGCAGGCCGTTCTGGTGGACGACCCAGCAGTTACCATCATGGTCCTCTTTTGCGTCCGAGATAGCGGCGGCGGAGAGTGAGCCCGGACGGGCGCTGTCCTGGTGGACCGCGATAACTTTCCCATCGAAGTTCAGGTGATAGATGCCGCTGTCGCGGTAGATGAACCAGTAGCCGGTTGTGCCGCGGGCGATGCTGAGGAGCCAAAATTCGGGCAGGAAGTGTTTCCGGAGGTAGCCGGCGTAGTCGTGGTCGAACTGATCGGTGGCGAGGTTATATATATTGAACCGGCTGGAGCGGGATTGGACCCACATTTTACCTTCCGGGCCTTCGAAGATCTGTTCGATAAAGTTATCGCCGATGGAGTGGGGGTCATGTTGGTCGTGGCGAAAGACCTTGAATTCGTAGCCGTCATAGCGATCAAGGCCGGACATGGTGCCAAACCACATAAAACCGCGCGGGTCCTTATAGAGACTGGTAACGTGATTGTTGGAGAGGCCGTTGGAAAAGTTGAGAGTAGAAAATTGATAGTCAGTCGACTGTGCAAATAGTCGGGAGAGTGAAAAGCTAAGTAGCAGGATCAACAAGGTCGTGTTCCACCTCATAGTGGCTGTAGGGGGGAAGGTTTTATAAAGCAGTCAGTAGAGAAGTCAATACAAATATAATATATAATAGCGGGGGACGAACATTTGGATACCCTTTTTGACGATTTCGGAGCCCCTGCCGGTGATGAATTCTGTCTATTTTAGTGGCCGGATTTATAAACAATAAAAGAAATCAACCGATTGCATAATGTCTGCATTTTTCCTTAACTTTATAATTAAACCGATTGCATTTTTTCTTGCCGGGCGTTTCAAGGGCATAATTCCGGCATATTAACCAACTCTAAAAAGATCCATATGAATCTGACTGCATTTGTGGGAGTACCGCTCTTTTCGCTCATCACTCTTTATTTGTACGTTCGGCCGCCTGTCGCCCGACAGAAAGCGGTCAATATTAGCGGCATCCCGCCGGGCGGGGCTAATCATCCATTTTGTTTCAAATCCAGAAATTAATTCACTGACTCAAAACTATTCTGCTGTATGAAAAAATTTCTTCTGCTAGTTTTTGCATTTTCGGGTTGCTTTTTTTTCGAGACCGCTCTATTTGCCCAGGTAAGAACGATTACCGGAACTGTTTCAGATGAGCAAGGACAACCCCTCGTCGGTGCAACGGTAGCGGTTAGGGGCACGAATGCCGCAGCTACCACCGATGCCAGCGGCAAATTTAGTCTTCTTGTTCCGCCTACCGGAAAGACTCTGATCTTTTCCTTCGTCGGGACGCAGGACCAGGAAGTAACTATCGGTTCCAAAACTTCCTTCGCCGTTAGACTAAGACAAACAACCTCCACTTTGGGCGATGTCGTTGTCATCGGATATGGCTCACAGAGAAGGGGCGATGTCAACGGCGCCGTGTCATCGGTATCCGCGAAGGAACTTACCGATATTCCCCAACCTAGTGTCGACCAGATGCTCCAGGGGAGGGTATCGGGCGTGACCGTTACCCAAAACTCCGGGGCACCCGGCGCCGCGGTCTCGGTTCGCGTTCGGGGTATCACCTCCTTTACCGGTTCGGAACCCCTGTATGTGATCGACGGGGTGGCGGTGGACGGGAATGCCCCGCAGCAGGCCAGCTCAAACGGCGGGTTGGTCAATGCTTCGCCTTCTGAGCAGGAAACATCCTTCAGCGTGCTGACTAGCCTGAATCCCAATGATATCGAAACGATCGACGTTCTCAAAGACGCGTCTGCGACGGCTATTTACGGGAGCCGTGCGGCAAACGGGGTGGTCATCATCACGACAAAAAAGGGGAAATCCGGCCAGGGACATATAGACTATGACGGATTTTATGGTACCCAGAGCCAGGGGAAGTTCCTGAAAATGATGAATCTTCCGCAGTATGCCACTTTTGAGAACAATCTGGCTAATCTGTTCGGCACCCAACCGAGGATCGAATTTTCTGATCCCGGCAAACTGGGCCCCGGCACCAACTGGCAGAGGGCTATTTTCAAGAATGCGCCTGAATACCAAAATACCCTGTCTTTCTCGGGCGCTAGCGACAAGACTGACTACTACATATCCGGAGGATATTTCAACCAGGACGGAACCGTCCTCAGCTCTGACTTCCATCGTTATACTATCCATGCCGCCGTTAATTCGCAGGTGAAGGAATGGTTCAGAGTCGGCGCGAGTCTAACGGCGAATCAGAACAAGACGAATGTATCGCTGGGTAACAATTATGGTCTGATCTATAATGCGCTCCTGGAGGCTCCTGATGCCTCGGTCTACAATGCCGATGGAACCTTGGCAGGGCCTGTGGTGGTCAATGGCCAGCTCGAAGGCGGGCAAAACCCGGTGGCGCAAGCCTCTCTCATCACCAATTACCTGGTCCGGACCAATGTCCAGGGGAATATTCATGGGGACATCAAATTTCTGAAAGATTTTGTCCTGCACTCCGAAGCGGATGGTAATTTCGACTGGACCCAGTCGCACCTGTTCAAACCGACTTATTCATACGGGGCTACGGGCTCTGTCGCGGCCTATGTAAATACCCTGGCTTCTTTACTGTTTAATAATGATTATGACAGCTATTGGAACTGGGACGAAACCTTGAATTATAACCACAGCTTTGGTGGAAAGCATTCCGTCAATGCCCTGGCGGGTCATGAAGTATGGTTATCCAACTATGACGGGATCAACGCGCAGACCAGCGGATTTATTGGCGGCAACACGGTGCAGACCCTGAACCTGGGTACACAATCCACCAACCTCCTGAACGAGCCCAAGGGCAGCCAGTCGATGGAATCTGAGTTCGCCCGTGTCATTTATACCTATGATAATAAATACAGCTTCACCGGCAATTTCCGCCGCGACCGGTCATCGAATTTTGCGCAAGGCCACCAGGTGGGTAATTTTGGCGGTGTAGGGGTATCCTGGAAGCTTTCGGAAGAGCCTTTTTTGGAGGGCATAAAGTCGGTCTTCAGCAATTTGAAACTGAGACTGGGTTATGGTACCGTGGGTAATGCGAATATCGGTCAATATCTATATGGTTCCGCCATCGCTGCCGCCGCGACAGGGTTAGGCACGGCCTTTCTTTTCTCCAACCTCAACAACCCGAACCTGACCTGGGAAACAGCTATCCAGCAGAATGCCGGCGTGGACTTCACCCTGCTGAACAATCGCGTTGACGGATCGTTTGATCTTTATAAGAAGACTTCGAATCATTTTCTGTTCCAGCAACCCCTACCGGCCTTTCTTGTAGGCGGAACGGCTGAATATTCAGGCAATTCCGTTGTTCAGCCTTCTGAAGTAAATGCCGGTCAGATCCAGAACACGGGCTTTGAATTCAGCATCCACAGCAGGAACATTGTCAAGAGGGATTTTACCTGGGGTACTACCGTGGTGTTCTCGCACTACGCCAACAAGGTTGTATCGTTGAATGGATTTCCCACGCTGAATGGCATCATATCAACCGGCTTTGGTCCGACGATCTTTGCCACCCGCACGGCTCCCGGAGGACCTATTGGCGAATTCTATGGGTATAAGTCCATGGGGATCATCAGGACGCAGGCTCAGCTCACTGATCTGGTGGCTAACCCTCAAAATGTATTGGGCGGTGCTCAGCCGGTCACCAGCGACAGAACGGTAGCCAATGGCATCTATACGGGTGATATTCTATATGCCGGCAATGCAGGAAAAGGAGGTCCGAATCTGCAATATAATCTGGGCAGCCCCAATCCGGATTTTACCTATAGTTTAGGGAATAACTTTACGTATAAGGATTTCGACTTGTCGATTTTCCTGTCGGGGTCATACGGGGGTAAGATCCTCAATGCAGTACATTTCCAAACGGAGGGTGAGTATGGTTTATATATGAATCAGTTGGCCAGTGTGGGCAACTATTGGACACCTACCAATCCGAACAGCAATATCCCGACACCCCGGTCAAGCTTTGGCAATAATAACCTGGTCATGTCCGACAGGTTCCTGGAAAGCGCTTCCTATCTCAGGATTCAGAATGTCCGGCTCGGCTATAGCCTGCCTTCCAATATCGCCAGAGCTGTAAAGATGAGTCATTTAAAAGCGTTCGTAAGCGGTCAGAATTTATATGTGTTCACAAAATATAGCGGTTTGGATCCCGAAGTTGGTTCCTTGAACCAAAGCCCGATATTGCAAAATATCGATTACGGACGGTATCCGACTCCGCGGATTATCACGTTTGGATTGAACGCTGAATTTTAATTTTAAACCTATTTATATAACAAGATGAAAAAGCATATTAAATTTTTTATCGGATTCGGCTCGTTGATGACCATGGTAGCCACCGGGTGTAAAAAAGACTTTTTTAACCGCCCTCCCGAAAATGCATTGACAGTCGGTACTTATTATCAGACGGTTGCCCAGGTGCAGGCCAGTACGGATATTCTTTATGCCGCCCCCTGGTTTGGTTTGAACGGAAAGGCGTTCCTGGCCATGGGCGATCTGCAAAGCGGTAATGCAGTTTGCTACGCAGGTGCCGACGGGTCCTTCGACGCTTTCGCCAACATGACGGAAGGAAATGCCACGCAAACCGTTGAAAGCTCCTGGAATGCCTTATATACAGTCATCGCCCAGGCAAATGAATTACTGATCAATCTGCCCGGTGCTGCCACGTCGGTTCCGGCTGCTACGGTTAACAATGCCTTAGGCGAGGCCCGCCTCATGAGAGCGGCGGCTTATTTTTATTTGGTTCGGCAGTTTGGAAATGTTCCTATCATCACGAACCCGACAGCGGACGAAACCGATTTTTCGACGGTTCCGACCAATCCCGTAGCGGATGTGTACAAATTCATCACCATAGATCTGGCATACGCGGAGGCCAATTGCACACCCGGGGTGGCGCATACCGGTCACGGCTCGAGCGCCTCGGCTTCGGGACTGCTAGCTAAAGTGTACTTGTATGAACAGAAATATGACAGTGCAAGAATCGAGGCTGAAAAGGTCATCAGCAGCGGTGAATTCGGGCTTGTCGGATTAGATGCGCCCGGAACCTTTACGTCGATTTTCGAAATCCCGGGAAATAACTGTCCGGAATCCATGATCGCCGAGCAATGGACTTCCAGCTCCGGATACGGGTATGGAAATCAAATCCAGTCCGTTATTGCAGCCAATTCGACCATCACCGGAACGGGTGACGGATATGGTGAGCTGGGCCCCAGTTGGGATCTGCAGGATGCTTTTACCGCCGAAGGCGATTCGATCCGCCGGCATGGCACCATCATGCTGGGAGGTGATTTTTACACGGAAATAACTAAGAGTGCGGGTGGATACACGGTTCCTTATAGCATCAATTCACAGGGAGTGCATGCGGCGATGAAAAAATACGTTATTGGCACACCTACGGACAACAATAATGAGACCGCCGCGCAGGCTTCCTCCAACAATACCTATCTCTTAAGATATGCGGATGTCTATCTCATAGAAGCGGAAGCCATCATGGGTGCGGCTTCTGGTGTTGGGGCCGGGACGGGCATCCCGTTGAGTTTTGCTTCCACGGATCCCACTGCCTTGAAATACGTGAATTTGATCCGCCAGCGAGCAGGGCTGGCCGCGCTGCCCAGCGTTTCGTATCAGCAATTGCTCAATGAAAGAAGGCTGGAATTCGCTATCGAAGGAGATTATTGGTATGACCTGCAACGCATCGATGGCTTTAATGTTGCGCACCATCCAGTCGCTATTGGAATCATCTCAGGCCAGAATCGCGGCAATTCAACCGGTGCGGGCACGGCGCCAATGTATACCGATTATACGCGGACGACCATAACTATCACACCCACGGATGCGCAATTTTTAATACCACCTCCGGCAACGGAATCCACTGCCGATCCGTTATTATTAGCGGCCCCTGTGCCTTATAAATTTTAAAACAAAGAATAAAGCAGATTCATATGAAAAATAGCATTCTAAACGTAATACGCAAGACCGCCCGGATATTGCCCATAGCTGCAATATTAATGGTCGGGGCCTGCAAAAAACAAAGTTATCTTGGCTATACGCCCGGGACTGGCGCGCCCACGATTACATCGGTACATACGCTGACCAAGGCCGACACGGTCAATAACAACGACACGCTCGTTGCCTATAATGCCGCCGGGGATACCACACTGACCATCCGCGCGACCCAGACCACGACCACAGCCTCTGATTCGGCTACTACCGCAGGCTATCTCGGCAGTTACTATGTCATCCACGGGTCTAACCTGGGCAGCGCTACGGTTGTAACGTTCAACGGGATCAGGGCTTATTTTAACCGGGCTTTATCGACCGATAATTCGCTTATCGTTGCAGTACCTTCGAATACGCCCTATGGCGGCCCGCAGGCTTCTGACAGCCTGGTCGTCACGACCACGCATGGCACCGCCTATTATAAATTTGCGATCATCCCGCCTCCACCGACCCCCTCCACTTATTCGGACTATGACTTCTGGAGCGGTTCCCAGATCTCGATGACCGGGGTAGGCTTGGCCTCCGTAACGGCCGTCGGGTTGACCGGAAGCTCCGCCAGTGTTACCATCGTCAGCCAAAGCGATACCACGATGGTCTTGCAATTCCCGTCGACAACCATCAACAGGGGCAACCTGGTATTTAGCTATACCTCAGTCGGCGCTACGCTCATTCAGACGGCAAGTCAGGAATTGGTCGATCTGGACAATGCCTATAACCTTTTTGCCTGGGGCAGTTTCCAGCACGGTTTTGGTGACTGGTCCTGGACACATCCCCCTGCTCCCGGGAATCCCGTGAGCGGGGTCGCTCATGCCTTCGGGCAGACGGCATCTTTCGAGCTGGTTTTCCCTAATGGCGGCTGGCAAATGGAAGGCTTCGGCACCGGCAGCACCGTTAATCAACCGATCTTTTCCACCTACACGTATTACACTTTCTGGATCCTCGGCGGCGTGCAGACAGAGACATTGACCCTTGCGGCCAACCAGCTGCCTTATGCCTGGCAGCAGCCGACAGGCGCCGGCATTTTCACCATTTCGGTCCCTCCCGGCGTATGGTCTTATTTCAAGATTCCGATAGGTTCAGCCGGCGGACAGGTTCCCTTCCTGCCGGCGGCCGCCGCGCAGACTTCGATGAATTCAGCGGGGAATGACTATGTGTCCTGGTTCATTCCCGGCCCCAATGGTGTGAACGAAGCCTTCTACGTCGACGAGGTGGCCTTTGTTAAGTAGTTATGAAAACTTTTAAACTGCTCTTATGGATGCCGCTCATCGCGATCGGGCTTTGCAGCTGCGCTAAAAAGGTCGCTCCGGGCAACGGGAATCAAAATAGTGGAGGGGGTGGCAATAACGGGAACGGGGGTTCGACCACGCCATATGACTCCACCTATACTCCCGTCGATCCGGCGGTGGCGGCTACCCAGGGGTTCTTTTTGGATGACTGGGCGACGAAATCATTTACGGTGCCCACAGCGTCGGCCGCCGCCGCCCTCATTGTCAATGCAACGGATACGATTTGGGTGGATGCCGATGTGGTGTTGACGAAGATCCCCAAATATGTGTTCGGGGCTAACTCCAATTTGTGGATGGGGCAAATCGTGACACAGCCCAGCCTGATGCAATATATTACGGATCTTTCACCGAATGTGATCAGGGGGCCGGCGGGCAGCGTCAGCGATATATACTTTTTTAATAGTAGCAGCCAACCAAGCGATGTTCCGGATACCCTGCTCAATGGCGCGGGCGGATCAGGTCCGGGGGGCTATTGGTTCGGTCAGAATACGCAGTCGTGGACCCTTGACATCGATAATTATTACAGCCTTTTGCAGCAAACGAGCAGTGTGGGTTTGCAAACGGTCAATTTTGCCTATTCCCGCTATGGGCTTAGCGCCGATCCCGTGGCGGCGGCCGCACACCTGGCAGCCGACTGGGTGCGTTATGATAATGGGCGGACGAAGTTCTGGGAAATCGGGAATGAGGACTATGGCAACTGGGAAGCCGGCTTTGTCGTGGACACGTCATTGAGTCACTACATTCAGCCGCCGACGATCACGGGAACTTTGTATGGAAGCAATTTCCTGGTATTTGCCGACAGTATGCGGGCTGCGGCGCAGGGTATGGGGCTTACGATCAAGATCGGCGCGATCCTGCTGGCCAGTTCCTCTGTAGGTTCGAACCAGGTCGGTAACTGGAATCAGGGTGTTCTGGCTGCGTCGGGGAGTAGTCCTGATTTCTATATCGTCCATGATTATTACCCGGACGAAGCCTATGAGCAGAACTCGCCGGGCTCCCAGATCCTGAGCGATGCGATTTCGATGCCGAACAGCGATATGACGTTCCTGTTGGGTAATATTCCTTCAGCCGGTACCACGGTAAAGCCGATTGCAATGACGGAGTTCAATATCAATTCCCAGGGCAGTCAGCAGCAGATCTCTTTTGTAAATGGGATGGCGGGGGTGTTGACGGTCGGCGAACAGATAAAAAATCATTACGGTGAGGCCTCGCGCTGGGACCTGGCCAATTCGTGGGCGCAGGGCAACGATCAGGGGATGTTCTACAATTCCGCCGCTACCGGCGACCCCGATCCGAACGAATCGAACTGGAATCCCAGGGCCTGTTTCTATACGCTGTATTTCTTTCAGCGTTTTTTGGGCGACAGGATGGTCAGCTCCACGTCTGCCAATTCCGACCTGGTGGCCTATTCATCGACCTTTGGGGGCAGCAGCAATATCGCTTCTGTGATCGTGAACAAGGGGACGGTTGACAAGGTGGTGGATATCAATATCAATCATTATCCGATGGGTACCAATTTCTACTTCTTTACCTTAGTGGGGGGGACGGATAACGGAGAGTTCTCGGCAAGAGTATCGGTGAATGGCGTAGGTCCTTCGCAAGTCATTGGCGGCCCATTGAATTATTCCGCCATTTCGGCGAATGAGACCCCGCGGTCGGGCAACAATCTTAAAGTCTATTGTCCTGCGCGGAGCATTCTGTATGTGGCTGTTGACAAGTAAAAAGCTTTTGAGAGATCGCGTTTTCAGGCCTTCCGTCTTACCAGGACGGGAGGCCTTTTTTGTTTGGCGCGGGTGATGTTTGAGGGTTGAAAAGAGATAATTTGACATTTGAAAGAGATGTTTTGATCTTTGAAAGCCATTATTTGAGCTTAGCTTGGCCATTAATTACATCATTAACTTATGAAGCACCTGTTTGCTGCAATATCTCTTTGTCTGTTATTTTCTTTCTTATGCGCCCAGGTCCGGTCGTATGGCCCGGCGCCGGGTGGGGTCCGGTTCCAGCTGGACAAGGGATTGATGGAGATCGATGTGGTCGCCGCGGGTGCGGTCAGGGTGAGGTATACCAGTCTGGATGTTTTTGCGCCGAATCAGTCGCTGGTAGTAGAGAGTGTTTTGCCGAAGGGGCCGCCCTTTACGGTCCGGGAGCAGGGGGCGGAGATCCTGATCCTGACGGACAGACTGATGATCAGTGTCGACCGGTCAACGGGCGGGATTGCGTATAGCGATCTCCATGGTAGGGTGATCCTGGCGGAGGATGGTCGTGCGGGCAAGACGATGGTCCCGGCCACGGTGGTGGATGTACCGACCAATACCTGCGCGACTCGTTTCTTATCGCCGGCGGATGAGGGGCTGTTCGGGTTGGGGTGTCATCCGCTCGATTCCGGGTCGATCGACTATAAGGGACGTAAACAGGATCTTGCGATCCGATATATGACGGGGGCCATCCCGGTGTTGTTGTCGAGTCGTGGTTATGGGTTGTTGTGGGACAACTATTCCGCTTCTTCGTTTGACGGCACATTGCCGGGCAAGTATAGTTACAGTTCAGAGAGCGGGGCGATGGTGGACTATTATTTCTTCTATGGGCCGACATTCGATCAGATCATCGATGCTTACCGCAAGTTGACGGGGAGGGCGCCGATGTACCCGAAGTGGGCATTTGGGTTATTCCAGTCACAGGACCGGTATAAATCGCAGTCGGAGGTATTGGCTGCGGGTGCGGGATATCGCCTTGCGCATATCCCGGTGGATGTCGTGGTGCAGGACTGGTATTACTGGGAGCCGTTGCCGATCGGATCGCATGTGATGAATCCGCAGCGCTATCCCGATCCGCGGGGGATGCTCGACAGTCTGCACCGGGAGCATCTTCACGGGATGATCTCCATCTGGCCAGTCTTCGGGAAGGGGACGGCCGATTACGATGCGTTGGCCGCGATGGGCGGCCTGACCTCGATCACCTGGGACAATATCGTGACGCATACGTTCGACACCTACTACGATGCGCATAATCCCGCGGCACGAAAGCTGTACTGGGAGCAGGCGCGTGACAGTCTCGTGAAGCGATATGGTTGGGATGCGTGGTGGATCGACCAGTGTGAACCGGACAACGGTACGCTGCTGGATGAGCGGCGGAAGGCGATGTTCTTTACCGGTCATGGATTCGACTACTTCAATACTTATTCGTTGATGCATACGGACGGGGTATATAGCGGCTGGCGTAAGGATATCCCCGGCAAGCGCGCCTTCTTCCTTGCGCGGCAGGCGTTTGCCGGCCAGCAGCGTAATGCCGCCACGCTCTGGTCTTCGGATATCCAGTGTACCTGGCATGATTTCGCCGATCAGGTGCCACAGGGTATCAATGCTTGTGCGTCGGGTATCCCTTATTGGACTTCGGATATCGGCGGCTACCACCTGGGCTGGCAGGCGCCGGACTGGACGGATCCCGATAAGCGGGAGATGTTTGTGCGCTGGTTTCAGTTTGGGTCCTTCTCTCCCATCTTCCGCATCCATGGCAAAGGGGAGCGGGCCTTGTTCTCCAGGAACTGGGATGAGGCTACTCGTTCGGCGTTGTTGGTCTTTGACAGGCTGCGATACCGGCTATTGCCGTATATCTATTCGCTGGCCGGGCGGGTGACGCAGGACAACTACACGCCGATGCGCGGGCTGGGGTTTGATTTCCGGGCCGATACCAGTGTATATGCTATTCGCGACCAATATATGTTTGGGCCGGCTTTCCTTGTGAATCCGGTGACCGCGCCGCAGGCGCGGTCACGAAGGGTGTATTTGCCGTCCGCGGCCTGGTATGATTTCTGGACGGGCAAGCGGCTGGAGGGTGGGCAGGCTGTCGAGGCGGAGGCGCCGGTAGACCGGATGCCGCTGTATGTACGGGCGGGATCGGTTGTTCCGATGGGACCGGTGATGGAGTATGCGACGGAGAGACCCGCTGATACGATCGAGCTGCGGATTTATCCGGGGGCGGATGGGCAATTTATGTTGTATGAAGATGGAAATGACGGGTATCAATATGAGCGGGGTGCTTTTGCGACGACGCAGCTGGATTGGGTGGATGCCCGGCGGCAGTTGGTGATCCGTGAGACGAGGGGGTCGTTCCCGGGGATGTTGAAGCATCGGGTGTTCCGGGTGGTGCTGGTAAAGGAGGGGTGGGGAGTTGGGGTGGAAGAGGCGGGGGGCTTTGATAAGATGATTGAGTATTCGGGGCGCGAGGTGAGTGTGGGGATGCCGTGAGGGGGCGGAGATCGAACTGCGGTGAGGGTGCAGCGGATAAGCGTGGTGGGTGGGCGGCGGGTATGTGGCGAGCATGCGCGGTTCGCGAACGGCGCGGGGCGCCGGCTTATTTTTTCAAGTGCAAACGTTGTACGACGAGCTCGCCGATCTCGGTGCCCATCTTGTGGCTGACGATCGTGGAGTATTCGTAATGGATACCGCCATAGAAGCGGGAGTGTTCGGTCTCGGTGGCCGCGTCGCGGAAGGAGGTAAAGGAGCGGCTCGGGATGCCAAATTCAAGCTCTGTGGTATCGGTGTAGTTGAAATGGTCGCCGAAGTCGCTGCTCAGACTTTCTGCGGCTGCGGCGGATATCGTGCAATGGCCGCAGGTATATTCAGGAAAGGGCGGCGTTTGCAGATGGGGGCGCCAGTTGGGGTCGAAATATTTGTCGATAGCCGTCTCCGGGCGGAGGGTATTGTAGATATACTTGATATTCCAGCATTGGATAAAGGCATCGAACAGGGCAACGGATGCTTTCGCGTAGGCGGCAACGGTAGTAGGGAAGTCGGCGCCGGCCTTTTTGGCGACAATGCCGACGATGCCCATCCAGTGGCCAGACGGGGAGAATTTCTTCGTGCCGAACATGAGGTGGCCGGAAACATTCAATTTAAAGGGGTTGTCGTCCCAGAAGTCGGCGATCCAGCTTTCTTCGTTGCTGAGGCTGTCTCCCTTATTCTCGATCTTCTTCACTTCCTGGTAGTAAGGGGCTTTCTTATCGGTCACGTCAAATTTAAACGGGGGCGGGGGAATGAATTCGCGGACGCTGTCCATGACGAGGTAGCGGATCTCGCTCCAATGCGGCTCCATGGCTGGAGAATAGGCGGGCGGAGTGGGGATCCAGCGACCCGGGGAGTCGGTGACCATGTATTCGGGGGCGCCGCGGGTTTCGAGGTAGCGGTCCTTTTTGGCCCAGGCCATAATGGCGGCGGAAACGGTATCGGCATATTGGACCGAGGCGTCGAACATATCGTTGGGCATGCCATGGTCCTTTGCGAGGGTCTTGAAGCTATCCACATAATCTTTCATGCTGCCTTCGGGGAAGGTGACCGCCTCGCCAAGCTTGCAGTAGGCCAGGAGGGAGGCCAGTTCGTAGTTTATCGGCGCGCCGGCGGCGGGTTTGGGAACGCTGTTCAGCCCGCGGAGCTGACCCGCGAGGGACTGCCATTTGTCCGGGTAGCCGCCAGCGATGACTTCATAGCCGGCGATCGCGGCGTAAAGGTAATTGCGGGAGGCGACGATGGGGCTGAAGTTGTTCCCCATGACAACAGTGTTCAACTGGTGAACGGTATAGCAGTATATGTTCGGGTCTTTGAAGATCTTATCGTAATCGTTGGCGGTATGGCAAGAGGTAAAAGAGATCGCTACGAGGGCGAAAACAAATAAACGCTTCATATTTTTCAGTGGTTGTCTTAAAATTTTTTTTGCCGAAATCCTTAGGATGAGGGAGAGGGATTGTCCTGCCGCGGCGGTTGCAGCCCGATGCGCGAGTGTCCGCTGGGAAGGTCTGGCCGCAGGACCAGGGAGGGCGGAACCGGATGGGCGGCAAAATAGTGAAGATCGGGGAAATTATGGGCGTCGAACCAAACAATCTTATTCACAAGCGGATTCGTCTTGCCGGACGGGCCGGGGCATTTGGAGTGTCCTGACTTTTGCAGATCGTTGACGAGCCGGAAGAAGTCGTTCCTGGCCGAGCGGAGTTGGTTGGCGGCGCCGTCGGGGATGCACAGGAATTCGATGGAATCGTTATAGAGGCGTCTTTTTACTGTCCGATAGCGGTTGGCGCCGATCTCGATGAAGCCAACGGACCGTTCGAACTGCGCCGAGGAATTGGAATAGGGCAACGCATCGGCGGAAATGCGCAGCAGGATGAGCTGTTCCGGGTCGTAGCGGTTGTCGTCGAGGCTGGCTTCGAGCCGGATGGCCGCGCGTCCCTCCCAGAAAGCTGACAACAGCCTGTAGCCTATCCAGTTGAAGAGCAGGACAGATAACAATAATATGGCGACAATCCGTTTAAGCAACCCTCCAAGTTAGGTAACTTTAGGTAAAATATGGGTAGCGATAAAAAAAATATTCTATGCGTGAATGGCGGGTCTTCAAGCATCAGGTTTTCCGTATACGGGACGGACGGCGGCGGCCCCAAAGAACGGCTGAAGGGCAAGATCGACCGAATCGGACTGGCCGGTGCTTCGCTAACGTTTAGGGACATTTCTGCTAATGAAGAAGGGCAGGTACCGGTTTCGATCTCTTGTTTACGAAGGAGAAGCCGGTGATATTTGCGTTCCACGGTTATCCATGGCTGATACACCGGCTGACATACAAGCGGACGAACCCGCGAGGGCATTGCCATGCCGGAGGTGCTGAATTGGCGGTGGGGTGCGGAGGCGGCGGGTTAGCGGTGTGGCTCGTCAGCGGGACAGCACCAGCACGGTTTGGTAGGCGGACTTCGAGCCGTTGGTCCAGATCAGCTTATAGACGCCGGGGGGCAGACCGGACATATCCACGCGAACCTGGGGAAGGCCGGCGTCGACAAGTTGGGTCTTCATTGCCTTACCAGCCAAATCCAGTACCTGGAATTCCGAATTGCTTCCCGCGTCGGGTACGGAAACATAGGTAAATCCATAGATCACGGGGTTGGGGTAAAGGCCAAGAATGGCCGCTTTGCCGGGAAGCTGGACCGCGATGGTCGAGCTATAGGTATAGGCGGCAGTGGTATCCTGCATGCGGAGCCGGTAATGGTTTGTGCCCGGGTCGTGGCCGGCATCACTGAAGTTATAGGAATGGATAGTCGAGTCGTTGCTGGTTGGTGCAATGGTCGCGATAACTTCGAATTGGTCGTTGCTGGTCTCGCGTTCGATGGCGTAATAGAAGATGCTGCCGTCATTGGCCGTTTGCCACTGCAGCAGCGGGCTGCCGCCGGTATAGGCGCCGATGAAGGAAAGCAACTGGAAGGCGGGAATGGTATCGGACTGCCGGGTAGAATCATAAGTATAAACAAATCCGGCCAGGGAGTCGTTAGAAATGCTGTTGGCCAAAGAGACGTAACCTGTCGAGCCTGTGCCCACCACGGCGAGGAGCAGGCTGTCGGAGATAGCTACATAGGAGAGCGCCGGGGTTCCGCCGAACCTCACCGATCTGACGGTGTTCAGGTTAGTACCCTGGATGGACACGGTGGTACCGGTGGTACCGGTCGTGGGGGAGAAACTGGTGATGCTGATGACGGGCGGTGGGGGTGGAGGAGCGATATAGTAGAAACCGGGCAGGGACTCGGTACCGTTATTACCGCTGACGACCAGGCTGCCGGTCGAACCGGGGCCTACGGTGACATAAACCACGCTATCGGAATAGATGCGGAAGGATTGTGCGGGCGTTCCGCCAAAACTGATGGCCGTGATACCTGACAGGTTCTGGCCGGTAATGGTCACGGTGGCGCCTTGTCCGGCGCTATCCGGCGAGAAGGAGGTCAGCACGACGGGTGGAATGCTGGTATAGATAAAAAAGAAGCGGGCTGTGGAAGTGGCGGTTCCTATCGGGTTAGTGACGGTGATGGTACCGGAGGACCCTACTCCAACCGTGGCAGTGATCGTAGAATCGTTGAGCACGGTGAAGGACTGTGCCGGCGTCCCGCCAAACAATATCGTGTCCGTTCCGGTAAAGCCTTTCCCGGAAATGGTGACGAGGGAGCCTTGCGCGGCAGAGTCGGGGGTGAACCCGGTGATTAAGGGAGTGGAACCGTAGATGAATCCGGCTAGAGAGGTCCCGCCGGCCGAGGCGATAAGGGTTACCGGGCCGGACGCGCCCCCGCCAACGATGGCGGTAACGGTATCCGGAGAAATGTAGGTGAACGAAGTGGCTGCCGAGTCGCCGAAGTTGACGCTGGAGACGCCGGTGAGGTTCACGCCGACGATGGTCACGACCGTGCCGGTTGTACCGAGAGCCGGAGTGAAGGAGGTGATCGCGGGTTCGTTCGACGCTTTGTTCCGCAGTACGGTGAAGGTATTGTCGGCATCGTTGCAGGTCGCGAGGTCGGGTTTGCCGTCGCCGTCGAAGTCCGCGGTAGTTATGGAATAAGGAATATTCCCCGTGTTATAGTCGACGTTCGGGCTGATGGCGATCGTACCAGGGGTGCTGGTATTGCGATGGATAGATATCGTGTTGTTATATTGGTCATCGACTGCGATATCAGGTTTGCCATCCCCGTCGAGGTCGGCGATCACGAGGTCATAGGCGGCGTAACCGGAGCTGACGGTCAGTTGAGGGGCAAAGCTAAGATTGCCGACAGTGCTGGTATTTCGAAGCAGGGACAGGGTGTTGTCGGTGTTGTTGGCCACTACGAGATCCGGTTTACCGTCGCCGTCGATATCGCCGATGGCTACGCCTTCGGGGAAGTTACCGGTGGCGAAGTCTGCGTCGCCGGCGAAGGAGATAATACCTCCGGTGGGAGTGGTGTTGAGATAGACGGAAACGGTACCCGCGTAGGAGTTGGCTGCCGCCAGGTCGGGTTTCCCATCCCCATCGAGGTCGGCGACGACCACTTTGAATGGGGAGCCGCCCGCGAGCGCCATGATGGAGGTCTCGTTGGAAAATGCGATATGACCCAGTGTGCTGCTGTTGGTATACACCGAAATTAAGTTGCTACCCTGGCAAGCTACGATCACTTCCGGTTTGCCGTCTCCGTTTAGGTCGGCTATGGAAGCGCCGAGCACATAGTTACCTGAAGGGACGCTAAGTACGGAATCCATGACAATATTGCCGGGGCTGCTGGCATTGTGGTAGAATGAGAGCGTTTGAGTGTAGTAGTTGGAAATTACGATATCGGGTTTGCCGTCGCCGTCGAGATCGCCTGCAGCGACACCGATAGGGTAGCCATTGGCGCCCATGGTAAAAGAGGCCACTTCGGTGAAGGCGATGGTTCCGGGAGAGCTGTTGTTGTGATAGATCGTGACGGTATTGGAGTCACCGTTAGCCACGATGAGATCGGGTTTGCCGTCGCCGTCGAGGTCGGCATTACAGATGAATTGCGGTCCAGAGCCGGTAGGAACATCTGTTCTGGCGGAGAATGCCGAAGCGATGAATTGACCGTTGTCGGAAAACGTAGTGACAAACGGGGTAAAAGGTGCGGAGCTCAAGCCGCCGGTGGTGACTGTTATTGGCTGTGAGCTGGTACCGGTTGGCACCGTAACGGTGAGGGAACCGGCGGAGGCAGCGGTGACGGGCACTCTCACTGACCCAAACCAAACGATATTGGCGGCGGGGGCGGCGCTGAAATTATTGCCGGTAATGGTGACCGTTGTATTGACGGCGCCCGAAGCGGGCGCGATGGAATTTATGACCGGCTGTGCGAACACCGGCAGGGGGAATAGAAGGGCAATGAAATAGGGTATGCTGTTCCCGCGAGGGTATAGCTTCAGCATGGGATATTGAATTTGAGGACAAGATAGTGGACAGATTCTGCAAATAGAACTACGTATATTTTTTTTTCGATATGCGAACCACGGGGACAGGGCATTTTTTGGCAAATTCTTAGGGAAAGTGGATAAAGGGGATACGGATCGGCCAAGCAGTGGTTCCGGTGTCGGGGACGTACCGCAAGGCTTTTTTGCAGGCAATCGGATCGGGCAATGCCGCGGGGCATTAACTTTGCGGTTATCACCATAAACTAGCTATTTGAGACCAGCTCTACTCCTACTCTACTTCCAATTGATCTGGTTGTCATCGCCGGCCCAATTTTACCTGACCGGCGAGGTGCTTGACATTCATGGCGATAAGTTACAGAATGTCTCTATTTTCTCTCATTCCTCGGGTTTTGTATATCAGACGGATATGGCCGGTGAGTTCCGTATCTCATCCCAAGTCATGGACGATACGCTTACTTTTGCGGTGGATGGGTATGAGAAGTACATGACGGCGGTGCATTCGACGGGATATTTGCTCGTCACGTTGAGGATGAATTCGTTCGCGGCGGATGAGGATGAGCGGCGGTTGGTTAGCCGGATAGTCGTGGCTAAACGGGGCGGTGGGGGCAGAGATTCGGTGGCGGGGGCAGCAGGGACGATAGGTGGCGGCACCAGGTTGATCGTATCGGCGAAGATGAACTTTGTGGGTGCCGGGTTTAGCAGCCGGGTCGAGAATCCTTTTGTTCCTCAGGCGGCGACGATGTCGTTCTCAGGGGCGATCGGGCGGGAATCCTACAGTACGATCCGCCGTTTCCTGGATATGGGGTCGACGGTGCCGGCAGATGCGGTGAAGATCGAGGAGCTGCTGAACTACTTCAATTTCTCCTACGAGGAGCCTTGGGGGAAGGATATTTTTCATTGCAGTTCCCAGGTTGTATCCTGTCCCTGGAATCCGGCGCACCGATTGGTGGCGGTCCGGGTGTGTGCGCGGAAGGTGCAGATAGGGAGCGGGCCGCCGTGTAACCTGGTGTTGCTGATCGACGCTTCCGGGTCGATGGATATGCCGAATAAGTTGCCCCTGGTAAAATCAGGTATCCGTCTGCTCGTGGACAATCTGCGGGATATTGATACAGTTTCGGTGGTGGAGTTCGGGCGGCAGGTGCGGGTACTGTTTGCCGGGATGCCGGGTTCCGAGAAGGTGCGGATCCTTCGGGTAGTGGAAGGTATAAGAGCGGATGGGCCTTCACCAGGATTGACGGGAATCCGGCTGGCCTATGAAGTCGCGCGGCAGCAGTTCATCCGGGGCGGCAACAATCGGGTCGTTCTTATCACCGACGGGGATGTGAGCATGGAACCGCCGGCAGTGGAACGAGACCTGGAAGAACTTATCGACCAGGAGCGTCAGTCGGGGATCCGGCTGACCTGCGGGGGGCTGGGGATGAAGAGCGTAAAGGACTCCAAACTGGCGAGGCTGGCCGAGATCGGGCGGGGCAATTTTGCTTATCTGGATGACGAGAAGATCGTGGAGCAGCTATTGGCGGGCGAGCTTGATCCGCGGCTGGCTTGCGTGGCCGACAATGTGTCGGTCTCGGCGGAATTCAGCCCTGCGCTCGTGAGCGAATACCGGTTGATCGGCTATGACAATAAGCGGAAGCTGTTGGAGGATACGGCGGCGGGGCCGGTCAGTGCACGGGTGGGGTCGGGCAACTCGGTGCTGGCCTTGTTCGAGGTGGTGCTGAAGGCAGATAGTACGGGGGCGGATACGCTGGCCCGGATACGGATCAATTATAGTTTGCCGGGGCAGGCAGTGGTGCGGACTATGAGCACCGATTGCATGAATGATCTAATCCCTTTCGACCGGGTGGAGATGGATTGGAGAAGGGCGATCTGTTTGGCCTTGTTTGGGATGAAATTGCAGCGGTCGGGCTATGTGATGCAGGTTGAATGGACGGATATCGAAAAGATGGCCAAGAAACTGTTTACTGGAAGTAATTATTTAGATGATGAGTATATGTCACTGATTGACAGAGCGAAAAGAATTTATGAAAAGAATTGAAAATAGGAGGATGCGAAAAATATTGTTGTTGTTATTGCTTTGCCGGACTGCTGCTGCGCAGGACCGGGAGGCGCCCGACCCCGCGGTGGTGCATGAGTATGTGATCGCTTCCTTCCGCACGGAGAGCGGGGCTGTGTTGCCGGCAGCGCATATCGTCTATGGGCTATATGGGCGGTTGAACGCAGCGCGGGACAATGCGGTACTGCTGCCGTCCCACTACATGGCGACACACCGCGGGTATGAGTGGCTGATGGGACCGGGGAAGGCGCTGGATACGACTCGGTTATTCCTGGTAGCGACGGAGCTGTTTGGCAACGGGCATTCGTCATCGCCGAGCAATACGCCCGAGCCATATCATGGTCCCAGGTTTCCGGTGACGACTATCCGGGATAATGTGGAGGCCGTCCATCAACTGTTGGTAAAGGAATTAAAGATCACGCATCTGCGGGCCATCATCGGCTTTAGTATGGGTGCCCAGCAGGCCTTTCAGTGGGCGGTTAGCTACCCGGTCTTTGCGGACCGGATCGTGGCCACGTCGGGGACGGCAAAAACATACGGGCATGGGGTAGTTCGGCTGGAGGGGCAGATCGCGGCGATCACAGCCGATTCGGCTTTCAACGGCGGCGATTATAAGACGGAGCCGGCGCGGGGGTTGTCAGCCTTTGGAATGGTGTGGGCGGGGTGGCTTTATTCCCAGGAGTGGTGGCGAAAGGAGCTTTGGCGGGTTGGCGCAGCACCGGGTACTACGTTCGAGCAGGTGCTTGATCAGTTCAGGACGGGTTTTATTCCCGGGGCGGATGCCAATGACCTTATCCTGCAATGTCGGACCTGGGAGCGGCATGATATCGGCGCCACGGCGGCCTTCGGCGGAGATGTGGAGAAGGCGCTGCGTTCGATACGGGTTCCTTTCCTTTACATGCCTTCGGAGACCGATCTTTATTTTCCGATCGGCGATGCCACGTATGAGCAATCGTTTATGACGACGGTGGTGTTCAAGCCGATCCCGTCGTTGTGGGGGCACACTGCGGGTGCGGCACCCAACCCCGAGGACGGGAAATTCCTGAATGATAACATCGGGGCGTTTATAGGCAGGTAGACTTATATTTGTTGAATATGCCTCACCCCTTTAGAGAAATAAAGGCTGTGTTGATCCTTTCGAAGTTTAGTTTGCTGGCTACCCTTCGAAGTCCGACTTCCGTCGTTTTTTCGCTATTATTCCCCATCATTTTTATTGTTGTTTTTGGATCGATGATCGGCGATCAGACCCCGGTGATGAAGCTGGCCGTTGGGCCAGGGTGTGATACGACGAACTTTTTGTATAAGGCGATCTCGAAGATCCCCGGGATCACGCTGAAGAAGGGGATGAGCGCTACGGAGCAGTCGGAGGCGTTAAGTAAGGGGCAGTTGACGGCGGTGCTGACCATCGTGCCGGACGCGGGGGCCGGGATGGGGGTGATCATCTTCCCGCATTATTCTGTAAGGCTGGAGGAGATGGGTTCCTCGCCGGGGACGAGTTTGATGGAGACCTTGGTGCGGGAGGCGGTGGGTGGGATCGATCGCCGGATCTTTCCGAAAAATCCTTCGATTGCGCGGCTGACGATCGACCGGCGGCCCGGGCGGGTCTATAAACAGATCGACTTTATCCTGCCCGGGCAGCTGGGTTTTTCGCTGTTGATGGCGGGGGTGTTCGGGTCTTCGTTTTTGTTGTTCAGCTTACGGCAGAGCCTGGTGTTGAAGAGGCTTCGGGCTACGCCGGTGCGAAGGCGATCCATCATTGCGGGGGAGATGCTGAGCCGGTTGTTCTTTCACGTGATCGGCTTTATGATCATGGTGTTGCTGGGGTATTTTGTATTTGATTTTACGTTGGTGAACGGCGGCTTGACCTTTTTAGAGATGCTGGTATTCTCCTTATTTGGGTTGGGGATCTTTATGGGGATCGGGTTTGTTATTTCCGGTGTGATCCAGAATGAGAGTTCGATCTCGCCTGTCGCGAATACGGTGGTGCTGCCGCAGATCCTACTCTGCGGGTTGTTCTTTCCGATCGAGAGTTATCCGCACTGGTTGCAGGGGTTTTGCAATGTGTTACCGCTGACCTTGTTTGTGGACGGGTTGAGGAAGATCGCCTTCGAGGGGGTGCACGTGTGGCAGATGCCGTTGAAGATTGCGGGGCTTTTATTGTGGACGGTGGGTATTGGCTTGTGGGCGGTGCGGGCATTCAAATGGGAGTGAGGGCGTCTAGCGATCGGGATGGTTTTGCAGGTAGGCGAGGGCTTCTTCCGCGTGGCGTGTTCCATTGACGGCGGAGCTATAAGTGAAAACGATCTTGCCGGTCTTATCGACGACAAAAGTTTTACGCCCGGTCATAAAGAACTGGCGGGGGATTCCGAAGGCGGTAAGGACAAGATTGGCGGAGTCGCTCAGGAGGGGATAGGGGAGTTGGTCGTGTTGCTGGAATTGCTTGTGGCTGGCGACGGAACCGCCATTGATCCCGATAACGACAGCGCCGGCTTTGAGGAGGTCGGAATACCGATCGCGGAAGCGGCAGGCCTCTTTGGTGCAGACCATGCTTTCGTCTTTTGGGTAGAAGAAGATCACGAGATCGGATTTGCCCAGGTGGTCGGTACTTTTGAAGATCTTTCCGTCCTGATCCAGCAGGGTAAAGGTGGGTATCGTGCCGCCGATGGTGAGGGTATGGTGGCGGGTGGATTGGCTGCAGGCGGCTGAGGAAAGAGTGAGGACGAGATAGCAGATCGCGAAAATGCGTTTCATGAGAATGTACTTTACACAACGTACGGAGCGCGGGCAGGAAGGGTTGCTTAAGCGTTATTCGGAGCGCAGGCTGTTCACCGGGTTGGCCAGGGCTGCGCGGACGGAGCGCCAGGCTATGGTCAGCAGGGCGATGCCGAAGGTCGAGGCGATGGCGGCTACGAAGATGGTCCAGGTGAGCATGATACGATATTCAAAGCTTTGCAGCCAGCGTGCCATCACCCAGCCCGCAACGGGGGCGGCGATGAGAAAGGCGATCAGTAGCAGGCGGCTGAATTCCTTGCCGAATAGCCAGAGGATGCTTTGAACACCGGCGCCGAGGACTTTCCGAACCCCGATCTCTTTTGTCTTTTGCTGCGCCATGAAGGAGACCAGCCCGTAGAGGCCGAGACAGCTGATGAGGATGGCAATCCCCGAAAAGATCCCGACCAATCGGAGGGTCGTGGTGTCCTGGCGGTAGAAGCGGGCGATGCGTTCGTCGAGGAACTGGGAGGAGTATACGTATTGGGGGTAAGTCTCGTCCCAGATCTTTTCATAGGCTGCCAGAACGGGGCGCAGATCGCTGATATTAATACGGGCTGAGCAATAGCGGTACATTTCCGGGCGGGGAGCGATCACGATGGGGTCGATCTTAGAATGCATGGAATAATTGTGAAAATCCTTGACGACGCCGACGATGGTGGGGGTCCATGTGACGTTGCCGGTGTTGAGCGTGAGGTGTTTGCCCAGTACGTCCGATGGGTTGCGAAGACGGATGGCACGGACGAAAGCCTCGTTGACAACGATCTCGCGGGCGGTATCGCCCGGAAAAATATTCCGGCCGGCGACGAGACGGAGGTCATATGCGGGTACATACTGTGCGTCCGCAAATTTCATATTGGCATCCCAGGGCTCCTCTTTCGGCCGGTTGTCATAGGTGAAGCTGGAGTGGTTGTTAGAGCCGGAAGCGGGAGCTGCCGAGCAAAGTGTGATCTTCGCGGTTCCGGGCACCGCGGCCATTCTTGCGCTCAGGGTTGCCATCTTTACCGGGTCGGCTTGAGGTATGGGCAGGAGGACAACCCCATCTTTTACAAATCCGAGGTCGGTCGTTTCGGAATAATGCATCTGGCTGGCGATGACGATCACACCGATGATGAGCATTTGCGAGATCGTAAACTGGGTGACGACAAGGACACGGCGGAGCGAGAACCCGCCGATATGGCGTTGGGATAACTTACCCTTGAGGGCGGCGATCGGGCGGAAATTCGAAAGGATGAGAGCGGGATAGGAGCCGGCCAGGAAGACGACGGTAATGAGCAGGAGAAACAGGAATGCCAGGGTCATAGGGTGTGTGAATGCAGAGATGGTCATATGGGTGCGCATCAGTTGATTCATGGCCGGCAGAACCAGTATTCCTAGTCCGCATGCCAATACGAAAGCGAAAAAGACGAGCATGGAAGTCTCGAAGATGAACTGCCAGAAAAGTTGTGCGCGGAGACTACCCATGACCTTGCGGATGCCGACCTCTTTTGCACGGTTGAGCGCGCGGGCCGTCGCCAGGTTGATAAAGTTGACACAAGCGGTAACAATAAGGAAAACGCCGATAAGGCTGAAGGCCCATAAAAAACTTTTACTGACAGAGCCGTCGAAATCGGTATTGAAATGAATATCGGCCAGCGGCTGCAACCGGAAAAACGTAGTATTCGCATCATCAGGATCGTACTTTTTTACCAGCGCAGGGAATTGCCGGTCGACAAGAGCAGGATCGACACCGGGCTTGATCCGGATAAAGAAATTCATGCCGCTCCGCACCTGGCCCCAGCTGCTGTCGCTGGCCAGTCTTCCATCCATGTCTTTCAGGTTGACATACGACAGATAGATCTCCTGCCGCCGGTCGGTATTGTTCGGAATATCCTGTAAGACGCCGGTGACCCGGAAATTCCATTTGTTGTTGTACCGGATGATCTTGCCGATAGGCTCTTCGCTGCCGAAGTATTTGGTGGCGAGTTGTTGGGTGATCAGGGCCTTATTTGGTTCGGTCAGGGCCGAGCTGCCTTTTACCAGCGGAAACCGGAAGATGTCGAAGAATCCGGGGTCGGCATACGCGACGCCATCGTCCTCTTCAAATTTCTTTACCTCCTTTTCGTAGGGGAGGGAGATCAGCGCGCTATTGTACACGCAAACCCTTGCGGCGGCATCGGTATAGGAGTAGTCGTTTAGAAAGGCTTTGCCGAGGGGTTGAGGTACGCCCGACTGGTATTCGGTATTTTCCTGATGGAAGATGGTGACGACGCGGAAGATGCGGTCCGCATCGGGATGAAAGCGATCGAAGCTGAGCTGATAGGATACGAGGGTATAGATGAGGATGACGCAGGCGATGCCTGAAGAAAGGCCAAGGACATTGATCAGGGTATAGGAACCGTTCTTGCGGAGATTGCGCCAAGCGATCCTGATATTGCTTCGGAACATGGGGATGTGGTTGATTTATAGTAAATTGGTGGATTCCCGTCCCTTTTCGGCGGACTGTTATTAAGGTCGTTCAGGGAAAGCGGAATGTTGCACTATGATAACAAAGATCTGGATTTTTTTGTCAGGGTTGGTCTTTATGGGTGCGAGGAGTTCCGGGCAAAAGTATGTCGCGATCCTTCCTACGGATAGTCCGGCGGATATTATCTGCAAGGCTGCCCATGTGGTTCCGTCGCCGCGGCAGCTCCGGTGGCAGGAGCTGGAGCTCACCGCCTTTTTTCATTTTGGGATCAATACGTACACGGACCGGGAATGGGGGGATGGCAAGGAAGACCTTTCGCTTTTCAATCCGAAGCAATTGGACGCGCGGCAGTGGGTGCGGGTCGCGAAGCAGGCGGGTATCCGGCAGGTGATCCTGACAGCCAAGCATCACGACGGATTTTGTCTCTGGCCGAGTAGGTACACGGATCATACGATCGCGCATACCCCTTATAAAAACGGGCATGGGGACATCGTAAAGGAATTTGCCGACGCCTGTCATGAATATGGGATGGGGGTGGGACTTTATCTTTCGCCGTGGGACCGGAATTCACTTGTTTATGGTGATTCGGCCAAGTACAACGAGCTATTCCTCCACTGGCTCACGGAGTTGTTGACGCAATATGGCAAGGTCGATGAGGTCTGGTTCGATGGCGCGAATGGGGAGGGGCCGAATGGGAAAAAGCAGGTCTATGCCTTTGAAGCGTGGTATCATTTGATCCGGAAGTTGCAGCCGCAGGCGGTGATTGCGATCATGGGGCCCGACGTGCGGTGGGTGGGAACGGAGACAGGGGAAGGCCGGCTGACGGAATGGAGTGTGTTGCCGGTAAATGCGCAGCAGCAGGAGAGTATTGCCGCCAATTCGCAAAAAGATCAGACGTTTGCGCCGCTGGGCAACCTGATGGATCAGGACCTGGGGAGTCGGGAGCAATTGATGAAGGCGAAAGGGCTGATCTGGTATCCGGCGGAAACGGATGTGAGTATTCGGCCGGGGTGGTTCTATCATGCGTGGGAGGATTCGCTGGTGCGGACGCCAAAGGGGTTGATGGATTTGTATTTCACGAGTGTGGGGCGCAACAGTGTCCTATTGCTTAATATTCCGCCGAACCGGGAAGGGCTGGTCAGTGAGGCGGATATCCGGAGTCTTTGGGGGTGGAGGCGGATGATGGATTCCACGTTCGGGGTGAACCTGGCGGCGGGGGCGGAGGAGAGGATATTTAGTCCGAACATGGAACTCCGGTCGGGCGAGCCCTATATGGGAATGGAGATCCATTTGGATCTCAAAGGTGATAAAACCTTTGACGTGCTGTCTTTGCAGGAGGACATCTGGCGCGGGCAACGGGTGGAGCAGTTCGTTTTCCAAGTGGAAAACCATGGCGAATGGGTGCAGGTGGCGTCGGGCACGACGATCGGGTATAAGCGGCTGCTGCGGTTTCCGCCGGTGACGGCGAGGCGGGTGCGGTTGCGGGTCTTATCGTCGCGGCTCGATCCGTTCGTGACGAAAATTGGGTTGTACAAACTGGCCGAATGAGATATACTCTTCTGTTTTTGTTACTGTTTGCTATCGGTGCGGGTCATGCGCAGGGGCGCCATCGTTTCTCGCTTGGGCAGCATGAGTTCTTATTGGATGGCAACGCCTTTCAGATCATCAGCGGTGAGATGCACCCGGCGCGGATACCGAGGGAATATTGGCTTCATATGATCAGGATGGCGAAGGCGATGGGGTGCAATACGATCGCGGCATATGTGTTCTGGAACTACCAGGAGGTTGCGCCGGGACAATGGGACTTTCATTCCGGCAATCATGATATTGCGGCCTTTATCCGGTTGTGCCAGTCGGAGGGAATGTGGGTGTTGTTGCGGCCGGGGCCTTATGTCTGTGCGGAGTGGGATTGGGGGGGATTGCCGACCTGGCTGCTCAGGATCCCGGACATTCGGATTCGGTGTATGGACGCCAGGTATATGAGTGCCGTTCGCGGGTATATTGCGCGGCTTTCGCGTGAGGTTGTGCCTTTGCAGTGTGATCATGGCGGTCCTATCCTGATGGTGCAGGTGGAGAACGAATATGGCAGCTATGGAAATGACCGGAATTATGTTAAGGCGGTGCATCGGTTATGGCAACAAAACGGCGTGACGGTCCCCTTCTACACGGCGGATGGTCCGACGGCCTTTATGTTGGAGGCGGGGAGTTTGGATAGCTGTGCGATCGGGTTGGATAGCGGGGGTGGCGATGGGGATTTTGACCAGGCTACGAAGCGTAATCCGAATGTGCCGGCGTTTAGCAGTGAAACCTATCCGGGATGGCTGACGCACTGGAAGGAGCCTTGGCAACACCCGGATACGGGGGATCTTTTTCGCGAAGTGCGTTATCTATTATCTCATCATCGATCGTTCAATTTATATGTGGTGCATGGAGGGACAAATTTCGGGTATACGGCGGGAGCGAATGCGTTCTCGCCGACGCAATTTCAGCCGGATGTAACTAGCTATGATTACGACGCGCCGATCGATGAGCAGGGGCGGGCGACGCCTAAGTATTATGCGTTGAGGACGCTGATCGGGGAATATGCCGGCCATCCGTTGCCGCCGGTGCCGGCGCCGGTGCCGGTGATGGAGTTTGGGCCGGTGGAGTTGATGCCAACTGAATCGTTGTGGGAGAGTTTGGGTACGCCGAAGCGGACGGTGATGCCTTTACCGATGGAAGCATTTGGGCAGCGTAGTGGGTTGATCCTGTATCGGACGAAGCTGATCGGGCATAAGAGCGGGCAGTTGACGATCACGGAGCCTCATGATTTTGCTTTGGTGCTTTTGAATGGTCGATTGATCGATACGGTATATCGTGATGGGGGGCATTGGACGGTGAAGCTGCCGGAGACGGGGGCGAAGGAGCCGGTTTTGGATATTTTGGTGGAGGCGATGGGGCATATCAATTTTGCGCAGTATATGATCGACCGAAAGGGGATCACGGATCGGGTGACGCTGGATGGGATGGTGTTGATGAATTGGGAAACGTATGATTTACCGATGGATGGGGGCGTGAAAGGGGGTAGCGCGGGGTTGCGAGTTGAAAGGCCGGGGCTGTTTTTTACAGGGATGATCGAGTTGGATAGTGTGGCGGATACCTATATGGACATGAGTGAGTTTCGGAAGGGAATTGTGTGGGTGAACGGGCATAATTTAGGGAGATACTGGAATGTCGGGCCGCAGCTGCGGTTGTATTGTCCGGCTTCGTTTTTGAAGAAGGGGAGGAATGAGGTCGTTGTGCTGGATCTGTTGAAAACGAATGCGGGGATCATCCGGGGGGTGAAAACATTGGAAGGCGCGGATGAAGGTGTCAGGGTGAGTGCGGTGGGACGGCCGGATATTGGGAAGACCAATTCTTATTATATTTCGAACAGGGCGCCGTTGGCGCCGTTGGCTTTCATCAAGCTGCCGGTGGGGAGTGTGCAACCGGGGGGATGGGTCCGGAAATACCTGGAATTGCAACGGGATGGGTTAACCGGGCATTTGGGGGAGATCAGCGCCTGGCTGGAAAAGAAGGACAATGCTTGGTACAGCGGGACGGGAGAGGGATCGCATGGCTGGGAGGAGGTGCCGTATTGGTTGAAGGGGTATGGCGACCTGGGGTATTTGCTACGAGATAGTGGGATGATCCGGACGACGCGGGATTGGCTGGAAAAGGTGTTTTTGTCGCAGCGGCCTGACGGGTATTTTGGACCGCGGGTGGTGGACCATCCGGAAAAGGATACCATTCCTGATCTCTGGCCGAATATGCTGATGTTGTGGTGTATGCAGTCGTATTATGAATATAGTTCTGACCCACGGGTGCTGGCCTTTATGACGCGCTATTTCCACTGGGAGGAGGGCGTCCCGGAGGGTCAACTTTTGCGGACTTATTGGGAGAACAGCCGGGGAGGAGATAATTTGTATAGTGTATATTGGCTCTATGATCATACCGGAGATGGGTGGTTGTTGGATCTTGCCGCGAAGATCCATCGGTGTACGGCCAATTGGACGCTGGATACTACGCTGCCGAACTGGCACAATGTCAATGTGGCGCAATGTTTCCGCGAGCCGGCCACCTATTATATGCAGGCGAAGGATTCGGGTCTCTTGCGGTCGACGTATGCGGATTTTTATTTGATACGGAGGTTGTATGGGCAGGTGCCGGGGGGGATGTTTGGGGCCGACGAGGATGCGCGGAGGGGGTATTCCGATCCGCGGCAGGCGGTGGAGACTTGCGGGATGGTGGAGCAGATGTCGTCGGATGAGCTGCTCATGGGGATCACGGGTGATCCGATGTGGGGGGATAATTGCGAGGATGTTGCTTTTAATACTTATCCGGCCGCGGTTCTACCTGATTTCAGGGGGCTGCGGTATCTGACGGCGCCCAATATGGTGGTGAGCGATGACAAGAATCATAGTCCGGGGATTGAGAATTCGGGCCCGTTCCTGCTGATGAATCCGTTTAGCAGCCGCTGTTGTCAGCACAATCATTCGCAGGGCTGGCCTTATTATTCCGAACATTTATGGATGGCTACGCCGGATAATGGAGTGGCGGCGTTGTTGTATGGTGATTGTGTGGTGAAGGCGCGGGTCGCGGGCGGGGCAAGAGTGACGATCGTGGAGACGACGCATTATCCGTTCGATACGACGGTGAGGATACGGGTTGGGGTGGAAAAGCCGCAGGCTTTTCCGTTGTACCTGCGTATACCTGGTTGGTGTACGGGGGCGATTATGCGCATGAATGGAAAAGATGCGCATATTGTGCTGGTGGCTGGCGGATATACGAAGATTGAGAAGACCTGGGTTGATGGGGATGAGGTTGAATTGGATTTGCCTATGCAAATGAAGCTGACGAAGTGGGAGCAGAATAAAGGGAGTGTGAGTGTCAGTTATGGGCCGCTGACGTTTTCGTTGAAGATCAAGGAAAACTATGTGAAAGTGGATAGTAAGGCGAGTGCGATCGGGGATTCGAAATGGCAGGCCAATGCGGATCCGGCGAAGTGGCCGGCGTTCGAGATATTGCCAGGGAGTGCCTGGAATTATGGGTTGGAAGTGGGGGACGCGGACTTTCAGGTGATCCGCAAGCCGTGGCCGGCGGATGATTTTCCGTTTACGCAGGAAGCAGTCCCCATCTTGATCCGGGCTAAGGGGAGGATGGTACCCGAATGGGGCGTGGACAAATTTGGATTGTGTGGGGTTTTGCCGCAGAGCCCGGTGACGGTAACGACGCCGGAGCAGACTTTGGAGTTAATCCCGATGGGCGCTGCGCGGTTAAGGATCTCCGCGTTTCCGGTCGTTGTGGGGAAGTGAAGGGAGATGGCGGAATTTCCGCCGCCACAAGACGGCTGCGTTCATTCTTATTACCGGGCTGACGCTGGGGAATGCAGATTCCATCTACCGTGTGGAAAGCCGGTTTTACAAGAATGATCAGATGACGGATGATTGGGCTACCAGTACGAATGGATATGCGACCGCTATGAAGAAGGAATTCCCGGAGATCTCTGATTTCACGCGGATCAACTGGAATAATTCGGAGCGGGTCGTTCGATATGGCACCATCAAATACCGGGAGGCGCATGTGTGTTTCGCGGACAGCAATTTCTTCCAGTTTTTCCGCTACCCGCTGCTGACAGGCGAACCGTCGCGAGTACTGAAGGAGCCGAATTCAATCGTCCTCTCGGCGACCACGGCAAAGAAGTATTTCGGCGCAGCGGACCCGATAGGAAAGTTTCTGGACATCAATACGGTCGGAGACAGCTATCATTGTGTAGTGACGGGTGTCTTCGCCGAACTGCCGGCGAATTCGACGATGCGATTCAGCGCATTGGTCTCATGGTCTACTCAAAAGCAGTGGGAACGGGATTTCTGGTATATACATGAGAGCTATACGTTTGTCAGGTTGGCGCCTGGTGTCGTCCCCGCACAGGTCGAAGAGAAATTTCCCGCGCTGGCTGAAAGATATAAGAGCGGTCTTTCCCTGCGGGATTTGAAATGGGCTATTCAGCTGGTCCCGCTGGCGGATATTCATCTGAAGCCGGTCAAACAATATGAAATAGAGACAAAAGGGAATGGACGGGCTGTATGGTTTTTGGAGTTCATTGCTTATATCATTCTGCTGATCGCGAGGTAAGCGGCTCTGGCGGTCCGGATGGCGGTGGGGGGAGTGGTGATAGGGGTAGTGGCACTCATAAGAAAGGTTTTGGGTCTTTTAAAGATAGGAAAAAGGAGGTAGATTGCAAGCCGGTATGAGCTTTAGCCTGGCGGATATTCTGTTTGTGATCGTGATCTTTCAGTTGCTGTTCACAAGCCTGTTCCTGTTTACGCATCGGCGCGGCAGGAGGAGCAGCAATGGGTTATTGGGGACTTTCTTCCTGGTGATCGGGCTCGACCTGGCGGACAATCTTTTATTGATCAAAGGGGTATATCTGGCGCGCCCGGAGTATGCGATTTGGAGTGTTTGGTTGCTGCTGTTGTTTGGGCCGCTGTTGTATCTATACACCCAATCGATTTTGTTCCGGGATTTTCGTTTAAGCCTGCGAAAGTGCCTGCATTTTCTGCCGTTCGTGGTCCTTTTCATTATTACGGAGGTATATTGGCTGGTGCAGGGGTCGGCGGTGCGGCGGATGCACCTGGAACAGATCATGGCTAGGCGGGTGCCCGCGTATCAGTATTGGGATTCCGCGCTGATCTTCGCGCAGTTCTTTCTATATATGTTCGCATCTTTTCGGTTGATCGGCCGGTTCAAAAAGGTCGCGGGGGATGCCTTTTCGAATTACCGGCAGACGGATATCCGGTGGTTGTCCTATACGCTGTTCTTCTTTACGTTGACGATGTTGTTGGCGGCAGTGAACAGTCTAATTGGGCTCACGGCCCTGGCGGCCTATTGGTTGCCGGTGTTCCTGGTAGTCATTGGGATGGTATGGGTGTATATTAATGTCGTATTGCTGAAGGCATTAAGGCATTCCGGGTTGTTTGGTGTGCTGGAGGAGGGGCCGCTGGTTACGACGGTGATGGAAAAGGAAGAGAAGGCGGTGGATGAATGGAAAGGGGTGTTGGCGCAACTGCGCGGCCATATGGAAATGGGGCGTCCGTGGCTGGAGCCGGATCTGACGCTGGAGCAATTGGCTGCGCAGCTGAAGCTCCGGCCAAAACTATTGTCACAGGCGATCAATGAAGGGCTGGGTCAGAATTTTTTTGAGTTCATCAATACCTACCGGATCGAAGAGGCGAAGAGGCTGTTGACCGATCCGGCAGATAAAAAGATCACGGTGCTCGAAGTCCTTTACGCTGTCGGCTTTAATTCAAAATCTTCCTTCAATACTGTCTTCAAGAAACAGACCGGGTTGACGCCCAGTGAGTTCAAAAATACCAGTGGAGGCAGTCTACGCTGAAGCTTTGGCGGCCGAAGACGTTCGACTTTCCGCTTTCCTTTATTCGAACGGAATAAATCCGTTCGACTTCCTGCGCCCGGTCGACAAACTGGTTTGGGTGAGGCAATTTTGTCTATAAATCATTTTTATCATGAAACAGACAATCATTGCTTCACCCGGGCGGTCCGCCAAATGGATTGTTTTGGGTTGGTTGCTGACCGCGGTCGTGAGTGCCGTATTTTCTTCGCCGAAATGGGGGATCGCCTTCCTGGCCTGGGTATATCCTGTCAGTCTGCTTATCGTGTTCAGGCGGACGACCATCCGGCGGAAGGTCCTTTGGGTGTTCTCAGCCCTACTGCTGGGGCATTTTCTTTCCGACTATCAGGTCGCACCTTTTCCTGTACCCGTGTTGCTGTTGTTTGGCGTTTATCAAAGTCTGGAACAGCTGGCGCTCTATTTGGTGGATGCGTGGGTGAGCAAAAGGACGAATCGGTTTATCGCTACCTTATTCTTCCCGGCTTTTGCGGTGGCGTTGGAATTCCTAAATACAGTGTACGGAGGCGGAATATGGTGGTCTGTCGCCAATTCGCAATATCGGTTGGGCTGGCTGACGCAGTTGGCTTCGGTAACGGGTATCTGGGGGATTAGTTTTTTGCTTTACTGGACGGCTTCCGTGGTAGTTTGGGCGGTCGGCCGCGGGTGGAAGGGAAGGCTGGCTGCGGGGCTGGGGATCTATGCCGGAGTGCTGGCGATGGTGCTGGGGTTCGGTTGGTATCGGTATTCCGGGGCGGGTGGCGGCGAAAAGACGGTAAGGGTGGCGGGGGTGACGGTGCCGTTGATCGGGCTGTGGCAAACATTTTATAAGGACTATTGCGGGCAGCGGATCGTCCTGGACCCCCGCGCGGCGGTGACCGATCCGGCCATGCGGCAGATCGGTTTGGCGGAAGCCAGCTATATCGAGAGTGCGGATACGGTCCGGTTCAGGAATGTGGTGGCTGCCATTCGTTTGGTCGACGACAGTCTTTTCGGCTTGAGTCAGCAGGCAGTGGACGGGGGTGCGAAGATCATATGCTGGTCGGAAAACAATGGCATTGCGTGGAAGGCCGACGAAGAGGCGTTTATCGAAAGAGGTCAACGGTTTGCCGCCAGGAACAAGGTATATCTGCTGATGACGATCTGTGTGGTGAATCCGGGAAAAATTACGCCGGGAAAAAAGTTTCTGGAAAATGAAGCGATCCTTGCCGGGCCGGAGGGGAGTGTCCTCACCCGTTTCCATAAGAATAATCCGGTGCCGATGGTGGAGGCCAGTCAGCCGGGCGACGGGGTCATTCCGGTGATAAAGACCGCTTATGGCAGGCTGGCTGTTTCTATCTGTTATGACGCGGATTTTCCGATCCAGATGCGGCAGGTTGGCGATAAGGGTGCGGCCCTGCTGTTGTTGCCATCCGGCGACTGGTATGCGATCTCGCCTTTCCACACGTATATGGCGGTTTACAGGGGGGTCGAAAATGGTTGTTCGGTCTTCCGGGAGGTGAGCAATGGGTTATCCATCGCGACCGATTACCGGGGAAAGGCGATCGGCAGCCGCGACTGGTTCCGGGATGGAAGGTCCATCTGGCTGGCGGACCTGCCGGTGGGTCATGTCAACACAATTTATAACCGGATCGGCGACGTCGTGCCGTATGGCTGTCTGCTTTATGTGTTACTCATCGTTGTCGTGCTGCTGGCCCTCAGGAGCCGGCGGCGGGCCGGTCCTTTGGCGACAGGTCGAATGGCACTACAACCTTAAAACTGATATTCCGGCCCATATTAAAGATGCCCGGCTGGATACCTGGTGGGACAACGGGGTTATCAAAATATTTCAGACGGCTCATGTTTGATTGGTAGTTGGTGTTGGCGAGGTTGGTCCCTTCGATAAAGAGCTCGACGACTTTCTTTCCGGCTGTGTTGACGAGGTTAAACCCGATGCCGGCGCTGAGCAGGTTATAGCCGGCGGTATAGGTCTCGGTGCCGTAGGCGGCAAAGAAGTGGTTCTGCGGGTTGTAATGGTCAAACCCGATAAAGGCGTAACCATCCCTGATCCGGCCGAAGCCTTTCGCGTAGGTGCCACGCAGTTCGGAGTGGGTATGCGGAGGAGGCATGAAGGGCAGGTATTTCAGGCTGTCGGGCGCTTTGCCGCCGTCGAGCAGATTGGTGCCGTAGGTGAGGGTAAGGGAGTTCTCGAAGTGCAGCCAGGAGACGGGGTGGATATCGAGGTAGAATTCACCGCCGTCGATCCGGGCCTTGCTTTGGACGTAGGTGAACTTGCTGTATTGTCCGGTGGGGTTTGGTGTTCCGTCGGGGTTGACGCGTTGGGGGTTGCCGTTGGCGTCGAGGATCTGTTCCTGGAAGATATAGTTTTGGAGGTTATTGTCGAAAAAGCTGGCGCTTGCTGAAATATGGGGCAGCGTCAGGGCGGCGCCGACATCTTCCTGGACGCTGAATTCCGGCTTGAAATTGCTGTTGCCCACATGGTAGATCTGCGAACCAGGGTCGGGTCCGTTGGCGGAGAGCTCGGCGATGCTCGGTGCCCGGAAGCCCCGGGCGATATTGGCTTTGATCAGGAAGCGGTCGGAGAAATTATAGGTAGCGCCGAAGCTGCCGGAAAACCCGGAGAAGACCTTGCTAAGCGCACTGAACTGTTGGGTAACGCCCTGAGTTGAGGTCGGATTCTCACCGGTGTAGAGTGTCGGGAAATAGGCGACGGTGGTGTCGATATAGGCGGACTTGCCCGAGAAGGAGCGCGAATCGATCCGGGCACCGCCGGTGATATCGAGTTTGCCGAAGCTCCTCTTTTCGACAAAGAAGGGACCGATATCGAACTGGTGATAGGCGGGGATGGGGAAGTCCGTGCTGTAGCCGAGGGTGTTGTTCTGGTACATCCCGTTGACGCCTACGGTGGTCTCGTATGCGTGACCGATGGTGAAGTTGTATTTGATGTCGTAGGTGTAGGTATGCAGCTCCAGATTCAGGCCGGGAACAGTCGCGTCCTGTGGGTGGGTGTATTCGCGGCGATGGCTGTATTGCCAGCCCAGGTTAACGAGGAGGCTGCCGCTGCCCAAGGCAAAGCTGCTGGCGTCATAAACGCGGTAGAGCTGGACGTGCTGGTGGAGGGTAGGGAGGTTGTATGAGTTTAGCACCGATTCGGGTACCATGGGGCGATTGGTATCCGAGTCGGTGACCTGGTAGGTGAACTTACGGGTAAGCGAGTCGCGGCTGCCGTCGGGGATGGCCTGGAGGTCGTCGAAGACGGAAGCATTGAGATAGGAGTAGCCCCAGGATTTGTTGAGGCCGATCATGGCGCGGGCATCCTTTTCGTTGAAGTTCGTGGCATAAACGCGGCCGTCGTGCTGGTCCTGGTAGTCCTGCGCCAGCTTTTCCGAGAGTTGGGTGCCCCAGATCAGGCCGTTGCGGCTGCCTTGCAGCCTGAGGCTGCCGTTGATGAGACCGTTATTGGTGCCGTAGATGCCGCTGGCGTAGCCCAGGATCTTACCGTCGGGTGCGGGCGGGGGAGTCAGCAGGTTGACGACGCCGCCGATGGCGTCGGAGCCGTAGCTCAGGCTGGCCGGGCCTTTGATGATCTCGATACGGTCGATCGAGTTCTGGTCCACTTCGATGCCATGTTCATCTCCCCACTGCTGGCCTTCCTGGCGGATGCCATCCTCAAGTGTAACGACGCGGTTGTAGCCCAGGCCGTGGATAAAGGGTTTGGAGATATTGGGACCGGTGGTCACGGCACTGATGCCCGGGAGGTTGGCGACTTCATCGATGACGTTTCCCGTGGCGGAGTGTTGGTCCATAAAGCTTTTGCCGACCGCCACAATAGGAATGGGGGCTCTTTTTATTTCCGTGGCTTTGCTGACGCCCGTGACCACCACTTCACCGGCCTCAATAGTGGATAGGGACAGCTGAATTTCCAGGTGAGAAATGAGGGTAAAATCCACGTTCTGGTTGAAGGTGGCGTAGCCGACATAGCTAATCTGTATAAGGTGGATACCTTTGGTGGCCAGGGTGATAGAGAATTTTCCGTTGGCATCGGTGACGGTGCCGGTCTTCAGGTCGGGGATCGAGATCGTCGCGCCGACGATGGGCTTGCCGTCGGCTTTATCTGTAACGGTACCGGTCAGGGTACCGAGGTCTGAGCCCGGCCCTGCCAGCAGGGTATGATAGCCAAGGAGACATAAGAGCATAAGTGAGAATGCGGGTAACTTCCGGTTCATAATCGTGTTGGATTAAGCAGCCAAACTATTTTAAGTTATCCAGGCAGGTCGATCCTGAATCTTGTTAGGAGTGAAAATACTATGCGCGGGAGGCGGCTTTCGGTGGGCCTTTTAGCGAATAGTAGACTTTGTGGGCGCTGAGGATGGGAGAATGGCGGGCAACCGTCAACGTGGCATATTGCCGAATGGGGGCCGGGACGACGAATAGGGGTGATTCCAGCAGCGGCATCATCGCGTCGTCGAAACAGTCGCATTTCAGCTGGAAGTTCTCCGAGCCGGGGGACGATTGGGTCGGCGCTGTCTTGCTTTCATGGAACCAATGGTGCATCCACAGACGCAGGCCTGCCTTTTGGGTAAATACCAACAAAAGGAGTACAGCCACAATCTTCGGATACTTTCTAAACATCGGCTGCAAAGCTACTTAAATTGCAACAATATTTCAAATAGTTGGGTCGTGGGGATATTAATTGGTTGCAGGCCTTGATGGAAGGTCACATCGGTTGATTGGAGGGTGAGTTCGCCGATATGAAATTGCGCGATGTTTCGTAATTTAAGGCTATGCGCAGACCGATATACCTTATTCCGATCATACTTCTTTGTATACAAGCTGTCACGGCAATAGCTCAGCAGCGCAGGGTCGAACGATCATGCCCGGAAATCTTCGAGATGCATAAGGATGGGGGCAGGCAGGTGCTGCGATATGCATCCAATCACTCCCTGGATAAGACCGACACGGCTATACGGACCTTGCTGGTTTATGTTCACGGGCTGCATCGAACTGCGATGAATTATTATGATTATGGCGAAGAGGCTGTCCGGGCTGCCCACGAAAAGAAAACGACATTGCTGATCACGCCGCGGTATACAAATGACGAGGATATGGCAGCGATGCGGCCGAGCAAGGAATTCCTGTATTGGCGCAAAGCGGAGTGGAAAGATGGTTATGAGTCGGTACGAGATGAGCTGGGGGTACAGCCAGCCAGGATGAGTTCTTATGAGGTAATGGATTCGCTGATCGAGGCAGTGGTGAATTCCGGCCGGTTCCCCAACCTACACCGGATCGTGGTGGCAGGGCATTCCGCGGGCGGGCAGTTCGTGGACCGGTATTCTGCCGTCAGTCCTCTTCCCGATCTGCTGACGGGGGTCCGTTTCCGTTTCATTGTCATGAACCCCTCTTCTTATCTATACCCCGACAATTTACGGCCGGCGCAGGACGGCAGTTTCGTAGTGCCGGACAGCAGCGCCTGCCCGGGGTATAACCGGTATCCCAAGGGTTTGACGGAGCTGAACACCTATGCCCGGGCGGCTGGGCCGGAACGGATCTTGCAGAATATGCTGGAGCGGGACATCGTCTTTTTGCTGGGCGGCGACGATACGAACATGGAGGACCCTGATCTGGATGTAAGCTGCGCAGGCAATTTGCAGGGTAAATACCGGCTGGTGCGTGGGATGTATTATATCGGCCATATCAGCAGCTTCCCCGGATATGGCGGTAAGAAGAGCTTCAGTATTATCCGGGGTGTTGGCCATGAAGGGGATATGATCTCCACGGCCGAGGCGAGAAAGTGGGTATTTGAATGGTGATTAAGAGGTTGTTAAAACGGGTAGGCTCACGGGCGGGGGAAGAAAAAATAGTAACTTCAGGCATTGGATCAGGGTTAAAAAATAGTATATGAAATCGAGCAAGACAAATTTTGTCACACAAACGGATGAACTGCGAGATTCCGTCCGACCGTTGAAAAAACATTATGGACGGACGAAACATTATTTCACGGGCGTACTCCTATTCTTTTCCTTATCGACTTTTGCTCAGGCGACGGTGACGGACCAATTTCATAAGATAAGCACCGTTGCGGAAGCGCAGGCCTGGATGGCTGCGAACCAGCAGTTAAAACCAGCGATGCTGCACCTGGTGGCGGGGAAGGACTCGACGTTGATCGACAAACGGCTGTTGCGGCAGAACCAGGGGGATGTCTTTTCTGTCGGGTATGTGACCTATAAGGTGCTTGAATCAAAGGAGTCGGTCAAGTACCGGGCCAACTATATTTACCTGGACGGGTCTACGCTGTCGCCATCGGAAATAGATAGTCTGCGGAAGGCGATCGTACAGAAGTTGAATGGAGGCGCGAACTGGGACCAGCTATCCGATCAATACACGATGGATGGGAATACCACCCATGGGGATACGGGCTGGTTCTTTGGAGAATTGCAGATGCCGAAAGAATTCCAGGATGCGGTGAAGGCGCATAAGACCGGGGATATCTTTTTTGTGGATGTCTCGGACCGGAACTGGCATTATATCGTCAAGAAGACCTTTGACGATGACGATCAGAAGGACGCAACGATCCTGCGGGCCAACGGGCGTTAGGATTGGCGCTGGTCGGTCGGCCCTCAGAGCGGGCGGATCTTGATATTGCGCCATTCGCTGGAGCCGGGGTGCTCCTGCAGGGCGATCTTTCCTTTTGCGACCTTTGCAAAGTCGGCGAAGATCTTGTTGCGGAATTTGCTCCCGGCGACCATGCGATTCCATTCTTCGCTGCCCATCTGGCCTTCGAAGGTCTTTATTCCGTTGAGAAAGAAGATTAAATGTCCGTGGTCCTGGATGAGGCGGACCTGGTTCCATTCCCCGATTGGATGGGGTTTGCTGACGGTGGAATCGCCGGCCATATCGTAGAGGCAACCGGCGAGGTGGTTCTGTTTTTTATTGTCGTCGGCGCTGATATTGTCCAGTACCTGCATTTCGGGGCCGGTTATATAGGTGGCGCGATATTTAGGGTCTTCCTGTACGTCGAAAATAATTCCGCTGTTGCCACCGCTGGAGATCTTCCATTCCAGATTCAGTTCGTAATTCTCATAGACATTATTGGTCACGAGATCCCCGCCGCCGTTGGCGGGTTGCGAGGTATCGAAAACGATGGCGCCATTTCGGACCTGCCATTTTGATCCGGCGGTATCTCTTAGGTAGGTGTGCCAGCCGGTTGTCGATTTACCATCGAACAGGAGGGTCCACCCTTGTTGTTTTTCCTGTGCGGTCAGGGTGTTGGGTTGTTGTGCAAAGGCTGCGGCTCCGGTCAGGATGAGGGCGGAAAGAACCAGGATTTTTTTCATCGGACTTCGTTTTGGTGGACCAATTTAGGCTAATTTCATGTATTCAAAGCTAATGTGTTATGGTCATTTATAAGATTCCTTGCGGCCGGGTGTGGCTGTGTGTTCTTTTCCTTTCCTGTTATGGTTCTGTATCGGCTGCCGGCGGCAGGGTACATTTGATCCCTGAGCCGGTATCGGTCACGGAAAAACCGGGTAGTTACTATCTCCGGCAGGGTGCGGCGCTGGCGGTGGACGGCGATTCGACGATGGGTCTTGCGGCGTGGCTGGTTGGGCGGGTGCGGGATGAAACGGGGATCAGTTTGCATGAGGAGAAGGGCAGTAGGGGAGCGATAGTTGTGCAGGTATGGAAAAGGTATAAGGGAGGCGCATCCGGTTATAGTTTGTCGGTGAGTTCTTCCGGTGTCAGGATCGAGGCGGGGAGTCCCGAGGGTGCCTTCTATGGGATGCAGACGCTTTTGCAGTTATTGCCATTGGGGCGGGGGGATTACCTGTCGGTCCCATGCGTCGATATTGTGGATTCGCCGCGGTTCGCGTGGCGCGGCTTGATGTTGGATGTCAGCCGGCATTTCTTTACGAAACAGGAGGTATTAAGTTATATCGATGAAATGGTCCGTTATAAATACAATGTCCTTCACCTTCATCTGAGTGACGACCAGGGATGGCGGATCGAGATCAAGAGTCTGCCGCAGCTCACCCAACACGGCGCCTGGCGGGTTCCGCGTACGGGTCGCTGGGGCGACTTTCTGCCGGCACTCGGTGATGAAGCAGCTACGGATGGGGGTTATTACACCCAGGACGATATGCGGGAGATCATCCGGTATGCGCGGGAGCGGTTTGTTACCATTCTGCCGGAGATCGATGTTCCGGCTCACAGCCTGGCGCTGATCTCTTCCTATCCCAATTTGTCCTGTACACAACTGCCGTATCCGGTGAACCCCGGGGCGCGGCCTCCGGTCCGGGAGGACAATGCGCTGTGTATCGGCAATGATTCGGTTTTCCTGATATTGGATAAGATCTTCACCGAGCTCGCGGCGTTGTTCCCCTGCGAATATATTCATGTCGGCGGTGATGAGGCATACAAGGGCTTCTGGGCCGACTGTCCCAAGTGTCAGAAACGGATGGCCGATGAGCATCTCAGGTCCGTGGAGGAGCTGCAAAGTTATTTCGTCAAGCGGATGGAGAAAATGCTCACCGCCAAAGGCAAGAAACTGATCGGATGGGACGAGATCCTGGAAGGCGGATTGGCGCCGAGCGCAACGGTGATGAGCTGGCGGGGGATGGCGGGTGGGGTAACGGCGGCGCGGATGGGTCATTCGGTGGTCATGACGCCCTGGGACTTTTGTTATCTGGACCTTTACCAGGGAGAGCCCATCTCGGAACCGCCGACATACGGAATGTGCAGGCTGAAGGATTCCTATACGTATGATCCGGTGCCGGACAGTGTGGATGAGCGACTGATCCTGGGCGGTCAGGGGAATCTGTGGTCGGAGTCGGTGCCCAATTATCGCCATGTGGAATATATGACCTGGCCGCGTGGGTTAGCCCTGGCGGAGGTTTATTGGAGCCCGAAGTCGAAACGCAACTGGGATGATTTCATCGGCAGGATGGAGGCCGAATTCCAGCGTATGGATGCGGCGAACATCAAATATGCCCGCAGCGCGTATAACGTAATTTTTACGCCCAAGCGGGGGGCTGACCGGGACATGACCGTTGGGATGTCGACGGAAATCAGCGGCCTGGATATTTATTATTCGTTTGATTGCACGAATCCCGATGGTTTCTACCCGAAATATGACGGTACGCCGATCCGGTTCCCGATCGGTTCGACGCAGCTGAATGTGGTCACTTACCGCAACGGGCACCCGATCGGGCAGCAGATAAATATCAAAAAGGATGACCTGATGAAGCGGTTGGATCAGGGCCGGCACGTATATTAGCGGATTAAAAAAATAAAGAGATGCGTATCTGTCATTTACGTTGTATCATGGTTGTTGGGTTCGTTTGGATTTCGAAAGCTGCGGCGGCACAAGGCGGGGTGGGGGCCCAAAGTCTGGACAGTGTCCTGCCTGTCCGGGGTTTCTGTATCGATCTCCCACGGTCGTCGGGGTTGGATTCTTTCGTGCGGTTCATCCATGAGGAGCTGGCGCCGCGAAAGGTCAACACGCTGTTCCTGCTCGTGGATTACCGCTACCAGTTCAAATCCCATCCGGAGCTGGCCGACAGCACTGGCTTGTCGAATGCGGAAGTCAAGAAGATCGTTCGGGCTTGTGCGGAGCATCATATCCGGATAATTCCCCAGATCAATATGTTGGGCCATCAGGGTTGGGAGGAGCATCCGGGCAAGCTGCTGCAGGTATATCCTCAGTTCGACGAGACGCCGTGGGTGAAAAATCCGGAGCATTATGTCTGGCCGAATGCCGACAACTTATACTGCCGCAGCTATTGTCCTTTATATCCCGGTATTCATGAGGTGTTGTTTGCGGTGATCGACGAACTGTGCGACGCCTTTGAAAGCACCGCCTTTCACGCCGGAATGGACGAGGTGTTCTATTTGGGAGAAAGCAAATGTCCGCGGTGCGGGGGCCGGGACCCGGCGGTGCTGTTTGCGGGGGAGGTGCAGGCGTTGCATGATCATCTCGCGCAAAAGGGCCGCGAGCTGTGGATCTGGGGAGACCGGCTGATCGATGGTAAGACCACAGGGATCGGGGAGTGGGAAGCCAGCTACAACAATACTTTCCGGGCTGCAGACCTGATACCGAAGGATGTGGTGATCTGTGACTGGCATTATGAGCGGCCGGATCAGACGGCGGTCTATTTTGCGATGAAAGGATTCCGGGTGGTGACCTGCCCGTGGCGGATGTCGCAGCCGGGGGTTGCGCAGGTGGATGATATGGTTCGTTTTAGGAATGCGTCGACGCCGGAAATGAAGCCGAGGTTCTACGGGATCGTGGAGACGACCTGGTCGCCGACGCAGGCTTTCATGAATAGTTTCTATGGGATCGGGCCAAAGCGGCCGGAGCGCCCGGGGCAGGAACGCGGGTCGGCTTCGCAATGTTTCAAGGATGTCTTTCAGCGGATTGACGCGCTAGGGAATTGATCGGTGGACGGTAAATAGCTTGAATATGGGAATAGTTGATCAGTTGTCAGGGGGGAAAAAACGCGGGCCGCTTGATAAGGTTGAGGTGGCGCGATGCAGGATGATTATTTGGGAGTCGCGGAGGTTCGGAATCGGGAGTATAAAGAAATTTGGGACGAGGTAAGCAAAAAATATCCAGAGCTGGAGCGAGACCTTGATGTCGAACTCTGGACGGCGTTCGGTTGTTCGGGGCATAAGATGGGCGGATACGCTTATTTTACCCAAAATGACCCGCGGGAATATAAGGAAGCATATAAAGATTGGTTGCTTTTGCTGCAAATAGACACCGACGACAGGATCATGTGGGGGGATGCGGGAGTGGCGAATTTTTTTATTGCCCCTGATGATTTAAGGAAAAAAGATTTTTCCCGGGTATTCTACACCTGGGATTGCTGTTAGAGATATGAAAAAATTTTCGGCGAATATTGAACTTATTGGGGCCAATCCCTTTGTAGATCCGCCGAAGAAGGTGCTGGCTTTCATTTTCAAGCAAGCGGGGAAGGATAAGGGGCCGATCCGGGTGCGGGGGGCCATTAACGGAGATCCTTACCGGCAGACGCTGCTCCGGTACCAGGGGGCGTGGAGGCTTTATGTCAATGGGTTGATGCTGAAGAATTCGCCCAAAAGGATTGGGGAGAAGATCGTCGTGGAGATCGAATTCGATCCGGAAGACAAGAAAATTGAGCCGCACCCGAAGCTGGTGGAGGCTTTGAAGAAGAATAAAACGGCTGCGGCTGCCTGGATTAGGCTGACCCCTTCCCGGCGTTGGGAGATTGTGCGGTATATCGGGTCATTGAAAACGGAGGAGAGTGTCGACCGGAATATTGAGCGATCGATCCGGCATTTGAACGGGAAGGCGGGGTTTGTGGGGAGATGGCCCTGGAAATGACACGTAGTGCCGCCTTTTATTCCAATGCTTTTGAGACGATAGGATCGAGATTCAGGGGGGCGCCGATGGGTTCGGGGAGGTCGTATCTTTCGCGGATGTAGGTGGCGTCGTTGTAAGCGAGCCAGACTTTTTGCTGCGGATCTTCCCAGGCAATGACCTTGAGAGGCAGGTCGAGGGCGGAAAGCGGGTTGGCCAGCATCAGGGGGCCGCCGGCTTTTGGTTTCCCGAATAGGATGAATTCAAGTGGTGACAGGTGAAGGCCGGTTTTGTTGACTTCGGATTGCTGGTCGATCCGGGCGTAAATGGTCACTCCCTGTCCTTGCAGGAAATGCTCTATCCGGTCGATGCTTTCTTTTACAGAGTATTTGCTGGATTTGACGATTACTCCTTTTGGGCTCATGGCTGAAAATTTATGATATAAAGGTAACATGGAGGCAGGGGTTTTGTGGGTGTATTGGGTAAAACTATTCTTGGGGTTTTCAGATTTTTTCCGATACATTTATTACAGAAATTCCTACTATGAGTTTCCTCTGCCGGTTACGGGATTATTTTTTTTCCAGGCTGAAAAGGAAGAGCCCAATGCAAGAGGATCCGTCCCGCAGATCGTTTCTGCAGGCGGTCGGCTGGGGCACGGCGTTACCGGTCGGCAGGGCTTTGGTCCGCCGGAAGAAGGATCTTCCGGGAGTTCTGATAGAGGCTTCCCGTTATTTCGATGACCAGGTCAATGTTTCGTTGTACCGTTACCAGGATCTCCTGCAGATCGATATGACCTACTCCGGGTTCAAGCTGTCGGGTGATAATAAGAGTCTGGTCCGGAGCTCCTCTTCCGCACTCCTGGCCGTCTATTTCCAACCGCAGCATTTGGCCGAGACGGCTTACCGGGAATCAGGCGGAGGCGGAGGCACTGCCAATTTCGATGCGGAGGCAGCCGCGGACCTTGATGAGGGCCCGATCCCGAATGACAGCCTTAATTTGCCGGCCATAACGTATGCGTCCGACCGAAGCCGGCTGGTCTTCGATATCCCGGCTTCCATCAACAGCATTTCGCTGACGGCCGATGCGATACTCAATTGGGGGCAGTTGAGCCCGGTCATTAACTCCCGCGCTACGGCAGAGGCGATCTTGCCGGTCTTTACGAGTAAGGACAACGTTTCTGACTACCTGAATGTGCTTGCCGCAGCACCTGCCGAGTCGAGTAAGGGGCCATCGAAAAAGGAATTGCGGGCTGCCACCAAGGATGAGCAGCAGCAGGTGAATGCGAGGAACGTTCAAAACCAGCAATTGAGCCCCGCAATCGCCGGTAAGCCACCGAAGAAGGGTCAGCTGGTCCTCACGGGCATTATCCGCCGAATCACGCCGGGGAAGACGCCACGTCCGTTGGACCCGTCCGAGACCTCCATTGAATTGCCCTACCGCCTCTTCATTTCCCCAAACCAGTTCGGCACCTGGTATCACGAGCTTAAGCTAAAATGGACGGGATTGGCTGCTGCCGGGGCCTTCCAGACCTGTGAGTTGTGGCATAACAGGCTCATGGCGTCGAATAGTGCCTATATGACGGTCAGGGCGCTTTGGGGTGTGGATATCAATGGCACTTACAATAAAAAACCTGCACGCGATGAATCATTCATTACGGCGTTATTCAACGACGACCGGCATTGTATCGTCCACGAAAGCAGCAACTGGGGCATCGCGAATTTCACCCCGCAGGCCGTGCAGATCGAGCAGCTGATGCTCACGCCTTTGGGGGGCTGGCTTGATGGGGTTCTCCAGGTGAGCAGGACCGCGCTCGAAAATGCTAAGATCATTGGTAGCCTGAACTTGCTGAAATGGAAACATCTTGCCAACCTTGCAAGGGACCATTATGTGGAAGTCGTGTATGCGGGTAATATGTTCCCCTTCGGCCATGAGGCGTCGCTGGTGAGGATTACGCAGCGGGTCGCAAAGCAGAACTACGCGTACAATCAGCAGCAGTTCTTCATCGTGATCAATGAGACCGAACGGAAATACAACCCGGTCGACAGCAGCAACCAATTCAATTCCTTCCCCTTTTCCACCATCCGGTTTGTGACTACAGTGACTCCGGCGCTGACGCCGCCACAGCGGTTTTGTACCACGCTTTCCGATAAGCAGGATGACCATCAGTTCGTTCCTAAGGTGAATAATACTCCGTTCCTTTTTCGCATCATCGCCTATGACCTGGAGGGAACCGAAGTGGACCTGGAGATGCCGCTGGTATTTGCCAGTACGGACATCACGGTTGACAGTCATGGAAACTCCAATATGGGGAATATCAACGGGCTGATCCAATTTTATAACGACGCCAACCAAAAATACATTCCATCCTATATCGATTTTCGCAGCCAGAAGATGGCGTTGACGCGGAGCCAGACGCCGGGGGATACGCATTTCGAGGCTCAGTCGGCTACCTTTCATGCGGCGGGTATGCCGGGTTCCGCGCCTGGTTTCCGGCCGCTTGTGTCGGGAATGGAGATATTCGTCCATGCTGTGCAGGCGATCACGGGGGTCAACACCGCGCAAAAGATCGTGCTGGAAGACGATCGGAATTCCGGGACTGTATTTGCTTCTTTGGTGACCGCGTCTTCCGTCAGTTTCAATGGCAACAGCAATAAAACGGGCGGGAGCCTTTCGCCTAATTTCTCCGTCACGGCTATTTCGAAGCTGCATGGGGCAATCGGCGGGGATGTGAACCAGGCGAAGAACCTCCATTTCGATCCTACCGCCTTTTTCGATTCGACGGCAAAATTATTCGGGGTTATCGACCTGGGACAGATCGTCCAAAAGGTCAGCAATGCGGCGGCTACGCTTAGCGGTACGACGGTGAACTCCCCCATTCCCGCGTTGAAGACGATCGAGACGGCGGAGGCGTTGATCACGCAATATACCTGGAACGCAGCCACGCTGACTGCGCATGATTTTGGTTTTGTGCAGTTTCAGCCGGCCAGCGGTGCGCCCGGCAAACTGGTGGTGGAGACCAGCATATATCGCTATAAGAACGCTTCTCAGCCCGATATGCTGGTGGTCAATTCCTATCTCGATGATTTTTCGGTGACGATTGCGGGGTTGGCGGCGGTGGGTTTTAACAGGGTAGGGTTTACAACCGGCAGCAATGCCAAGGTGGATGTCAGCATCGACCTGCAACAGCCTCCGGTGAAGTTCATGGGCGCGCTGACTTTCGTGAACGCGTTGCAACAATTTATTCCTTCCAATGGATTCAGCGACCCGCCCTATCTCGACGTCAGCGATACCGGGGTGGAGACTGGCTATACACTGGCCCTTCCCAATATCCAGCTAGGGGCGTTCACGCTTACCAATGTCAGTTTCGGCGCGATCGTCGATCTGCCGTTCACCGGGGACCCGATGTCAGTGAAATTCAATTTCTGTCAGAAGCAGCAGCCCTTTACGCTCACGATATCCCTGTTGGGTGGCGGCGGTTTCTTTGCTGTTGCCTTCGATATGCATGGGTTGTTGTCGCTGGAGGCGGCGCTGGAATTCGGGGCGGCAGCTTCGCTCGATCTGGGCGTGGCCAGCGGGTCGGTCAGTGTGATGGGGGGCGTCTATTATGGGATGAGTCTTTCCAACGGGATACAGACTTCGGAGCTCAGCGGTTATGTGCGCATGAACGGATCGCTGTCCGTTCTTGGGTTGATCACGGCTTCGGTGGAATTTGATCTTACCCTGGCGGCGGATCTCAGCGGCAATAAGGTTACGCGCATATGGGGAGAGGCGACGCTCACGATCCAGGTGTCGGTGTTCATGTTCTCGACGTCCGTGCAATTGCAGGTGGAGCGAGAGTTTGCGGGGGCCGATGCCGACCCGACCTTTGAGCAGATGGTGAGCCAGAGCGACTGGCAAACCTATTGCGGCGCGTTTGCGGCGTGAAACAATACTATGTCACAGAAAATTATAGTCAGCACGCTGCCCTGGAAGGATTATACCAGGAATAAATGGTTGCTTTCCGCCTCCATCAGTATTCAGTTGGATGCTACCGGGGGCGCCACGCTATCGGGTTACCCGGATATTCTGCATTGGCTGGACCGGTTGCAGGGAGCTGTCTTTTTTGTCCAATGGAACAACGACAAGCCGCAGGATATTACGGTTTCGAATACGTACTGGGATGCGACGTTGTACCAGAACCTCTTCTCGCCCGGTCTTGTCGTCAAACCCTTCCAGCCGCTCAATGTTTCGACTATTTCATTGAAGTCCTATCCCGTTGGGCATATCCGGGATTTCATCCTGAATACCTATAATGAGGTAGGCAACCTGACGCCGGCGGCGTTGCCAACGGCGGGGTTCTATGTCAACCAATATAAGAAGCTGGCGGATATCTCGCGGGTTCAGCTGGTGGCCAAGCCGGCTGTGGCGGCGCACCAAAAGGTTGCGCTTAAAGACGTCGTTACGACGGGCCATCCGGGCAAGGCACAGGCCGCGCAGCAGGTTAGCCGGAGCAAGGTCATTTCTTATTCCACGCAGGCGAACCCATCACTGGATTTTGGACAGTTCCACAATTATTTCGACCCGGGTTTGAATGCCGGTCTTCATCCGCCGCCTGCGCCCCCTAAGCCTGCGCTGGAATACCACGACATTCTATCCATCATCATGGACTATCCGATCATTCAGCGAAAGCTGGGGCTGGTACTGGATTTCGAGCTGGCGGGGCCGCCCCCGGCGGCGAGTGGGTTGGTTCGGATCATCCCAACTAATCTTTCCTTTCAGAACGATCTGGCCCTGAGCACGCCACCGACGGCCTATGAGACTACTTCGGCAGGGTTTTATATGGCCGCGAAGAGCGGCAGCACGATCGATAAGGGGGTGCTGTTGCTCAACAGCCCTAATTTTTCAGTGGTAGAGATTGATACGGAAGGGTCTGCGATCAAGCTCACGGGTCATACGGACACAGTGTATTTTTCGGTGGCACGGGCTTCCGTGAAGGCGGTTAATAGAGAAATGTTGACGCCGGTGGTTGCTGAAAAAAAGGTGAATGGGCGGCCGCTGCCGAAAATGATGGCTGCTAACGGGCAGGAAGCTCCCGCGGCTCCGGCTCCGGAGGATGACGGTAGTGAAGAGGGGTTGCCGGCCTTGCGCAGTGCGGGGATCGGGATCATTCACAATGGGTTGGCGGCGGAGTTGGCGGGTAAGTTCACCCGGATGAGCGGGTTATATAAGAACCTGGTCAAGCCGGAGGCGTCAGTGAATAACACGGTATTGTATAACCGCGTGGCAGGGGGGAATGCGCGGGAGGTGGCGCCCGGACGGTTGCAGGAACTTCGGACGGGTGTGGGGAATCCAAAGAATATACCGTTACCGTCGGATACCTTGTATGCGGATGACCTGGTAAAGGGTTACCGGATCGATATTGCCTATGACACGGCTCCGGGTGCCTGGTATTCGCTTCATCAGCGGATCAACCAGTATGCGTACGCGCCCTTGCAAGCGACGGCTCAGCCTGTCTCCCTGCCTTCTTCTCCCTTTATTGATGAAGGTTGTATCCAACTGTCGCTGACCCAGGATTCGAATGATTCGAGCGGGGCGCAGAAACTAAACGAGGTTATTGCGCGCTGGGAAGGTTGGAGCTTATCGGTGCCCCGCCCGGGGAAATCGTTGAACAATACCGGAAATCCGGTCAGCAGCGATGCGGAAGAGCAAAAAAAATACCAGCTGGATGACTCGGTATCTTTCCGGCTGCAGGTGAATTCGATGCCCGCGCCAAAGAGTCTACCCAAGCTGCGGTTTGGCCTTTCATACAGTGTGAAGATCCGTACGGTAGACCTTTGCGGCAACAGCCTGCCGAGCAATCTCGATCCGGAAAACAAATCCTCCTCGGTGATCAGCGGCATCCGGTACCTGCGTTATGAGCCGCTGCCCGTGGCCGTATTACGCGAGGGAAATGAGGTGGCCAGCGGTGGGAGCCCCGGTGGAGACCGGGACGGGGAATCGCTTGAGCTCATGGTTATCCGGAGTAATGTGAATGTGACGGCCGAGCAGTATGAGAAAAACAATCCGACCACGCTTTATTCAAATAATCAGCCTGCGGGAACGGTGAGCTGGCTTCCGCAAGCTGTCCGGCATTTGCTGGCCCCGCCGGGATCGCAGTTGCTGGCTGAAACCCACGGAATGTTCGATGCCGCGTTCAAGGATCCGACACAGGCCGTGTCCATTTATCAATTTATCAGCAGCAAAGATCAACCCACGGTCAATAACCCCGCTCAGCCGAGGGCGCAGGTTTATCCCGTCACCCAGCAGCAGGTGGACATCGGCTGGCTGGCCGACCCGATGGCTGCCGGAGTCATCCTGACGATGGAGAGCACGACGAGCTTTGAGACTCCCTGGCAGAAAGGGGTCAGTCATCAATTCAGCTTCTATTTCGATGAGGAGGTCAATTCCGCCAATGCGGGCACCGCCTACAGTGTAGATCAATGGAAGGCGCCGCGGTCTTTCCGCATCATCCTGGTGGAAGGGAATGGGGCGCCGGAGTGGAATGCTTCGGGAAGGACCTTCACGATCTCCCTTCCGAAATCGGCGCAGGTGCAGATCAATTATGCCTGTTTCTGGCGGCCTGATGATTTGCCGGCGGTGTCGGGCATGCATGCCTGTGTCAACAAGGCCGGGGCGGGGACGCCGGCGGCGCAGCTGGCGTTAAGAGGGTTGCACTGGATGTTCAGTCCGTGGCGGACGATCCGGCTGGTCCATGCGGTTCAACAGCCGCTGCAGGCGTCGCAGCTCGGCCACAACGTGAGTCAGATAACGCGGGATTACGGAAATACGTTTATCTATATCACTACGCGTTTTTCAGTGCATGGCAGCAGCACGGACAAGGTCGATATCAGCGCGACCTGGACGGAGTGGACGGATGATCTGACCGGCAATGGGCCAACGCAGGTGAGCAATGCCACGCATGTGGATACGATACAGGTTGCCTATACGGATAAGGTGATCGTCTGTGTGATCGCCACGAGGATAGGGGCCAACCCAATGACCGAAACGGTAAAGGGGCCCATCTACCAGGCATTTGGCGATACGAAGCACCGAATGATCGAGTATGTGCCGGTAGCCACGACGAGATATCGCGAGTATTTTGCCGGGCTGCTTGCGGCCGCCGCGGTGACCAAGCAAGCGTTTCCGCTAACGGAGGCGGGGGCGGCGGCTACGCTGAATATCCTCAGCTCTGCCCGCCCGACCGTACCGGCGGTCGACTATCTGCTACCGAGTTTCAACTGGGGTACTACTACCAAGGGCAATACGACCACGCATATCCGCACCGGGAATATCCGGGTTTATGTCAAGCGACCCTGGTATAGCAGCGGGGATGACGAGCGGCTGGGGGTATTGCTCGCGCCGAAGGGGACCAATATTGCGGGTGCGCCTTCGCTTGCCCGGTATTGCACCGTGTGGGGTATGGACCCGGTGTTTGCCGCTCCGGCTTTGAACAACAGCAATTATCCGACGCGGGACAATTTCCCTTATGCGGCGGACTACGATACAGTTCGGTTGGCAGAGGATAATAATACGATGGTAGATGTCGCCGGCTATGCTGTGGGCTATGACCAGGATAAGCAGCTGTACTTTTTCGATATCCCGGTTAATATCCTGTCGGCTTATTTTCCTTTTGTCAAGCTGACGCTGGCCCGGTACCAGCGCAATTCGCTGCGCATCAGCGGGACGGATGTTTGTCTCAGCAAGCTGGTCAGTGCAGACTGGATGCAGGTGGTACCTGCGCGGGAGACGTCCATCATCGGGAATCCGGGGAAGAGCAATTTTACGATCACGCTTACGGGAACGGCGCCGTTTGGAACGGGTAATGCTCGGTATCTGATGACGGATAATGAGGGTACCCGAACGAGGATCCGCGTGCAGGTGCAGAATGCGGCGATCCCCAAGTCTGAGGATGCCTTGATCGCCATCGATGCTCCGGGGCCGGGGACGTTGGTCTGGGAGAAGGAATTTGATATTTCGCTGTCGGCTATGAAAAACGGGTTGATACAGTTCTCGACAGCCGTTCAGTTGGATAAGCAATGGGCGGGGAAACCGTATCGGGTGATCATCAGTGAATATGAGTTGCATCAATTTGATCCGTTAAGGACGGTGCAGTTGACGAGGATCGGGCAGCCGAGGAGTAATCAGCCGGTAGAGTGGAGTGAGCGATTGGTTTTTATGGATATGTTCGAGGTAAATGGGGTGGTGTAAAAATGACATTTAAAATTAGATTTTGGCGATGATCTGTCAGGGAGTATGACAGAATGTGGGTTTTTGCTCGAGGGGTGCTGATTGATAATCAATTAGGTGGACGAAGGCGCGAATTCGGTAAGGTATTTGCCATATAACGAAAAAAAGGGAGATTGGCATGGCAGAAACCTGGAACAAACGCGAGCGGGAGAGGAAGAAACGACAAGAAAAGAAGGAGAAGCTGGAGAAAAGGGAGGAACGAAAACATAACAAAAGCAGTCATACCTGGACCGAAATGTTGGCTTATGTTGATGAAAACGGGAATCTTTCTTCGAAGCCAGCTGATGGTGATCACCCGCTCTAAAAGATTGATATTTTGGGATGCCCGCCGGAACGGCGGGCATCTTCTTTTAATTCACCAGCAATTCGTCGAAAAATATCCAGCCCGGTTGTCCCTTTCCGGGATGCCAATCGGGGAGTTTCTTCACCGGATTGGCGATCACCTTTAGGCAGCGGATCATTTGGGGTGGAAAATCGATCCGGTAATCGGTCAGGTAGGCCGGCACGGTTTTGTTTGGTTGGGAGGGGATAAGGGTTCCGAGTTTTTTGAGGTGGTGCTCGTCGGGGCCGCCCCATACTTCCAAACTGGTGGGGGGAAGAATAAAGGAGCCGATGTCGACGAGGCTCGAGAAAGTGAGATCCCTGATCATAACAGGCTTCCGGTAGAATAGGAGCGCTGCCAGACCATTTTTGTGAAATCCCAGCCATTTGCCGGAGCCGAATCCAAGGTCCCCTTTGTCCGCGTCGATCAGGACGGTCGGGGGAAATTTGAGGTAATTGGAATCGATCGGCAGAAGGAGGTGGATGGAGTCCGGCGGATATTTTTGCAGGTAAAAGGTGGCAATGGTGGGATCGCTTGGTAACCAGCCCGGCTTGTAGGCCTTTGCCTCAAACTGGCTGCGATCCTTGAGGAGGAAGGGCGCCGAATAAAGTAGACCGGCGCTATCCGGGTTGGAGCCATCGAGGGTGTAACGAATGGCCGCTCCGGGGACGAAATGGCGCAATTTAATCATCACTCCGGTGTCGCGGATGATCCTGGCCTCGGTTTCGAGACGGGGAGGATTTAGCTTTATGCGCACGGTATCGCCATTAAAACCGGTGATCAGATCCAGATCTTTCCTGCGTTGGCGCAGCTTTTCGAGAGCGCTTGCTGCAATACCGGTTTTCCAAAGATAGAGTTTGCGGAGGGAGGAGATGTCGGCCAGTTGGTCGAGGTCATTGGCCGTTATTTGTGTTCCGGAGAGGCTAAGACTTTGAAGATGGGGAAGTCTTTTCAAGTTCGGGAGACCGGCTCCGGTAATGCGCGTAAAATCCAGGTTGAGCCGTCTTAGGTTATGCAACACCGCGATATCGGGCAGATCGTTGTTGGTAACCGGCATTTTGTCCAGGTTCAGCGAGATGATCTGTTCCTTCAGGGGCGCTAGTTCCTGAAGCTGTTTTGTCTGAAAGAAGGCTGAGCCGTAGAAATCCACCGCAAGGGCAGGGGAGCCTTTAGCGAGCGGTAGGATCGCCCGGTAATTGCTGTTGAGGGCCGCGATCTTTGAGGGATCGGCGGCGGGAAAATCAAAGGTTTCGTTATCATTCGATTTGAGCAGTCTGGCGGAGATGACCCTCAGGGTATCGGTTGGCTCCAGCTCGATGACCTTTTTCCCGAAGGGAGCGCCGTCCCTGATCCAGGCATATAGGATCGCTTGTTCCTGGGCGGTGAGCTGTGTTTTGGCGGCGGGAGGCATGTGTTTGCGGTCATCGTCGGGAAGGTGGATGCGGTTGAGCAGTAGGCCCAGGCCATCCGCGGTAGTGTCCCAGGGTCGGCCGTTTCGTCCGCCTCTTGCAAATTGAAGGTCGTCTTCCATATTTAGTCCGCCTTTGGAATTGGCCGAATTGTGGCATTGGATGCACCGCGTGTCAAGGATCGGATAAACGATATCATGGTAGATCAGGGCGTCTTCGAGTGGGGTTGGTGGTGTCGCGGACTTTAGCGGGGCCAGGACGTAGCCCGCACCGTGGGTTACGTCGCCGCCGAAATGGCCGGCCAGCACAACGGCGGTCAGGGGCAGGATGGCCAGCCATTTTTGTTTGCGTTTTTCGAGGATCGCGCTGTCTTTTCCGAGGTAGAGGGTCAAGAGTATCAGGGAGGTCAGGGTGCCCAACCATTTATGCCATTGGATGGCCGATCCTTCGAAAGAGCCTTCGGCTGAGAGAAGTAGGCCGGCCAGTGCGGTGATGACGGCTGCGAAGGCGGACCAAAGGAGAAGCTGGTCGGTGAAGGGGGCTAACCAGTTCAATGCCGCCGTTTGCGTCCTTCCGGTGAACCAAAGGCAAATGGTATAGGCGACGATGAGTACGATCGGGAAATGGAGGATCAGGGGATGCAACCTTCCCGCTACCTGCAGCCAGCGTGGGATGAAGAGACTGTCTTCAAGGATCACGAGGAAAAGCAGCATCGCGTTGAGGCCGATCAGTACCTGTACCGGGGCGGGTTTCCATTTCGTCATTGGTGGGTGGGGTGGGTGGGTGTCACACGCGCTTTAGTTTGTAAGGGTAGACTTTTCCCGATGCCCATTGTGCAACATAGAGATTTTCGTCGCGGTCGACACAGACATCATGGGGATGAATGAATATCTTGTCGGTTTGTCGCATCGGTTGCAGGCGGCCATCCAGGTATTGGGGTTCACTGCCGCCGATATTGCTGACGACTTTATTGTCCTTATCGAGGATCGTTACGAATCCGGTGCCTACGGCGTTGAGATCGGGTGACCGCAGGACGGCAGCATAAAGGTGATCGCCGTGGATAACAGGGCGGCACACGCAAGCGCCGGGAAGGGCGAGCAGTTCCAGGAGTTGTCCTTCTTTACTGAACCGTTTGAAGCAGTTGCGGGTGCGATCGGTGATGAGCAATGAATGATCCGCGCGTCTCGTGTCCCAGCAGATGCCATGCGCGTTGTCAAAATGGGTATCACCGCCCCCCCGGCCGCCGAAATAATTGATGAGTTTCCCCGTCTTATCGTAGTGGAGGATGTATTGAGCACCGTAGCCGTCGGCAATAAAAATATCGCCGTTTGCATCGATGGCGGTCTCGGTCGGCACGAATTCTTTAGTTTCCTTGTAAATACCGGCGTCAAGCGGAGCGTCGATGGTCAGCAGTATCCTGCCGTCCATGCTGGTCTTATAAACCTGGTGGCGTACGATATCCGTGATGTACAGGAATTCGGTGCCATTCTCGTCGTGGAGGGTGAGGCCATGGGCGCCGGGAAAGTCATGCCCCCAGCTATCGGTGAGTTGTCCCTTTGTATCGTAGATGAGGACATTGTTGTGGGTCTCGTTGGTCAGCAGGATTATCCTTCCTTGCCGATCCTGAACCATCTCATGACAGTCATTCACCGGGTAACGCTGGGTGTCAGCTTTGCTCCAGGCGGTGTCCAGGGTATAGAGCATCCCATTGTAGCCGTAGGCTTTCTGGTTGGGCCTTTTCATGATGTCTTTGGTGAGGAAGACGCCGGTAAAGGCAAGAGATGAATTCCGGATGAATTTTCTTCGCTGCATGAGTGCAAATTTTTTTGGTTATGCGGTCAGGCCGTCGATAACCTTGCCGGCCACATCGGTCAGGCGGTAACGTCGCCCCTGGTGTTTGAAGGTTAATTTTTCGTGATCGAGCCCCATGAGTTTCAGGACGGTCGCATGGAAGTCGTGGACATGGACAGGATCTTTGACAATGTTGTAGCCGAAATCATCCGTCTGGCCATAGACGCCGGGTTGGATGCCGCCGCCGGCCATCCAGATGGTGAAGCATCGGGGATGATGGTCGCGGCCATAGTTGTCCGGCGTCAGCTTGCCCTGGCAATAATTGGTCCGGCCAAACTCACCGCCCCAGATGACCAGTGTTTCGTCCAGCAGTCCGCGTTGTTTGAGGTCCTGTATGAGTGCGGCCGATGCCTGGTCGACGTCTTTACACTGACCCTTGATCTCTCCAGGGAGATTGTTGTGGCCATCCCATCCCTGGTGGTAGAGTTGTACGAATCGGACACCGTTTTCCGACAGCTTTCGGGCGAGCAGGCAATTGGCGGCGAAGGTACCGGGGGTGAGGCAATCGGGGCCGTACATTTTGAGGGTATCCTCGGGTTCCTTGCTCAAGTCTGTAATTTCGGGGACGGCCGTCTGCATGCGGTAGGCCATTTCATACTGCTGGATCTTTGTATTGATCTCGGGATCGCCGAATTCTTTATAGGATTCCGCGTTGAGCGCGGCCAATTCGTCCAGCATTTTTCGCCTGTCGGCCCTATCCATTCCCTCCGGGTCGGAAAGGTAGAGGACGGGATTCTCTCCATTGCTGAACTGAACACCCTGGTGGATGGAGTCCAGGAAGCCGTTTGACCAGAGCTTGGAGTATACTCCCTGGCCGTTGCCCTTGCCCTTTGACAAGAGGACGCAGAAAGCGGGGAGGTTCTTGTTCTCGCTTCCCAGGCCGTAACTGAGCCAGGCGCCCATGCTTGGGCGGTTGCCTTGTTGTGCGCCGGTTTGCATAAAGGTGAGCGCCGGGTCGTGATTGATGGCTTCGGTATATAAACTTTTCACAAAGCATAGGTCGTCGGCCACTTTCGCCGTGAAGGGCATCAGTTCGCTGATCCAGGCCCTCGCCTGGCCGTATTGTCCGAATTGGAAGACTGTCCCGGCGAGGGGGAACTTCTTCTGGTCGGCGGTCATGCCCGTGAGGCGTTGGCCGTTCCTCACCGATTCCGGAAGATCCTCTCCCTGCATTTTATTGAGCAAGGGTTTATAGTCAAACAAGTCCAGTTGAGAGGGGGCGCCATTCTGAAAAAGATAAATGATCCGCTTGGCCCTGGGGGCGAAGTGGGGGAGGCCGATCACGGTAGACTCTTCTTCATTTTTTGAGAAGAGATCGGGGATAAGGAGCGAACCCAGGGCAATGCCACCGATGCCGAATCCAAGGCCCTTTATAAAGCGGCGGCGGTTAAAATGTAAATGGCGTTCCAGCAGCTCTTTTTCCATGGTGCATCATTTATTGTCGGGTGGCGGGTATGATCAGGTTTTTGTAATAGTCTCCTCCAGATTGTAAAGGGTAACGATCACCCGCATCAGTGCGGCTGTTGTGACGGCGTCTTTGTTGATCGGCTGCGGATACTCCCCGACCGCCAGGGTTTTCCTGGCATTGACCGGATTTTTCCTGAATTCGGCCAGTTGGTTTTCGAAGTATTGGGTGAGGGTGGTCAGTTCCGAAGCGGTTGGTTTCCGGCAAAGGATAAGACGAAAGGCCTTCACCATTTTGTCGTTGTCGCTAGTGGTTTCGGCTTCGAGGCGTTGGGCGAGGACGCGGGAAGCTTCGAGGACGGTGGGGTCGTTTAGCATGGCCAGGGCTTGCAGGGGGGTGTTGGTTCTCAGTCGCCGAACCTCACACTGGTCGCGGTTGCTGGCATCGAACATGCCCATCACCGGGGGAGGTACGGTCAGTTTTATGAAAGAATAGAGGCCTCTTCGATAGAGCGAATCGCGGTGGTCCTGGCGATAGGTTGCCAGGACTCCTCTTCCCGAGGAGGCCGATTCCCAGATGCCCGCCGGCTGGTAAGGTTTTACGCTTGGTCCACCGATGGTGTTCACCAGCAGTCCGCTGCTGGAAAGGACGAGGTCACGGATGAATTCTGCCGGCAGGCGTGTCCGTGGTCCGCGGGATAAGAAGGCGTTTTCGGGATCTTTCTCTCTTTTTTCCGGGGTGAGTTTTGCCGATTGCCGATAGGCAGCGGATAAGACGAATTGTTTGACGAGTCGCTTGATATCCCAGCCATGTTCCATAAAATCCGCTGCCAGCCAGTCCAGCAGCTGCGGATTGGTGGGCAGGTCGCCCTGCATGCCGAAATCGCCCGCGCTTTTGACGATGCCCCGGCCGAAGATCTCCTGCCATAGCTGATTGATAAATGCCCTTGCGGTGAGGGGGTTGTGGGGGCTGACGGTCCATTTGGCCAGACCGAGCCGGTTCCGGGGAAATGTTGTCGTATCGTAGGGCATTACGGCCTTTAGGGCGGCGGGCCGCACCACATCGGTCGGGGCGTCATAGCGACCCCTGGATAGGACGTAGGTTGTGCGAAGTGTGTCGCGTTCGCCCATCACGGATACCATTAGGCTGCCGGTGTCCCGCTTGTTGATAAAGTTCATGGAAGCCCGCACATCCGAGTCATTGATGGTCAGTATCGGCATCTTGGCCGGTTTGGATACGCTGACGTCTCCTTCGTAGCCCACTTCTTTTGTGTTGTTGAAGAAGGCGAGAAGCGAGTAATAATCTTTTTGGGGAAAGGGGTCGTATTTATGGTCATGGCATTGGGCGCATTCAATGGTTATGCCGAGGATACCTTTTCCGTAAGTTCGGGTCTTGTCGATGAGGTATTCGATGCGGTATTCTTCGGGGACTACGCCGCCTTCTTCCGTGTATTTATGATTTCTGAAGAAGGCCGTGGCGAGGATCTGCTCTTTTGTAGCTCCAGGCAGCATGTCGCCCGCGATCTGGTATACGAGGAATTGGTTATAGGGCATGTTCTCGTTGAATGCATGGATAACCCAATCCCGCCAGGGCCATTGGGTGCGGATATTATCGTCCTGGTAGCCGTAGCTATCGGCATAGCGCGCCACATCCATCCAATGCACTGCCATTTTCTCGCCGTATTGAGGTGTTGCCAGCAAGGCGTCGACTTGTTTCTCGTAGGCGGCTGCGCTGTTGTCGGCGAGGAAGGCATCCATCTGTTCGAGGCTCGGGGGGAGACCGGTAATATCGAGGGATAGTCTTTTTAGCAGGCGCTCTTTATCCGCTTGCTCGTTTGGCTGCAGGTTCTCCTTTTCGAGTTTGGCGAGGATGAAGTAATCGATCTCGTTAATTGGCCACTTACTTCCATTTGGTTGTGGCAGGGGAGCTTTGACTGGCGGGGTGAAGGCCCAGTGTCTTTCATAACGGGCTCCCTGGCTGATCCATTTTTCGAACAGGTCCACTTCCTGAGGGGTGAGGGCCCCGAGGTGGGTGTCAGATGGCGGCATCTGGTATCCCGGGTCGGGTGAGGAGACGCGTTTGATCAGTTCGGATTGGTCCGGCTTACCGGGGACGATGGCGAAGGCGCCTTTGGTATTATGTAATGGGGAGTAGGCGCTGTCCGCGATGTCGAGGCGAAGGTGGGCTTCCCGGTGGTTGGCGTCCGGGCCGTGGCATTTGAAGCACTTGTCTGAAAGGATGGGGCGGATGTCGAAGTTGTAGCTGATCTTTATGTTTTCGCCGGCGGGGTTGTTGTGGAAGCAGGCGGCAAAGACAAAGATGCCTGCGGTGATCAGGGTCGATATGGCAGCAATGCGACGGATGGCGGTGGATTTGATCTCAAGGTAAACTAATTTTCTTATTTGGCAATTCCACCACTCGCAGGCGCGGATTCTTTAGGTACGATGACGCCGACGATCACCGGTCGGAGCAGCAATCGGGTGGTGGGAAGTGTTGCCGGGGTCATTTACCGATCCGATATCGGTTATGAGGATTCGGATCTATTGCCGCGATGAGGAACTGACAGCGGGCGCTTCGGTAAGCCTGGTGAATTCACTGCCGTTAAAGATCCTGGACAGGCTGATGTCCTTGGATTGCCGGTAGTCTTCCAACTTGCTCGCAGTCACGACGCGCCAGAAGTTCTTTTTCTTCAACTCCAGATAGTCGGGTGCTTTGATAAATATACCGTCGAAAGTAGCCCTTGTCTTAAAGAAAAACTTGGTAGAGCGGTGCGAAGCATCGGGATTGGGCCCAAGGAAATGCTCGATTTGTTCACTGGTCATAATGAAAGTTTATTCTTTTCAAAATAAAAAAGCCGCGTTCGTTTCCGAGCGGCTTTTTAGGTTCCTATGATATCCGACAGGATTAATACCTGGTCTGATTATAACTTCTGGAATTGTTGTAGCTTCCTTCTCCGCGATTGCCAGAATCCCGACTATCCGTCTTGGGCTTGGCTTCGTTAACCTTCATTTGGCGGCCGTCTACCATCGAGCCATCCAGTTCGGTAATGGCCTTCTTGGCGGCTGTATCATCGCTCATTTCCACAAACCCGAAACCGCGCGATCTGTCGGTCATCTTGTCCATAATGATTTTGGCAGAGCTCACTTCTCCATAGGGAATAAAAAACTTCTTGAGGTCTTCGTCCCGCATATCGAAGTTTAAATTTGCAACATAAATGTTCATAATAAGAAAAATTAAAATTAATAAAAAGGATGAGAAGGCAAGAATCAGAGACTAACTAGCAGAGGGAATTGACTTGATAATTAATATACATTGATGATGCAAACTCAAATAACTAGGCAAAGATACGCATTGTTTGGTTAATATCCAATTAATATCTATTCGGTTGGGGACAGTTTCGCCGCTCCGAACCTGCTGCTGTTGGAGACTTTTTCTCTGTCATGCAGCTTTTGTATGCCCCCGCGCCGACGATAAAGGCGACGAATCAAGTTGCGGTCGTCCAACAATTCATGAATACATCCGATGTGACCTATTCGCATCTGGCAGACGGGAGGATATCGGGGCTTACTATTATAACGACGTCGCCGATCGAGGACTCCCCGCCTGATACGGTTACGTATACTTATCGATATGAATGCGGGGTGCCCAGGTTGTAAATTTGGAGTTGGCTATTATTTTCCGATGAGCACATTGGTGCTTATCCTTTGCCCATTGGCAAGCACCAAATTGATGATGTAGATACCGTTTACCGAAGGCATGGTGATCTGCATGGACGGCTGAACGTTTGTTGTTTGCTGCAATATTCTGCCGCTGATGTCAGCAATCTGGATGACGGCGCCCTGCAATGCGGAGACGGCATAGTCGCACAGCATTGTAACAACTGCACCCTTGCCGGCGGGATTGGGAGAAACCTTTATACCCCCGGCAATTGCGGCGCCGGCAGTGATAGTAAGAGTACAGCTTTGGACTTGTTGCCCGTCTTTATTTGTTGCTATTACATAGTATTGGCCATTTAGGGATGGCGTTTCGCTGTAATACGCAGTGGTATCACCGGCAACGGCGGCGCCATTCTTATACCATTGCCACTGCACATAGTCTCCGGTGCTGTTGTCAAAGAAGATCACGTCATTCCAATGTTGCGTAATCAGTGACGTCGACTGGAAAAGCACGGTGTCGGTAACTGCCTTGGCGTCGTTGTAATTTGTGTTTCCGGCTTGGGTGGCTGTAACAACAGCGGTGCCTGGTTTTAGTAATGTCAATACATTTCCTGATACGGTGGCTATGCCAGGGTCGGATACCGAATAAGTCACAGCCAGGTCGCTGCTTGCCGTGGCTGTGAGTTGCAGCTGGGAGGTAGCATTGCATCCGACTATCAGGCTTTGCGACCATGTTATTTGTTGTGAGGCTTTGGTAATGGTCAGAAGATTCGCTGTGTAACTGATCGTGAAATTGCCACCGGCGCTTAAACTGCCGATCGTTATGGGATAGCTGCCTACATTTTCACCCGGAGTTCTGTTCAGGCTGCCGGTAAATGAGATTGTACTGTCTCCGTTTGGCAGGCCGCCGACCGCATAAGTAAGGGTCGGGTCGGGAGTACCATATTCCTTTGTCCGGGCATTGGCGGTTACAAATACTAATGCAGAGTTGATTGTGAGCGTCCCCGGCAGGTAGGTGAAACTATAGTTAGGGTCTTTTGCGCCGGAGGATGTAATGGTATAGGTGCCTGCGGGCGAAGAGGGGGTCGCCGTCGTTGCTATCGTCGGGTTGGTAGTCAGGCTGGAAGCATTGTCCCCATTCATGAAGCCGGCGTAGCTGACTGTCAGGGTCGGCAGCGGGCCGCCCAGGGGCATGGCTTTGTTATCAGCGGTAACGGTTAGAGGGGCCGGTCCAATGGTCATCGTACCGGTCTGGTAGCTGAAGGTATAGTTTGGATCGGCCGCGCCTGAGGCGTTGATAGGATATGTTCCTGCGGGGGAAGCCGCGGAGGCCGGCGTGGAAAGCCTGGGCTGGGTCTTCAGGGCGGACGGATCATCCCCATTGACGAAGCCGGTGAACGAAGCGCTTAGGGAGGGAACTGTCCCCCCATAGGTCATGCTCGCGTTGTTGGCTGTGATTGTCAGGATGGCTGGATCGATGGTCAGGGTATAGTCCCTGGAGACCGAATGCGGACCGGGTCCGCGGGAATTGTTTTTTGCTTTGACGGTAAACGGATACTTGCCGGCTGCGGTAGGCGTACCGGATAAAATCCCTCCGGGCGTCAGGGTCATTCCGTCGGGCAGGTTGCCGGAGGAAATAGAAAATGAATAGGGCGGCATACCGCCTGTTACCGTTAGAGTTTGACTGGTGTACGGCGATCCATAAAGACCATCGGGAATGGTTTGCGGCGAAAATACGGGTATAGGTTGAGCAAACAATACAGTTCTCAGCCCTACTAAAAGCGCAGTCAGAATGAAACTATTCCCTTTCATAAAAAAATAAAACGTCGGGGACTAGGGGGTGCGCAGTGTAATAGGTTTGGAATTCTGAATGAAAAGGGAGCTAAAAATACGAATATTTTAGCTTTCCATTAAATTTTTCAGGTATTTCTCCTCAGTGATCTGCGGGCACGGCTGCGTTTCATTCTTTGCTTTACTCACAGATCATGGATTATCGCGTAGATCATGGCGCTAATTCCATCCGTTATTCACCTCGCAATTGGGATTATGGTCTTTTTCTATATCCGGTATTGGAAGAAGCAAGTTCTTGGGCTGGAATGGTTGGATGCCAGGTCGCAATGGGATGTTTATCCGATTATTTTGCCTATTTTTTTTAGTAAATGTAAAATATACTTGTCATTATGTAAAGCATACTTTACCTTTGGTAAAAGATCTTATATGTTATACAAAGCACTTTTGCCCCACCAATTCAAGAGAATCGGTTGGTGCATTCTTATACCCGCAACCATTTTTGGGATTATTTTAATCGTTAACGGTTTTGACAAGTGGCCATTTGTTTTAAAGGTCTTCGCCATCTATGGGGAAGAGATTTTCGGGAAAAGCCATTCTTTCACTTTTATGCGTGCGGATATTACCAATACCCTTGCCGGAGCCTTATTTATTATCGGTGGCCTTTTGGTCGGGTTTTCAAAGGAGAAAAACGAAGATGAATTTATATCGAACCTTCGGCTGTCTTCTTTACTGTGGGCTGTCGTTACTAACTACATCGTTCTGCTGTTTTGCCTGGTGTTTGTGTATGGCCCACCCTTCCTGAATGTAATGCTTTATAATATGTTTACGATCCTGATCATTTTCATCGTCAGGTTCAATTACGTTCTGTACCGAAATCTAAAAGCTATCGCAGATGAAAAACACGATTAAAGTAGAAAGAGCTATAAAAGGGCTTACGCAAGAGCAACTGGCTCAAAAAGTGTCGGTCAGCAGGCAAACTATAAATGCAATCGAAGCCAATAAATACGTCCCGTCAACGATTTTGGCGTTAAAAGTTGCAAAGGTGTTCAATAAGCCTGTCGAAGAGATATTTATCCTTGAAAGAAGCGACTGATCGTAGGTTCGACCGACTACTTGGTAAAACCTGCCGATGAACTAGGTAAAGAATACTCTTTGAATTGTCCAAAAAGCCGCTATGCAACCGATCATCGCGGATAAGGGATAGACCGCCCTTCTCTTATACCAGGGTTTCCGGCCCATCGGAATGATAAACAACAGAAATGTGACGGTGATTATAGCTATCTGCCCGATCTCCACACCGGCATTGAATGAAAGGATGGAGGTATAGAATTTATTCCTGGGTAGGCCAATCTCATTGAGCGAACTGGCGAATCCCAAACCGTGTATCAAGCCGAACATAAAAACTATCCCGACGCGCCACGGTTTGAGTTGGGTAAGGATAATATTTTCGACCGCCACAAATAGGATGGATAAGGAAATGATCGGTTCCACCACGGCGCTGGGCGCTATGATAATGTTTTTCATACTCAGTGCAAGCGTAATGGAATGCGCCGCAGTGAATGCGGTCGCCTGCCAAAGGATAGTTTTTATTTTTGTGCTCAGGAGGCAAAGGCTCACAACAAAAAGTATATGGTCGAAGCCGTCTGGGATGATATGACGGACGCCCAGCTGAAGGTAATACCATACCACATGCTGTGTAGGCGCATTTTCCAGTGCATAGTTAATGGTGTGGGCAGAAACCGGGTTTGCCGTACATACAACTGCCATGAAAAGCAGAAAGATTTTAAAGCTCTTTTGCATTGTCAGCGTGTTTGAAGTACATTGGTGCTTTCCCTTTTCAATTCCTCAGCAATATTCGGGTTAGATTGAAGGGCCGCCTGAAGGTGATCCTTTGCCAAAGTTTTTTCTCCTACTCTTTCATAGATCAGCCCGGCATGGCAAAGCAGCGTTGGATTCTTGCTGTTTGTTTTCAGCGCCACTTTTAAATAGGGGAGCGCCTTTTCATACTGCCCCTTACAATAATAGACCCAGGCAACGGTTTCGTTCACATCGATGTTTTCCGGCCGGCGATTGTATTCAAGCAAAGCATGCTCGAGCGCTTTGTCATAATTATTTATCTTCAGATAGGCATAAGCCAGTTCGCGGTCTGCATAATGGCCGATATTCTCATCATTCCGACCGCTCTGTGCATCTTTGCTCATGCTTTCGATGACGACGTGTGAAACAGCGTCCGCTTTTTCCATTTTCCCGGCTAGTTTATACGCTTCTACCAGTTCTTCTTTAACTGTATAATCCGTCACCGCCGCATCCGCCTTTTCATAGTAGGAAATTGCTGTGGGGTAATCTTTCGATGCAAGGGCAATCCGCCCAAGCCCTGCCAATGCATAAGCATAACCTGGCCTTTCATTCAGGGCGATTGTATAATGCATTTTGGCGCTGATCAGGTCGCCTGTGTTTTCATATAAATGTCCTAATTGGATCCTTGTCCATTCCGTCCCTTCGTCGCCGGGTGCGCCTGCAGCCAGCGCCATTTTCATGGCCTCAATCGCACCGGGATAATCGCCGTAGATCTCCCTGAGATAGGAAATACGGGAATAAGACCTGAGATCGGGGCGGATGGAGACCATTCTGTCCGAATTCGCAACGGCTGAATCATAATTACCCATTTCCACATTGCCATCCACGACCATGCCGTAAATGAATGCGTTGTAGGGATTGAGCTCTTTAGCCTTTTCGGCGATCGCGAGACCATCCGCAAAATGATGTTGTGAAAGATAGATAAGCGCTTTGAAAGTAAGCGCGTCAAAATTTGTTGAATCCGTTCTCAGGACGTTGTTTACGTATTTCATGGCTGCCTTGTCATAATAAACATAGTTCCCGGTTACTCTTGCTTCCTGGATGAAGATGGCGACAAGTGCAAGCGATGATTTTGTATCGGAAGGGTTCTTTTTCAGCGATTGCAAAAGCGATGAGGCATAGGTGCGCGTTAGCTGCCATTCCCTGCTATCTCCAATGGCGCCCTTTCTCTCCAGCAGATTGTAAGACGTCGATTCATTGTTCTTATACTTTATGAAAATAGTGCAAAGACAGAAGCCGACAAAGATCAGGAGAGTTGTGTAGATGTATTTCTTTTTCATAACCTTGGTTTGGGAGGTCCCGCACACATCATGTGCGGGACCTTTAGGATTTTATCGTTTTAGTTCTTAATCAGACTAATAGACTGTCTGGCCATACCATTTGTTATCGCCCGGACAAAATAGGTGCCTTTTGCAAGTTTTCCCGGTGTCCATTGCACGGAGTAAACGCCGGCCTCCTGCGTTTGATTATCGACGAGCACTTTGATCAGATCGCCTTTTAGATCGTACACGGCAATGGTAACTGCTGAAGTCGATTCCACGCGGTACCTGATGGTATTGTTATCGACAAAGGGGTTAGGGTATGCGGTTAAAAAAATGGCGGGAGAAGATAAACCCAGTTCGGTTGGTGCTTTCGTTTCGGCAGTCGCCATTGTACCGGCGGTTTGGGTGGGAGTACCGGTAACGGCCAAACCGCAGCAGGCGCTCAACCCTGACCAGGGTGTCTGAACATAGGGGAAGGATGTTTTGAAGGTTGTGTCGTTGTGATTTATGCCGGTGCTATAGGTCAGCACATTCAGCAGATCGGGGGTCACCGGGGTACCCTTTCCGTTGAAATCGTCATACCACAGGCCGATGGCTGCCAGTACAACGCCGCTTACCGCCTGTAATTCGATCCTTGTGACATCGTCCTCCAGTCTTCTTCCGTTGGGGAAACCATCCATGTTCGGGATGAATTGGAGTGAGGCGGTGCTGTTATAATTGGAGTCGGTCAGGCCAAGGACTGCGGCTTGCACCAGGCCAAGCGCGCTGAAATTCGGGTCATTTCTCGAAGTGGGAGGCACAGCCATATTCAGGCGAAGCATATCGCCGCCTGTCGGAAGAAAATTGTTGATAAAGGGTTTGCCCCCCGCCAATGGGTTGCCATTTTTGCCTGTCGCCAACTGATACGGGATCAGGTTCGGGACCCCTGTATTGAAGATGGGCCAAAGGTCAACCGAGCGTGGAGAATTCGGGGCCGGCAGCAACAATTTTCCGAATACCGCGTCATCCAATGCCGTGCCGGCGACCGCGGGGCTTCCTTTCAAACCGTACAACCCGTTTTGTTCATCTCCAAATCCAAATTCACCCAAGGAATTCCTTTGGATTCGCAACGGCGTCAATGCGGGGATTGCGGCGCCAAAGAAAGTATTGTCCATGTAAAGGGCCAGCTCCGGGTTGTAAAAGAAATTCCCGAAAGTCTTTATATGGGCCAGGTCCTCGTAGGGTGTCAGGGAATTCCACAGGTCCTTTTTACCGATGGGGGTGACCACTTCGTTTGTCAACGGCATACCCAGCCGGGAAACCTGAACCCATTCCCCCGAGAAGGATTCCATACTTCTATTCTCGTCCCTTGGCTTATTGAGGGTTTTTATTTTTTGCCTGCTTGCCGAAGCCCATACGCCGATGACATAATCAGGGTCGAGGATGTTCTTTGCATCCGAAGCCGGTTTGTGATCTTTTTGCAAGGTGGAAATATCGATTTGCAATACAATAGCGGAAACATTTTTGCATTTCAAGCCATCGCTGGGTGGGGTGCCGGTTGTGCGTGGCGCGTCGCCCAGATCGAAGATGCCGCCCAGGTCGACAAAGAAGGGGTCATCCGCGGTGCCGCAGAATACTTTTTCGCCGGTGTTTGCCGTTGTGATCGCCTGATTGATGAGCGTGTTATAGTCCGCAACGTTCAGGCCTACGGGGGAACTAATGGAACGGGGGCCGATATTGGGCGGAGGCACGATGCCGTCGTAAACGATCTTTTCGAACCGTCGCCCACCATCCATACTTCTTTCCAGGTCATAGGTCGTTTTCAGGTTTTGTTTCCCCAGCCTGATGTTAAAGAAAGTCGTCGGGTCTTCATTTGTCTTATGAAAAGTGAAACGATAAACGATGTCATCGCCGGGGGTTGCGATATTATTGTCTATATGAATTTCATAACGGATGTTTTCGCCGAACGAATAGTAATTCGGCCCGCCCTGCGGCAATTGCATCGGCACATAGTTGGCTATGATGGTGATCTTATCTGGATTGTCAGGGCTCCTGAATGCGTACAGGTCGGTGTTATCGGCCAGCGGGTCATTCGAGATCAGTGGCGCTTCCCGGTGGCTCGAGGCCCACAGCGGGAAAGTATTGACCAGCATCGCGACCAATAGAATGGATGCGTATATCTTGCGTTTCATACTTGATTTAATTTAATTTTTCGATTTGGTGTTTATTGGACCGCTGTCCCTCTCCATGGTGTTTGAACGTAGGGGAATGATGTTTTGAACGTGGTGTCGTTTTGGTCTACCCCGGTGCTGTAGGTGAGCACGTTTAGCAGATCGGGGGTGACAGGGCTGCCTTTGCCGTTGAAATCGTCGTACCACAGTCCGATGGCCGCCAGCACAACACCGCCTACCGCCTGCAATTCAATCCTTGTAACGTCGTCTTCCAGCCTTCTCCCGTTCGGGAAGCCGTCCATGTTAGGGATGAATTGGATTGATCTGTTCTTGTTATAATTCGTGTCGGTCAAACCGAGGACCGCAGCTTGCACGAGGCCAAGCGCGCTGAAATTCGGGTCGTTCCTGGGAGTGGGCGGCACAGCCATATTCAGGCGAAGCATATCGCCGCCGGTTGGAAGGAAATTGTTGATGAAAGGCTTGCCCGCGGCCAATGGATTGCCGTTTTTGCCTGTGGCCAGCTGATAAGGGCGCAGGTTGGGTACGCCCGTATTAAAGATAGGCCAAAGGTCGACTGAGCGCGGAGAGTTCGGCGCCGGCAATAACAAACTGCCAAATTCATTTTCAGCCAATGCCGTGCCTGCAACGGCCGAGGTGCCTTTCAATCCATACAACCCGTTTTGATTATCTCCGAATCCAAACTCGCCCAACGAATTCCTTTGGATACGCAGAGGTGTGAAGGACGGGATCGCTGCACCGAAATATGTGTCATCCATATAGAGGGCCAATTCAGGATTATAAAAGGAATTCCCGAATGTTTTTATATTGGCAAGGTCTTCGTAAGGGGTCAAGGTGTTCCAATAATCTTTCTTGCCGATGGGTACGACTACTTCATTTGTCAATGGCATGCCCAGTCTGGAGACCTGGACCCAATCATCATCATTATCGGACCCACCGCCATGGCGATAATTATCATTATAGCCACCTTTGTCATCTTCGGCATCCTTGAGCGTAGTGATCTTCCTTCTGCTTGCGGATGCCCAGATGCCGATCACAAAATCCGGGTCCAGGATATTTTCCGCCTTTGACACTGGTTTATGGTCCTTTTGCAGGGTCGAAATGTCCACCTGCATACAAATGCAATGGATATTGTAATGGCCAAGCCCGTCCCGTGATGGCGCGTTCAGCCTGGGTAAATCGCCGAGATCGAAAACGCCGCCGAGGTCTACAAAGAAAGGATCGTCGGCGGGGCCGCAAAATACCCTTTCGCCCGTGCTCGCATAGGTAATGGATTGACTGATCAGGGTATTGTAATCAGGCACATTTAACCCGACCGGGGAGCCGATGGAACGTGGCCCGATGTTATTTGGCGGTACCATTCCATTGGAAACGATGGTCCTAAAGGAAAAGCCTCCGTCGGTGCTTCTTTCGCAGCGATAAGTTGTTTTTAGATTTTGTTTGCCCAGGCGGATGTTAAAAAATGTGGTCGGGTCTTCATTTTCCTGTTTGAATGTGAAGCGATAAATAATATCATCGAGCGAAGTCTTGATATTATTTTTAACGTGGATCTCATATCGGATGTCTTCCCCGAACGTGTAATAGTTAGGGCCGCCGAAGGGAAGCTCGGCCGGGATGTAATTGGCAATGATCGTGATCTTGTCAGGATTATCCGGGCTCCTGAATGCATACAGGTCTGTGTTGTCGGCCAATGGATCGCCCGCGATGAGTGGCGCTTCCCGGTGGCTGGAAGACATAAGCACTACTGACAACCCCGAAACGAAGGCTATGACGATGGTAAGTCGTGCCCACCTCTTTGTAATGGTGCTTGATTTCATTTATTTGGTTTTAATTATTAAGAATGGTACATGAGAAACCAGGGAGATTAAGTGTCCTTAATCTCAGGATCCAGGGGGACGGACGACATGGATTCTAAATAGTGGTGCGAGGGCGGGAAAATAAAGCGACGCTGTAGAAATAGGTACGTAACAAAAATGAGAATGGATTTTCAGATTTTAAAAGAAGACTGACAACTTCAATTTTGCAAAAAATGGCACCCCCGGCGTGTAGCTCACCTCGTCCACGGGACGGGTCTCGTTTCTCAACCGGGACACATAATCGAACTGGGATTCGTTCCATTGCACGTTGAAGAGGTTTTCCACCGCCAGGCCGAGCTCATATTTTGGCTGGGTATAATTCACGCTAAGGTCGGTGACAAAATAACCAAGGGCGGTAAGGGTATAGGTCGAATTGGCGGCTCTGTTGTGCAGATATCGATAGCTGATGCCCCCGTTCCAGCCTGTATGGGTCTTGAAATCCAGACCGGCGGTGCTGGTCAAAGTGGGCGCGAGCGGAAGATAGATATGGCCGGCCGCGCTATCGATAAACCGGGGTCGGGCGAGGTCTATATTCATGTTGGCAAAAAGCCAGTCATTTAATTGATACCGGAGGGTAAAGTCGATACCCGCCCGCGTTGTCTTACCGCTGGGTTGGATGGGGCCGCCGGGTTGATCAATGAGGTCCTGCCCAAAAGTGAATTCTTGTTGCAGGTATAAATACCAGAGGGCCGTATTGATGAATAAGCGGGGTGCCGGCTTCCAGTTTATACCGAGATCGACGCCATAGGCAGCGGGCAAGATCTGGTAGCCCTGGTTGGCGATCACCACCCGGGCGTCGTTGGAGTGAAACCCTTTACCGGATTTGAAATAGAGCTGGAGCCGCGGATTCAGGGTATATTGGATATTCAACTTTGGGCTGAGGGTGCCTTTTTGGGCAGTAGGGCTTGTGCCGGTGAAGACCTTGGACGCAAAGCTATCCTCAGCCGGGGCCATATTTAGGTAGTAAAAATGGAAATAATCCAGGCGCAGCCCCGCATTGAACAGCCATTTTCCCGTCGCGATGGTTTCGTCGACATAGGCATTTGTATTCAACTCCTGCGTCCTCCCAAATTGTAAATGGTCAAGGAAGGAACCATTCCGGGTGTGATCCAGTTCGCTCGGATGGATGTCATCATAGCGGAAACCGGCGCCGGCGACGGAAGTAAAAGTGGTACAGCCGAGATTGTCCTTTCTGGAGATGTGTGTGTTATAACCTCCCATGTCCCTTACCTCCTGCTGACGGAACTCGTCGCCTACGTCCGGGAAATAATAATAGAAAGTGAAATTGGTGATCAGACTGAATTCGTAGTGGGTAAAATAGGCCTGATTTTCCCAGGTACTGTTTGAACCAAGGGTCGTTGTGAGCTTGACGCTTGCATTGGTTCGGGTGGTGAACCCGCCCTGCGCGGAATCCAGCGTGCCCCAGCGGCTCGGGATATAGCCTTCTGCCACGGCCCGGTTGGGTATCTCGCCGGAAGCCCGCCAGCGGGAATACAGTGTACTGCCGATAATCGTTAGTTTGGTAGCGGCGCCGATCCAGGTGTTGAATTTTCCAAAAAGATTGTACCGTGAAAAATGCTCCGGTAATAAGAATGGGCCACCGTTGGAATAGAGGGCATCCCCCGCTATATAGGCGCTCTGCTCCTTGTCCTTCGCCTTGCTGTTCAGAAGGTTAATCAATGCGGCCATGCGCCCGGTATTGAATTGGCCGCCTTCCAGCTTGACCATATTTTTTTCAAGCACATTTTTGGTATCATAGGCCACGTAGCCTGCGGTGCACAGATCGCCTTTTGTAGTATAATATGGCCCCTTCCCGAAATCATACCCCTGCACCGTCTCGGGGATGAGGAAATGCAGGTCGGCATAGCCTTGGCCATGCGCATGAGATACCATGTTTACAGGCACACCGTCGACGGAGATGTTGACATCGGTGCCATGGTCCGCGTCGAAGCCCCGGAGGAAGATCTGTTCGGCCTTACCGCCTCCCTGATGTTGCGCAATGAATAAGCCGGGAACAAGGCGAAGCAGGTCCTGCGCCGATTTCAAAGGCCGCATATTCAGGTCGATACTGGTCAACGTGCGGGAGGTAGTCAGATTATTGGTATGGCTGGTGATGACCACTTCCTTTAGGTCAATTTGGCTCTTTTCCAATTCCATCAGCAGGTCATGCCCGATGGCTGCTTTTACCGTTAAGGGCGCATAGCCGATAAACGATATTACCAGGGTGTCGATTGAGGCGGGGCTATTAAAAACAAATTTCCCGTCCTTATCTGTGAGTATATTCGTCCTATTGCGCGGGTCGGTTACAACGGCCAGTTCAAGGGGTTCTCTGGTGATTTTGTCTATTACTTTTCCGCTGATCTGTTGTTGGGCAGGAGCGGGGATAAAGGATAATATGGAGATCATTGTGATCCCCGTTTGTACAATTTTATTCAAATAAGCTTTATTCATATAAACGATTCCCACAACCGATGTAAGAACAGAACTCTTCTTTCTCGACATGATGGCTTCCGTGAAGGGCAGGGACTGTAGGGAGGTGACTGTGCGGGTGGGGTAGTAGGGTTCAGATACGAGGTAATTTTGATTTTGGATTTAGAAAGCTGAATTTGGTGGTTTCCGGGGAGTTTCACTTTACTTGCGAAATGATCCATTTTGTCATTTCATTCAACGCAAGGGGGGAGAAGGTTTGTTCAATAGTGGCATATTCGGAAGGCGAGCCCGTTTTACACTCCTGGAATAAATGATTCAGGTTGGGCAATTCAACCGTAGTGACTTCCTTGTTACCTCCTTTTTCCAATGCCGTTTTGATCGCTGCCAAATCAATTTCAGGGGGAACCTGCAAGTCCTTTGACCCGTCCAGCGCCAAAACAGGACATTTTACTTTCTCCAGGGTAGGGGCCGGATCGTATTGAATAAAATACTTCATCCATGGCGTTGCCAGTTGCTTCACCTGCATGGCAATAAATTGCCCTGGTTCGGAGCCCGCAGCCTTGGCAAACGTGGAGTCCGCTTTTAGCCTGTCACTAAAATAAGCAGTCAATGCTTTCTTTAACGTATCCAAATTTTGTGATCCGGCAATGAGATCATATGCTGCATTGCTTATAGACGACATATCCCTGATGACATCTTCACTTTCCCCCGACGCCCTCCCGATCAATGCCTCTTGCGAAAGAAGGATCCGTTTGCCGGAAATACCAGGCCCGGCCAGCAGGACGATAAAGCCGACCTCTTTCCTTCGAACGGCGACCATCGGCGCTATCAGACCGCCTTCGCTGTGACCGATCAGCCCAATTTTGCTTTTGTCGATTTCTTTTCTATTCAGCAAAAAGTCCAATGCAGCCTCCACGTCGGTCGAAAAATCCATCGAAGTGGCCGCCTTGAAATCTCCCTTCGATTCATTTGTCCCCCTATCGTCAAACCGCAGGACGGCTATTCCGTTCCTGGTCAGATAATCGGCAATCACCAGAAAAGGTTTGTGATCCAGGATTTCTTCATCCCGGTTTTGGGGACCGCTTCCTGTTATTAGAATTACCGCTGGAAATACCCCGGTCTTATTGGGCATCGTGAGGGTCCCGGCCAAATCGAAATTTCCTTTCTTATTCGCAAAATGCACATCTTCTGTGTAATAGGGGTAGGGCTTTACCGGCTCCTGCGGCCTGATCGGCTTTACAATTTCAAGATTCGCCCTCGTCAAGGTTAGCGGGATTTCCTGGCCTCCTTGCTTAAAGGTGCCTGGGATCGTATCCCCGGGGTATAATTTCCCTTCAAACTGGATGCCTGCGCTGCCCACTTCAAATTTGAGTACCGAATCCCGAAAAGTTGTTGTCGTTACTACAATCCCCGCAACGTCCTGATCAGGGCTGTCCATAGTGGCAGAATACCCATCTGATGTGCGTGTTACATTGAATTTGACCCTCAATTGGGTTCCGCTGAATTTTAGAATACCATTCCATAACCCGGATATTTCCTGCCCGTATGACAGGAATGACCACAGGGAGAAAATGAGTACCATTTTAAGTGCTTTCATTTTATTTCTTTTTATTTTTTTTGACAACCTTTAATAAGAATATTATTCCGATATAGATCAGCACTGCTATCAGCAGCGAAACCGGGATAAACCAGGATCCCAATATTTCGGTCCCTTTGGCAGGATTGGAAAATCCAATACTGATGCCCCCGGACCCGGACTTGCTCAGGTAACCATATAGAAAAGTGCCGTTGCTACGGGTAAAAAGACCTACCTGATCCGGGTAAATAAGTTTCAGAATGATGAGGATTGGGAAAGCAATCTCGAATAGAAACAGGACAAAAAGGATAATATAGATCACACCGTTTGTCAAATTCAAAGCCAGTGCCTGGATCAGGTGCTTGGGGTTATAGGTCAGTGTCGCCTGCCCAATTTTTTTAAATGCTACCATTTCCTTTAACGTTTCCTCCGGTGCGCCGAGCCGTTCCAGCACATTTAAGAGGGTCTCCATTTGATCTTTGGTACTATTTGCACTCAAGTATTCATAAATATGGCTGTTGATCTCCAGCAATACATCCTCTCTATCCTTTGCCGATAGAATGGAAGTGGCCTTCCGGCATCGCTGTATATAATCATTGTAAACCCTTTGTGCTGATTGGGTGTCGAAAGAAATCGCTTTCATATCTTATTCATTTATCTTTTTAAAAATCAATCCGGCATATGTTTTCATGGCTGCCAATGCGCTTTTCCCTTCGATGGAGATCGAATAGTATTTCCGGGGTATGCCGGAAGGCTGTTCTTCCCATTGATGCGTAAGCAGTCCTTCTTTTGCCAGCCGGACCAAAAGCGGATATAGCGTTCCCTCGCCGACATCGATATCGAAGCCTACTTTTATGTCCTGTATCAATTCGTAGCCATAGCACTTCTTGTTTTCCAAGATCATAAACACAAACAAGGGGAGTAATCCCTTGCGCAATTGAGAGTGCCAGTTTTCTATGAATTCTGTCTTCATAATACAAAGGTAAACAATATACATCGTATAACAAAGTATTGTTTGAAGTGAAATATATAGTTGACTATCAATGGCATTTGGAATAATCGTGGCTTGTGAGTAGTTGTGGCGGGTCATCCGCAGGTCAACCAGGAAATAAAGTTTTATCGATTCCGGGGACTATTCTTAGTGCATTTCGGTAATAGATCTTTTTGAGAATGTCATCGCTTAATCCAAGACCATACATTCTCCAGAAGGCGTGATACTTTTTATGATAAGGAAAATATTCATCCGTAGTTTCAAGGACGCGGAAATAGGTTGTGTATTCAGAAGGCACCCAACTGTCTTTACCGAATAAGATCCTGTCCTGGTATTTTTCAAAAAACCTCTTTGCCGTCACTGGTTGTCTTCCGATCTCTGCAATGACGGCCCCAAATTCAACATAAACGTTCGGGAGCTCGCTGAGTAAGCTGTCGAGTGTACGGAGGTTGTTGGCAAGCCATCCAAAATGAGCGGCAATAAATATGGTATGTGGATGTTTTCTGAAAACGTTATGTTGTTCTGTGATCAGTGTTTCCCAGGATGGAAGCCCCTTTTGATAATAACTTCGATCCGGATGTGTGGTTACTTCAAGCCATCGTTCGTTATTTTTATCCACGGGATCCCAGAAGCTCTTTGGATCGGCCGAATGTATTAACACCGGAATATGCAGTTCCCCACATTTTTCCCAAATGGCATCCAGCCTCGGATCATCAACACGAATAAACTGATTGTTCTCGTCCTTATAATCCAGACCGAGATCCTTGTAAATCTTCAACCCGCATGCCCCGGATTGGACGTCTTTCTCCAGTTCCTTCACAGCATTCTCCGTCCATCCTTTATCGCCAAATCCTACGAAAGAAATATTGGTAAATAATTTTAAGCGTTTTGCATTTGTTTCGGCGATATGCCGGAGGCTCTTTACAAGATATTCATTACCCTGCACGTCAAATCCTCCGTTGCGTCCGCTCGATTGTTTGTAGCTTTTGCCGCTTAGGTTATTCATCACCGCCATATTTAGTTTGTCCATTTCAGAAAATAATTCGGGAAGATCCTGATTGGGGACGTCCCATTGATGATTATGAACATCAAAGAAAGGGAATTTTGCATGGGTGATGATATGTTGTGGAACCACCAGGGTCGATTTCGGTTCGTAGGTTTCGAAATCCATATGCCCAGGCGATGACTGCGCAGCCGCGAAGAAAAAGTGCAGATTAAAAACTGAAAAAATTAAGACGTATTTCATAAAATATCATTTTATCGCTATCCCACATAGTCAAGCGGTTTGATTCTATTAAGACGCAAATATACAAGTATCTGACCGCGATGAATGGTCGGGAAATTTACTATTCAATGGAGGATTATTTTCAACAAGTGAGCAAATTGGGCGGCAGTATTCAGGATCAGGCGCATGGATCAAAGGATCTTATGAAAACGCACGGAATGGAGTTGGTCGGTCCTCCCCTGGAATTTTAAAATAAGGCGCTAACTGTCAGCGAACAAATTTGAAAGTCATGGCCAATTTCGCCACCTGAAAGATGGCGAGAGCCATTGCGTTGTATCCGGTGGGGGTGAAGTGAATGCCGTCCTCTGGCCAGACGAGGGATGAATAATGGATATTATCGTTACCGTACACCGAGACTGCGCCGTAAGTGCCGCTGTTCCAAAGCGAATTGATATCGACGATCGTAGTCTCGACGCTGTCGAGTGCGCCGGAGGCTAACCAGGCGTTGAGGGCGAAGACCTGGTCGGTCTGGTTTTGGGTAAACAAGCCGTTTCCTTCGCCAATGCAGTTGAGGACGATGCAGTGGATGTTATTTTGTTTGAGGGTCGAGGCCATCCAGGCGAGGTTCGCTTCGATGGTATCCAGTGGCACGTCAGCTTTAATATCGTTCACGCCGCCTTCCATGACGACATAATTGGGTTTTTGAGAAAGGGTCACTGGACCGCGGCCGTCGCCGGGGTCGGAGGAGTCGCCAATCGCGTCGCGCAGGAAACGGGCTCTTATTTGATCCGTGGTCTGGCCCGCCCAGCCTCGATCGAACCATTGAAACCCGGTGAGCTGGGTGAGTATGTAAGCGGGCTGGCCGGCAGCATCTCCGATAGCCAGGTCGGCGAGGTAGAGGCCTGAGACGTGCCACGGAAAACCTTCCATGATAGAGTTGCCGATGCACACACCGGTGTAGGTGACCGGCGAGTTGAACAGGACGGTGTCAGGAGGTGTTCCGGTTCCAGATCCAGTTGTGGTAGCCGGTGGATCGCCCTTATGGCAGTGCCAAGAAAACAGGGTCAAAAGAATCGAGAGTGGGACGGTGTAATATCGCGGTAGGGACATCGGTTAAAGATAGGGAATTCGACGAACAGGTGGATCGTTTAATACTTACCGACCTCCCCTTTCACCGAACTGAATATCTTTTGGCAATTGAAGCCCACCCCTTGCTTGAAGACCCAGGTGATCTTTCTGATGTTTTGGATGTTTTGAGAAATATCGCCATCGATGACCAGGAGGTCGGCGGTCTTACCGACTTCGATGGAGCCGATCTTGTCTTCCAATCCCAGCGCTTTTGCACCGTTGTAGGTCGCGATGCGTATCGCCTCTATTGGGGTAAACCCAGCGTGCGTCAGGAGTTCGATGGACTGTTGTGACCCGTATCCTGCCAGCGTGGCGCCGCTGCCGGTAGGATCGGTACCTACGGTCAGCAGACCGCCGGCATCCGAAAACATCTTTTCCATCTTCATTTCCTCCAGCATGCCTTTATTGCCGCCAGGGTTTCGCATTTTGTTGTAGACGTTTAGGAACATATCCCGGGTATCGGGCGACATCGCCTCCAGTACTTCGGGACGGATCGTTGTATCCAGGGTAGTTATGTTGAAGATGACGGCCAGGGTGGACGTCACGATCACTTTTTTATCGACTAGGAATCGGATCAGGTCTTTTACTTTCGGCGAATCCGCGGAGGCGATAGGTGCTGCAAACAATGGGCAGGCATTCTCCTTTTTGTCAGGCACAAAATCCGTGGACGCAAAAAAGCCATGTTCCAACTGGTCAATGCCCATTTCCGCCGCCTCGCGGTAGGTGACAGCACATAAATGGCCCGTCACTTTTAGTCCTTTGGCGTGCGCCTCGTCTATTGCGGCCTTCAGCGTAGGCTTATCCACGAACATATATCCCTTGAATGAAGTGCAGCCCTGGCTGGCCCAGAAGTCGACAAAGGCCTTCGCCTCTGCTGGTCCGCTCAATTGATGCATCCCGGGGAAGATGCTGCCTTTTCCCTCCAGGTAGGGCGCGGTCACGTCCATTTCGGGTCCGAGTATCTTGCCCTGATCGATATCCCGTTTTAGGTTCAGGTCGGAATAGGGCTCAACGCTTCCGGCTGTACGAATCGTCGTTGCGCCGCAGGCCAGGTATAATTTTGGGAAAGTATAGGGCAATTGCTTGACATGTAAATAGGTGAAGTCGGCGGAGTAGGCGGCATAGAACATGTGTTCGTGCAGGAGGACGAATCCGGGCAGGAGGGATTTTCCGGTAAGGTCAATGACGGTGCTTCCGGCGGGGGGTGAAAGTTTTTTGCTATCATCTACCGCGGTTATTATTCCGTTGCGAACGATCACCGTTTGGTCTTCCAGCACCTTGAGGTGTTTGACATCGGCGAGTTTGCAGTGAATGAATGTGATGACCGCCGTATCGTAATCGATGTATTTCTGTACCGCAGGTGAGAAGGAGGTTTGGGATATGGCTTGTAAGCGGATGAGCAGGCAGCATCCGGCAAGGAGCAATTTTTTCATTTAGCGGTTGGTTTTAATTTTAAAATTATATCTATGCAACTATCCGGTTGCAAATATATGTGCAACCAATTGGCTTCCCAAATTTTTTTACAAATGATCAGGGGTAGGGGCTGGATAAGGGGAATGCCAGAGCGGGTTCAGAGAAATGGAAAAATGGATGGTGACCCCGTCAGGATTCAAACCTGAAACCTTTTGATCCAACAGTTCAGGGCCTGGCAGACCGGGTAAGCGCTGCAGAAGGAAGGGTTTTCATTCAAGGACGGTATCCCAGGTTTATTATTTAGGCAGGTGGTCGATGATTTCAGCAACGCTTGGGCGGATCCTGAAATCCGGTTCGAAGAAACGATATACGATGATCCCCTTCCGATCAATGATATATATGGCGGGAACGGGAAGATTATTGCCATTCGAGCCATTGTTCCTGGCGACGTCGACGCCGAATTTCAGATACCGGGCCGTCCATGTCGAATCCACCGCATAGGCGACATCATAACTCTTCATGATCTTCAACCCCTCATCATAAAGGATAGGATAGGTTGCGCCTGTCTTCGCAATTGTCTTGCTTACATTTTCCTGCAGCTCCGGGGTGACGGCCACCAGTGTCGCTCCTTTTTGAGTGATCAGGGTCAGTGAATCTTCCAGCGATTTGAGTTCTTTATTGCAAAACGGGCACCATTGGCCCCGGTAAAAAACAAGCAATACCGGGCCCTTTGCCAGGCTGCTTTTCAGGTGGAAGGTCGCTCCATTCTGATCCGTTGCGGTAAAATCCGGAGCCGCGGTATTCGTCTTCAATCCCTGCGGCCCGACCTGGGCGTCGGCGGAAGCCCAGGTCGCGAGCAGCATAACAGGGAAAAATACTTCTTTAATTAGCGACATACAATCATGATTTTGCCAAATTTAACCGCATCGGATTAAAGGACGTGTCGGCTGCCCGACAGTTGTCATTTGACTGCAAGTAGGTCGACTTTTTCGATCACGGGAGGCTGAGCGAGCAATTCCGGCGCCTTGGCCATCAGGGCGGCGGCAATAGGACCGTTGAGATGGGCCGTCCGGCCTTCTTCCTGTTCAAAGGTGTCGAAGATCCCGAAGGTGGAGGGTCCGATGCGGAGGGCGAACCATTGAACCGTTTCGGGTTCGGAGCGCGCCAGCGCGACGGCGCCAGCGAGGAGATTGGCTAATTCCTGTTCTTTGCCCGGCTTGGATTCCAGCCTGGCCAGCAATGCTAATTTGACCATAATGTTATAGATTTTTAATCACAACGTCTTCCTGGTGATAAAGGTTGCTCTCATATTTTATAGCGGGAATACTATTTATTTCACTGAACAATACCAACCAGGCGTCAAGCAACCTAAAGTTAACCTCAATCCATTCTTCCAGATCGACGATTATATTGAGTCAAAAAGGAAACAGGTATCTCCCAAAATGCTCGCTATTTACAGGAATATGAAGGATACTTTGCAGGCATTTGAAACTTTCAGAGGTAAGTCCATCACATTTGAATCCTTCGATTTCAATTTCTACGAGGAATTTGTGGATTATATGATGTATGAGCACATACAACGCCGAAGAAAAGAAGTCGTCAAGGGCTTAGAACCAGCACTATTGGCAAAACTATCAAGCTATTACGGATTTTCTTCCGTAATAGGATGCGAAAAAAGAGGATCCCTCCTATTAATTTGGAGGACTTTAAAATATTGAATGAGGAAACAGACCCCATTTACCTGACCTGGCGTGAAATCAGCCGTATTTACAATGCTGACTTATCTACCCAACCTCATCTTTGTAAGTATCGGGATCTGCTTATGTTCGGCTGCCTAACAGGATTGCGGTTCTCTGATTTCTCCAATATCCATTCTAAGGACATACGAAACGGCATATTATATAAAAAGCATGAGAAATCGGATCATTGGGTAGTCGTTCCGTTGCGGGATGAAGTGATCCAGCCATATTTCGGCTTGACGTTTGCGGGATATCCGGTGGTGGATGGCAAGGCCTTGTAAAAGTAAGCCCCTGTGGAAACAGGGGCCGTAACCAAAACTAACTGCTTATGAGAAAATTGACAGCTTAAAAATTTGTAAGTATTTTGATTTATAGTTATTTAAGATCAAAGTTACACTTCAGAACGATAGGCATCGTGTTAAAATTATCTGGTTGCTTAGAACATTGCGATATTTAATCTGTTTTAAAGGTTTGTTAGGAAAAAGCGTTGAAAAATGGAAGAGAAAATCAAATCGCAGGGGAGTGCGAGCGATCACCTGGCCAACGAACGGACTTTTCTTGCATGGATCAGGACCAGCATTGGAATTATGGCTTTTGGATTTGTAGTCGTTAAATTTTCCCTGTTCTTGAAGCAAATCTCCCTTATCCTGGGCAAGGGAATAGTTGATCAATCAAAAGGCTATTCTTCTGTGGCCGGAATCGTTTTGGTTATTGTTGGGGCGATCGCGGCGATGCTCTCTTATATTAGGTATAAGAAGACGGAAAAACAGCTAGAAGCGGGGTCTTACGAACATTCTTCCCTATTAATGGCAATAGTGACCGCATTTATCTTTATTGTGAGTGTTTTCCTGATCATTTACCTCATTAGGAGCATATAATACGGGTTGTTCGTAAAAAGATTCACTTATGCCGAAATACAATCCCAACTTTCCATAAGACCTCACATGCTGATGTTTAAACAGACTGCTTCATCTTAACGCCGTACGCGTCCTCGTCATTATCCCTACGCCATCCGCGGCGCCCCCGGCAGCGCAACCATAAGCCACCAGGGTATTGGCAATATGATCTGCGACTAACCCTAAAGAGAGCAACAGGTAGCCGGCAACAGCCAGGATACAGATCCAGGTCCCCAAGAAGTAATAGGAGTTTTGCCGGATCAGCCTTGCCAAAGGAAAGAAATGCAGCCCGGCGATCAGGGCAAAACAAGAGATCAGCCAGTTCTTGTGGTGAAAATTCAACATCAATATCCAAGTCACCAGGATGGCGACCCCTTCGAAGACAAGAATAAGCGCGTACGCACGGTCACGTTTAATTTCCCTCGCCTTCCCAGCGGCAGTAACCTTGTCCCTAAGACTGTCCTGCAGGTTAAAGAGCTTTATGGAATATAGAGCTAGGTATACAACCACCAGCAATACAAGCCCTGCGCCGAGGACATAATCCCTAAAATTCAATAAATATTCTCCGATAGGTGAATCGATCCGAGAGTTCCAGTCCGGCATGTATGGCGTATTGGAATAAAAATTGGCCAGCCGCAGTTTATCCCGCGGCCGGCCGCCTCTTTTACTCCCTCCAGCCGTCGCCCGCAAAAAACGAGCTTACCGCGTCACCACACCCTGCGGCCGCGCATCATTGGGAACCGGCAGTTGCAGCGGATTACCCGGCTCGCCCAGCGTCCCGTCCGGGGCTACCTTCAGCACATGCAGCCAGTTATTGTTGGCAGTGAACGTCGTATCAGTATTCTGACTCACCACAAACAGGGTTGATCCATCGGGTGAGAAATTCAGCGAGAAATCGCCGCTATTCTGCGAGTCTTTCAAGGTGAGCGTCGTGATGGAGTCCGGCGCCTCGGGATTGTCCACGTTATAAATCCCCACGGAGTTTGATCCGGAATTCAGCGTGTACAACCGGTTGCCTAGCGAATTGGTCCGGATCCAGCATATCCCGCCACCCGCGATTTCCTGCGTGACAAAAGTCGGTACACCCGTCGCCTCATCGAAATGATAAACCCCGAATTTGCCGCCCACCGGGAAGCCCACATACAAGGTATTATTGCTCCGCGGATTCGTTGCAATACCCAGCGCCCCGCCATCACCCGCAGGCACCACATAAGGTGCACCGGGAGCCAGCTTCAGCGTGCCATCACCCTTGACATCAAAAGAAAGCAGGGTACCGGTCGGCTCCTCGGTGGGCAACATGAACGCCAGAAAGTCGGCGCCAAACACAAAGCGTCCGTCGTTCGACAGCAACACCTGTGAAGGCGCAGAACCAGCAGGCACTTCTATCTTGCCACTCGGCACCGCTTCCAGCCTGCCGGCATTATCCACCGCAAAGGACGTATAGTTCGGCAGTTCCGTGATCGGATGCAAAGGATCGAAGCTCTTGTTGGCGACATAAATGAACCGGCCATTGACAGAAATGCTGCAGGGCGACTGACCGCCGGAAGGGAAGGGGCTGCCTGGTACCGTTACCAGCGTCCCGTCGGGATTGATGCTGAACACCGCCACCGTATTGCTGCCCCCATTGACGGCCAACAAAAAGCGGCCATCCGGGCTGATGACTACAGAATTATCATTATCATCCGGGCCAAGGACCTGCTTTGGATTGGCCAGACCCGCACCATTCGTCAGGAAGGGGCTTCCCGGCAAAGGCGTCAGCGTACCATCCGCTTTCTTGCTATAAGCCAGGATCGCATTGGCATTGTCATGAAAGTCATTGGTTTCCAGGTACACCAACTTACCGCCATCTTCTGCGCCGGGATTGTCGTGGTTCTTGTTACAGGAAAAAACGGCAGCACATACCGTTACACCGATAGCGCCATAAAGTAAACGCATTTTCATAAAATTCCTTTTACAGTTTTGTTTTTTTAATGAGCGATCGATCGCATTGATCGATCCTAAATCCTACATCTTGCCATCCATTTTTGGCATCATCAGCTTTCCTTTTGGTGTCACATATTCCCCCTCTTTTAGCATGTGCATACTGCCATCCTTCATCTTCACATTTCCGTCTATCATCACCATCGTCCCGTGGATGGTCGTATCATGCATCAGCATCATACTCATCCCGGATTTCATAACTTCTACCTTGCCGTCCTTCATGACGACACAATTGTCCATTTTCTTGTCCATCGATTTGTCCATCATCTTACCATCGGAGGAGCTGGACTGGGCAAACCCGGCTACGCCCATGAAAATGACGAACCAGCATAAACTGATTAACTTTTTCATACATGTTTTTTTGTTGATTAAAAAGAACCTGATCGCTTTGCAAAGGTTGATAAGTTACCCAAAGAACTTATCACAGAAGAATCACAAGAGTGTATCGAAAGGATCACCGGGCCTCAGGCATAAAAAAACTACAAGGAAAGACAGTGTTCCTGATGGTTCTTTATCTTCGAATCAATTTACATAATCAGTCAACTTATTTTAGGACATCACACCAGGCTGCGCACGCCGATCAAACTGACCACCTCAGGCCGAGGCAAATTGACTACCTGTTTTGCTGGCGAAGATTTTCAGTTCATGTCTTGTCAGGCGGTTCATGAAAATTGATGTTGTTTTGGTATCCGGCCGTGTGTGGGCGCTGTTAGTCCCCCTGAGTGGAGAGAGAAATAAAGTGGAGTATGCCATGGGCAAAATGACAGCAGAAAAGGCAGCAAAAATGCTGGCCGAAGATGGGGTTATAGTAACTAGCGAGGAAGCTACGCAGATCGTGGATTTTCTGCGTAACTTGGCTAAGATAGCTGTCGCCCAATATCTCCGGGAAGACGAGCAAACATCCTACTCAGACACGGAGAATATCAACCAAAATACGCTATAAAACTTTCATATGCTGACGGTAGACTTATATATCCGGGTATCGACAGATGAGCAGGCAGACAGGTGTTATTCCCAACGAGATCAGGAAGAACGCCTGCGAAAGTATTGCGAGCATAACCAACTTACCATCCGCCGGGTTATTTATGAGGACCATTCCGCCAAGACCTTTGAACGGCCTGAGTGGAAGAGATTGCTCCTCGACCTCAAACGGCATAAGGGGCAAATTGATCTTATACTTTTCACCAAATGGGACCGCTTTAGTCGCAATGCCGGGGATGCTTACCAAATGATAAATACTCTAAGAAAGGTAGGTGTAGAGCCCCAGGCAATAGAACAGCCTTTGGATATGTCGGTCCCGGAGAGCAAGATTATGATGGCTGTGTACCTGGCTGCGCCGGAAGTAGAAAATGACCGACGGGCGTTGAACGTCATCAATGGGATGCGTCGTGCCAGAAAAGAAGGCCGATGGATGGGGCCAGCACCAAAAGGATATACCAATAAATCCAAGGAGAACGGAGATAAATACATAGCCATAAACGAGGATGAAGCAATACATCTTCGGTGGGCATTTCAAGAGATTGCCCAGGGTTTTTTCAATACCGAACAGATTTGGAAAATGGCCTTACAAAAGGGGCTGAAGTGTAGCAAACATAATTTTTGGCTGGCGATTAAAAACCCGGTTTACTGCGGAAAAATCTTTGTCCATAAATATAAAGATGAGGAAGCAAGGGTTGTTCCCGGGCAACATGAGGGGATTATTTCAGAAGAATTGTTCTATGAAGTCCAAGATGTGCTGGATGGAAGAGGTAAAACCAGCCGTCCCAAAATTCAGTCCATCGACGAATTTCCGTTAAGGGGTTTTCTCATCTGCCCAACTTTTGGCAGAATGTTAACTGGCAGCCGATCCAAAGGGCGGAATAACTACTACCACTATTATCATTGTATTCCGCAATGCGGTGCTCGGTTTAAGACGGAAAACGCTAATACGGAATTTGTGAAGGAACTGCGTAAATACGTTCCTAGAAGGGCGATGATCAACATTTATGGAGAGTTGATCATGGAAGAATTCAGGGAAGCGACTAGCGGAGCCAGGCACGAGCGTAACACTGTTTTAAAGAAAATCGACGTGGTCAATGATAAACTTAATAAGGCCCGGACGGCGGTACTTTATGAAAGGATCGATCCTGCCGACTTCAAAATCATGAAGGCTGAATGTGAAAAGGAAATTGCAGCCCTGGAGCGTCAAATAACCGAACTACCGAAGGATACAAAAACTGTAGAACGGATCACTCAGAAAGGCTTGGACAACCTGATTCGATTAGATCAACTCTATGAAAATGGGACAATTAAGGAGAAGCGCGAAATAGTTGGTTCGATATTTCCTGAAAATCTCTGTTTTAACGGCGAGCAATATCGAACCACAAGGCTGAACGAAGCAGTCCGTCAAATCTATCTGATAAAGAGCGGGTTGGATCAAAATAAAAACGGCACAAGCAAAGAAAATTTTGACTTGTGCCGTTCAGCGGACTGGACGGGACCGTAAAGTGTCCGAGCTAAATACTTGTAAATCAATATGTTAAGCAGCGGAAATGAAAGAGCCAAAACCGAATATAGCACCTACCCCATTTGGGTCCTTTTCTTCTCGAACCCTCAACCCAAAAATACTGAAAATTGCGGATTTTCGTGCTTTGTATGGAAATTATTCAAGGTGAGATCGCTCAATTATGTTTATAATAGACCATCAATGCGGTTGAAAATCAATATCAATAGTGGTCACTTCAAATAATAATATGGTGGTTAGTGATTAGCTATATAGTTATCTTGGCCCCAGGAATCGATCTCCATTAAAATGAATCATATGTTCAGGAAAATCTACAACCCAAACTTCTGTCTCCCATGCTATGTTGGTTGAATGTTTTTTAAATTCGGAAAAATCAGGAAATGCCGAAACATAGACCTTTCCAGCCTTGCAGTCTTTGAGTAATTCTTCCAATTCAACAATTCGCTTTGGTGAAACCGGACCATGAGAAGTAACGGCTTCAATTAAGTAAAGCCAATTTTTCATCCTGTCAAATAGAACTACGTCTGGCAGCTTACTATGCTCTGTAATTGGGATACCAATTTCTTTCAAAACTTCTTTGTCAACGTATAGGTCTTTGTTTGCCGTGTCCCCCAAATAAAGAACTTCACTACCATTTGCAAAACGTGCTGCAAAATCATGAACAATTGCAGCTTGTACAACATTATGCCTTCCTGCTGAAAGTTTAAGCATTTTGCCGTTGCTCAATTTTACTGGAATTAAATTCTGTCTTCTTTCCTTTAAATAACGTTTTGAAAGCTCACCGACTTCTGATTTGAACCTCTCCGAACCATCTTTCCATGCTTTAGTTCCAAACGTTTTAATTGCTTCTAGCGCTTCGACAGTAATTGCGTAGTGAGCGTTTGGGCTATTAACAGGAAGAGTAGGATTGTCCGGATTGTAGTCAGCTATTCTTGCTTGAACGAATTGATGTAAGACTTGTCTGCGGAAAGTTTCCCTTGTATTTGGTGCGTATTCTTTTTTGTAAGTGTCTTTACAAAATGCCATGATACCTTTAGAAACCTTTAAGCTTGCCCTTGTTGCCTTGCTCCAACTATCACGAGGTTTGATACCGCAAAGGGCTAATAACGTATAGGCTGCGATTTCGTTTTGTTGTGCAGCAGGCAACCCTAATTCTTTAAGAATTTCTTTTGCATCTTCAATTTTACTCATAAGCGAATATATGCTCTAAATCAAAGTAGTCGTTCACTATTTTATCAACCCTTGATTGTGAAAAGTCGTTTTGCAAAATAATTTGGTTGCCAACTTGCTTTATGTCCTCCAATGGAGGCAATGGCATTTCTCGTAATTCAGTTGCACTCACGTTAATATTGCCATTGAATGTTCTGAAATATGTATCAAAAAGATTGCTGTTTAATAAAGCGGAAAGTCCCAATATTTCGTTTCTATCAAGATGCCCCTTAGGTCGATAAATATAGTTCAGGTGATTTTCTACACCGATATATTCTGCTTGCGAAATGTCAACAAAATAAGGAGTTGCAACCAACCTGCTTTTATCATCCTTCGCACTAAAACGGCGAAGAAAAATATAGTTTTTGTTTGGGAGTAAAAGCGATTTGGTTTCTTCGCAAAAGCGAATATATTGAGGCTTATTCTTTTTTACAACAGGCCACTCAAACTGCATCTTAGCAGTATTGACAAGTTGATATAAAGGAACTAAAAAATCCATTTCATTTTGACACTCTTCAAACAAATACTGCGTCGCTCTAAAAGAAACAACAGGGCCTGTTGAAATTTGAATATCGTATTGACGCAAACTACCTGTCCATGATTTAAATAGCTTGATTACTTTGTCATCTGTTTCACTTGTTGGAAGATGAATAATTTTTTCTTTTGACTTTAGGTCAATAAGTTCATCAGTTTTGTAAATCTTCTTTATATAATTTTCGATGTCTTTTACTCCGTTTGAATGTGTTACAAGTATTGAAGGCAAATGGCCGTTTAGTTTTTGTTTTAACCCTTTTAATATTAATGTTTCTTGCAGAACGCTATCTCGGTCAAAAGTATCAGTTCTTGAGCCAAACAAGTGTATATGTTCAATTTCTATTTCCTGAAAGAATGCCTCACGGAAAGCCCTGAAATAATTGCCAGAAGCAAAGCTTCTCGGCGTGATAAATATTAGTTCGCCACCCTGCTTTAAAAGTTTCGTAGCAACCATCATAAAGATTGAGTAAATGTTTGGCTGCCCCCAAACGATAGATTTAGCTACAGATGCTCGTTTATCTTCCTTCGATATCTTGAAATATGGAGGATTTGAAATTACGATATCGTAGATAGCATTTCTCGGTTTAAAGAAAAGTGTCTCGGATTCTTCAAAACAATCTTTGTTTTCAAGTACAAAATCATTTTTGTCAAGCGTTTCCTTAAAATTTATTTTTTTTTTCTTTAACCACTTACCTAAATAGTCAAGTGTCGCCCTTGTGTATGGTAAAATATCTTGGTCTGTTTCATAAACTACAAGCTCAATTTCGTTTAACGCGTCATTCTGTTTTGCAAGTGCCTCAATAAGTGAGCTTGAAAGAATGGCCGTGCCACAACCTGGGTCAAGTATTTTTAATTTGTCCTGTGTTTGTTTGGAAAGGCCTGCCATAAAGTGAGCAACTTCAGTCGGAGTAAAGAACTGTCCATTACCCTTTTTATGTTGCAAGGAAACTGTCTTTGCATACACGACTCCTAGTCTATCAGCATAATGGCTCGGCAATTCATTATCAAAAGGTTGAATGTCTATTATTGCGTTTGGCATGCCAACGAATTTAGCATAAAATTAGATTAAAGAGAGAATTTCCTTTTAAAACTATCCGAAAATCTGCGGCTGGTTGATTTCTCCTTATTTTCATTTTCTTTGCTCCTTAATTCCCAATACGGATACATAGGTTATTGACTATTATATTTTATATATGTAGGCACCATTCTCCACCAGGGAGTCCACATAACCAGGGATGTTCTTCAGCCGGGCGCTGGACTGGTTCCGGTACAATTCCGTCACCTCAACGCCAAAGGCAAATGACTTCAGCAGGCTATTCATCAGGAAATCCGGCTGTTCCTGCTCCACCAACCAGATGTACTTTTCCGCATCCGGGTAGACCGTCTTCACGATTTCCAACTCCCTGCTCTTCTTTCTCGCCTTATAATCAATCTGGGTCATAGTTTAACCCTCCCGAGACAAAATTACTCAAATTTTCAGGCCAGGGAATATACTTTTCAGAAACTGGATCAATGGTGAAAATGACTGAGCCACCTCGGGAGATCCTGAGCCAGGTCGATCGCCTTTTTAGCCGCCATCTTAATCAGCGTGGTCTTCACTTCCTTCGTCACCTCTTTGACCACATCCCATCCGAGGGTTTTTACTTTGGCTATAATCCGCGACAACCGCCGAACGACCTGATTTTTCGAGAGCTTAGGGGCGGTATTGCTTAGCGCCCTGGCTTCCGCAATAATTTCCTGCTTCCTTTCCGCCGGCACGTCGGCTTCCGCTACCGCCGTCTCCACCGCATCCAGGAGATAACCCAACATCCGCTGCTGACGATCATCCAGCGGTACAGCTTCCCCATCTTCCTCTAATGATCTGAATTCCTCATAGTATTCATTTTCATAAACAGCAAGGAATCTTTCCTCCGGGTTCAGGTTGACCTGATTGTATGCGATCAGCAGGTCGATCCACCTGGTCAGGCTTCCCATAACCGAGCCCATTTCCATTAGACCACTGTGGGTAGACAGATTGTTATGGGTATGCGGCCGGAAGTTTAAGTTGACAACGGGTGTTCCACTCCCTGACCCGCCACTTGGCTGAGCAATATTGAAAAAGAATTTTTTCCCAAGGGTCTTATCTTCAAACCGAAGGGAAAACTCCTCCGTTGTCAAAGAAATAAGTTCGGGATAGGTTTGTGCCTTGTCATAACACTCCCGCTTCAAGTGGGCAAAATCCTGCAATACATTTAAAGGAAGGTCCCATCTATTCATCTCAATAGCATATTTGTTAAGTCACTTATAAAGTCGCCCATTCCGCGAATATCGGACTTCCGGCTGATTCGGCAAACCCTGGATCCGGGACCAGGGTAGTTGCAACACGACGTCCCGACCAAAAGATCAGCCTATGCCACACCTTTGCCATGCTACTTACCGACTACAATGAAAGGTTGAAAATTGAGATGCATCAAATTGCTTCCCCTTTTGGATAAAGATTGAATTCGTAATTTGGCTATTGATACGCTGTAAATTAGGCGTTCGCACTAGCTTGCAGGATCAGCGAACAAAGATGCCACCAATTTTTCCTGCCCCTCGGAAGCGAATTTTTTCGAGGTTGACATAGATATGGTTGAGACCGTTGGTGGTCTTTTGAAAGGCTTCTGGTAAATTGACGATGGCTCGTCGCCAATGGCCAAGATCCTCTTCAGCTTGCACGGGGACCGACCATTCGAGGTTTGAAATCTTGCGGGGCTCGGTGATGTCGGTTTTTAGCGCAAGCCAAAATTCGGACGTTGCTAACGATGAATCCTTCACCTTGATTTGGGCGTAGATGATTAGATCGTCATGGTTAATAAAGGTATACTCCAGTTCCTTTATGACTTGTCCGTTGACGTCAATGGTGCAGTCAACGGCATCGTTTCTGGTTCCCTCAATACTAAACACCTTTTCGTAATACTCGTCGTCAAGATGATCCCAGCGAGGAGCTCCTTGAGTAATGCGGAGATCATTATTAATTCTCAATTTGCCTTTCAGAACCGTATAGGCTCGGATACAGTCCATGTCTGCCAGTGCTGTCATTGCCCGACCTATTTGTCGAGGGAGCGACGGGGAGTGATCCGGAATAAACGATTTGAGCATGCCGGCGAGGTTACTTTTATCAGTTGCGGGTATAAATTTCTTCTCCGCGAGAGTTGTCAGTGCTTCGACTAGTTTATGCCTTGAAAAGCTTTGTTTGATCCTGTTGTAGATATTAAGCAAAATAGTATGGTCTCCGGACTGGGGAGCAATTATGATGGCAAAGAGCAATCCGACCAGGTTGTTCTCTGAATATAAGATGGAAATGTCGGCTTTTGGTATCCCTTGGCGGATGATAAATTCGCCCATGCCGCCGCCGATTTCATTTTTTTTCCGAACCCTTTCCTCCATATTTTCTACCTGGATACTTTCGTATTCGCGAACCAGGTCTTTGTATCGTTCGAGATCGCCAAGCTGGGACTTGTTCTTTTCATCGCTAAGGAGCCCTAAAGTTTCGATCCTTTGCTTAATACTTGTGCAAGCCGGCCCCAGTGCATCCGCCAATTCAGCCCGACCGGGAGGATCATACGTGACGGCTGTGATTCCCAAGAGGTCTGTTGGTATTTTGAGTTTGCTGGATCGATCCTGGACCATGAAAACCCGCTCCTTGGAGAGGATGCCAATGGCGAGGCCCAGCTCAAAAATGACGTTGTCTCGGGGGGCAGGCTGCTCTTGGCCCCGAGAAGTAACGGTATCGTCCCCGGCGATAACGAAGATGGCGAAGTCAGTCTGTTTTTCTGTTAATGCGACAACGAGACTATCTATGGTTGTAGGTCCTGGAGGGAAAGCATTTGTCCACCTTTTGATTTCGCAAAGGTGCTCTAGGTTTTGGTGGACCGCTTCTAATACGTTTAGCCCTTCTCGTGAGGATCCAATAAACGCAAGGGGCTTGAGGGTCTTAGTTATCATTTCATTGTTCATGGTAAGTCACTTGAGAAAGATGATTGCTACAAAGGTAAATAAAGCGAAGGAGTTGGCTGGAGCCTTGGAGGAATCAAATTGCGAAGGTTAGTGCCATCATCGTTAACACGGGTGGAGCAGTTCCGATGAGTTTTTGCTGATAAGCTATAGTTGTACCGTGTCCGGGAACTGGTTCGAACCGCTAGGACGATTTATTGAATCTTTATTATATGTAAATCATTTTAAATTAGCAGATTTGGATGGCTGATTGAGCCCTCTCCTTATGTATTTAAATGAAAAGTTATATGATAGCCATTCGGCGAAAATTGAATATAAAAAGCATAAACCAACCTATGAAGGAACTGATCAGTCTCCTGGAATTGTCTTGAAGGATAGAGGTGTTTCAGGATTCCTTAACCGGTATCAAAGGGCAAGAATCATTAATTGATTTTGACCGGCCTCTTGTATCGTTGATGGTGACAAAGGTAAGGTAAGATGTCTCATAGGAATTGAATTGTAATATTCTGCTAATCATCGAAATTGCTCCTGATATTCGTTGCTTAACATTTTCTTTTGATTATTTTTTCCTAAAGTAATTTGCCATTTTATTGAAACTGAACCCAATGCCTGAAATATTTGGTTCAAGAATTATCGCATCGACCAATGCACGGCCAAAGTTTTTATTTACCTCTTTCGATATTTTGAAGTCATACAAGTCCTTATTTTCTTTAATGTCTCCAAACACTTTTTCGATTATCTGAATAACTTCGGTAGTGGTTTTGCAGAATTTCTTTAGGGGTATTAAAATCAGCTTTAGGTCGTTCTCTATGTTTTCCTTTTCCCGAGAGCTGAAACTTTCCTTGAATTTTGAAGGATGCCTGTTTGTTATAAGAATGGCAGGTAAAATTTCGTCCGCATTTTCACCATTGATATTATGCCACGACAAAACTTGATCTTCAAAATGCACCCGGTTCGTGCCTCTAATAACTACAGCATTCGTATCGGAAGCAAGTGAAGCCATCTTTTCGTAATTCTGCATGAGCGCTTCGCCCAATGGCTCAGTCCAGCCATAATCGAGCAGATAAATGTAATATTCGCGCTCTACTGTAGAAGGAATATTTTCTAATGATTGAATATAAAGTCCCATTTTATGGCCTTTAGATAGAATTTATAAAATGTATTAATAGAGACGAAGTTGAAACCCCGGTTTTATGCTTCTAAACTTCTCAAATATTTGACTTCTGATTTGATCCATTTGCTCGCAAGCCTTGTCTGATAACATAAATATACTGCAATTCTCACTCCCGCAACCGCAAGGCCGTATTTCTTTGTCCCGTTTAAGCTGAACAAACCGATCTCTTAATGTTGTTACAAGTTGTGTAATTTCACGCAATACATTTTTTAAATGCGCATCGTTTATTCTATGTCTGGAAGGGATAGTTCGGATAAGTTGTCCATCTCGTAAACGGTGCATGCCTGTGTTTAAAACTTCAATAGTATCTGCAATAGCTTTCTCGAAGGCTGGAATATTGGATTCATTTTGAAACTTTGTTGTAAAGGCAGGTCGATCAAAGCATTCAATGATCAAGTCAAGCATGTCCTCGTCATTCTTAATATTATAAGATTTAGCGGCCAATATTAATTCTTCTGGGGAATCAGGAAATGCCTCACCCTCAACAAACCGCCTAATCAAATCAGGTGCATCTTTTCTAACTCTTTCTTCAAATTCTACCCCACTCCAAACTTCGGCTTTTGCTATTCCGGCCTTTTGAGCGTAGGATACAACTCGGCTTCGCATTTGCGTACTTACCGAATTGCCGCAAACAGCAATGAAATTGTCCGGTATAGTTGATAAATTAGCTAATTTATCAATATCATTTGTGATCTTATCTAAAATCAATTTTTTATAATTGGCGCATTGATAGCAATAAGATTCACCATTAAACACTCCCCAGATATCACGTCCTCCATCGCTTCCGAGCTGGCCTAACCATTCCAGTTTATTCCAAGTTCTAAGCCTTACTAAATAGGCGAAGACAAGCCGCTCGAATTCTGTGCCGCTTCTATCTTCAAAATGGATTGGTAATACTGCTTTTTCCATTATATGCTTTTTTTCAATTATTCTTTAATTTTGAATTGTCCTTTATCATTTTCTTCCATAGAAATACGAAAGTCAATTTGTTCATTAAAGGCTTCCATATACAGCGAGGTAATAGAGCTCTCAATATCTCTGTAATTCTTGGAAGAGTATTTATGCCACAGCGTAACAACGTGCCCCTCCTTATTACGGAATACTTTCAGAATCTTTAGACCGTTTTCAACAGTTTTCCAATCGGTAAACGCTATAACATTCTTTAAGCTGTCAAGAAGGGGGTTTAATGTAAATGTATTGTCCTCATTCAATTCGGAAACTTTAATATCCGAAAATTTTAATAGTTGACCCCGTGTTCTATCATTTGGCGTATTTATTATATATCCGTTTTTTAAGTAACAAGCTTTTACTAACAGCTCGCAAGCTATTCCTAAAAAAAGTCTTTTTTGAATATTTCTAGCCAATAGCTTAAATGCATCGTCAATATCAATATCTTTTCTTTTTAATGTGGCACTTTTTTTTAAATAGAAATCGGCAATTAATTTAAAGCTCTCCCAGTCTTTCTTTTTGAAAACTTTGTTATACTGCTGCTTAATGGCTTTTTCAATAGTTGTCATATTCAATTAATTTTCCTAAGCGGTACCTTCAGGATATTCGATTAGTTCGGAATCTTGATGGGTGGCCAATTTTTGCAATGGGTTTGAAATCAATGTTGCAACAGAATGTCGAATTTCTTCCTCGCTTGCACCAATACTTTTTAAAGTCTCAATTCTCTTTTGTATGATGCCCTCTTGTTTTTCTAAAATGTCCAGCTCGCCTTTGAGTTCTTCTTGCCTCATTCGATATTTTTTGTCCTTCATTCTTTCGTGTCTATCTTTTAAGTATTCCCTTAAAATTTGCAATGGATTTTGACTACCAAGAAATTCCCAAAACCCAGGCGATTGAATATTAATCTTAGTGAGTTGAAGCCGATCTGATGGGAGAACAGATTTTTGGATATCAATATTATTGACTCGGTTAATCAAGCTATTAGAAACATCTATTCGATTTGTATATAATTCAGTTAAAAGAAAATCATAAAATATAGGATCAAAAAAGGGATAATCCTTTCTGTATCCGAATTCATTCCGATGTTCCACTAAAAAAATATATCGATCTCGAATTTGTTGCCTATTTCTAACATATTCCGCTTCCAGTATATCGACTAGAAATTCAAAAGTATAAATACTGTTGTAGGCATATTCGATATCATGAAGAAATTTAATTATCTCCGAAACTCTTCCTAAGTTTTCTGCTTTAATGCGAAGGTGTCCTGTTTGATTTGCCATTTTTATACTCTGTTATGGAATTAGCTTTCTTTATGGAGTTGTTTTAAAAAATATGCTGTTGAGGAAAGCATATTTTTGGTTGCCGTAAATATTTCCAAGTTTTTTTGCCAGAAGCTCTGCGGGACTTTATGCTCATTGCTTCTAGTAAATTCAATTAGAACATCTACAAGCTCCTTATCTTGAAATTTTAGCTCGTTCTCTTTTCTTCGTGTGTATTCGGAAAAGGTGCGCAAAGTAATTTGTTTAAGCGATTTATCTGGAATCACTATATCGACGCTCCTTTTGAAAGGAAATAAGTTATGAAACGATGAATTTCTTGCACTGCCAATAATGCCCTTATAGTTACTTAAAGAAGGTTTTTTATTTGAACGAATCCAGGGAAGGTTTTTGAAGCTCTCTGAAAGTTCATAGTGTTCCTTAATTGTTCCCCAAAGAACAAGTGGTTTAAGATCACAAACACTTACAATTAGTCTTATGAATGTCAGGGCATCACTGGAGAAGTTGTACCCAATTCTAAGCAGCTCGTTGAACGAATGCTTATCAGTGGTGGGATCGCCTTTACACTTTATGAGAGCCGATTTATAATCACGGATTTGCAAATCCAGCATTTCGACTAAAGATTCTGTTACTGATTTATGGGTACGCTTTATTTTTTCAGGAATTTTTAGAATCGAGTAGCTTTCGCGTTCAAGCTCATCAATTGCGTTTGCGATATTATTCTTTAGCTTTTCTTCATTATTGTCAAAATCTGGATCCCCCTTGTAGTGCTTGCTAATTTCATTCCAAATCAAGGCATCATCCATCGTATCGTGTATATATACAACGCCGCCTATGATTCTTGTAGCTGAAGCAGCCGGATCCAGTACAATTTTTTTAATGGCGGGGTTATTGATTTCGACTTCTAATACAATGTTATCTTCTAAAGTGCCAATTAGAATATATAAAAGCCTGCCCAATGTTTTCTTTTCCAATTTTATCGCATCTGATAATTTGAACTTGGAAAAATTGGATGATTTGCTAGAAATATATTTGAAGTCGGAATTTGAGCCTATCCCTTGAATGATATAATATTCCTTTATAATTCCTTTTGCTGAAACTGAAAAACCAATATACTTGTCGTTTTTTGATGTGGTAACATCCCTGAAAATAAAGGAATTATTTAGCTGGATTATATCATCTTCGGCAATAGTTTTAAGACCGGCATACCAAGTTTTGTATACGGAGGTTTTGGTGATGGCTATTACGCAATCTTTTATGATATGCTCTGGTGATTTAATCATGATCTTAGGTTTAGTGGGTAGTTGCTTTTCGGAGTGAAGCCATTAGCTATGTAATGGAATTAAATATACAAATGTTTTCACATATTTTCAATCCCTTACTCAGGTGCCCAAATGATACCGGGTAATTTCGATTTCGGTAGGAATTCGATTGCTAACCATAAGATATTTGGATCTCGTTATTGAGTATTTCTACAGCGTGCCAGCGGCGTAAAAGTATACCAATGATTAAAAAGTAATGCTCCCAGTATATTCGTCACCGATGCCAAATGAGTACTCTTTATTATATTCTTTAGAAGGGATATAACTTAACGCAACATGTGGATGTTTGAGCCAGATATTGAAGAGGGTAATTGCGGACGTTTTGGCCCCCAGAGAATTCAGAATAATATTATAGCTTTCCAAATAGGATTCTGAGTTACCATTTTCCCTTTGCTTCAATTTATCAACGATTAAGTCAAATGAAGAGTCTGTATCATAAGCATCGTATTCGTACATTAACCCGATGTTGTACTTTGCCCTTAATAATTCCTGCGACAAATTAAAGTTTTCTTTATTCCTTGGCTCTTCTCCATTTTGAAAAAAAAGCATGGTTTGTTTGGGCTCAAAATTATAGATTAGGCTATCGAGCCTTTGAATATCATAGCCACCTGTTATCAATAACAAGGAAGGAGCGCCCAATTTTGCAATTCCTGACATCTTATATAGAAATCTGGGCTTTCCGGGATCTCTACTTATCCATTCTCCCGAATAACCTTTGGGTTTATAATATATGTAATCAGTTTTGCAACCATTTAATCTACAATTGTATAAAGATAGCCAGATTGCCTCGCGCGTCATTGTTGATATATCAATAAGGATATTTTTTCCCTTGCAATGGTTAGAAAAAGCCTTTAGAAATATAAACCAGGTTTCACTAGGTTTAGAACTGTCTATCTCTACTTCAATTAGATTGCTCTGTAAAAGCGATTGGGTTTTGGTATAATTTCCAATCTTCCACTCTGCTGTTAACGGGTTTAAATATTTGAATAGAATGACGAGCGACGGATTAAAGGCATTAATATTTTTTTCCAAGCCAAGAATATATCTTTCCTCCCAGCTAAGAACTGTTATTAAGACTGTATTACTCATAATCAAATAAAGTTTGCTGACTGACTTCTTTATTGTTTATTTTTTTCCCTTTTGTCGCAGCCTCATATATTTCCGCTGCTCTGATAGATACTCGAGAGTGCTGCCCAATTACATCCAAGCCCCTATCTGGGAACAAAAGCCTATTTGGAACGTAGATTGTTTCTTTGCCTCCAAATTCCTTTGATGATGATTTTCTGTCATATAAAATAAGTGCCTCTTTTGAAATTCTCAACCATTCATCAATTTCATTATTTTGACTTTCGGAAACTTCCTGTCGAGCTGATATTGAAAAAGTTATTGCCCTTGGCTCAGATGATTCGGGTGACATCAGTCTTTCTTTAAACAATAGTGCTAATTGTTCAAAAAAATTCTTTATTTGAGTAGCTTGTTTTGTAGAGCAATTGTCGATATTGTTGAACAAATCATTTTCAATCTTGCCCCACAATTCTTTGCTTTTATCTTTAATTATTTCATCCTGGTATGCCGGCCGGATAAACTGTACTTGAATTTCCTTGCTATCTTTTTCCTTATCTGAAATTGTGGAATATTCTTTGTCATACATCCAATAGCACGGATAGAGAAGATTTCGGACTACTCCCGTAGACAAATTGACGATTGTATCCCATCCGGAGTATTGCGGTAGATTTGCCTTTGAAGAGCGATTCCTAAAATATTCAGCTCGTGCATATTTATAAACAAAGTCACTGATTTTTTTTGCATAATTATCTTGCCCCTTGTATATCTCCTGGGCTTTGTTCCTAACAACATTTTCCCAATACTTCATTTCTTCTTCAACTTTAGGGTTAGTTGGAAAGAATTTATTGGCGTCCTTTGTCTCAAGCCCGAATTTTTCTAGTCTTCTTTCTAGAATATCCTTTGCCCACAAACCAAAATCAGAGAATTTATTCTGGTACGGCTTTTCCATATCAATTGTTAGAAAATCATGGCCCTCCAAAATAGAGCTTCCGGATGAAGTGATATAACTGTGTTTGCGAACTTTAGCTATGGCGACTTTGAAACTAAAATCAGAATGATCTCTATAAGCAATCCATGAATTCAATGCCTTGATCTGATGGGAATTTAAATCGTGAGCGTCATCAATTAAAAATAGAAAATGAGTGTCCTTTAATTTTTCAATGCTTTTTACGATCTGTAATATTGGGATTACAAGGGAGTAAAAGGAAACACATTTGTCACTTGTGCTTTCTTCACTATTGTTTACTTGATTTTGAGTTTCGCTATTTAGCTTTTGGAAATATCTGGCGAGAGCTTTAAATATGGGGATATCTTCTGGTAGGTCAATATTTAGAATATAATTCAATTCACTTTTTAGCTCCTGTTCTTTTTCTTTGGAGCAGGAATTCTCTATGCTAGATAAGACAGATACTAATTCGTAAGCAATAGCCAAAACAAAGAAGTGTTCAGATAAAACAGATGCTTTAAATGGGTTATTAACTAACTCCGATTCTTTTTTAAAGAAAAGTGTATTTGTGCAAGGCACGTAGACGCCGATTCTGGAATAGTCGAAATTCCTTTTTTCAACTTCTGCCTTTCTAATTTGTTTTTGAAAGGAGTTATAAAGTAAAGTCATAGACTTCCCGCAACCCCTCTCTCCAACAATGAATATATTTCTGCCAGATTGTATGAATCTTGAATAATTATGGTCCTCAACGAAGTATTCTATTAATTCGTCAGTAGCAAAATTAACTGCAGCTTCGTATTCAAAAGGATTTGTTGGCTTTTTACTGCTCATTGAACTCTGCTTTTAAGAGATTGAATAATTTTTGGGCATCAAACTCGGCATGTTTTAATAAAAAACTTTTTACATTTTCACCATCTGGCAGAACTAAGTCATCTAGGAAGATTTCGCTTAAGCCGGAATTAGTTGGTAAAAGTTGTTTTCTTTTCTTTTCACCATCGATTATTTCTTCGCCAAAGTAATTAAAAGTCGCATGAGTTTTTTTAAAAGGACTTAGCCAATCACAATAGAACCTGCAATATTTCCTTTCCGCATCAACTTTTAGCATTCTGATAATTGCGAAATTGAATAGCGCAATAAATTCGCTGTTGTTGGATTCTTCAATTTTGCCGTCCGTGACTCTTAAAATGAAATTGTATCTGATGCAAATTCTCTCATGCTCTCGATCTATATTGATTTTGGTTATTTCGGCATATTTATGATATATAACAGAGTTTGAGTCGTAAGGGAAATTGTAAAATTTATTCATAAATATAGAAGTCCGCTGGGGCCCCTCAGCTAATTCATCTGCAAATCTTAAAAGGGCGGCACATTTTTTTGTGTGTATTTTAACTCCAAATAAATGGCTTGGTAAAATTCCTAATTCACCGATTGTATCTTTCGATCCGTCGCTTGCTGTGCCTGAATGTTTGCTTGCTACTTCTGGTACAAGAACCTGTTCGTCATCAAATTCCGTTTCCAATTTTCGGACATGGTTATATACTTGCCGAATAACTTCCTTTTCATGATGTCTTTTCCTGTCAACTGTTAGGTTGCCAACATCATGAAATAGGATCAATATGCAAATAAAATATAGCTGTATGGCCTCAATAGTTTCAATTTCCTCACTTATTAATTTATGTGTGGAAGGATCATATTTTCTGTGGACCAAAAGCTCATATGCATTGTCTAGGACGTCCATAATATGATTCTCCCCGTGATCTGATAAGCCCTTTTGAATGATTCGAATGGAATTGTAGATATCTTCATTCAATAGTGTACTAAGCGCTTTCGTATAGTAGCCATAAAACTTATCGGCTTCAGACGGAGCATACTTGAACTCTTCTTCGAATTTTGTTTTAAGAGCTATTTCTATTTTCCTTTGACTCCACGCCATATACTAATTAATGTATTCGGTGATTTTTTCAAATAAAGCCTTTGCCAAAAGTGGGGGAACTGAATTGCCTACTTGTTGTTGTTGAAAACCGATGCTTCCAAAGAAGTGATAGGAGTCGGGGAATGACTGAATTCTTGCCGCTTCTCTTACGCTTAATCCTCGATCTTCAAAAGGGTGAATGAGCATATTTTTTCTATAGTTTCCAATAACCACGGATGGCTTATCGGCTTTCAATCTGTGATAAATGCCCGTGTGGCAACGAGTGAAATCTTTATAATTTTTCATCAACTTGTGTGGTATATTTTCCCAATTTCCTCCTTGGGGGATATGCTTGTATCGCTGGACTACTACATTATTGTTTCTAGACACTAAGTTATTAACTGATTTTAAAGAGTTACTTCTTTGAGCTAATTGATATGCGTTTGTAGAGATTCCCTTGTAATTTAGTTCATGCTCATTTGAGCCATTGGACAGTTGAGGCAAATCAGATATGGCATCAATAATTGTTAAGTAGTTAGTTGCTTTGGGGATGGGAAACTCATATTTTATCCCATGTAGTGAGCCTACAATAAAAATCCTGTTTCGTATTTGAGGTACTCCGAAATCTACTGCGTTTAGAACTGCATGACTTGTTGTATATCCAAGTTTTGTTAGTTGCTTATTTATTTTTTCGAAGAAATAGCCGTCTTCTGTTTCGATAATCCCCTTTACATTTTCTACAATGACCCAATCCGGAACTTGTTCTTTTGCTAAGCGTAAATATTCTTTAAATAACCAGTTGCTCGCATTTTCTTTGTTGCGAGTTTTTTGGTTGGAGGTTGAAAAACCTTGGCAAGGTGGGCCTCCAAAGAGGATCTTTTGTGACTTGTTATTTGCTTTTAAAATATCTTTTAATTGTATTTTTCGCACATCGTCATTGAGAAGCTTCGTATGGGGATGATTGTATCGATAAGTTGCCGCTGCATGCCTATCAATTTCAACAGCGATTTGAACGTCTACACCTGCAGCAATAGCGCCAATGGACATGCCACCCGCTCCCGAAAAGAGATCGATTCCAATAATTTTATTTTTCATTTAGAGGATCGTAAAGATAATAATTATTCATTATCTAATACATGGTCATTAGGCGTAATTGCCAGCAAGGCAAGTTGCTCATTCAGGAAATCTAAGATAATCACCTCAATGGAAACACCGTTTAAACACCCTATTTCGAAGGAGATTTTTAATTTTAGGATTGGGTAAACTGTAATCATTTGATTATTAATCTAATACAGCTGTCTTCGGACGATAAGGGGATTCTCACAGGGATGATTTGTCATGAATTTTGTTGGCTTGTAAAATTCACAAAAGGATCTTTATTCAGTTTAGGCGATAATAAATTACTACTTGATCCGACTTTAGAAAGGCTCGAGACACAGGGCTGTTAACAATGTTTCAATATTTGATACATATTTTTCTATTTCTTTCTAATCAAGAAATGCTTTAATGTGGTGTCATTTAGCAACTGTTCCATAATTATTTCGACAATACTTTGCACGTCCTGTTTGATTTGCTGGTAATTGGCTTGGATGGAAGCCTGATCAAGCTTTCGCACCGGCGGGAGTGGGAGATAGGCTTTTTTTTCTTTTTTCAAGGCAATGGGGTCATTCGCTATCCTGGCATGGAAGACCTTTAAATCGATGAGTTCATCGGGGTTATCTGCTGTCATGCCGACAAATTCCCCGGAAGAGAGGCTGGCGATGGTGGACGGCGGCACGGAGGATTCGAGCTGTTTGGATCGGCTGATCGAGGTATCGGAGCTGTTTATGGAAATGCTCTCGCGGTCCTGCATGATCTTGGGGAACCGTTCGGACACTAATTTGGCGCTCTCTCCGCTTACCTGACCAGTGATAAAATTCCCGGTCATATTGAAGATGGCTTCGGCCTCTTCCTTCGAATAGACTTTTTTTAACTGGCTGTAATCCTGGATGGCAATAATCGGCACGATATCATGCCCGCGACCTACGGCGATCACGGTCTGGATGCTGGGCACCCGGATGCTGGAAAATTCGTCGTAGATCAGGGCGCATTTGGCTTTTCCTTTCTGGTTGACAATCTTGTGCAGCCGATCACAGAAAAGGGATATGACCGGTGCCAGGGCCTCTGATTTCAAGGGATCGCCCCCAAGGCAGACAATTTTGGGTGCTTTGGGATTATTGATATCGAGGGTAAAATCATTTCCGGACAGGATATAATACAGTAGGGGTGAAGCCAGCCGACCCAGGGGGATGCGAACGGAAGCTATCTGGCTATCTACGGTTTCCATGACATCGTTGAGATAGGCGCTGATAAACGGCGTTACGAGGTGCTGTACCTCGGGTTCGGTATTGAGCACCGTAAAGAGGTCGTCATACTTCAATTGGATCAGCTCTATGGCATGGGGCAAAGTGCAATACCGGCCGTCCTGGAACTTCCGCAAAAACCAGAAGACAGCGGCCAGAAAATTGATCGGGGATTCCACGAAAAATTCGCCTTGTTTATTGGCCCAAGTTCGGTTAATGCTTAGCAGCATAGTCTTACTCGCTTCCATGGCATCGAGCAGGTCTGCCATCATTTCCGGGAAAAGCGGGTTATTCCGGTGGGAGTATTCTGGGTGCGTGAAATTGACGGCGTAAAAGGCCGGAGGAACCGGGTATAGGTGGCGAAATTTCAAAAAATGGTTGTAAGCAGCCAGGGTCAGATCAGGATACTTATAATCGAAAATAAATTCGGCGAACTGCTTCTCTATTAACTGCTTGATGGCCGGCTCGATGATATACCAGGATTTTCCGCTGCCAGGAGAGCCCATAATTAAGAGGCTGCGTCGAGGATTGATATAGTTGATCCACGAGGCCCTGGTTTTGCCTTTTAATCGGTACTCGGCAGGCAGGTTGATAGAATAGGCATTTTGGATCAGCCGTTCTTCTTGCGGAAAGGTTTCATTGTCGGTATTAAAGACGTTCGGGCTGAGCTTGCCTTTAATGATCCGGGTCAGGATCGCCCCGCCGCTGATCACGAGGACGAATCCAAGGCCTGTGACCGAAAAATAGGCTCCGGCAAGTGTGGTGACGGGTGCAGACAGGTATAGGAGCAGTCTGCTACTAAAGTATAAAGATAATCCTGCCGTCAGGTAGGCCACAGCCATTCGGTAATTCAGTTTTTCGCTTTTCCGGCCCCGGACCCCGATCAGGGATAGCACCAGGAAGCCCAAAGCGATCAACTTGGAGGTGTGAAAATGGTGGAATAACCCGGTACGCTCGATATCGGCTATTATCCGGTCCCCAATTGGAGCGGTTAAATGCCACTGCTGGAAGGCTCCATAGCAATAATAATAGCCGTGCAGCAAGAGCACCACAATCCCTAACATCCGGGTCATGTCCATGATCTTCCGCAGGCTCTTTTCATCTTCTCCTGTTTGGATGGTCATAGTCCTTCTTTTTAGAGATGTAATCTTTTTCGTTTCCGTTTCCGCTTCAGATCCTGCCTGAGCTCGTAAGGCAGGGAATTGTTCACCTTTTCCGACTGGAGTAGAGGTGCGATGCCCATCGGTGGGTCAACGGTTGGCGTATGGTGGGGCTGCTCAATCGTAAGCGTCTGTTCTTCTTTGGGGGTTTGTTGCCGGGGTTTAACAACGACTTGTTGCGGCTTACATCGTTCCTGCATCTGGTTGGCGCTATAGGGCTTGCCCAGGTCGCTGCCGTTGAATACGCATTTAGTTTCGTGGTCTAAATAGGTCATGCCGTAGATGACGCCTTTCTCGTTTTGCCGGATGACCAACTGTATTTTTTCTTTGAGTAAGGCCTTTTCCAGGTCGGTGGCGGAATGAACGGTTCCTTTTAAAAGGGTCAGGTCAATGGCATTCTTAACCCGTTGCTTATGGGCCTGACGGAACGCTTCATTTTCGGGAAAACGTAGCTGTAGATTTTTGATGGTAGGCTTATTATAAATCGAACTGGCTTTGATCGGTATGCCGATCTTTTGTCCTTTTTCGTCCAGGATACGGTATAATAGCCCTTCTTGCCGGTAGATCCTGCCGGAGGGATGGCCCCGGTCGGCCATAATATTGTATGACCGCAACACGGCATTGAGTTCCGCCAGGGAAGTATACTTATACGCCGGTATGACGGCATCCAGGACATTGGTAATGGCCCGCTTGGTCTCAAACTTGCCATACTGGGCTTTCTGTGTCTGCATCACGGGCTTTAATTCCTGTACCTGTTTTTGCTGCTGGCGCTGCGCGATCACTAACCTAAATTCCTTTTCAATGGCCTTGCGTGCCGGTTCGGATTTGTCCCGGCCGATATTGTGCAGTTTGATGCGGTTGCCACTGCGCTCAATATTGGTGGTCACCACATGGATGTGCGGGTGTCCGCTGTCGTGGTGCTGATAAACCAAATAAGGCTGATCGCCGAAGCCTATTTTTTCCATATAAGCATCGGCAATTTCCCGGAGTTTGTCTACTGGTATCTTTTCCGAAGGATCAAAATTGAGCGAGATATGGACGCTGTTTACCTTAGTGGCCTCATTGAGGGCAATCAGCTTTTCCAGGGTTTTGATTCGATCGGTAAAACCGAGCTGGTCAGTGTCCTTGGCGAAGTTCCCGGAATGGATCAATTCGGCTGCGCCCAGCTTCACTTTTTGTTCGTTATAATGGAGGGTGTTTCGAATAGATCTTCCTGCTTTAATTACTGCAACCATTGGTTGTTGATTTGATTGATTTTTGATTTGATTTCTGTTATCTTATTCAGGAGAATTTGCTTGGTCGATTCATTGAGTAATAACCAGGTTTTTATCTCGGATATCTCCTGCAAACTGTACAGCCTTTTAATGAGCTGATTGTAGTTGTTGCCAATGGCATTCAACTCTTTTCGTAAGGAGGTCATTTCTGTCATAAAGTCATCCAGGGATTGGTTGCGCTGCTTCACGGTAATGGGTTTATCCAGCAAAACTTTGCGGACATAATCACTCATTTTCCGACTGGTGGAAAGGGAGAATTTGTTATGGATCTTTTCGAGCTCTTTGGGGGTCAGCCGTACTTGTAACAGCTTTCCTCGGTTTATTTTTTCTTCTTTCATCACGGTATTCTTTACACACGTTATTAATAAGCACTTATCATCTGTCCTCAACTGACCGCCCCCGACTTCGGAGGAATGGGCGGCGAGATTCCGTTGTATTACAACGGTACATCTCGCCGGAAGCGGTGAAACAGGCTTCCTCATGCCCCGAACGCCATAGCGGAGGTGTGGGGTCTTTCACTGAAAGACTATTCAACGTTTAAAAGAGCGGTCCTGGAAACAGCCCGAAAAAATGAGAGAAATTGCCTGCTGTCCAAAAAGAACGATCAGGGCCTTTGCTGCACGCGCTGTCTTTGCGACTGACCAATATGTACCAGCCAGTCATTCAGGTCGCCATATTTTTGATATAGTCTCCGCTCGTCCTTAAATTTTTGGTTGTCCATAGCAAGGGCCTGCAGGGTGCATTTTTGTCCGGTTTTGTCATTGTCGAGGTACAAATGAATATGGCGGTGCTCCCGCATGCGGGGCAGATTCTTTTCAAAAAAGGCCGTCGAATTTAATATCAGGAAGTTGCAGGCCGAGGCTTCCTGTTTGTCATTCATAGCTCGGTAAGAAAGGAAGTTAAAAAAGCCTTCAAAAACAGCCAGGTCTGACGCTCCGTTATCGATCAAGGTGCTATCCTTCGGTGAGCTGCTATTTTTGACATATTCATTGCGTAATTCATAGCCGCCGGAATCGTTTTTAAATCCCAGGGCGTAATAGTTTTTACCCTTTACTGTATATGTTACTTCTTTCAGGTATTGAGCGGCGATGGCGTCCGGTATCCGCCTTCTCCGGAAGTACTTAATTAGCGGCAAGGAAACAATGGGTTTGACGGCCAGGATCCTGATCTTGTTTTTGTCTTCCTCCTGCCCGCTGGCGGCGTGATTCTGTATTGGATGGGGGTTAAAGGACATCCCCGGCGTGTCTAATCTTTCTAGGAAATCTTTGACGTTGCTCTGGTGATAACGAACACCAAAATCTACAAGGTTGCCGCCTTTCCCCTCACTGAAATCATACCATTTATTTAAATGCTTATTTACTTTGAAGGAGGGCGTTCGTTCGTCGTGGAGGGGAGATTTATACCAATAATGGGGTTTGCTTACTTTGGTCGGGTGGTGTCCCAGCGCAGCCAGGTAATCCACCAAGTCGATCTCTTTTGCTTTTTCGATGGTCATAACGCACATTTTCTTTCTTCACAAATCTTGTTGACGAAGTGAAATTACCACTAGCCGTTCGGAAAGAAATGACCTGTTCAAAATTTGATGTGGTCAAACGGCATCTAAATAAATTTCTCACGCTATTTTTACCCCGTGAAAATTATTTTGTGAACCTAAAAAATTAAATTGTATGGTATCTGCAAAAGATTTGTCGATTGTGTATGAAGCGCTGCTCTCACCGGACACCATGTCTACTGCTGTTAAGATTACCTTAAACATAACCCGTAAGCAGGCGCTTCTATTAGCAAAAGTGATTGAACTTGGCCTTTCGGTTCAACCCGAGCCTGGACAGGCTGGTATATTGAGCGTGGTGGACGGGTCTGACCTGACAAAACTGCAAGGGCTATCGGCCGATCTTCTAAAGAAGGCCGGGTTGACCGAAATGATGGACAAACTAGACTCTTTATCCACTAAATAGAAAGCATGGAAAACAGAGTGTTATCGTTCCGGGTGGCGGTCAGTAAAGGGTATGAGCCGCGGTTATATATGTATGATCCTGCAAAGATCCCACTCGGTGAAATGGATGCGGCGTTGGATTTTAGAACCTGGTCAAAACGGATCATCGCGATTAACTGTTATTTTACTAAAACGGATACCGGTGAAAAATTTGTGGTAACGGTCTATTGCCAGAATAAGACGGGCCGTTATATCTTGCCGGGTTCGATGGTAGATTTTGGGCAATGCCCAGCAAATTCGATCTAGAGAATAGATGTAGCTACAATAGAAAACAAAGGGAAAACGAGAATACAATTAGTGTTCGCGGAACAGAAAATGATTCGAACAGACCGTGTTTAAAAGATTCTTTTTTGTAATTTTAATTTGCAATACAATCTCATTTTATGAACCATTTGGAGTCCCTTCAGCACTACGGAACAGGCTTTGAAGACGGTAGGAGACAGGCAGAGGCTGATAAAGCCAGTACTGCTTTGATGACGACTATGTTCACCATGTTTTTTAAGCTCATTTCTCTTGTCATTTTGTTGTGTCCTAGCATTTTGTGCGCGTATTTGATTTTGGGCGGCCTGCGGGACTACACTGGCAATCTCACCGGGTGGAATTATGGATGGTCGTTTATAACCATCGCCTATGTCCTTAAATGCGGGATATTTTTTCTTAAAGGGTGGTGTATTGCGCTGAAGAGGAAAGGCAGTGTGATATGGATAATACCCTGGTTTATCTGCGGTTCTTATTATTTTGCCTTACCCGTGTTTATGCTACATACATTCATCTTTATTCTATTAAAACCAGTACCGGGGCATCCGACTAACCCCTTGAACATGATCAGTTGGGTCGTGGCCGGGTTAATGGGCATTTATATCTATTCCCGGTATCACATGCAATCGGATATGGCGCCTAGGTTGATGGGCTGGGCGTATCGAATAGGAAAAGGAGTTTGAAATTTCTATTATTTTATCGGCATTATATGCTAACGAACGAGCCGCCCCCGAGAGGGCGGCTCGTTTCCGGGCTCATTTTATTTACTATCGGTGGTGTTTATGGCTAAGCATTCGGGATGATTAAATACATAGTCAAACAATTGGCGAATGTCGCCTACCGTTAATTTTCTGGCGAACTCGGTTTTATCGTAAATGGGCGTTAAGAGTATTTCGCCCTCAGATTTATAGCCCATCGCTACAGGAAGTCCGCCAGTGCCACGATCTATTCAAAGACTCAGCTGCAAATCATTTTTATACTGGCAACCTAAGAGCAATGAATCATAACCGGTCAGGCCACTATCTTCAAATTCCTGAAATATGTGCTCGTCATCAAACCAAACCCTGGCCAACCGGTTATATTTCGTCTCCATCTGGCTGGCCATCTCTTTGGCAAAAAGGACGGGCGACATGGGGCCGGTCACCTTTCCAGCCTTCCTTTCTAATAAGCTCTGTATAGTGAATGAAAATGAATCTATCATAAAAAGGTGCGCCCCTTGTTGACCGGCGGCGCTCCCGGTTTGGTGGCTAATTGAGTTGCAGGGCTTCGCTCCCTTTTTTGCCAAAGGCATCACATAGGTTAAAAGCGGCCTGGGCTCGGAGCTGGGCCGTGCCGCCAAAGAACAGGGATTTTACCTTGGCTTCCTGGTCCTTATAGTTGCGGACATTTTGGAAATACCCGGTAACCGCATTATAGGTTCCGAAAACAGTACCCTCCGTGGTTTCCTGCAATTGGGTAGGATTGTTCATGGCGTACTCGTAGACAGTATCCACCATATTTTTAAAGCAGGTGGACAAATCATCGTCTTTTCCGGCGTTCAGGTTCTGTAATACTTCCTTGTTGGGAACCATAGCGAGCTGTATGAGTTTCCGAACTTCCGGGTCGGTGATCCGCACGGTTGCCCAATGGTTAAAAATAGTATCCAGTTCAGCAGAGAGCCTATTGGAAATACCCATGACCTTGTGGGCCTGCTCCAGACGTTCTTTAGCGTTCGCGGTATGGCGTATCTTAATGGCGTTCGTTTTGGAACGCATGGCCGCGTTTAACGTATTGTTGCAAACAATCCGGACCGGTGTAAAAGCAGCGGTAATGCTTCCAAATCCATCGTGGGAGGTCGTCAGGAATAAATACTGCTCGATCAGGTCTGCCCGGCCTACTTTGATATAATCCGGGAGCTTGGCGGTGATAAAAATGCGTTCCCCGTTGCCGAGGGCGCCCGCCGTCTCATATTGGATGCCGTCCCCGCCGACGATGCTGTCAAAAAAAGAAAAGGCGTCCCGGTTTTGCACGATCTGGTAATCTTTTCCGACCACCCCTAATACGTCGCCGGTATCCTTCCGGATCGTGGAAAAGTGAGACTTAATTCGCTTGGTGAAGTCCATCCGCTGGCCGTCTGAATTATAAGCGATGGTATAGATATCCTCTTTGGATACATCATAATCCAGCCCAGCGTATCTGATGGCTTCGGCGCTGGTGGGATAGTCCTGAATGATTTTGCCCAATCGATGCCAGGCCTTTTCTTTGACGCTAAAAAAACTATGCTGTCCTGTCTGTTCGTTAAAATTAAGATTGTGTGCCATAAAAATGAATTGAATGATGATGGAATAGATTTGTTTAAAAGGGTAAATCGTTCGTTTCTCCCGTTCCCACTGCAATCCCTTCAGGCTTTCTTTCAGTGGCGGTCCGGTTGGGTTTGCCGTACAGTTTAATAGTTACCACATGGAAACGAAGCGTTGCCTTTGCCTCCCCGTCCATGTTGACCCATGCATCTGTGCTAATTCGGCCGGACAATTCTACCAGGGTTCCTTTTGTTAAATAGGGTGCAATGGATGCACTGATCCAATAGGCGCATTGCACATAGGTCGTCACTTGTACGCGCTCGCCCGTGCCTTTTGGTTTATAGCTGTCGTTGATGGCGATAGAGAAATTGACGACTTTCCGCTCGTCCGTCAATTCGCTGACTTTTGCGTCTGCTGTTAGTCTGCCGATGATTTCCATAATTGTAATTTTTAAAAGTGAATAAATAATAATGCTGCGGCCGTGGCCGCGTTCTTTCTTTTTGGATAGCAACCCCATTGGCCTACAGAGACCGGAGAAATGTTTTTGAAAAAAAATACGATCCGTTCTAAAGCCGACAGGAGACCGAAGATGAAATTCAAACACAATTACTGACGAAGAAAAAGAAGAATGGATGGAGATTATTTTTCATAACCAGGAGGGCAAGCCGAAGCCCGGCGAAGGCGCAGACTTTCGTAGGTTCGGCGTAGGACAATATCTTTGTTAGCCGTCTACAAATAACTATTATTGCATATTTTTTAGGTGGGATACCCTTGTATTCATCTTATCAAAACTATTTGGCATGGATCCTTTGGATATTGTAGTGATTACTTCCAACTTTAAGTATGTGGAAAAATTAAATAAGCAGATTTATCAGGAGATTGAACGGGAGGGGTACCACAATCTAGTCACCGAGACGAAGGATGGCATTCAGCAGTCGCTGACCATTTTTAGGAAAATTAAGAATTTTGAGTTTCTGAAGAGACTACTAAGCGGTTATGAATACCTGAATGATACCACGATTTATTTGGGCAAGGTGACCCGATTGGAAAGATATATGGCGAAGGAGTATAAGGGGGCGCCAACGAGGATTAGGGTCATTGCTGACAATAACCGGCAATATGATATTCCCCTGGTCGCGCTGGAACACCTGGGGATAACGATCGACTTATAAAGGAGGTTAATCCAGCTTAATGGTCATGTAATTTAAGTTTCCTATTTGCGTCATACGGTCAAAGGCCTGCAACGCGATTTTTACGGTTGCAGGCCTTACACTCTTAAGCGCCCGGAGATTTTCGTGGCGGGAATTGGTTTTAATTTCCGTTTAGGATTGTTTCGCTATCGGTATCATAGGCTAGCGAGGCCCTACAGCATCCGCATGTCAGAATCTCTACCGGTGGCTCGCCGCTGAATGTTCCTTTGATGGCCAAGTAACTCGCGCAGTCAGGACATTCGACAAGGTGGCTTTCATCACCGAATAATAGGGTTAGTGCAATATCGATAATTTTCATTGCGGAAAGTCCGGTAGTGTCCACCGCATCGTCCAATTCGTCCGCTACCCAATGGTGTAATAATTCATTGAGGTCCGTGCCGCCAATTTGTAGTCTGGTCGATACCCCCATGTCTATATATGGCATAATTTCCTCCGGATCGAAGGCCCCCGCTGCGCTACAGCATCCGCATGTTAGCATCTCTATGGGCCGTTTGCCCAAAAATGTTCCTTTAAAGGCGATGTAACTCCTGCAGTCAGGACATTCTACATTGTTTTCATCGTAGAATAGGCAGTTTAATGCCATGTCGATAATATTCATTGCGGAAAGTCTGGTATTGTCTACCAGATCTTCCAATTCTTCCGCTACAAAAGGGGATAATAATTGATTGAGGTCCATGCCCCCAACTTGCAATTTGTTTGGTATACCCTTGTCCAGCGATGGTATAGTTTCTCTGGTATCGTACAAACCCATTTGGTACTGAGTGCCGAAGCTGCCTTGGTCGAAGGTGGTCGGAACCAGCTGCATTTGTATCAGGGCAATCCCACGGGAGATTTTCCGATGCACCTTGCTAAGTGTCCAGCCCAGGTGTTCGGCGATTTGTTTGCGGGTCATTCCCTCCAGATACTGCAAGCGTAGAGGCCGCTGTTTGTCGGCGGGTAATTCGTCAATAGCCGTCATTAATGCATCGATGTTTTCTTTTGATACCGGCAAGGATGTAGCGGAGAATAATTGCTTGACAAGCGCTTCCATATTGGATCCTGTTTGGTGACCTCCCAAAATTAAATTATTTTGGTACATTCGGTGCCGGCGTTCCTGTATTATTTTCGAACAGGTCCAGTATTAAAAACTCTGGCGACTGGTTCCGTTGTACACTTCCATATGACAAATTTACCATTCACTTTAATTCAACCATTTGTAAAAGTATTGGAAAATCGCATTATTTGCTTTGGATGAACTGGAGGGTCGAGTGTTATAGGGCGTAGTATAGAAGTGCCATTAATCCTTATGGTCTATGGCTAACAAGTCGGTCAAGGGAATATCCAATGCCTTTGAGATCTTTTTTAAGGTTAAGACGGTCGGATTGGTCCCGCCTGCTTCTATTCTGGCCATATTGGGTTTTTCGATATCGCAACGGTCGCCCAGCTCCACTTGGGTAATAGCATGCCCTTTGCGGATGGTAGCAATCCGCTTTCCCAATTTTTTGAGAAATAGATCATCTTCTTTAGCACGCTTTCTCATCGACGGAAAAATCGATAAAATGCGTGTATTTTAGGTTATCATATATGATAACTATTGTCTAGTTTTATATCTGACGGTGCTTTGGCCGCCGGGAGGTAAAAATTAGACAGATGAAACCGTATGGCCTGAAAAACTATAAGCTGCAAACGGCGTACTGGGAGAGGGCCCAGCGACGGAACCGCGCCGATTTGGTCCTGGCCATGGGTTTATTGAGACCTGAAATGGCCACCGTATTACAGTTGCATTACTTGGAGGGTAAGCCCTTGAGTCAAATAGCTGGGATTATTGGAAAATCTATGTCCACTGTTCGCAATCACCTTAACCGGGGGATTTTCCTGATCTTTCAATACCTGGAATACGGGGAAGCGCCCCCATCAGCCTAAAGCCGACCATGTTTCTGAAACCAGCTGGGTGTATAGCCAAATTGTTTTTTGAATTCGTGGGTGAAGCTGGGGTGATGATCATAGCCAATCTTGTAGGCGATGGCGCTGATGGACTCCTTATTTTCCAATAATAGTCTTTTCGCCTCCTGGAATTTCAATTGCATGTGATAGTCGTAAGCGGTCATCTTAAACAGGTGCTTAAACCCGGTTTTGAGTTTAAATTCATTGAGTTCTCCTTTTCGGCACAGTAGCGCGTGATCGGGCCAACTGGGAAAAGAATCGGCAATGTATTGTTTGATGACATGCAGCCCTTCGATTTCCCGAGCGGTCAGGATAACCGGAAGCGGGTGTTCGGGGCTGGCCACTATTTCCAGGGCAAGCAGCAGGATTTGCTTAATATTCCATTCCAGGAACTGAGGTTGCGCCTTTGCACTATATGGATTATTGAGGATAAATTGAACGCCGTCCAGCATGGCTGCCGGACAATCATGCGGATAGTCCGCGAGTTCTGCCGGGTGGCCTTTCTCCACCTTATTCAAGAACTTCCTCAACGCGGCATAATCGATGCCAATCTCTTCCAGGAGCGATGGGTGAAAATGAATATCAAAGGTGGCGTAATATTTTCCGGTATCGAAGATCGCTTTTGTTTCGATATGCGGTGTAAAACTCAGGTTGAACTCGCCGGGTTTTAACGAAGGCTGCACAATTTTATCCCAACTACCTTCGAGTTGATTGATTAACCCGATGCGTAGTTCCAGCACCGGGATAGGCCCTCTCGCCCGGAGTATCGTAGCCCGGTCCATCCAATACCGACTGTACCAGGCGCTAAAGCCCTTTCCCTGAAACTCCTGCATTAGCATCTTAAAAGAATCACTTTGTAGCAAGAGCGGCGTCGAGCCATGGATGGCAAAGGGTTGCATTCCGGCAGGCAGATCTTGATAAATTTCTATACTTCTTCCTTTCTCTTCGGTAATTTCCAACAAGTCGATCAACATGGCAATAATCCGTTTATACTAATTCTAAATACGTTTCCCCTAAGTCTTGCGCCATGGCCGGCGGTAGTTTGCAGCCGTTAACAATAACGAAATGCAATCTGTTATGTCATCAACATTTGATCAAAAACACCTGCCTGTTCTATTCTGTAAACCAGTTGAAATCCCTTATGATAATGAGATCCTTTACCGGCAGGACTTTTCAGAGCCGCAAGGAACCATCTGCTTTCGCTCCCTGCAATTAAATACCGATCTGGATCTGATCCATGACTGGGTGAACCGACAGTATGCCCGGCGCTTCTGGCAACTAAACGGAACCAAAACCTTAGTAGAAAATACGTACGCGGAGCTATTGAAGAACCCGCATGGCCATTCTTTCATCGGGTTGTTTAACGACCAACCCGTTTGTCAGGTAGACCTGTACTTGGTAGCCGGCGATGAATTACAGCACCATGTGGAGGCCGGCCCAGACGATTGCGGACTGCATTTCCTGATGAGCCCGCCAAACATGCTACAAAAGGGGTTAACGGTGCTTCTCCTCCGCGCTTTCCTGGATTTTTATTTTTCCTTCCAACTGGCTGAGCGGATCTATGCGGAACCCGACAAAGACAATGATTTGGCGAACTTGCTGGCCCGAAAAGCAGGTTTCCGCTACCTCAAAACCATCGAACTATCCTACAAGACTGCGAACCTCTACTGCCTCACCCGCGACCATTTTCACTCAACAACCAAATAATATGAAACGCATCAAATCCCTTGATCTTGCCCGAGGATTCACCGTCCTGCTAATCGCACCGATTCATTGCATGTTGCTATATAGTAAGCCAGAAGTCTATACCAGCTTACTCGGCCAACTGTTCGCTTTTATCGCCGAAGGTCCTGGCGCTCCGCTGTTCATGGTCCTTATGGGGATTTCATTCGCGCTGAAAGAAAAGTACCGATTTTTGGATGTCCTTAAAAAAGTGGCCTTCATATTACTGGCCGGCTACGGTCTTAACCTGATCAAATTTGTCATTCCCTATGCGGGAGGGTGGATGCCATTGGGTTTACAAAACGATCTACAGGTCCCGGATAGGGGAGGGGCATGGACCCTCCTGGGCCTAGGTGATATTTTGCAGTTTGCTGGACCAGCACTCTTGGTCTTATATGGCGTGACCCGGTTCCGGTTTTATGGTTGTATTGCCGGGGCCCTGGCGATCTCGATTGCCTGGATGTCCCCATTGGCATGGGATGCGCACAGTCACCAACCCACCCTTGACTATGTCCTGCAGCTGGCCACCGGTAAGCCGCCGCGCACCTTCTTCCCACTCTTTCCCTGGCTGGCCTATCCGCTGGTCGGTTTGGCGATTGGCCGTGTCTTGAAGCACGATGGACCGGCTTGCTTCCGGTATGCGGGCGGGTGGGGTTTAGCCCTGATCGGGATCGGAGTCATCTTTGACTTTCTGTATCCAAATATCCCGGAAACGACCTTTTATCGCACATACCCCGTTGACACGGCTTGTCATATTGGGATCGTGCTGCTCGCTTTGTACTCTTGGGACCTGCTGTACCGGTACATCAAACCCAATCACTTTTTACGCGTACTCACCTATTCCAGCAAACACATCACCCAAATCTATTTGATCCAATGGATTTTGATCAGCGCCCTGTTACCGGTGTGGGGTTACCAGCACCTGGGTCTAGGGGCGACGATGTTGGTTATCCTCCCCATCACCGGAACAGTATATTTGTTGTCTGCTCTGATCAATGCAGGCCGCAATCAAGGCTTTACGATCTAACATTCCCTAACCACCCACCCAACCATCATATGACCTATGACATCCTTGGTATCGGCCTTGGCCCCTTCAACCTGGGTCTCGCCGCCTTGGCCGCCGACATTCCCAAACTCTCGACCGTGTTTATTGACCAACAGGCGTCATTTAACTGGCATCCTGGTCTCCTACTACCCGGGGCCCGCCTCCAGGTGCCTTTTTATGCGGACCTGGTTACGCTGGCCAACCCGCAAAGCCGCTTCTCCTATTTTTCTTTCCTGCACGCCAAACAACGGCTCTTTCGCTTCGGCGTCCAGGATAATCCCTTTCCGCTACGGCGCGAATACAATGAATATGGCCAGTGGGTGGCGGGGCAACTCCCAAACCTGTATTTTGGCCACCGGTGCACGTCCATCCACTACACTGAGCAAACAAAGGAGTATGGCGTCACGGTATCGGACATTAAAACGAGTGAAACGAAAACGTTCCATGCGAAACATGTAGTGATCGGGATCGGCTCGCAGCCTTTCCTTCCCGAATGCGCACGCTACCTTGGCCACCCAGCCACGATCCATGCCAGCGACTATGGCTATAAAAGGGAGCAGTTCATCCAGATGGCCCGTATCACCCTCGTAGGGTCAGGGCAAAGTGCAGCGGAGATATTCCAGGATCTGCTTGCGAACGGGAACGGCAGCCAGGAAATCTCCTGGTTCACCCGAAGCCCTCGCTTTTTTCCAATGGATGTCTCTCCCGGGGCTCTCGAAATGAGTACGCCGGATTACATTGATTATTTCTACCAGTTGCCGGCGGCCGCTCGGGCCCAAGTCTTGGAAGGACAGGACAGCCTCTACAAAGGCATTAACGGCGGTCTGTTAAGGGCTTTGTATGAACAGTTGTATGAACGTGCCCTCAGTAGTACGGACGGCCCAGTACAACTCAATCCGAATCAGGAACTTAAACAAGTGATTTCAGAAGGAAGCACCTTACAGCTGGTGTTCGAACAAGTGGAAGCACAAACAAACTTTTCGTACAGGACCGATGCGCTCGTCCTGGCTACAGGCTATCGCGATAGCACCCCGGCCTTTCTGACGCCTATCCGCGACCGGATCCGGTGGACGCAAGCAGGGCGATATAACCCGAGTCGACATTACAGCATTACCGCCGATGACACCCTCTTCGTTCAGAACGCCGAGCGCCATAGTCACGGTTTCAACAGTGCAGACCTCTCGCTCGGCCCCTATCGCAACGCAATTATCCTCAATGTAATTTTAGGGTACGATCACTTCGCCCTTGAAACGGGCGTTGCCTTTCAAACGTTTGGTCAGCCAGAAATGCGATCTTCAAAAAAATAACGTGTCAAAGAACTTTTTAATGATACTATTCCAAGCCAATGCGGATTCCGCGAGAAAAATTATTGCAATAGCTGTTGGGTTGCTTGGCTATCACGTTGCCGACCAGGCGCTTGGCGGAGACGGGGCAAGCGTGGCCGCTTCAGAAGGCATTCGATTATATGATTTGGCGAGCAAGGAAGGAGCGTATCTGTCTCTCTGCCTTTTGCAGCAAGAAGAAGGCTCCTGACTGAGAGATGCCCATGAGCGCAACGATCTCATGGACCTTCAGTCCATGCTGCTCTCTCAAGACATAGGCTGTTCGGCGCTTCGGCGGCAAGGTGGCAATGGCTGAATGTAACCACCTTTCCGCCCTTCTGTCATTTAGCTCGTGATGAGCCGTATATGCATATTTAGGCGGCTCTTCTCCGATCTGATTCCAAATCCGTCTCCTCGTGATTGCTTTTTCACTTTCGTTGATCAGGCGATTTTTCACCATGACGAAAAGATAATACTTCAATTCCAATGGGGGGATCTTGAACAGCTTCTCCCTGCGTCGCCAGAGAATAAGAAATATGTCCTGGGCGATGTCCTCCGCCTCCGGATGGGCCGTGCCGTTTTGGAACTGGATATACTGCATTACCTGGGGAAAATACTGCTTATACAGGATCGAGAAGTCGTCACCCTCGTTTGGGGGCAAAGCGATTAACTTTCCGGAGTTACCCACAAGATGCACGGAAGGTCCCCCCTTTTTATTATTGTCCCTAGCAAAATTCTGTTCCATAAGTATGCTGTTCCTTTTTTTATCGCTATTGTTGCGTCTGCTCAAAAAACTCAGTTTTATTTAATTTATTGGTGGCTGCAGTGCATCGACACAAGCCTAAGACATTACTAATAAAACCGGCATGAAGTAGACACTTCTCCGGGACTACACATGAGAAAATTTCTAAAAAATAGCCACCGTTTTTGAAGCGATGGCTATCGATGTATAACCAAAACTAACTGCATGCAAGAGAATAGGGTAAATCCAATGTAGCTACATTGGATTGGACGACCGCCGACAACGGCTTTTCGGTTCACAAAAAATGTCACTAACCAGATCTTTACTATCGTACGACCCTTAAGACGCGTGCAAGCACTAAACGTACTATTGTAGCCTGGATTGTTTTTTGTTAAAAAAAGCAATTGATCGATTTATCAAATTAACAAAGGCTTTCATTACTTTTACCAGGCACATACTATCGTACACATTTTTGGAAAACAAGTCAACCTATATCGGAGAAGATCGATGGACGCAGCTTTTTGAACAGGACAAACAGGCTATCCAGGAGCGCATTGCCGAAGGTGATGAAGAAGCTTTTGCCGATCTGTTCGATCACTATTATACCCTGCTGCGTCCCTTTGTCTGGAAATTCACCCAATCGCCGATGGAAACCGAGGATATCTTGCAAGAGACGTTTATCCGGGTTTGGCTGTCGCGGGATAAGTTGCCGGACGTTGATAATCTTCATAGCTGGATCTTTACGATTGCTTCCCGGCAATGCCTGACGCTCATGCGAGGAAACCTGAGTAACCGGAAAAAAATGGGTGCGTTACAGCAGCAGGAATCGACCCGAAGCATTGAAACCCCGGCAGATACCGCCCAAGTAGCTGAAATAACCCGGCTAGTAACGATAGTCGTGAACCAAATGCCCTTGCAACGCCAACGTATTTACCGCATGAGCCGCGAAGAAGGGCTGAAACCGGCGGCCATTGCCGACAAGCTCTCCTTGTCCGTCCAGACAGTCAAAAATGTGCTGGTTACCGCACTCAAAGAAATCAGGGATCAACTGACCGCCGCGGGGCATCTGATGAGTCTTCTTTACCTTCTGCATCATTTTTTATAAAAAGTACATCGATTCAATAGTACGTTTGCCATTGCGCTGCATCTTATGACAGCGAATGGCCAAAAACAGTTCCATGCAAAAAGACGCGATTCGATATTTAATAGAACAATACCTGTATGGACAACTCACTGAAGCCCAGGGGCAGGAGTTGTTGGAATTAACCAATACAAGGGAAGAAGCGGAAGTATTAGCCGTCTTGAAAGAACTGATGCAGGAAGAATCGCTCCAGGCTACTGCGCTGGATGCTGAAACTTTGCGTGTTTCCCTACTAAAAGTGCTTGCCGTGGATAGAGCCCTTCCATCGGCTCCGCCTGTTCGCCGGCTTACTGGAGGTCGCGCCTGGTGGGCGGCCGCTGCCATTCTTGTTGTTTTGGGTGCGGGTTCCTATCTCGCCTATCTTAATAGGCCCAACCCAGCGGTCACTACCGCCCAAACGCAGTCTGAACGCTTTAAGAACGACGTGGCTCCGGGTGGCAACAAAGCCGTCCTCACCCTGTCGGGCGGCCAGCAGATCATCCTAGATAGCGCCGCCAATGGGGTACTTTCGCAGCAAGGCAATTCCCAGGTCCAGAAATTGGCCAATGGTCAACTCTCTTATACCGTCATAACAGAAAGGCCCACAACTGCTCTCTATAACACTTTGACCACGCCTCCGGGGGGTGTATACCAACTGATCTTACCCGATGGCTCCAAAGTGTGGCTGAATTCGGAGTCTTCGATTAAATACCCCGTCTTTTTCGCGGGAAAGGAACGGAAAGTGGAAATAAGCGGAGAGGCGTATTTCGAGGTATTAAAAGACGCTTCTAAACCTTTTAAAGTGAAAATAAATGGAAGTGTCGAGGTAGAAGTGCTTGGCACTAGTTTTAACATCAATTCATATGAGGATGAACCTACGATAAGAACAACTCTCCTTGAAGGATCGGTCAGCGTCAGGGAAGAACCGATTGTTGGTGTTAATACCAACACGAATAAACTAAGTGTTGTTCTGAAACCCGGCCAGCAAGCGCAAATGGTTGTTGGTGACAATAGCAACAACGGAGTTCGGGTAGTGGGCGCTGTGGATGTAGATGCGGTTGTAGCCTGGAAGAATGGTCTATTTCGCTTCAAGGGGGCCGAACTTGGAGCAGTGATGCGTCAGATAGCCCGCTGGTATGATGTGGATGTGGAATACCAAGGCAAATTGCCCGACTATCCACTCGTAGGAAATATTCCCCGAAATGTGCCAGTGTCTGAAATTCTGAAATTGCTGGAGTTGACGGGTGTCGTTCATTTTACGATCGAAGGAAAGAAAGTAACGGTAACACCTTAATAACCCTTCTATTAGATAGTGGGTAACTCAAAAAAATCCGTCACGCGGTCTAGGCGTGACGGGGTATAGCTTGAGTTAATCCCAATACAACAATTTTCTGAGGACTGCTTATTGTTTAACCCAAACAAAATCAAAGGTATGGATTTTACGGCTCTTTGTAGCATCCCGCGACGAAGGGGATTCACCAAAACGATGCGGATTATGAAAATCACCGCGCTCATTATCTTGCTGGGCTTCCTGCACCTCAGTGCAACGAGTTTCAGTCAGAATGTCACGCTTTCTTTAAAAAACACCTCCCTGGATAGGATCTTTACGGAGATCGAAAGACAGACGGGGTACAATTTCATTTATTTTCAGAACCAGCTGGACAAGACCCGCGCCATTGACCTGGAAGCGGTGAATCTACCGTTGGAGAGCACCTTGGAACTCGTTTTTAAAAATCAGCCGCTGACGTATTCGATTGAAAAAAACTTTATTGTCGTCAAGCAAAAACCTCCCACCGTTGTTGGTGTTGACACCAACAACAGCATGGTCCCACCCACCGACATTCACGGTCGCGTCTCCGACAGCTTGGGCAACGCATTGGTGGGAGCATCCGTGACGGTAAAGGGTAGCAAAAAAGGGACTCAAACGGATGAACAGGGAAATTTCATTCTGAAAGGAGTTGATGATAATGCCATACTCCTTGTTTCCTTTACGGGGTTTGAGCCCCAAACGATTAAACGGACGGGCAGTAAGGAAATTCGCATTCAGTTGCGAGGGTCGATGAGCAAGCTGGATGAAACGGTTGTGAAAGGATATTATAATACGACTGAGCGGCTGAATACAGGGGATGTAACGACCGTGAAGGGAGAAACGATCAATGAGCAGCCGGTGAGTGACCCTATTCTCGCATTGGAAGGACGCGTGCCGGGACTGTATATTCAGCAAACATCAGGGGTGCCAGGGGCTTATAGTACTATTATGCTTCGTGGGCAAAACTTCATTCACAATCCCAACAATCCTTATTATAATGATAATGACCCTCTTTATGTAGTTGATGGAGTGCCCTATAGCTCTACTACATTGACTAATAATGCACTTGGGGGTGGGGTTTTGGGCGAACCGATGAACGGCGTTGGCGCTGGAATGAGCCCCTTTAACTACCTGAATCCTGCCGATATTGAAAGCATTGCAGTATTGAAAGATGCGGATGCCACAGCCATTTATGGATCGCGTGGGGCCAATGGAGTAATTCTGATTACTACCAAAAAAGGCCGGGCTGGCAATGCCAAATTCGATGTCAATGTGTATTCTGGAATGGGACAGGTGACAAAGACATTTGATTTTCTGAATACACAGCAATATTTGCAAATGCGACATACCGCCTTTGCAAATGACGGTCTAACTCCCGGATCAACGGATTATGATGTAAATGGGGTTTGGGATTCTACCCGGTATACGAACTGGCAAAAGACGCTTATCGACAATGGGGCGCACTTTACCAATGCGCAAGCAACAATTTCGGGTGGTAATACGAATACCCAGTATACTATTGCAGGCGGCTATAGCAACCAGGGGACTCTTTATCCAGGTAACTTTTCTGACCAAAAGGCCTCCGCACGGGTCAATTTGACGCATTTATCAGAAAACCAGCGATTCCATTTTCAATTTAGCGCTGATTACATGAATGATAATAGTTATTTGCCTCAAATAGACTTTACAACCGCTGTTACTTTAGCACCTGATGCTCCTGCCATCTATAACCAAAATGGAACCTTAAATTGGCAGATACTGAATGGTACGAATACTTGGCAGAATCCGCTATCTAGTACACTAACACCAGCCAAAGCGATCAGCGATAATCTTATTTCAAATTTTAATATTGGCTATGAGCTATTTCGGGGCCTGCAGATAAAAAGCAATTTTGGATATACACATACCCAAATGAATCAAACTATTATTATTCCTTCGAGCTCTTACGCCCCTCCGGAAAATACATATTCATTTCTTAGGGCATTGGCTCAGGGTACAACGGATAATCAGACATGGATCATCGAACCTCAACTCAATTACCAACACAATATCGCCAGGGGGCACTTAGACGTTCTAGTTGGTAGCACTTTCCAGCAAAATATTAGCACATCCATAGCAACAGTAGCATCTGGATACGTGGCTGATGCTTTAATCCCTGACCCGCTGGCCGCATCGACCTTTCAAATAGTTGGAAATACCTATACTTTATACCGATATAATGCAGGGTATGGTCGAATCAATTATAATTGGGCTGAAAAATATTTGCTCAACTTAACGGGTCGAAGGGATGGTAGCAGTCGTTTTGGCCCAGGCAAACAATTTGGGAATTTCGGAGCCATTGGCGCCGGTTGGATTTTCTCTAAGGAGCATTTTGTGCAAGATAACTTAAGGTTTCTTAGTTTTGGCAAGCTTAGGGCTAGTTATGGTACTACTGGTAGCGACCAGATTACGGATTACCAATTTTTAAGCACTTATAGCGCCAATTCTTCAACCTATCAAGGAATCACGGAACTATACCCTACGCGGATCACCAATCCATATTATGCTTGGGAGGAAGTAAAAAAGCTGGAAGGAGGACTTGATCTGGGGTTTCTGAAAGATCGCATTCTGATTAATGTTAGTTACTATCGGAATCGAACCAATAATCAACTCGTCGGCTATCCCCTTCCTCAATTTACCGGATTTTCTTCTGTAGAGGCTAATTTCCCGGCTAATATCCAGAATACCGGATATGAATTTACGCTGAACACCGTTAATATTAAAACCCATCATTTAAGCTGGACAAGCTCAATTAACCTGACCATTCCGAGCAACAAGCTGGTGTCATATCCGGATATTGCTAACACCCCCTATGAGTATACCTATGTTGTTGGGAAATCTCTGTTTATTAAGGAAATGTATCATTATACAGGCATCAGTTCTCAGACCGGTCTTTACACTTTTGAAACTAAGAATGCCAATGGCCAACCTTCTTATCCGCAGGACATTCTTGTCACTAAACCTGTCACGCAGCAATATTATGGTGGATTTCAAAACAGCGTGACATATCGTGGATTTAAACTGGATGTTTTCTTCCAATTTGTCAAACAGCTGGGATCCAATTATTTGGTCAATTTTCCAGCACCGGGTATTGTGAATCAAGACCAACCGGCTTTTGTGCTAAAACATCCTAATCTCTTTACAACCAGCTATGGCAGCAATGCGGGTACTGCTTATGGTTATCTTCAGCAAAGCGATGCAATAATTTCGGATGCCTCCTTTATTCGGCTCAAAAACATAGCCTTGTCATACCAATTACCCGCGGAATGGCAAAAAAGAATGCATCTGCAAATGGCCAGGCTTTATTTGCAAATCCAAAATTTGTTGACTATTACTCATTACCAGGGACTCGACCCCGAAACGGGCGGCCTGAACCTCCCACCTCTCCGCATGATTACCGCTGGGGTGCAAGTGGCATTATAACCTGTAATACCTAAAATTAATAGAAATGCAATTATTGTATAAGTGTATTTGGATTGTGGGTCTTTTCACCATACTATTCATCGGGTGCAAGAAATTTGTGCAGGTGGGTGCTCCACCCACGCAATTAGTAACTAGCAGCGTGTTCGAAAATAGCGCCACCGCTACATCTGCATTGACGGGAATTTATACCCAAATGTCAAATAACGGCGAGTCTTATTGGATGGCATTGAATAATGGTCTGCTGGCTGATGAGTTTATGAATTATTCCACTCAACAACCTAATATTCAATTGTACACAGATGAAATGACCGCTGTTGTTAGCCCCAATAGCCGTTGGGATCCAATATATAATTACATTTATCAGGCCAATGCCATTATTGGAGGATTACAAAACAATGGTAATATTGATTTAGCCATAGAACAACAGTTGACAGGTGAGGCCTTATTCATTCGCGCTTTTTGGCTGTTTTACTTGACCAACATGTATGGCGCTATCCCGTTGGTGACAACCACATCCTATACTACAAATGGCACGATGTCCAGGAGTTCGCAGACAGAGGTTTATCGGCAGATAATAACAGATTTGAGTCAAGCCCAAAACATGCTCAACAGCAATTATGTTGATGGCAGCGATACTACAATTACGACAGAAAGAACGAGGCCGACCAGGTGGTCGGCGGCTGCCCTTCTTTCTCGGGTATACTTGTATACCCAAAAATATGATTCAGCTGAAATAGAGGCTACCGCGGTCATTAATAATACGAATTTATATAGTCTCTGCCAGAATTTAAACAATGTATTTTTGGCTAATAGTACAGAAGCCATCTGGCAATTGCAAGTTCCTCTTCCCAATAGTAATGTGGCGACCTATGATGGGCAGAACTTTATTTTGATTTCGGCGCCCAGCACTGGTACGACTGGCTCGACTGCAATGAGCTCAGAATTTATGAGCACTTTTGAGGCTGGAGATAACAGGCTAAGCAATTGGATCGGTAGTTTTATCAGCGCCCCGGATACCTTTTATTTCCCGAACAAATATAAAGTAGATAATTCCGGCGCGGGTTCGGCGCCTGAATATGTGATGGTGCTGCGGTTAGCGGAGCAGTACTTGATTCGTGCAGAGGCAGAGGCAGATCTGGGTGATTCCACAGATGCAATCACGGACCTTGATGCAATAAGATCCCGCGCCGGACTGACGATTCCCTATAATCCATTGATCAATGGTCCCTTGCTTACGGCCATTCTCCATGAACGCCAGGTTGAACTGTTCACCGAATGGGGGCACCGTTGGTTTGATCTCGTCAGGACCGGGAATGCCAATGCTGTATTGGGAAGCCCTGGTAATATTTGCCAACAAAAAGGTGGTGCGTGGAGCAGCAATTCGGAATTATATCCCATTCCGCAAAGTGAAAGAACGGCTGACCCTAACCTCACCCAAAATTCTGGGTACTGACAAT